>JAABUV010000040.1_pt1 | contig 171850 bp, 170 predicted proteins | sample 5559971 | NCBI WGS metagenome assembly JAABUV01 (sample SAMN10711881, study PRJNA513362) | rock metagenome | isolation source: Antarctica rocks | place: Antarctica: Victoria Land, Knobhead nord | collected 2015-12-19 | reverse complement strand
TAAGTAGAGCTTATAAATAATAAAGATAAATAGGAGGTTAAAGCTATTCTTAATTATAAGATCTCCTATAATAAACCTTAGTATTTAGTAAAGTAGAAGGATTAATCTTATAATTATAATTAATAGCTATATAAGTAGGACTTAGTTAATACGCTAGACGTATTAGAAAGATTTAAATAAAATTACCTTAAGGTATAAAGTTTATATTATATAAGAGGGAAAGAGATTTTAATTATTATTAATAAAAAAGAAAAGATACCTAAGGCTACTAAGGGTACTATACTAGAGGGCCGCTATACTATACTATACTAGTAGTAGTACTAGGCCTAGAGCTATTACTACTATTAGTAATAGGTTTATCCTCCTTATCCTCTTCTTTATCCTTTATAATAGGAGGAAGGCGCTCTTATACTATATTAGTAAGGCTTTAATAGCGCTTTAAAAGGGGAGATAGAGTAATATATATACGCTAGCGAAGTATATTAAGAATATACTTAAGGGTATTTATAATATAGATAGTAATAGCGGAGTCTACCCTAATAGGAGTAGCGGTAGTAGAGGGGGTAGAGGAGGCGCGGCGTAGGTAGTAATAGTACTATTAAATAAGCCTATTAAAGGTTTACTAGAAACTAGCGAGCTAAAGGAGGTTAAAGCTAGTATCTAAAGTAGTTATAATATCTAAGGACTAAAGAAGGCGCGTATAAGCGTAGTAAGTAGAGGTAGGGATTTCCTATTAATATTTAGTATTAAGATCTTTATAATACCTATACCTTATTAAGCTAGGGGAGGCGCGTACGTAGATTATACTACTAAAAAAGTAAGCGAAGCTTTAATTAAAGATATTAGACTTATAACTCTTTAGATTAGAATATAGCGTAGCGGAGGTATATCACCTAGGATAATATAAGGATAGGTTATAAGCGGCTTAGTAGAGGAGGTTAAGTACTATTATAAGAAGGGATAGTAGGAGCCTTCTTTAATTAGTAGAGGATAAGTTAATTATTAAGGATTACTTATAAAGTAACTATTAATATTATAAGGAGGTATAATAAGGCGTAGAATAGGCGATAATATAAATAAGAATTAAAAAGGACTTAATATAATTAATAAAAAATAAAGATATTATAATTAAAAGAATTATATTAAAGTTATATAAAGAAGGTACGCTTTAAGTACTTAATAAATCCTTAATAGTAATAACTTCCTATTTACTTTAAAATACTAAGACTTCTAACTACTTCTATAATAAATTAATAAAGAATAATAGGAAGTATAATAGGATTATATATAGGAGTATTATCTATAATTATTATAATTTAATAAAACTATATATTCCTTAAGGCTTAGCTTAAAGGGCCTTATAATTAATTATATTATTATATTCTTATTAGAGCTAGGTTCTATTACTAAGGGAGCGCCTTTAATAGATTATAACCTTTTATACTCTTAGAGCCTAAGAGCCTAGATAGGGAGATAATTATAAGGACTAATTAGGAATATAATATTACTATTAACGTGGCGTCTATAATATATAATAGTACTACGCTACCCCTTTACCTATAATATATAAAGGAGGGAATTCCCCTTAAAGGGAAGGGTAGCGATTAATCTTACTATTAATAAGAATAGAGAGTTCTATATATATATATATACGCACCGTTTATAGTACTTAATAGCCACGTTATTACGTAGTACCCTTATACTTATCTAAGAAGTTAAAAATATTAAGTTTATATTAAGGCCCTAACCTTAATTTAATTAGCCTTTAGTTTTTAATAAATATTATAAAATATTAAGTTTTATATTCTTATCCTCTTCTTCCTTCTTTTAATAATATTAAACTTCTTAATTTATAATAAGAATAAATAAGTAGGGATCTTCCTTCTCTTTAATTAATATAAAATCTATTAATTATATTATTAGGCGTCCTCCTTTAAAAGGATTAAAATTAAAGGGAAAGAAAGTAGTCTTAAAGATATTAAAGTTAAAGTAATTAAGGTAATAATTATATATTATATAATTAAATTTAAATTAATCCTTAATAATTTTAAATAACTCCTCCTATTTATTAAATTCCTCCTTAAAAGATTTAAGAGATTATAATAAATTATTTTTACCTTTATAACCCTCTATCTCTTATACTTATACTCCTTTATATTTAGATATCTTAAGTATTTAATTAATAGGCTTCAGAATTTCGCCTTTATAAAATATAAGCTTAAAACTTCCCTTAATACTATCTATTAAAGAGGCCCTAGCTTTAAATTTAAGAAATTTAAAGCTATTAAACTAAAAGCTCCTAAGTATAAAAAAATTATAACTATAAGCTTTAAATATAATAGGGAAGGAATATAAGAAACTTAAAAATAAAGGTTAGGATTTAGAAAGTTTAAAGGGAGGAGATATAATAGTAGAGGATCCTATTAAGAAATTAAACTTAAAGGATTTAACTTTACTTAAAAATAAAGGTTAGGCTTTAAAAAGTTTAAAGGGAAGAGATATAATAATAAAGGATCCTATTAAGAAATTAAATTTAAAGGATTTAAGTTTACTTAAAAATAAAGGTTAAGCTTTAAAAAGTTTAAAGGGAGGAAATATAATAATAGAGGATCTTACTAAGAAATTAAATTTAAAGGATTTAAGCTTACTTAAAAATAAAGGTTAGGCTTTAAAAAATTTAAAGAATAAAGTTATAATAATATAATTAAGTAGTAAACCTTTAATAAAATTAAAGAAGTATATTATAATAAATAAATTTATAAAAGTTAAAAAACTTATAAAAGTTAAAGAGGCTTTAAAAGCTTAAGAAGTTTTAAGAAAGTTAAAGGAGGTATTAAAGAGAGTAGCTTTAAACTCTAATATATCTAAATTAAGTTTAAAAAAGTAGAAGAAAAATTAATTAAGACTATTAGAGGAAGAGTAGAAAAGGTAATATTAAAAAAGTTAAAGTAAAAAGTTAATAAGTTTTAATTATTTCAAAATAGTATACTTCTTCTAATTTATTAAAAGGTAAAAGATAAATATAATTAACTTAAATAAAATTTACTAATTATTAAGTAATAGAGGTAAGTTTATTTAAAATAATTAAAGTTTAAATTTTAAAATTCTTATATTTACCTTTCTTATTAAAGTATTATTTTATAATTATAATTATTATAAATATATTACCTATTATAAAGGTTAAAGGGTAAGTCTCTTCTTCCTTAAAAATATTAAGGTTATATTAAACTCTTAAGTCTAAAAAATTTAAACTTTAATTAAATAAATTAAAGGTATAAAATTACTTCCTTATAAGTTCCTATATCTTTAAATTTTTTAGTTAATTAATTAGAAGAAAATTAGGATATTATCTTTAAAATATAACTCTATTAAAATAACTTCTTTAACTAGTATAATCTTATAAAAATATTAAAGGGAGATAAAAAGGTTATTTAAAGAATTTAAATAAATTACCTAAAGATATTATTAACTAAGAAGGATTTAAATTAAATACCTTAAAACTTATACTTATCTACTTATTTATAAGTATTTTTTAAAGATTATAATAATTTTATAATAATTTAATTTTTATAAAGGCGTTTTAGTAGCTAAATTAATAGGTATTTATTATATATTAATTAGTATAGCTAATATAAGCTTATATAAAGGTCTTTTAAAAAAGGTTTTACCTTTAAATATCTTAAAGTTTCTTTATTAATTTATCTTCTAGTTATAATATTTAAATCTATTTAATCTTTTTATTTAAAATCCTTAAAAAGTAAGTCTTTAATTCCTTAAATTTTAGACTTAAAAGCTAATTTAACTTTATTAAAAAACTATATCTAGGATATTAATATTAAAAAGCCTTTAGATATTTTAAATTTAAATTTAAATAATAATTTAGTATTTCTAAATAATATATCCTAGATAAGAGTCTAATTTTCTTTATAAAATTATTTAAAATTCTTAAGGTTTATTAATATTAAATCTAGTTATATTAATAGTTCTACCTATAAATATAATATTTTTATATAATTAGTTATTTAGGTTTTATAAAGTCTTCTTAAGGTATAATAGGATTATTAGTCTAGTTATATAGATATTAAATAATATAAAGAGCTAAATAGGTTAAACTCTAACTACCTTAATTATATAATTTTTAAAGATTCTAGTATTTATAACTTATTAGATATTAAGTTCTACTCCTTTAAAAAGAATAAGTTCTATAAACTATTATATCTTCCCTAATATTAAGAAGGTTATTTTAAAATTAAATAAGAAAATATTATATAATCTACTTTAAAATTAATAAAGAGATCTTTTTATAATAATTTAACTTATTAAAGGTATTTCTATTATAATATTATATCTATTAAATCTTTAAAAAGGTTAGCTACTTAAAAATCCTAAAATCTTTATCTATTTAAGATATAAGGTAGGAATATTAAGTTATAAATAATAATAGCTATAATATAAGATAAATAGTTTAATATCTAATAGAAGTTAATCTTTACTTTTATTAAAGTTTTATTAATATAAAGCCTTAAAATTTTTAAATTTACCTTTATATTAATATATCTTTCTTACTTATAATATAATTTAATATAACTATCCTTATTATTCTAAAACTTAATATAATAATATTCTAATAATAAGACTTTATTAAATTTAAGTAAATATTAGAATATAATAGTATAAATAAGAGTTATTATAAGCCTTTCTTATATACTATCCTAAACTTAAAAGTTTAGATCTATTAATAATAGTAATATTTTTAAACCTTTAGAGCTAAGGATACTAAAATTAAATTAAAAAAGCTATTTAAGTTTTTTAATAGTAATAGCCCTTATATTAATATATATTTCTCCTACTTATACCTATAAAATAGTTAGTTCTATAAAATTTATAAGACTTTAAAATTATTATATTTTTATTTAATAGACTACCTTTATATATCTTAAAATAAAAGGAGATAGGGATAGATTTCTTTATTATACTTCATATAAATCTTTTAAATATTATTATAAGCCTCTTCTAAAATTAATATTATAAATTTATAAAAGAGATAAGTATACCTTTTAAGTATAATTAAATATCTTTAAAATTTTTAAAGTCTTTAATATATTTAAAGATTTTAAGCTACCTTAAAGATTAGTATAATTATAAGAGGAGATAATTTAATAGCTAATTATATAAGGTGATTTCTCTCTTAATTTATTAATCTTAACTTTAAAGATTTTAAGCTCTAGATCTTTAATTATAAACTTTTAAAATATTTAAAATTAATTATAATATCCTTAAAGAGTCTTTAAGCTAATTAAAGCTTTAATAGTCTTTTAAATCTATTAAAAGGGATTTAAAAGAGTATTTTAATTCTTAGGTCCTTCTTTAATTATATTAAGTTATAGGTTAATTTTACTTCTTATATTTTCTAGATAGAGGGTCTTAATATACTTAGTAATATTATCTTCTTTAAAAAATCTACTACCTTTAATAATTAGATCTTTTTAAGAGACCTAGTCCCCTAATACTTTTAATTAATTTATTTAAAGAAAAGAACTTTAATTAATTTAAATATCTAAAAAGTAATAAGATAGTTATATTATATTATAAAGTATAAGAATAATTAATTAAAGTATATTAAAGTTTACTTTATAAATCTAAAATAGAGAGGCTTAAAAATATTAAATTATCTAGAATCTTAAGGCTTTAAAATTTTTAAATCTATCTTATAATACCTCTTAATAAGGCTAAAAAGAAAATTTAAAAGGAGAGTCTTTAAAATTATTAAAAATCCTAGCCTTCCTAAGCTTAAAGAGATTTTAATAATAAGGCCCTAGACTTTTAAATACTAAAGTAGATTAAAAGACTTTAAGAATATTAAGATATTTATATTATAACTAGTTAAAGAACTTATTAAGAAGTTATAAAGTAGGTAGTTTTATAAGTTTTAAACTTTTAATTCTTCTACTTAAGAAATTTAAAGATAGTCTTTAAAGTTAATATTATAATAGTAGAAATTAAGTATTAAAAGTATAGCTATTATATTTAAATAATTTCTAGAATAATTTATTAAATTTAATATTAAGATATTTAGAACTCTACTTTAATAAATTTAAAAAAGACTCTTCTTAAAATAAAGGCTTATAATAAAATCCTTTAAGCTTAGAAACTTTAAGTCTATAAGATAATTAAAACTTTATTACTACTTAAATTATTATAAAATATTATAATCCTTTATATTAGGATTTAAATAATTAATAGATTAAATTATAAATATTAAGTATTCCCCCTATTAATTATCTTTAATTTATTTAAACTTTAAAGCCTTGTAATAAACTCTTCTCTTTAAAGATATTATATATATCTCTTAAATTTATTAAACTTAATATCCCTACTTTATCCTCCCTTATATCTATTTTAAAGGATATTCCTTAATTTCTTTAAGAATAGATAGACTTAAACTTAAGTCTTATAATTAAAATTTAAAGAATTTAAGTTTTATATAAATTCTTTACTTAAGTATATTAAAATTAGCCTTAATTATAAAATTTAATAAAAAAGCTATTTTTAAATATAAAGGTTAATAGGTAATTTCTTATTAAAGATAATTTAATTAATACTATAATTTAGATAATATATTAATATTAATAGAAGTTTAATAATATTAAGGGGATATAAGAGTTTATAAGGGAGAATAAATCTTTAAAAAAGTAGAAGATATAGATAATACTTTTAAATACTACTTTAAAATTTTAAAAAGAAGAGAATTAAGCTCTTATTAATATAATTAAAAAGGAATTATTTATAAAGGAATATACTTTACTTTTTATATATTATAAGGGGAAAGATTATAATTAATTATTAGATATTTATTAGAAGGTAAAGTATATTTAATAATTATAAAAAATCTTATTAATATAAGATAGTAATAATAATAGTAAATAGAGAATTACTTAGAATATTATAAAAATTAAAACTTTATATCTTCTTCTAATAAATTACAGATCTCTTAATAGATATTTAAAAACTTTAAGTTATATTTAAAATTTTTATAATACCTTTAATATATAAAGCTATAATCTAAGACTATTACCTAAATTTTATTAAGGGCGGGTTTTTATACTTCTCTACTATAATTTATATATAAATTAAAGGTCCTTTAAAATAAGTAGGTAATAATCTTATATATAAGGGTAATATTTTAAAAAGTTTAAAAATTTCTAAGTTTCTAAAATTTACTTTTATTTAAATTATCTAATATTTTTAGTCTACTTATAATACTTATTATAAATCTTAATTTTTTTAATAAACTCCCGTTATAATAGACGCCGCCTATATATATATACTTAAATTAAGAGTTTAAAACTATAAATTATTTAAACTTTAGTTTAAAATTCTTAAGTTCCGGCCTTAGTAGGGCGCTTTAATAGAATGCTAAGGCTGAGGCCGCTACGCCCCCGGAAGGCCCGATCGGGCTTAGCCTGAGTCACCATCTAAGCGCGCTGGGACCGTTACCTAGCCCCGATGAAGGCCACATTCTTTTCTGCTCACGGAATATCCTACACAGTCCTTACAGGTTTTTTCCTTGATTGCCTCCTCGTTGTCTTCCTTGTCTCTCCCAAGTTGAGTTATTTTTCTCGCTGGGCTCAAAGATCCATTTGTGCTGTGAAGCGGTTCGTACACACCTTTACACCAGACTTTCTTCGGCTCCCAACATTATTTGACCGGCTACCATCATGACTTCTCCGTCTACCATTCATCCCAAGTTCTTGACAAAGGGTAATGAGCTGGGCGTTGTAGCAGTTGGCTTTTCAGGCGGCCAGGTATACCATTCCCCACTCTCAACCATCGATAACCAACTAACCCGCCAACGCAGTGCAAACCCGGCGTCGACGCCGCCCCCAGAGCCCTCATATCCGCCGGCCTCCTCACCCAACTCAAAGAAGACATAGGCTACACCCTCCACCACGACGACACGGTCCACACATATGACACCCTAATGCCCAAATCAGACCCGGACTACCGCAACATGAAAAATCCCGTCGCCGTCTCAGCCGTCACAAAGCAGATCAGCACCCAAGTCTACAGCCACGCTTCGCAAGGCCGCCTCGTCCTCACCCTCGGCGGCGACCACTCCATCGCCATTGGCACCATCGCTGGTACTTCACTGGCCATCCGGGAACGGCTGGGTCGCGAAATAGCTGTTGTGTGGGTAGATGCGCATGCGGATATCAACACGCCCGAGACCAGTGGCAGTGGGAATATCCACGGTATGCCTGTTGCGTTTTTGACAGGGTTGGCCAAGGAGGGGCGGCAGGACGTGTTTGGATGGTTGGAGGCGGACAAAGGACCGAAACTTAGTTTGAAGAAATTGGTGTATATCGGGCTACGAGATGTGGATAAAGGGGAGAAGAAGATTTTGAGGGAAAATGGGATCAAGGCGTTCAGTATGCATGATATTGATAAGTATGGCTACCTTCGTATACGGCAACAGAATTGCAGATCCGGATGGGCTAATACGGTATAGATATGGCATCGGAAGAGTGATGGAAATGGCCCTGGGCCACATCGGCACCGACACCCCCATCCACCTCTCCTTCGACGTCGACGCGTTGGACCCGCAATGGGCCCCCAGCACCGGCACGCCCGTGCGAGGCGGTCTGACGTTGCGGGAAGGCGACTACATTGCGGAATGCGTGCATGAGACTGGGAGTCTGGTGGCGATGGATCTGGTCGAGGTGAATCCGTCGCTGGAGGCGGTGGGGGCGGCGGAAACGATACGGGCGGGTTGTTCGCTTGTGAGGTGTGCGCTGGGCGATACGCTTTTGTGATGGGGGGTTTGTGGGTGATGTGTCATGAGGGAAAAGCGATGGCATTGCGATTTTGAGATTCGATAAGAAACTGACGAGATAGATGTTTTGATGGATTATGTAACCTGAAAGGTGTAGAAAAGATGGCGACGCCGCCCGGATTTACCACTTCCCGTCTGTACTCAACCCAATCCTTCACACACTCAGCATGAGTCATCGTTCCCAGAGTTCATAAAAGTGAATTGCGAACCTTCCATAGGTATTATGTGTTGAGCGGCTTGGCAGGGCATAGAACACACACAGCTTGTAGCATTGAGCATCTGCGCGACTGGGGTTTGGTATTTAGTTTGAGAGGTGCTGTGAGAGGACGTAGTCCGCATAGGGTAGGGATATTGGGGGAGGGAGGTGATTGGGAGTTGGGGCTTAAAAGAGGAGAAGCTGTTTCGTTTCGCTTCGTCTATGTTTCGTTTCGTCTATGTAGAGGTAAGGTGAGGGTGATGTTGCGCTCGCGATAGCCGTTACAGGAGCATAGCGGTTTTAGCGTGACTCTCGCTGTCCTTGCGGGACGGTGGTGGAAGTTAGTGGGTTGGAGTCGTCGACGTGTAGTTGGCAGGAGTTGTGGATAGTTGTTGGAATTGGCGAGTTGATGCCGTGGGCGTGATGGACTACTGATGATTTTGACCGGCGCAGGATTAGTGTGTATGTTGGCTGGGAAGTATGGGGGTTTGGTAGGCTTGTTAGTTGGTAGGGGTTGGTAGGGAAGATCAGATGTTGCCTTGGGTCCTGCGTGTGTAAAGTCTTCCGCTAGTGATAAGGATGGTGATCATCGGCCTGGTTGGAGAGATGGACAGGCTGCCGGGAATTGAAGGCTTGGGAGAGAGGCAGACTGTGTAAGATAGGGATAGAATGGAAAGGGGATGCCAGGTAAGTACCGATCGTGATAAGAGATGCGTCGCTCAGTATATGGGGTAGCTATACAATGCATCAATCCAACATCATGCCAGTTTCGCTTCTCCTATGCGCCAAGCCTGATTACCGTTGGGAAATCATACCACCGTCTCGGGAACCTCGTTATCGGCGACGACAGGGACATTCAATCCGCGATCCGGACTCTGGAGTACCAGTTGCTCGTGCCGCCTCGCCTTGAAGAAATCGCTGACTGCCCGTATGAGAATGAACCATCCAACGATCATCAAAGCATATGCAAACCAGTCGCTGTTGAAGCCGCCTGCGGATGCGGGCGCTGTCTGAGATGCCTGGGTCATGGCGGCATTGGCTGCAGCTGCGGCGCTGTCTCCAATCTTGGACGGATCAAAGTCGTGGCTGTTGGGGTCCAGTGGCGGTATGAATGCCGGGTCGTTCGCATTCACTGGAGGGGAAGATGTGGATTTGTGAGAGCTGCGCATGTAGAAACCGTATTGGACGAGTGTGATGCCGAGTCCTGCTCTTGAGCCGTTCTTGGCGGCATGTGTCGTGTGTAGGAGATAGGTAAGGAGGAAACCGACAAGCTGGAATGACATGCTGATCATACCATTCCAAACGAAACTGAAGAGAGAGCCGACGGGGAGGCCATCAACGTAGACTTCGTCAGAGGAGTTCATATGACCAGGGGCGAGGATGGTGGTTTCCCAATATGGAGGTGTAGCGTCTGCAGCAGCAGCTTCGTAAGACTGAAAGATGTCAGTGAATCACAAGGATGCTCATTTCGAAAGATCTTACAGGTGGCTGCTCTTCGAGCTTCTCTCCACGCTCCGGTTTGGCGTTTAGATTTGCAAAGACGCCATCGTTTTGTGAGAAGGAAGAGTATGGTGCTGCGCCTGTATTTGGTCTCATTGGTGGGGGGATATCAGATGGAGGTGCCGTCTCTGATATTTGCGGTAATGTTCTGGAAATAGCAGGCGTATCTCCATCATGTACAACTCGTCGGTCAGCATCTGACCGGACAGTATTCGCCCGCACCAGGCGCTGACGGTCATCGCCATCATTGTTATGATCATCGTCTGAGTCTGATCCATCGTCAAAAGTGTCTGCTAATGTTCGTTCTGCCTCAGATGCTATAGGATCTTGCGAAAAGAGATGTCGAGATGATGGCGAGGAAGCGTGTGATCGAAAGGAAGGTGGCGGCGAGGAGGGAGTGGATTCATCGGGTAAGGAAATCTGAGGCGTGATTGGATCGTCGTCCTGGTCGTTGGCAGACACCTGAAAGAGGATGGCCGTCAGTATTCGGTACCACTCTGGTATGGAGACCAGATGTTTGATCTTTGCGCCGCAAGGGACTTACTCTCTCGTATCTCTGTGAGCTCATCGTGAGACTCACGGGGATAATGGTGTCTTGATCAAGAGTGGGTGGACAGTTGGAAGTGGTGAACCGAGTGTATGTATCACTCAAATGTGCTTTAGGGCGATAGATTTGTATTGTTGCTGTATGTTCTTTGAGGCTTCCAGGAGGTTCGTTGTTTAGCGGGCGGAGCTGGGTGGCGCCGAGCGCGGATGACCTAGAATATCCAAAAGGCTTGGCAATATGTTGAGCGTCATGACAGAGAGGGATTGTGCACTTCCAATGTAAACGATCAATGGCGAAATCAGTGAGTTTCTACATTGAGAGATCTGATAATAGTTCACATGGCTAACATTTGCTTCTTACAGATACTATACAAGCATTACCAGCGAATCATTGCTCAATGGCCCGTTGATCTCCTCCGTCCTGAAGTTTCCTTCCAGAAGACCATACAGCGCCGTATAGATACACATTTAAAACCATCTACCACACCTCCACAAGATAATGTTGTCTCAAATGAAGCCCTCGCGACAGTACCAACGCCCGTGCCATTCGACGAGAAGGGTGAATTAGAACAGGTCAACGTTCTTTATTCGTTCCTGGAGAATAGGTACACAAAGAAGGTGTGTCTACGCCACAATGATCTTGACAGATCCCGCTTAGATCGGTTCTAATCCTTTCGTGCCAACAGTATCCGCTTTCGGAAAGAATGATGAGACCAGCCTCGAATCCAGACTACTACAGTAACTTGGTACAAGAGCTTGATGCTGCGCCCAATCGATCGTGGTTACAGAGCAAGATACATAAATGGAAAGGCGCTTTACGGTTTTCATGAGGGGTTGCACATAGATATAGGTATCGTATGAAGGATCAGGGGCCTTACATATGTGGGGCTTCTTGCTTTGGCATTGTGTTTTGGAATGGGCTAAGCTGTGTATACAAGGCCATTTCGATAATCATACTGGGATCCGTGGTCTTGTGACGTCTGATATTTTGGGACGACTGTGAGAAACCAGCACCAACGGTAATGATTCAATCCGTCAACCTGACAGGAACACTTTTCAGCATAGCTGGTCAAGACTGCCAATCCAATGAGCCTCAAATACGCGTACGGTCTTATGGTCAGGGCTATTGCTGTGGCTAGATTAGACACTTCCCATTAACACTATCACGCTCTCTAGTCTTAGATCATGCAATGCAAAGCTAAGATATAATATTCTAGGACGTATCAGGCTTATGGAGTGCGGTATCAAATCAATGGGTTTGTAACCTGAGACCCACGGAGCAGCTATTTTCTGATTTAGGTAAGTCCCGTAAGAAATAACGCGCCAACCTTAACAGGTTAGGATGTCTTGAAGCATGACAAGCTTCCGGAGACATATCCGTCCTCTTTCATTGTGGCTTATGAGGACGAAGGGAAGCTCTGCTATCTGGACCGGAATATAAAAGCATAAAGCTTCAGGTGTTGTCGAGGTCGAGATGACTACCTATATCTTGAAAGGTTCAGTCCATGAGGAAACACTATGCCTGACATGATGTAGCTGCAAGAGCGTCAACTACCTCTACGTAGGGCCGCATTATATCCCTAGAGTAAGGTAAAGAACTATTAATTTCCTGCGCAAGATCCACGTATCCATCCGATAATTCCGGAGTATCAATGTAGCACGGAGGAGTTTCCATTTCCATGGCCGCGATGACGCCATTGATCTTGCCATTCGTTTTGTTCACGAAGAGGAGGATACCCCATCTTGCCCATGACAGTCGAATTTGACATGTCAAGTATCAATAGCCGAGTGGAATATCTAGCCGATTGTAATGGCAGGTTAGGTATGTACGGATTCTTGTGTCACCCGCGAGGTTGACAGTGCATCGGAGGTGAATACCTAAATAAAGTATGAAATAAAACTAGCGCTTGCTGACTCCGCAGCCTCACGGCAGGCTTCGCGACGGGCTTTGCCGGCCAATGAAAACCACGGTTGAAGTATCTCCATCGCCGATGAGTCTCCTTTACTGTGGCTAGGTCAGCAGATTCAACCTCCGTTCATAGGTCAGATCCTTCTCGATCTCCGGGAGATTTACGCCAAGGAGCTAAAAGGCGAGTTGTCGCTGGAGATCGATCAGACATCGACAACCACTTTACCCTTCCAGAGGCCGACGAACAACATCTGGAAATCCATCATCCAAGATGTCTTCTCCCGCCAGCTTCCAGCATTTCAACAAAGAATTCCTCTCCGCATATTGCACCTTCCATGGAGGCGCAGCTAGCATAGCTTTCAGCTCCTCCCACCAGCCCGCAGTCAGATCTGTTCTTCACCTGCGGAAGAGGTTGCCTCCATAACCCTTGTCAGCAGGGACAGAACCTGGACTTCTCCTCGATATGTCCTTGTGCCGTGAACACTCAGACTGGTGACCTCTCAGAAGACCTCTCTGATCCGCCATCAACACAAAGCGAATCGACGATCTACCACAAGCTGATATGTCATCCATTATACGAGATCGACCGATTCAATTGCCAGGGCCCATGTCACGAAAAAGAGATTCCGCACATCTCGCCCTGCACCCACCACGCAAGCATATCAAAGCTGACAGCTCATTGGATGCTGCAGGCACCGTCCCTACCTTCTCAGCTACCAGAGGTGATAATGCCGGTCGTCTTAACGCCGAGCAATGGTTCGCGGATACGGACAACAACGCTTCGAGAGATGTATCCTTTCCTGATAACGATCCCCCCTTCTACATCAGCCGCCAATCCTCCTCGGGCGGAAGCAGCGTTTGTGCCGTTCATTCCGATGGAACATCTTTAAAGCATCCAGCGTTGGGCAAGCCCACAGCTCCCACAAAGGCCCTATTAGCAAGGATGGAGTCTACCAGGGGCAATAGTGAAGACTTTCGCAGCGTCATCGACGACTTGACCATACAGAACAAGAAGCTCAAAAAGAAGCTAAGGCAGTATGAAAGGTTACACTGCTCTCATCTTCAAGACGATAAGATGTTCGAGGTGAGGATACATGGACTTGCGGCCCACAAAAGGCGCGAATTAGAAGCGACACTTCGGAGCTTTGCCTCCAGCATCGAAGAATCATCTTCCAACAGACCAGCCATCGTTCCCACACCCATCGAAACTTCGGTTGCAGGCTTCGGTCCAATTACACGCCTTCAGAAAGCAGCCGTAGGTGCAATTCCCAAGACTGAATCACTGTCGACCTTGGGCAAATCATCGTCGGCGTCCACATCGTGCTCGAGACATGTGGATTCTGCATATGCCTCGATGTCTGGCCAGACGGGGACTTCGGGACTGCACCCACTGGGCAGAGTGGAACACGACAGCATGGTGCGAGCTTCGCAGGCACAGCAAAGTGTCAAGTCGTATCTACACGACATTCCTGACACACTAGTGCCAAGACACTCAATGGCAATGTCTGAAAGTTCAAAAAGCAAATTAGTCGTCAGAAGGCTCGAACAGATCTTCACTGGGAGAGGAGCAGCGTCTCGCAGGCATACACAATCTTATCAACAGCAAGAGCTTTCGCACACTGCTGCGCAAGCCGATCGGATGAAATTAGAACCGCAAGGCCGCGGACGTCAGTCTGGAGGAGAAGGCGTCCGAGAGGCTCGCATTGCAGATAATGTCGATCTGCGTATCGACCCCTCCAGCGAAGCCAATAACGTTCCTCAGCAATCACGGCAAAGTAGTAACGACAGACACACCTCCACTCAAGACACTCGAGCAAGTCGGGAGAGCAGTCCCGGGCAACGCCCTACTCGGCCACTCGACTTAGATCTGGATCGTGCACAAATACCGGAGGAGAATATTCATTACATCCGGCATCTTGGCCTGCCGTCTCCAATGGGCAATACGAATCCCGACACAGACGATGGATGGGTCTTCCTAAATCTACTTGCCAGTATGGCACAGCTACATACTCTAAACGTGACCCCTGATTTCGTCAAAAATTCCGTCGCCAATGTGAGCTCGCGATTTGAGCTGTCTTCAGATAGCACTAAAGTTAGATGGTTAGGCGGAATAGAAGGTACTAGGTTAAGCTCTGATAGTGACGACAGCTCGGACATGGAGAGGGTGAAGTCAACAGGAACAGGCTCCTCAACCAACGAGCGAGGACCTTTGCCAAAGTTATCAAGCATCGATACTATCGACAGACAAGAACCCAATACTGCTCTCCCGGTGCCGGCATACGAATTATCAACAGATCAAGATAGCAGTACTAAGCGAGTGCCGATAGTCATCCCTCAGGCGCACAATCTGGTCAATTTTCACTATAAGCCTCTGTTTCTTCATGGTGCATCATCAGAGCAGGGCGGTGCTTCAACTCTGGGGACGAATTCAGGCGCGTCGTCTGATGTGAGAGAAAATGCAACCGGTATGCATTCAGGCATCAATTCTGGCTCCCATGGTTTACGGGAGGCTGAAGTCAATTTACGCAAACAAAACTCGGAGAATGGACCCATCATCTTCTATCATAAAGCAAGATTTTGTACAGATTTGAGCGGAGATCCCGGCGCTTGTCATGTTGATGAGACTGCCTATCATCGTCACAGTGAAGCTCTAATCGGCTGTCTTCCTGAAGAAGCTGATTATGAGCAAGATGGATATTCAATCGATTTGGCAGATGCAATGGAAGTGGACTATGAGGGTATAGATGCAGCTGGCTCGGTTTTGAACCTCGATGACCTCAAATCTTGCATCTCCGAATATTCCAGCTCGGCGAGCTCAGCGGAACCGATGCCGCTAGAGGCATCTGGACTGGGCGGCATACAGCCTGATGACAATTTCGTTGTAAAGGTTCAGGTCTGTCACCGTGATAATCGGAAGTCCATGTCTTTTGTTCCCTACAGAAATACGCTTCAAGCGCCTTCCCGCCGCTACCGAAGCTCTGTAGAATCGATCTTGGAGACCAAGAACTCGCCTCGGAGACATTCATTTCGACTCCCCGTCAACAGTGAGATTGTCTCCACGGACACGATTCCCTTGAAGCCTTCAACGTTACCTTCACCACTGCGCTTCCGTTCGCCGTTTTCGTCATCGGCATCGGACGAAGAGGACGAGGATGGTGTGGGAAGCAATGTGCCAAATCCATACAACAGCAAGTCCCAATCTTCTCGCGAAGAAAGGCCGGCCAATTCCTTCCCCGAGTCCCCATCAGAAGAGGATACCGAAACATCCTACGCCACTACGTTATCTGGCTCTGACGACGACTCTTCTATAGACCTTCTCGCGCACGCACGTGAACTCGATCCTGACGCCGTTGCCGCATGTGAGCGGGAATTTGATATCAATCTCCTTCCTGCTGGTAGCGTGGCTGCTACCGCTGGGCAGAGTAGCTCTGAACTTGTCAGATCCATACAGACGGATAGTGACATGGATAGTACGAGCGTCGACGAGGATGGGTTTAGTAGGTATGGAGATAGCGACTGAGTAATTCGAGCTGCGGCCGGTATCTGAACAGTGCACGATTGCTCGACTCTTTTCGCCCATGCGTATTGCACACCGCAAAGAACCAATTTCGTTAGATGACATGTATTATGTATGAGTGTAAGCCCTGGAATTCCGCTACAGTATTCATTGTGATGGCGCAGTGGGTTTGATGATCCTCTCCAGATCGCATCGCAATGGCGAGCAAATGGTTTAGGCCAGCCAGCCAGCCCGTTTGCCGCCTCACAATCCAAAATCCGACCGTGAAGTAAGGTGCTTTACGTAGGAAGGTATTGGGCTTTATGAAGCCGTCCACCACGTACACACCAAAGCTTCTAGAAAACGATAAGACGATGTCTTGCATCCCGTATTCTAGCGCGCTCTTGGCTGACGCGCATAACCACCTTGGCTCTTGGCTGACGTTGTTACTTTAGTGGGGCACTTGCCCCTCCAAGGTAATACATAAACATATCCCAACTTCAATCAAATCTCATCCAACACTCAAACCCATCATTTCATACCCTTGCGTCTGAAAACACAATCCATCCGTTTACGAACCATCACACCAAAACTAGCAAGCGACCATGGACGCCGGACAAGGACAACAGCAGGCCGGTGCGGCTGGGAAGGAGGATTATGCCGATAAGGGTATGTCCATCTCCATCTCCATCTCCATCCCCTTGCCCATCTTCATCTCCATCGCCATCTCCATCTCCATCTCCATCTCCATCCCCATCTCCATCTCCATCCCCATTCCATCTCCACCTCCACCCCACCCCACAAGCACTAACCCCCACCAGGCCTCGACACCCTCGAAAAGAAATTCGGCCAAGGAAAAATCGATCCGGAGAAACAGCGCGGGATGAACGAAAAAGTGACCGATGGCGCTCGTGGCATGTTTGAGAAGACTACTGGGTATGTCATCTCTATGTTTCGTTATCATCATCATTATTCTTTTTTTTTAATATGACACGGCCTACGGGCTTGTGATCACTTGTGTTGTATATTGGTTGTATGTGTGGGCAGAGGAGGCGAGTTGCTGATTGGTATTACCATGTAGAAAGAAAGTGCCGGAGAAGTTTTCGAACTAAGTAGCGTTGATGGGAGAATTGGGTGGGTGGCGGGTAGCGGATTGGGGGAGGTTGGGGTAGCTCTATAGGGAAAGGGATGGAGGGATTGAGGGATGAAGGGATGAGGATGGTATATCGATATCGATTCACATTATGGAAGCGATGAGATTACGAGGGTGGGTATTAGCATGGAGATAGACATACCTACCAGAAACGAAATGAATATGAATATGAGTGTGACACTTCGATGCCTACACGCCTTCATAAATCCACTCAAGTCCTCCTCCAGTCCTCCTCACCACAGAATTCAAATCCAACCCAATAATGCAACGCTCCTATCCTCATGCGAGTAGCGCAGCATATAACGCTGGCCGGAGATGCTGATATCACACCAACTTACTTTACTCACTTTGCATGTAGAAGGCATATCATTAACCACTTATGAAATCCTATCTTCGCTCATCGATCACGATGAGGAAATGATATCCCCAACATATGAAACACCATCCCCAAATAGAATAGAATAGGATAGGATAGAATAGGGTGCAATACAACCACTTTCCCACTCATCAATCCCTCTTGTTCAATTATACGGCATCATTACGTAAGAGGAGAGAAGCCACGATTCAGACGGGATCATCTGATTACAGAGGCTAAAGGCTGATATTTTGGGCTTTCTACAGATGGAATTGGAATTACTGGATATGGGGTTATATGTATGTAAGGTATGTTGTATGTTGTATGTTGTATTATTCTATAGACTAAAGGTTAGTGATGGGGGTGGTATGGCTGAGGTACTCGGATGAAATAGGGAGGGGTGATGAAAGGGATAATGAAAGGTGTACGGAGTAGGGTCTAGGTATTTACCTTGCCTTGTTATTTACTATTGAAACGTTTATTTAAGATATTGATTCGAGTCTGGCCTCTGTTGTACTGTTGTAACGATTATACGCCGCAGCCTGCATGCGGTCTCCTCTTGTGCAGCAGCAATGTATACAATGACGGAAATGACCAATGTGGCTGAATTATATGGATTTCATAGCCTCCGGCCCCCATCGATGATTTCGTCCGCCCCAGAAGATGGCGACTCGGCTTTCAGCTTCCTATATGGTCTACTTCGAGCGCAAACGGCGTGTTTCTTCAAGCTCTGGCCGCGTGAAGAAGTTTATGGTAAATGATTCGTAGAGTGGGATTCGACAAGAGGGGAGAAAAGGGGCTGCAGAGTTGCAGGGGATCCGAGACGGCTGTCAGAAGTTATTCTCGTGCGCCGAGAGTCTTGTCCTTGGTTTATTGATGGAACTCTGAAAGCCCAAGTCCACTGTGCACTCCGGGTATCAATTACCCTCTGTCTCCTTCACAGTCCCCGTCATCCTTACGAAACCCTGGATGCGTTCCACATTCGGATCCTCCAACTTTACAGCCACCTCATAGGCCTTCCTATACATCTGCAATCCCTGGGAGAACGACTGCCTCTTCTCCTTCCATCCCACGGCCTGCCTCAGCTTTTCGGATCCCACCCACTGGCTGAATCCAATGAGCATCTGCACCACATCAACTCCCGTCTTCTCTGGTGGTGGTAGGTATCTGACTCCACCCTTTAGATCATACGTCGCGACCAGTGCATCTGCGACTTGGCCTAGCGTCTCGAAATTGCTGCTGGCTATGTTGTAGCATTCACCTCTGACCCTACTACGCTCGGCTTCAGCTATGGCGACGTAAGCTTCGGCGCAATCATCAACGTGCGTGCCATGCATGATATTCATAGGATCCGCAGTCAGCTCCAGCACGCCCTTCTCGGCGGCTTTGGCGGCCAGGTCGAAAATGGGGCCGTAGAAGCTGCCGCTCAGGCCATAGAGGGTGGTTGGGCGTACAACGACGGCGTCGAAGAGATCGCTGTGCTCAAAGATTTTGATGGCGTGGGTAGCACGGTCTATAGCAAATGGTGGTGCATTTAACATCGATGTTTCAGTATGCGGATGTAAACCTGGACTACCGGCCAACCCCGTCATACCATAGTCCTTACACCCACTCGTGAAGATTACCAACGGTCTCACACCCTGAGTGTTACTACTCTCGGCCAAATTCCTCAGCAGAGAAATCGTGTCGTTGTAATGAGGCACGTAATCCAGAATCTGCTCTGTGCAAGAGACAATGACATGGAAAGGGCCGATCCTCGTTTGAGTGGTTAGGCGCTCGATGAAAGCTTTATCGGATGCCGAGCCGAGGACTGAGATTACTTCTTGTGCATTGAGTGCGGGTCTGCTGGCGGCGTTACGGACGAGACCGTAGGTTGTCCATCCTGCTCGTACGAAGGCCCGTGTGACAGCATTGCCAATGTACCCGTTGGCTCCGGTCACCAGGACGGTTTTCGGGAGTTGCTCAGACATGGCGATTTGAATCGGCATATCACAGACCCAGCTCGGAGCCCTTCAAGGTAGACGATTGGTAGGTCAACTTGGTGGAAGCCAGAGGTCAACGGCCTACACGAACCCAGAGAGGGACGAGCAATGCATGGATATATAGTGGTTTGCCGTCAACTGGTTTTGTCCCAATAGTCAGTACCTCTGGTCTTCTGGACCGGAAGCCGGGGGATCCGTCTTCCGAGTATCCTCCATCTGCCCTCGGAAATGTGTAGCGGATGCAAGGTACACAGACTGTCTACTTGCAGTAAACCCTGCAGTCTTCTATCCCGCTACTTCGAGAGTAGTCCGAGCTCCGACTCATAATCACCTGGCAAGGTGGGCGGGGAACCTGCTCCTGCTCGGATGTAGTCACTATTTTCTCCGATCGGGTCTTATCGTAGTATAGGCTGGACACAGGCGTTGATGTTCGTGCATGCTTATGCTGTATTTACGTATGACCATGGAGCCCACACTGACCCCACACTGACCCCACACTATATGGGCAGCCCTGTTTATCTTCAAATGCGAGAGTTCGTACAGCTTCGAGTCTTTCGGCACGGTCTCGGCCCGCCCTAGGATACAGCTGCCGCCGCTGCCGCCGTCATCCCAGTCGTTCCGCCCATTCTGCCGAAAGTAAGCGCCGGCTTCGAGAAAACCCTCTTTCCCTGAGAGGGTGATCACAGCAAAGATTCAAGACTCGACTCACACCTCTCGAGAACTTTAGTGACTATTTCAGCTTCGCTCATGCAGCCAGCCACCTAAGTAGCCCTAGCATGCAAAAACTCGAACATCCCAAGGGCTAATATACGGATGAAGAGATTTCCGCTCTAGTACAGACAGGCCCACTTGACATGCTTCTGTATAAAGCAACATAGGTTTACCTACATACATCTTACCCATGACGATTGTTCCTTACTATCTAAAATCCTCTGATCCTTGCATACACGGCGCTTAACTTTGGCCTTATTAACCAGAGTTCATGATGAGTAGAAGTACGGACGGAGTTATTCTTTATCAGGCATTCATTTCTGGTGTCTATCGGTACTCAGGAGATGTCTAAGATTGCGGCCGGAGTTTAGATGGGCGTGGGCTGGTGGTATGCGCCTGTCCGTGCTAGAGTCTGAGAGACGAGACATCCTCTTATGACGCGGTCCTAGATAGCGTGCAGCTATTCTTTCATGTGCGGCTTTTGCGGAAATACCACAGGGCCAATGGCTGGGCGATCTCCTTTACATGAGATTGTCGATAGCTGTCCTCATGGGTCGTGGCTGCAGGTGATGAAAGGTTAGGAATCTCTGTTTCGCATTCAAGCCTAGTGATATCGTTACTCAGGGAGAGCTCTGCTCTGTTGAATTACGAACAGTGGAGAGAGACGAGCAATACTATATGGCAAACCATGAAGAAATCGAGGCGGGAGTTACATAGTATCGGTCGACGTAGGATGCGCATCATGATACTTCGCTGGAGCTTCAGTTGCGAAACATAAGTTGAACAAGGGGGTCACGTAGGACTCATATAGCTTCCAGCTTCTACCAATTTTTACGATTGTCATGCAGGCATAGTTACCTCCTACTTTTCATCCTTCAGATGAATGAAGATCATGATTCTTTACTGGGAGAGCCCCTGTTTGCTTGTACGAAAAATATCGGCACCTTTGACAGCTACCTCATTGACCCAATGCTACCATGCCTTACGAGTTTGGAGTAGTACTGATGTGTACTTTCTTTGGGAGGGGGTTGTATGAAGTTTTGACTCTGCACCTACCACGGATGCACATTCAGGGGCACCCAAGGACTAATTTGTCGCTCCAGAATGGAAATGTGAATACTTGTTGTTTGTGTTGATCTTTCGGCTTGGGTGAATATGGTGATTGGTTTGTACAATCATCCACCAACGATCTTCAAGTAGGACTAAGCATGCTTTCGACCTCTTTCCCAACTACATGTTCATCGTCAGACTCATATCGCCCGCCTCATACCCACGCATGCAGTACCACACAACTCGATTCCCATCATTTCAACAAACCTCCTCCTGGTAAGAGCTTCCTTACCGTCGGATATTCATCTGAATCATCCAGATCAGGGTACGCTCCAGGAACCTTCGGATCCATAAAAAGCTTCTCAGCCTCATTTTCCTTCGCCTCCACCTGCCAAAACCTTACCATAACCCGATTGTCATCCATCTTCTCCAACTCATCCGCAAGCGCAGATCTCAAATCCAAGTTAAAAGCCTCAAACGAGACTTCCTTAGGGAGCCTCAGCTTCCTTGCTTCCACCTGCTCGCGAAGATCCACGCGAACGACTTCGTTGAGGATGTAGTCTCCCGAGTACGCAATAACGACATGATTGTGTCTCTGCAGCTGCCAGACCTGCGACGACTGCAGCGTGGCGATTATGGCGTGCAGCTGTGCACGTTCGGCCGCGTGGGGGTAGATCGGGTCTTTCACGGTGTGGATGACGTGGTGCTCAATGGGGTCGCCACGGACGGGCATGCCCCAAACGTATCCGTAGCGCATGCGATCAGGGATGGCTTTGGTGCTATCACAGCTGCCGGCGACGAAGATAAGTGCTTCTCTGATGTCTTCTGTGCTGAGAAAGCGTGCCACGTAGGGTGGATTGACTACGGTTTCTGTGTTTGGGAAGAGTTTCGAGGGTTTGTTCGGGAAGGTCTTTGGGAAACACCGTTCCTTGGCCATTTTCTTGTGATCGTGGGGAGGAAGAATTCGCTCCTCGTAGGACATCTTGATGATGGAGATAAGGTTGTATCGTAGGGTTAGGAGAGGGTTGTTTCTTGCTGTGGAATGTTGCACTGGTGCAGAGGGAGCGCTTTGCTGGAATGGTTCCCTTTTCGCGATAACTTTGAAAGATCTTGGTTGATGATATGGCGAAGTGAGCGGGGAGCGCAAGTCTTTATATCCAATCAGACAAAACATTTGATCTCCCACACGTCCAGTACCCGGAAATAATTAGGGTGCTTGCGTGGATATTCCTATCTTAGGACCGAACTTGCCAGGATATGGGATCATCCTGATGTTCCAACGAAAATAGTCAGTGGCTGTCGAACCGTTGAATGGTTGACTAGTCTTACCAACGAGCGAATTGACCGAAATAGGAATATGGCAATAGTGCGTGCTTACGACGGAACAAAGAAATTCAACACTAGTGGTGCCCAATGTTCTGGGTTCGGAAAAGCTCGCCACACGTGAACAACCTATGCGATTCTCTGATGTAGCACCAAATTTACCAGAATAGCCAAATGAAGTTCATTGGTAATTATCAAGACTGCAAAGCCCCTAAAGTAGAAAAGATAAGGGTAGCACAGGTGGTTGGAATTGGTTAATTGATGTACGTAAATTGGCCATAATTAGCACTATGCGTGAGGAGAGTCGTATCGGGCTGTTATCCATTGTCAGATGGTGCTGAGCCCCTAGGAATAGAAGCCATCGCTCGTCGTAGAGCTAAGCTCTTTGACAACGAGCCGTCGTTTGAAAAGTCGCTCAATGATATCAGAGGCATCTTGACGTATCGCGTGCTCGTAAGGTCCCAGACTTCCATCGTTTCGCTGCTGGTCACATAGCAATAGAGACTCCTTATGCTAATTGAGTACGAATGTCCAGACGTGCCTCAGAGCGTTGTATGTATGGGGCTCTATGCATAGAGCCAAGATTGCCACCATGGTATTTGGTTGTAGCTCAGAGGGTTAAGGTGATATATCTCATCAATCTCGCATTGGCTGGGGGAGACCGCGTCAGGATCATCTCGTGAGCATTATCCCTGATGATGGAGGTAGATTCTGCTAAAGTATGATGATCTAATAGGTCCGAATAGATCGAACATGGTAAATTTTGAATGGTCGTTTAGAAGGACGTCCCTGTGGCAAAGGAACAGACTGCTATGTCGGGTAGGTGTAGATGCCATTGTTAGCGTTCAAATTCGCTTGTGATCGGATTTGATTGATGTCGATCATCTCCTATGAGGATTTCCGTCTTAGCCTGCCACAGTGAATGTCTAGTCACTCCTTCCTCCTTCAAAGCATACGAGCGATGGACTCGGCAGTCTGTTGTAGGAACATAGCCACTCTCCGTCCCGAATCGAGTAGTTAGAACAAAATTAGCCTTCGCCCCCAGTCCTAAATGTCTCAATCAATCGAGACACAAAAGCTCTGTCAATACATTAGTTGCCTTCCCAGCCTCTACCTTTCCTTCTCCACGCCGCATCATTTGTCCGACGAAGAATTGAATCTTTCCATATTGCTTTTCCTGCTGTATCTGCTTCACCTTTCTTGGATGTTCATCAAGAATGTCCTGAGCCATAGCGAGGTATTCGTCTTGTGACAATGGCTTTAGTGAGAGATTGTCTTGCTCGATGATGGTATTGACCGCTCTGGTGTCACCGTGGAAGATCGTCGCCAGGACTCGCTTTGCAGTTGTACCAGTTATACAGCCCTTGTTAAGATTCGAGAGGATCTCAACCATAGATTCAGCGGGGACTAATTCGGGAGAGAAGCCAGGATTCGACGAGTTTAGAAGACCACCTAGCTCATGGAGAACCCTGGATGAAAGTGGGAATTAGACTGGTCGTACGGAATAGTAAAGGATGGAGGGATCACCAGTTTGAGACGACTCTATCAAGATCCTGTTGCTGGCTTGAAGAACTAACAATACTGTCTCGGCCTAGCGCTTTGACAGCGTCAAAGTAGTCCAGCCTTTCTCCGTCATCCAAAGATACCAGGGTCTTGGCATCCTTGACGGTCAACCCATTCGTTACTAAACTTTCGATCGTGACTTCCGGTAATTGAGGCAGTGAATCAGAAATGTGTGTGACTAGATCCTGTGTATAACGTCAAACGTTGGCCCTGTTTCACAGTTCGTTTCACAGCTTACTTTGCCAATAATCAAAGGCGGAATATCCGGGTCTGGTATAAATCGATAATCTACCTCACCTTCTTTGCCGCGTAATTTTTTGGTCTCTGTGCTACCAATGTTCCAGCCCCGGGTCTCTCCACGGATTATGCCACCTGCCTCTAAGACTGCGATCTGCCGGTCCCTCTCAGCAGCAATAGCATCCTCGACGGCCTTAAAGCTGCTCAAATTCTTGATTTCCGTTCGTTGGCCTAACGAGAGGCGGCCGGCAGGACTAACAGAGACATTGACATCTGCTCGTAGACCACCCATCTCCATACCTGTAGTGGCAGCATTGAAGGTTTGCAATATTGCTTGGATCCTCCTAACACATGCGGCTGCAGTTTGAGGGTGGTGGATTTGCGGCAAGGTAATAATTTCGATTAGTGGATGACCCACACGATTGAAATCTAGCAGTGTCGTGGAAGGAGGCTGCAGAGTAGATTTTGCAGTATCCTGCTCCAACTGAATTTGCTGAATGTCCACCTTGACAGACTTTCCATCCTCAGGATGGATACCATCAAAGTCGTAAACCGTTACATGACCTCCGATCGCAAAAGGCTGGTAATATTGAGTGATTTGATATCCAGCTGGCTGGTCTTGGTAGTAGTAATGCTTTCGATCGAATCTGCTTTTTTGCTGGACATCGCACGAGAGGCCCAGGGCAGCGCGTATTGCTGGAACGAGTGTTGCGGTTTGAAATTTCGGCTGGCTCCCGGGAAAGGCGAGATCGAAGAGGGCAACGTTCGAGTTTGGCGTGTCATCATTGCTGGCTTTGGCCGTAGAGAATAGCTTACATTCGGTATTCAGTTGAGCATGTATCTCAAGTCCAACCGTCAATATCCAATTTTGATGCACAGAGGTATCAGATTGTTTTCGATGCTTGCTAGCTACATCATTGCGGCGTTCGAGTACTTGAGCAATACGTTTTCTCTTTGCTTCATCTTTCAGCTGCTTACGCAACGGCACGTGCCTGTCGTCAGTTGTGGACGTATGGATTTGACGAGTTGAAAGGTCCCGTTGCTGGTGTAGGAACGCGATACAGCGCTTGCACCGCACATCGGCGGCTTCAAGGCCTAGTGAAGATACAACATATGCTACTCTTCTTGAACCGAGCATTGACAGAGTAACGTACTTTATCAATCGCCGAAAGTCGAGGCTTAACAGCACTTAGGCTTGGCAGAATATCAACATGTTGGCGTCGGACTCTGTGTCGCCGAGATCCGTGCCTTGGCATCTTGGCATCTTGGCATCTTGGCATCTTGGCATCTTACTCTAGTGTAGCGGGGCGAACTTTTGAATATGTCCGCACGTCGGATACTTCTTCTCTACGCCCCATGACAGACTTCATTACCACGACAGCATCAGAGACTACAGTGGTAGAAGATATACCAATATTTCTCCGCAGATTCAAGAATTTAGATAGCTTACTCGTCAACGCCATGGCTACTTACGCCCTCCCCGAGTCCCACAAGGACGTGAGTGTTCTTGTCTCCGGTGCGTCAAGAGATGGCTAACCGTTAATCAGCTCATGCACAACTCTTTGGTGGATACAGATCCTCAGATAGCTGCTATAATGGTTTGTGGATCTAACGGCTCTACTCCATGTGATTGTATCTGATCATTGCAACAGAAGCAGGAAATACAACGGCAAAAGGAATCCATCGTCCTTATTGCCTCCGAAAACTTCACATCTAGAGCCGTCTTCGATGCATTAGGGTCGCCCATGTCGAACAAGTACTCGGAAGGTTACCCAGGTGCACGATATTATGGCGGCAACCAGTTCATCGACCAAATTGAATTGACATGTCAAGCTAGAGCCCTCGAAGCCTTCAATCTGCGCGCCGATAGATGGGGCGTCAATGTACAAACTCTCAGTGGCAGCCCCGCAAATCTACAAGTCTACCAGGCCATCATGAGACCGCACGAGAGACTGATGGGATTGGATCTACCACATGGTGGACATCTGAGCCATGGCTACCAAACACCGCAAAAGAAAATATCCGCCGTGTCCACATACTTCGAGACCTTTCCCTACCGAGTCAATCTCGAGACTGGAATCATTGACTACGAAAGGCTCGAAGAGAACGCTCTCATGTACCGACCGAAGGTCATAGTCGCAGGTACATCGGCGTATTGTCGCCTCATTGACTACAAGCGGATGCGGGAAATCGCCGACCTCGTCGGTGCATATTTAGTCGTCGACATGGCGCATATATCTGGCCTGGTCTCCGCAGGTGTGATACCATCCCCTTTCGAACACGCAGACATTGTCACCACCACTACCCACAAATCCCTCCGAGGTCCCAGAGGAGCTATGATCTTTTACCGCAAAGGCGTGAGGAAATCAGATCCCAAAACCGGCAAAGAGGTCCTCTACGACCTGGAGGGACCAATCAACTTCTCAGTCTTCCCCGGCCACCAAGGTGGTCCACACAATCACACCATCACCGCCCTAGCCGTCGCCCTCAAACAAGCCACCACCCCCGAATTCAAGCAATACCAGCAACTGGTCATCAAGAACGCCAAAGCCCTCGAGATAGAATTCAAAAGCCTCGGCTACAAACTCGTCGCCGACGGCACAGACAGCCACATGGTCCTCCTTGACCTACGACCCCAATCCCTCGACGGCGCCCGTGTCGAAGCCGTCCTCGAACAAGTCAACATCGCCTGCAACAAGAACTCAATACCAGGCGACAAATCAGCACTGTCGCCCTGCGGCATCCGTATCGGCGCCCCGGCCATGTCGACGAGAGGCATGGGCGAGGAAGATTTCAAGCGCATCGCCCGCTACATCGATACTTGCATCGGTATCTGCAAGGATGTGCAGAAGAGCTTGCCCAAAGAGGCGAACAAACTCAAGGATTTCAAGGCTAAAGTCGCTGGAGGCGAAGTCGAGGAGATCAATAAGTTGAAGAAGGAGATTGCGGGTTGGGCTGGTACTTTCCCGTTGCCGACGTAGATGGATAGGGTGGCGAAATGGCAATATACCTTAGGGAGTTCAACATTGCAGCATTTGTTCCACACATTTGCATGGCGTTTCATGGGGGCGAGGTTAGACTTAACGTCTTCATCGGAATGTTTTGGAGAGGCAAGAGACTTTCAACGTCTAGATATCAGGGCCTCAACGGCCATTGCATAGCGAAGGATCTTTCATCATGATTCTGAAATGTGCATACTCAAATATATACCGGTTGGTTTAGACATGAATATACTCATCATTGTCGTCCTCTATCATGACCCGTTCACTCAGAGAATCCACATGCAACACACCCTCTACCCGCAAAGATCTATCATCACAGCTCACCCACCCAAACAAGTATCAACTCTACCCCTTAACCAACAAACTCGACCCACTCATCTCCTCCGGCTGCCCCAACCCCATAACCTCCAGCACCGTCGGCGCCACATCCCCCAACACCCCACCCCCCTTCTTGAAACTCCACCCCTTCGGCGCATTCGCCATCACGAAAGGCACCTTATTAGTCGTATGGCTCGTCTTCGGTTTCCCCTCTGCATTCAGCATCTCCTCCGCATTGCCATGATCCGCCGTGATAAACAGCACATACCCCTCCTTCTTACACGTCTCGTACACCTTCCCAATAGCCGCGTCCGTAGCTTCGACGCCTTTGATCGCGGCTTCGTAGACGCCCGTATGCCCGACCATGTCCGGAGGTGCGAAGTTGTTCATCAGGAACTCGTGCTTGTTTTCGGCGATGCGCTTGCAGAGTTGATCGGCCACGCCCGCCGCGCTCATTTTGGGATCGAGGTCGTAGGTGGCTACTTTGGGGGAGGGGACGAGGTCGCGGTCTTCGCCGGGGAATTGGCTTTCGACGCCGCCGTTGAAAAAGAAGGTTACGTGGGCGTATTTTTCGGTTTCGGCGACGTGGCATTGTTTGACGTCCTTCTTGCCGAGGTATTCGGCCAGGACATTGCCCATGTGTTGGGGGCGGAAGGCGATGGGGAAGGGGTAGTCGGATTTGTACTGCGTCATTGTCGTTATGCTGATGTTTTTCGGGTAGGGGAAGTCGGGTTTGGGGGAGCGGTCGATGTCGCCGAGGAGTTGGGTCACTTCGCGGACGCGGTCGGAGCGGTAGTTGAAGAAGAAGAGGGTGTCGTTGTCTTGGATGCGGGCTTCTTTGCCGCCTACTATGATGGGTTTGAGGAATTCGTCGTTTTCTCCCTTTTCGTACTTTTCTTTGATGGTGGCGACGGGATTGGTGGAGGGCGTAACGTCTGGTCCGGAGCCGGTGACGATACCTTCCATACCTATTTCGACACGATCCCAGCGCTTGTCTCGGTCCATTATGAAATAACGACCGACGACGGTTGCAATTTGGCCTACGCCTAGCTCTTGGATTTTGTCCAGCAATTCTTGTAAATAACGAGCGCCGGATTTGGGATCCGTATCTCTGCCATCGCCAAACATATGGATGAAAACTTTGGGCACTTTGAGCTCCTTCGCAACTTTCAATAGCTCGAAAAGATGCTTCATGTGTGAGTGTACTCCTCCATCCGAGACCAGTCCAAGGAGATGTAGTCTGCCATTCCCGTCTTTGGCTTTTTGAAAGCAGTCCGTAAGAGTCTTGACTTTGTTGAGCTCGCCCTTCTTGATCGTCTGATCTATTCGTACGACGTCTTGCCAGACCACTCTACCTGCTCCAATGTTCAAATGACCGACTTCACTATTGCCCATGAGCCCCTCAGGTAGCCCGACAGCTAAGGACGAAGCTTCAAGCTCGGTGAATCCTTGCGTAACCTTCGATCCTTCCTTCGAGAACTCGTCCATGACAGGAGTCTTCGCAGCTGCAATTGCATCGCCATCCTTGGGCGATGTCTCGCAGGGCATACCCCATCCATCGATCACAACTGCGAATTGTTTAGCTACGCTCATTTAGAATTAGCTGAGAGGTTTGGTACTAAGCACTGCTTTCTGATCTACCTTGACCATACTGGAAACTCAGCAGCTTGCAGAGCTCTTCGGTGGCTTTCAAAAGCCAATTGGGTTCGATACTTATGTATCTGTGAGACTCTGTCGGAGAGGGGAGAAACGAAAGAAATCGACGAGCAAGTGTTGAGAGAAGAAAAGAAATTCAGGGTGGGGTGGGAGTCGCGGGGAAAAACGCCACTCCGCAAACACCGCAGGTGTTTTCAACTCAATTCCATTGACCTTTGAGGCATTGGTACATTGGGCTGCTTGATTCTTCAGGAATCCCCCTTCCATCCGCGGCGACTCACCTCTCCCACAATGCCGATCGCGACAACTCTCACCCCCAATCCTACGGCCGCAAACACCCTCCCATCACCCCTAACATTCGACCTCCTCCCACCCCTCCACTCCCTCCTCTCCCGCCTCCTCCTCCCCAATAACCCCACCGACTCATCCACGCCTTCTCCCGACACGATCACACCCATCTCACCTAAGGGAATCGGCGCCGCAGCATCGGTGGTCACGAATGAGATCCAAAAAGCGCGAATGGCGGTAAGGGAATTGCCAGGCGTAGAAATGAGTTTGGAGGAGCAGACGCATGTTATTGAGGAGCTTGAGGAGGAGGTCAGACGACTGGACGGGGTTTTAGAGGGGATTAGAAGGGCAGCAAGGGAGATGATCAGGGGCCAGCAGGGAGGTGACGGAGATGGGGATGTTATGGTGGAGTCTTGAGACTGGACCGGCCGACGAACAAAATTATGGTGAAGCAACAGGCGTGCTTCAGAGGGGCAAGACGGGTGTGGCCACCATTGGCTGACCCCCTATCCAGTCTCCCTTACCACTGTGGACTCCAAAGTTGAATAATCAGATATGTTGCCTGCAGCAAGACGTACCCGGGTTGGTCCAGGAGCGGAATGCACGACAGCCACTCTTGGTGCCGAGATACGGCTAGTATCGCAATCGAGGAAGAGATCACCAAGAACGAGAAGAGAGCGTACTTGGGCAGAGATAAAGGGGGAGCCTCAAGAATTGGACCAACGAACGATGTTGTATGATCTTCCAATCGTTCAGTAAGAACGCTATGAATGGGCGTCAGGCCGGGCTTCTCGCTCACAATTGCAGCGGGATCCTGCTACGAGCGGACATATGCTATACATACACTCTTCCATGTGCTAAGCACTACAGAAACGTTTTTGGGTAAAGCACCTGATGCCGCAAATCGTGTCTCGAAAAAATGCTAGGTCTCTAGGCTGCTAGAGAAGTAAGAAGACGGTAGTGGGTATGTCACATAGAATCGGAAGCTACATTCCTCGATTTCTGCTTCTTTTTCCGCTTAGCCTTCTCTTCCTTTGTCTCCTTGTACGGAGTGCTCTGGATGGAGGTCGGGTGCATAGCTTGATTATCATCCTTCGGTGCTGATGACCTACGTGGAGAGCTATGTTTAGGCGTTTGCAGATTGGTTGAGAGCTCTATAGACTGGCTTCTTGATCCTTGCTGCATAGTTGCAGCTTGCTCTTCCAGCGGCAATTGTTCAGTCTTGGCTGGAGTTGCCTTCTTCATCTCCCTGCGCTTACGTTTCTCTTCTTTCGACCGCGCCTTTGCTGCTCTTGGATCCACTATGAGCGGAAGTCGATTGTTGCCAGCCTCATTGTTCACGACCTCTTCGGGCATGATTGTCTCTGCTTCTTTGGTCAAGTCCGTGGGTAGAATTGATTGCGATGCGGTAGGAGTATTCTTATCCTTATGCCGCTTTCCGTCCTTCATCCGCTTTTTCTCTCTCCTCGATTCGGATCCAGTGACGGCTGTAGCACGAACGTTGACTGGTGATGCTACGCTTGAACGTCTACTCTCGTGTGATTCTGCTTTCGCAGGGTCATCAGTGTCCATGGCTGAAACATCCGTCTGGATGGGGATCTCATGATGAGTTTTGCGCTTCTTGAATTCAGTAGTAAATACCTGAGTGTTTTCGGCAATGTTGGTAGAGAGTTTCCTCTTCTTGACAGGCTGGGAAGAGACATCTGGTATTCGAAATTCGGGAGCTTTGAACGCAGTTATGGTGGAGACATCAGAGTCGGACTGATCAGAAGTGCCAAAAGCATGGTAACGCATCTTCAGACGTTGTGGTTGTTGACGAACTTCCTTCACGTGAGTTCGCTGTTTTGCCGTGGGGTAAGGAATACCTGCGTTTTGCTGTGCACGAATTGGGAGCCTCACAAATTGTTGTAGATGCAAAGTCCTGAGTATCGGTATCCTAGATGGCTGATAATCATTCGTTGGAGAGGACGGTAGCAGTAATGCACGATTGTTAGCTTCGGCATCTGACGTTGGGACCAAGCCATACTCTGCGCCTTCATGAGAGAGAATTGGTTTACCAGACTGTAGGCTTTGGGCTGAGACTTCCTTGATCGCAGTGACTGGAACAGATGATGGTACAGTGATATGCCATATTTCTTTCCCAACTAGATTCGAAGACGCAAAGACTTCAGGTATCTTTGAAGACGGATGAGATGACACTAAGGCTGGCTCAAAGCCTGGAGGGAGCGCGTAAGGCAGCAACACCGGCTGGGATGCCAATGTATCTGGTGGACTGCATTTCGCAGGACTTTGTATAGAGGTCTCGTCGCTGCTTGCAGATTCGTCCTTGCTCTCGTCTTCACTGCCACTAGCACTGCCACTCTCACTTCCTTCTTCGCTAGTACTTTCGAGAACCTGATGTTTCTCCGGATGTCCTGCATTGTTGCTTGGGGCCGTGTCATTGATTACTGGCGGCTTCGGAGGCTTCGCATTGCCAGCTCGCACAGGTGCCAAGGTGGTGGATCTGACAGGAATAGGGCTCGGATCGTGAGATGACGAATCACCACTGCGATCATCTTCCGCAGTTGAGTCGTCATGGCTGTTCTTCACGGCGCCACTGCCATTGGCTACCGACCTGGTTGGAGCTGGACTCGGGTATTTTCGCTTTTTCGACTGCTCTTGTCCCCAACTAGCAAATCCAGCTGTGATAGGCTCAGAAGCAGTCGCTGTTGATTTCTTAGGTTTGGCATCTTTCTTCTTCGGCTCGCCCCTCTCTTCTTCGTCACCCTCGTCTGAGTCCCCCACAAGTTCCGCGCTCAATGGGATCTTATTTGCCTTTGCGGGCTTTAACGCGTGAGAAATGGCCTTTCGAGCTGCGATCGAGGACAAGTGCTTTGGATCAGCCATACATCTCGGGTCTCCTTGAATCGTTCGTAACTGATTGCAATGCTTGATGAGAGCTTAAGGTAGCTGACCGACCAGTGCGGTGGAAATTTCCACTCAATTCCTTAGAATATCGATTTCTAGCCGTCTTGGCAACGCTCTTCACATGATGACGCGCTCGAGGTTCATTGTCAATTGACTTCTCTGATATTGCGGGGCATCAGAAGCTTTCAATGAACAGGAGTATCCAATATACTGCTTGAGTAGCCTCATGCCCGAGAACTTTGCTATCGATCTCAAGGGAGACCAAGAATGCAAAGCACAAGATCGGGCTCCAGGGTCCTCAATGAGGCCCGCCGACTATCCCAGAGAAGCCTGAACTCACAGAGATGTCCTCTGAGTCCCCTACGATACACTACCAAGAGTTCGCCCTACGATCGTATTTCCACCTATAGACTTCTGGTCTACAGCGTCCTTGGCTTGGGCGCCGGGACTGCCTTTTTCTACGGTACTAGACGTTTTGGTTTCAGAGAACTCCACGCCGAGGTACTGCCGGCTCCAGCTGAAATCGCGATCGAGAAGCCGAAGAAAAAGAAGAGCCTATCAAAAGAGGAGAATCGTGATGTGATCAGTTCACAGCACCTCCAAGTGAAGAAGAGCTGGGAGAATCCTGGTGTCTATGCTTGGGGCTCGAACAGCGGGAGGGTAGTAGCACCGGACTCGGACGAAACATCGATAAAGCTACCTCGGAGAATACCGTTTTTCGATGGACTGCTTCTACGGGACGTCAAGCTTGACAGGAACTTCGGTGCTGCTATAACCGAAAAGGGCGATCTCTTACAATGGGGAGTTGGCTACTCGAAAGACTCTAGAGCGCCTACAGCTACATTGACTGAAAAGGGGCTAACATCTTTGTCGATAACAAAAGATAGAATCATTGCACTAGGATCAGGTGGGAAAGTTTACTCTCTGCCCATCTCTCAGGACGATCAAGCCAGGGGCCCAAAGCCTTCGGAGAGTTCGTGGATTCCGCTGTGGAGTTCAGAAGCAAAGGTCAGCTATCGAATAATTCAACCCAAAGACTTGGCCTGGAGCGAGAAGGTTTCTTGCATCAGTGCCGGTCTTGAGCATCTCCTCCTCCTGACCAACAATGGCCGCCTTTTCAGCGCTGCGGCGAGCAGCGAAGACTTTCCTGCACGTGGACAATTGGGTGTACCAGGACTCAGTTGGACCACGAGGCCGCCTGGTCCATACGATCAGCCTCATGAAATCACGACTTTACGTGGCTTTGAGATCGTTGACGTAGCGGCAGGTGACTTCCACTCTCTAGCTCTCGACAAAGAGGGCCGAGCCTTCGCTTTCGGCGATAACTCGTCTGGCCAGCTAGGTTTTGAACCAAGTGCGGAATCCCCTTCCATCGATGCTCCATCCCTCCTACCCATCTCTAGGCTTTACAACGGGACCAATCTTAGTCCACGGGTGACCTCCGTCTCTGCTGGTGGGACCACTTCTTTTTTCACTGTCGATGGAACCCGCGTTGCTCAGCCAGGTGAAGATCCTGCTCAAAGGGTAGGACTCGGCCGTATCACAGCCGATACCTGGGCGTGTGGTCAAGGTATTCTGGGTACGCTCGGGAACGGTCGCTGGACACACCATCAAGGTACACCAGTAAAGATTAAAGCGCTTAGTGGCCTCTTCGAATGGGATGAGAGCAATAACACAGCAGTTCCAATCCGGCTGAAGCGTCTTTCCATTGGTGCCACGCACGCCAGCGCGACTATGGACAATGTAACCCATGTACGGGCGGGCCAGTCTTCGTCAACGGACTCGCGGAATGACACCAATTGGGGCGCTGATGTCTTGTGGTGGGGTGGAAACGAGTATTTCCAGCTGGGGATGGGTAAGAGGAATAATGTTGCCATTCCAGCATATATCGCTCCCTTGGACAGCGCAGCAGAGAAGGAAAGGTCAAAACGGAAGGAGGACCACAGGTTTCAGATCACTCCTCGTCATAAGGTGGAATTCAACGGCCGACGTGTTAGTATAGAGCAAAGGGTCGAATGTGGAAGGATGACCACTGCAGTATATTCGGGGACATAGCCTTGTTTGTGTGACATTTATCGTATGAAATAACATCATCAACTGACATTCTGTAAAGGTAAAGGTTTTCCCCGTAAAATAATGCATTGACCTGACACCATAAATTAAGTTGTGAAGATTGTGTAGGCAACGCCAAGCCCTCGACGAACTCAAAGATTTCTTGCACTTCGAGGAAACTACACTCCATCACAAATTCCCCATCTTAGACTTCTTCCATCGGTCAAACATGAATGATCTAAAGAAACGCAAAGCTGACACAGACCATGGAAGATCTGGAGCTAAGAAGTCCAAGCCATGGATGGTAGCCAAGAAAGGTCACAGTCCAGCTAGCATAGAGCCTGGAGATTCAGGGATCTGGGTGACATGCGAGATGGGGAAGGAAGGAAGGTGTACCTCAGACTTGCGTGATCTTTTCGAAGAGTACGCTGTTAAGCTTTACGGGGACGTCATGGGCGAATGTGAAGACGCTAGTGATGATGACAACGCCGAGGTCGACATCGAGGCCGAGATCGAAAAGGAAGTTCATGGTCTGGAATCCAAAACTACGAAAACCAGACCACTTTTCCAAACTGTCAAGATGGATATCCAGTGCGTGCTCTTCTTCAAGACTAGAGCGCCCGTCGAACCTGTAGGGTTTGTGCACCAAATCTGCAAAGATGCCCTGGAGGGTGCCACAAAGAAGCATCGCTGGGTCAAAAAGCTGACGCCGATGACTATGATGGGCAAGGCGACGGTGGAAGGTTTGGAAAAGGTTGCCAAGGAAGTGCTGAAGCCCGTGTTTCATGATGAGGGGATTCAGCCAGTGAGCTTTGCCATTCGGCCAACGAGACGCAACCATAATGTCATGAAGCGTGATGATATTATCAAGCAAATTGCCAAGGCTGTTGGTGGGAAGCATTCGGTGGATCTCAAGAAATACGATAGTTTGATCTTGATTGATGTTTACAGGGTAAGCCAAAGCTACCCTATCACTCTACCTTCTTATCCTATACTATCAGACTTGGGCCTGAACTGACAAAATTCTACGCTTCCAAGAACGTACTTGGTATGAGCGTTGTTGGTAGTGATTTCGAGGAGTTGAAACAGTACAACCTTGCAGAGATATACGACCCAACTCCCAAACCAGACGCCGAGAGCAACAACGCAAAAGCTAGGGCGGTAGTTGAAGACGGCCAGCGACGAGCCAATACGAGCAGTCCGGAACCACAGTCGGAACAGTTCAAGAATGCCATTCCAAATAATTTGGCGAGTACTGACAAGGAATCGACGCCGACGGAAGCAGAGTAAACTCCCACGACGGTATATTTTGCGGCCAATCATACACATTATGCCTGATTTGGCAACGCTATCGTCGCAACATGACGAGACATACGTTGGGAATTCGAGGATGTCGCTACGCAAGCGAGCGAAGGCGTTCAACCACAGGGCGGCCAGATCGGGAACGACGGCAGCCAAGATCCTCAACCATGCAAGACTTGTATGTAAGCCTTCGTTTCAAAGTCTGACCATAACAAGGTTGCCTAAAGCGGTCAAAGGCATTTGGAACTAGCTTCTATGGCTTCTATGGCTTCTTCCGGATTCTTCGAGAAGACATAGGCGAAGAGACGGACCACTGGTCGGTGATGCAAAGATGCAGTCAGCCTCTCATGTGCTGCAGTCAACTTTATTTTAGCGGCCGTGGCGGTCCCAGCGCAGTCATCCAATCAAGGACCACCATAAGCGACATTTCGGACCCCAAACATCTGATGAAGCAAACTAAGACCGACATCAGGCGTTCCTGGTAACCACAACGAGTAGACATAGACGCACTCAGCCCACCAGCCATACTACCAGCCTTATCCCTGGCCACCACCTGTCATCTAGAGCCTTTCCAGGAATTACTGACGAACTATTCCGTACATACAAAGTACAATAGCATCCGATCTGGCCTTAACGCCGCGCTCAGAACGAAACCGTCTGTTGCCGTCATGCCTAAACTCCGATGGCTTCACACCGCCTCATTCCTTCAAAATGTTGCGACTCCGAAGCGAGATAGCAGTTATATTGCGTGCCACAACGACAGGATCACTAGTAGTGCTCCGATAGGATTGGCTCTCGGCACGAGCCTCTCTCTGTCTCATGCTTCCTTTCCTACACGGGAAGCGAGCCATCCCCACCTTTGCAATGCCACCTCGTTTGTCGCAACATGTCATTGGCAAGGTACGAGGTGCTAACATCACCCTCTGCTTCCTACCTGTGCGACCAGATGTGCCTATTATTCGTAATCACAATCCATACCCCCTATTTTGTTAGTACTGCTATCAGATAGACCCTCCGTTTTTCCATCATGAAAAAAGGAAAAGCTTTTGTCTTTGAAATTTGCCAATACACACTGAGCACACATGTACCTCCCACCAATAGCAGCTATCGTTGGCGGAGATCCTATGTCAATGGTCTACAATAATACTCCTCCACCTTTGTCTTCAAACCATAGCTCTATCCAGCAGATTATCCAAGACATGTTCCATACTGCCCGTATCACAATACAACAGAAGGAAGACCTCTCCAGTCATCTCCACCGCATCTCAATAATCCACCTCTCCAACGGCTGCCTAATCACCCTGAAGCAACCCCCACCAACCACCATGCCTGTCCTCCAGTACGAACGCTACTGTCTCGATTCCGAAGCAGCAATTCTCTCTCATCTATCGAAAGGCGATTTACCCATCCCAAAGATCCTCAGATGCGACAAACGTAGCCACCACCTCGGCCCTCTCTTCCTTATCACAACCACACTACGTGGTATCCCGTACACCTCGGCTGTCTCCTACCTCACCCGCTCTGAGCGTGAAGATATCTCTCGGCAAATTCAATCATTACGCACGCGAATCAACTCGCACAACTCACCGCGCGGTACCTTTGGCCCCGCAGCAATGGTCGCAGTCCATGCAGGGCTATCCACGTGGCGTGAAGCGTTCAAGCTGATGATGGACACTATCCTCATGGATGGAGAAAACATGACGGTGAATCTACCGTACATTGAGATCCGAGAGGCCGTGGCTGCGCATTCGAAAGCTTTAGATGGAGTTAGAGGGGCGAGGTTGGTGGTGCTTGGGTTGGGAAAGCCGGAGAATGTAATGATCGATCGGAGGAGTAACGTCGTAACTGGACTGTTGGATTTTGGTCAGGCCCTTTGGGGGGATGTGGGGTTCGGAGAGCCGGAGCTTTGTACTGGATCGAGAGGACTTTTGTGAGTTTTCCCCCTGTTTCGGCTACTGACAGACCATCGATCTATTCATCCTCGGTTATGAATATTCGGCTTGGGGCCAATAAGTCCTGTGTACATGCCTCGCTGATTAATGGAAAAGATACACAACCTACCACGCCCTCGTCGCTATAGTGACGAACCATTACAGACCGCAAGAAGATATGGAAAAGGAACTGGATGCGAGGAAGGCGCTTACGACGGCTTTGACACGACTGGCTGCGGCTAGGGAGTAGTATTTGAGCGAAGAATGAAAACAGGGGGAAACAGCACCAGCACCTTCGCCTCGTGGCATCTTTCCTTTCCTTTCCCGTTCTTAATTGTATGAATGACGAATGTGATGATGAGTTGATCTACCCTTTTCCAACGTGAAAGGGTCCGGAATGAAGGAATCGCTAAATGACACTTCAATTGATTATTGATTCACGTACCGAGTTTGCTCGTTAAAGTAGGTGCGGTGGGTGGATATCCTTATATCCTACATCATTCAACGCCGTACATGCATTTCAATGTAGATCCAGAGCTCGATAGCGTACAACCATGCTACCTTACCATTTTCCCCGGTGAGATTATCCTGATCAGTGCCATATCATTTGGGAATTTAATCTAAATCTGAAGGTGGGGATATGGATTTCCTATCAAATAAATGACTTTCTTATACTGATCTCGAAATACACGCATTTTTGCTGGTTATGCGTGATACGATGGGAGTTGAGAAGGAGTTGGGAAAGCTTGTATATCTCATCGAATCTTTTACAACTTTCATGATTCAGGCTACATACACATCACCACCTCCACATTAAAGTAATCTACCCGCTACAAACAAACATTTCACCGCTTCGCATTCGTCCTCGGCAGACGTCTTAGCCGTGGATTTTGAATAGGTTCACAAAGATTTGTGCCAATCGTCTATGTGTAGGTACGCTACGAGTGGTGACGGGGTAGGGACGGGTCTACTCCATCAATAACGTTAGAAAATAAAGAGGGTGTGGTGCGATGAATGTTCGCGGTTAATAGTTCATAAGAGAATGGGTTCGATTCCTATTGGCGCTGGTTCAATGGTGAAGCTTGTGGTCTTTTTTTCTATGAAATCTAATATCCACTCCTAATTCGTTCATTAATAAGCTTTTACAATTTTCATAAATCATATCACACGTTATCTATTGAGCATCATCATTGTTTCGCATTCGTCCTCGCCGACGCCTCCGCCGTCAATTTCAGAGCCTTTGGCGCATCTTCCCTCGGCATATACAGCTCTACAAATTGCAGATACGGCGCCGACGAAAAGTTTTGATCGTTGAATAGATCTTCCGCTTCTTGCTTGGTTTCTACTTGGTATGTTTTTGACTTCCGGGGATCGGCGCCGAAGACGGCGATGAGGTCTTTGTATTTCCACTGCTGGATGTCGTTGTAGCTGGCGTCCATGCCGTGGATGTAGCGTTCGATTGTGTAGCCGCCGTTGCAGATTACGAAGCTGGAGACGTTAGTATTGTACTGCCTAATGCTGGGTAGATGCAAGGGGGGCGGGGGTTATAACATTATTGGTTTTAGATCGTTGCGGATCATCGTGCTGACTTCCTGTGCGGTCAGTTCGAATGATCCATCGCCGACGAAGAGTATCGTTCGCCTATTGCCCGTCTCTTTAGCAGCCAAGGCAGCACCTTGGCATGCACCGACCGAATATCCTATTGAGCCCCACAATACTTGAGACAAGGCGGTCACGCCTTCTGGAAACTTCGTTTCCCATATTCCAAAGTTTGCGGTACCGGTTTCTGTAATGACTATATCGTCTTTCTCCAGCCATTGCCCGACTCTTGGCCACAGCCAGTCGTGAGAGATGACTTGTCCTTCTGACATGCCTTGATCCTTCTTGGCTATCTCGTTGTTTGTCTGCGGTCCAGCTTGGATATTGACCTTCCCCAGCTTCTCCGTCACCTTCCTCAGGACTCCATGCATGCTGACTCCCGGGTATTCGGAGTACTTCACGCGCATGTAGGTACTGTGAAAATCGATGGTGGAAAGCTGGCTGATTCTGTAGGTAAAGCCAGCAGTGTTGAAATCGGACTTGATGGAACCGATCGTCAGAACAAGATCCGAAGACTCCATGCGTTCCGCAACGCCATCATTGCTTCCGTTTCCAGCATACACGCCACCGAAGTTTGGAAGGGTTTCGTTGACCGCTCCTTTGCCCATAGGCGCCACGAACACAGGTAGGCCAGACTTCTCGATAAATGCATGGACCTCATCTAGGGCACGATGTCGTATCGCGCATGCATCGACAAGAATGACTGGGTTCTTAGCGGCGTGCAGATACTTCAGGACGACGTCCACCACATAATCCTCCTTCTCCGGATCATTCTTCGGAAGGCTTAGATCTATAGGCGTCTTCAACCTGTTCCCTTCGATCTTCTTCTGAACCATGTCGGTAGGTAAAGTAATGTAAACGGGTCTGGACTGGACCCAGCACTCTCGAATGGCATGATCGATGAGTGTGGCAGCGTCATGAGGGTCATTCAATTTTGCCATTGCACACGAAATGTCCTTGCTCATGTTGGAAAACACATCAAAATTGCCGTTGCCGAGGGTATGATGTAGGAGCATTCCATCGCGCTGTGAGAGTGTAGAGGGGGTGCCGACGATATGGACAATGGGGACGTATTCGGAGTAGCCACCAGCGATTGCATTGAGCAGACTGAGCTCACCAACTCCAAATGTAGTAACGACTGCCGAGATTCCTTTGACTCGAGCGTAGCCATCTGCGGCGTATCCAGCGTTGAGCTCATTGCAGTTGCCAACCCAAGTGAGTCCAACTTTGGAAATGTAGTCGAGTGCTACCTATGCAGATAAGCTGAGGACGAGATAGCATTGAACAAAAAACATCATACCAGATTATAATCTCCTGGAACACCGTGTACGCCACGGACTCCAACCTCATGAAGCCTGCGGAAAAGGTATTCTGCTACATCGATCGGGCTCTTGAGCTCTGAGGTTCTTATGTCAGTAGCCATTGCCGATTCAACTCAATATGTTGAAGCTTTATGGATTCGAGGATAATTGAAGAGTGGAGAACAATGTCCAAAGTTGAACTTCATCAGTAACGCTGTCGTTATACATTCTGCTCAGCGTCATCGGTAAGTAGCGGAAGGGCAAAACGAAGAGGAGGGTGGAATGATTCCATGGCAGATAGCGCTAAGATAAGCCACTTGGCATATTGCTCAGCCCAGACATACACTTGAATCAGCACAAAGCGTACTCTTCGCCGCAAGTAATGGCTAGAAAGCATGGCGTCTTTTCTTCGAAGCAAGCAGGCTGGAGTTCAGAGGGACCTTTCAGCCAGCCTAGATTCTTCACTCTTCGCTATTGACGAGGTATGACGGTCTTTCCTTATCGCATGTGGATTGCTGACGGATTTCTGCATAGGTCGCACGTTATGGAATCAATTCCCAAATCAGTGCTCTAGCATACGACCCAATCCAATCTTTGCTTGCTGTGGGAACGAAAGATACAAAATTTGGGAGCGGGCAGATATATGTATTTGGGCAAAAGCGCGTCAGTACGACTTTCAGACTTCTCAGGAAGGCATCTGTGAAGATACTGCAATTCTGCGCGGACAAGCTGGTCTGCGTGGATACAAAGAATGACATATCGGTGTATTCCCTGGAGAGCACAAGGATCCTTGGCTCTTATGCACCCCCAGGCCTCGTTACCGCTCTGACAACCGACCCAGCGCTTGACTTCGCATTGATTGGACTTCAGACTGGTGTGTAACGGTCGGGATTGAAAACTGGAGAATTGCTGAAGCGTTCCCAGGAGATATCATCGCCTATGATCTTGACCGGTTGAGTCTTGCACCACTCAAAATTCCCAATTTGTGGAAAGAGCGCAGTCCCAGAGCCCGGTTGCTACCTGTGGTGTCACTAGCATTTCACCCTCGAGACATTGGGAGTCTCTTAGTTGGGTATTCGGAGGGTGCGGTTACTTACTCCTTCAAGTCAGACAGCCCCAAACATTACTTCCAATACGAGCTTCCAGCAGGGGCTCCTGGCGGTGACCCGGAGGCAAACCATGCAAGTCAGCGCCGATCTCCTAGGCTAACACAGGCACTATGGCATCCCACTGGTACCTTCATTCTTACGAGCCACGAAGATTCAAGTTTTGTAATTTGGGATCCGAAAGATGGCAGGAAGATACTGGCCAGAACACTGGAAGCTGTGAATGTGGACCAGCCTGGCGCTTCCTCGGGCGTTGCAGGATCGAGTCGAGGTACAATCGCGATGAAGGAACCATTGTTTCATATTGCATGGTGCTCAGAAGCAAATCCAGATGATACCGGAATTTTGATTGCTGGCGGATTATCGACAACGAATCCCAACAAGGGGCTCACGTTCCTCGACCTTGGGCCAACGCCAAATTACGCAACATCAGCTTGGCATATACTGTCCGGCCATTTCGAATCGCCAAAGCAGCAGCATGTCCTGCCTACCCCGCCCAATGCTGCGGTGGTCGACTTCTGCTTGATTCCCCGGAAATCACCCCACTTCGCCGGGTCCAGCGATCCGGTTGCTGTTGTTGCACTTCTGGCCTCCGGAGAAATGGTCACGCTCAGCTTTCCCTCCGGTCATCCAATCACTCCTACGAACCAGCTTCATGTTTCTTTGACCTATGTCCACCCTTTCGTGTCCTGTATTGACATAGCTTTTCTTGAGCGCACCAGATGGCTCGGGATGGTAGAGAATCGCTCACGCGGTCCCCCAATACTGAAAGGAGGTGCTGAGGCTCAGCGATCAATCATGCGATTTGCCAATCGAAACGTATTACAGACAGCTCATGCTGATGGTACGGTGCGTATCTGGGACGCTGGGCATGGCGATGAGATCGAAAATGGAGCGGTGCTGCAGGTCGATGTCACTCGAGCGCTTGGACGCTATGAGAATGTTGACATTACGATAATGTCAATGTCAGGTACCACCGGAGAGCTTGCAGTAGGTCTTCACACAGGAGAGGTTGCGGTCTTTCGCTGGGGCAAAAATCGAGACTTTGGCAGAGATATTCTGCACAACGAAGCCAAAGGGTTCGGACTGGAGACAATCGTAGATCGTGCCGAATCAGATGTCAAGGAGGGCTTCCTTCCGCTGACCCTGCTGAAAGCCCAACAGGGACCGGTTACTGCACTCAAGATAAGCGATGTTGGCTTTGTTTGCGCGGGCTTTGCTGGAGGAAGTCTGGTCGTGATAGATCTCAGGGGACCTGCAGTGATTTACGACGCTAGAGTGAGCGAGCTCGGCAGTCATAGCAGCAAGCACGGTAGCTTTCGACGAGAGACCCATACCCAATCGAAATCTGAATGGCCATTGAGCATTGAATTTGCCGTTATGAGCCTTGACGGAGATGGTAAGATGACTGCACGCTTGTGGCAAGATCGATTTGCTTACAACGTTCAGACTACTCGAGTATTATTCTCCTCGTGGGGACTAATCTAGGACGCCTGGTGACATTCAAGCTTTTGCCTGAAGCCCATGGTGGCTACGCTGTCAAGTTCGTAGGCTATACTCACCTCGAAGACAAATTGATTTCAATATTACCTATCAACTCTGATACTGGAGAGACTGCCGGAGCCACACCAGAATTGGTAGCGGGGCTTCGTACTGGCTCTCGTGTCAATGGGGTCTTGGTTGCTGTCACTCAGACAGGCGCTAGAATATTCAAGCCGGCTGCAGCCAAAGGAGCATCCAAATCATGGGACGACTTTCTTTGTTACCGTGCAGCTGTAGTCAGGTTCGAAGCACATACCTATGCATTACTCGGGCTCTTTGGTGATGGCTGTGCCAAAGCATATTCAATACCCGGGCTCAAAGAGATCGCTTCGACTAATGTTTCCCACATCTTGGACGTGCAAAGATTCTCGGAGGCATTAATAACACCCACTGGCTTCGTCTTTGGCTGGACAGGACCTTCCGAGATCGTGGCATTGAACGTATGGGGTACCGGCCAAGATCTGACGCGCTCTCTAGACAAACTCTTCAATCCAGATGCTCTCGTCCCTCCCAGACCTACAATCTCGAATTTAGCATGGATTTCGGGAACTCAATACGTGACCCCGGCAGATATGGAGAAGCTACTCGGAGGTCCCGATCGCCCACCATCGAAGCGCATGATCGAGCAAACACGTGCTGACGAAGAAGTGCAGCGCACCGCCAACCGTCTGAACACAGAGAGCCCCAATCGTCCGCCTCCTGGACGTCAGGAAGAAAGCTACTGGGCGTACATGCAGCGTCAAGTGCAAGAGCGCACGGAGAATTTAGGCCTTGCAGGCGACAACATGGATAGGGTTGAGGAGAATAGTCAGGGCTTCGCAGATGATGTAGGCAAGTTCGTCAGTTCGCAAAAAAAGAAGGCTGTAATGGGATTGATCGGTAGCAAACTCGGATTCTAAGGACGGAAAGAAAGTATCTTGGCCGGCTGTTAGAGGCGACTCGCATTGGAATGGCAGTATCAAGCGCCTAGCATGAGTGTCTCTCACCACTAAGTCTGCACAGTCATCTGTTCTCCGATGGGAGAGTCTCCGATCGCTGAAACACGTTATTGTGACGATGACCTACGATATCATGCAACCATCTTGGGAAACTGTCAAACGTCACGTTCATTGTTGGCTCAGCTCCGTCTCCCTGAACAAAGACTGGTAACTAAGAATGTGTTTGTTTTGGCGCCGCAGGTTTGTCTACTCTCAAACGTTCCTTTGTTGTCATTGTTTCTGTTAGCGCCTTCGCTCCATCGATTTGAGATATATATGTATCAGCAATCGCGGGACTGGTCAACATTCAGAATGTCAGATCTCTATCACTCGTACGCTATTTGCAAAGATCCGCTTCATTGCCCCCATCTAACGCACGTTCTGTCGCCAGTAACGCGGGCGAGAAATTTCCACGAAGAAGACATTATCTTATATAAGAAGACACTTACACGGAAAACTACCCCTACCAACGACCAGTCGGAAGGTCTCAATACTGATATTACCAAGCGGGCTCGGGGTACCGTATCAGGTCTGCATCACGCGCCGTTCACACCCCCAAGATCCCTATCTCCAGAACAGGAATAGCAATGTTGGTTCGGGCCACTTTCAAATGCGGGGACGTTTCGGACGAGTTGCCACAGTTCTATGATGGCAGGACCTCCGTCATCTCCAACAAAGACGGTACAAGCATATGGACCTTCCCAATCCTCTGCTGTCGATGCGATCTACGCAATGCCAAAGCCGAAGAAGAAGCCTTGAGAGCCCATTATAGCCTGCAGGTTGAAGAATGGCGAGCACAGATCAAGCGCGCAGAGGATCGAATCTGGAAGGGACCCCTCAATGATCTATTGATAGAGGCGAAGAATGAGAGGGTAAAGGCTGCCAACGAGTTGGAGTGTGAGAAAGAGGAGAAGGTGGCAAGCGTGTGGAAGATATTTGAGAAGAGGTGGGGAGCAAAGTAAGAGATTCCGATAGCTGGACATTCAATTGAACGAAACATTTCTGGCTGAGACATTTCCAATCTTCATATGCTGACAGGTTGCTTGCCAGAGTCCGGTCTTGTAACTACGCATTCTGGCGATTGATAAAAAGCAATGTTCTATTTGATTGGAATGATAAGAACACAAGTACCGCCCACACAGAGGTAAGGTCTATAGAACGCCACGTACGCTCTTCGGAACTAATCTCTGGCTTCTAGTAATCACTCGTGCAGCCTTAAGCTGATCGCTACACTCAGAATACTTGTTATCAGACCATAACGTTTCCGCCTTTGGAAGTGTCAAGTGTCATCTTGGTAACCCTTCATCTGGGCTCGCAGTAATTTGTTTTGTGTCAAGTCTATTTATGTCAAAGCACGTAGTCATACTCTCGGCAGAACAATGCTTATGGCTTGGGTTGAGGGTTACTGGCTGGACATACGTACGTTTCTACTATCGTGTTAGTTCGCATTCTAGCGGTCATCGGGTTGATTGGATGTTACTACATATGGCCAAAGTCTTTGTTGGCTGACGTCTGCTCCAGTAGATCAACATACCCACGACCTAGACGCATACCCACGACCTAGACGCATACCTGCATAGTCATTTGCCACAAACACATACTTAATGCCCTCCCTTCCTCGATACTTTCTAGGATCCTTCAACAAAGTGGGATTACTCTTAAAATTCTACATACAATCCAGATATACATCATACCCATTTGTATCACAATACTAAGCAGAAATTCACGTTCATCTCCAAATTCAAAGCCATGACAATGACTCAAATGACGGTCCCCCATATCACAACTGTCAATTTCGACACAGACTGCCCGCCTGAAACTACCGCTCAATACACCACCCCCACACCCTCTGCCACCTTCTCGTGCTCCCACACCACCACCTCCCTTCCGCTCATCGGTAGCCCAATCGAGGTTATAGCTCCTGAAAAAACACCTATCCGAAAGTACACCCACCTTTGCAAGAACTGCCAGAGCGATTGCTGCGAAGCGGCACAGCAAATCATGCAGGAAGATTACGCACCCGAGATTAACGGCTACGTTATGCGAATCGAGCGAATGACGGAACTGATTATGTCAGGCAAGGGTGGTATGGAGATGGTGAAGGCGAGGCAGAAGAGGTGGTGGCAGTTGCTGGAGGTGTGGGAAAAGATGATTGCGGTGGCTTATTGGTTGTGGAAGCCTTATGTTGAGCGGTGGGGGCATTTGGGGTTGCTTGATGGAGAGGTTTAGGAGTTCCAGGGAGGGGAGGACAAGGGATTTATTTGCGTGCCATAAGATTGGGTCGGAGAACGACAATGAATAATTTGCGTGGGGACGTGGATGATTTTGCCGGGTGTACGAGTAGTTGCGGGTGTGTCGAGTACCGGTGGATCGGTACGTCGTCTGGATTAACCACTTCCTTAGTAGAGGAATTTTCTGTTCCAATAGAAGAATTTCACTAGTCATATTGCTTTTCTAATGCCATTTTCTCATCCTAGTTAATCCATTACTTTCTCTTGCCTCTACAAACGAATATCCTTCTGGTACCCACTAGGATGCTGACCAGTGCTTCATGCAGTGTACTGTCTACGTTCCGAGTCATTTCCTATGCAACAAATAGATGGCATCAAGTATTCCTCGTTCCAAATGCAGTACCCGCATACTAACCGGTCTGATAGTATCTTTTGCCTCTACGTACGACCACCCTTCCGGTACCCACCAGCATACTGGCCAGTACATTACGCAGTGTGCTATTTACGCTGCAAGTCCGCGTGGCAGCTCCAATGGCGCTACCACCTCTCATCCTCTTGTTCCAACCCATCTGAGCAATTCCGAGAACCATACGCACGTTCACGTTTTGGGTATGTATCACTATCCTTCTGGTACGCACCGGGATGCTGACCTGTGCTTCATGTATCGTGCTCTATACGTTGCAAGTACCCGTCTCTGCTCCATATGGAGCTGCCACCTCTTATCCTCGTATCCCAATCCATCTAAGTGATTCCGAGAAATATACGCACGTTCATGTTTTGGGCACCCAGTCGTCATCTTTCATTCTCTTATCTCAAAATATCTGGGTCATTCCAATAAACATACGCACGTTCGTGCCTTGGAGCACCATGGCCACTGCTATGAATGGATGTCAGCCAGCCCAAACGATAATGGTAGGCCAGAAACGTTCCTAAAGACCAAGTACACGTAATAGTCCTGTTCGTGGAACATGGCCAGTGCGAGTATATATACCGCACTCGTTCCCTCGACTTTCCTGAGGTTTCCACCCACCATAAACAATTACTTCAAAGCTAATCAGTCAAGAACTCTCTACACCTACCACCACTATCAACTCGGACATTGAAGCCATTCACATTCAGCTCTGACACTGTCACCATCTACGTCAGCATCACTCCTACACCTTACCTCCACCATCATCCGCGGCATCATTGCCATCGACATACCACCCTGACATTGTCGCCATCCACGTCAATACCAATCCTACACCTACCTCCACCATCAACCACGGCATCATAGCCATCCACATCTTACCTTTAAAGTATCACCATCTACTTCCACACTACCATCACATCATCCACATCCGCCTTCACCAAATACCGAAACACTAAAAGCCACCACGACCTCTCTCTCAAAATTTCAACAAGCATGCAGCAACCACCACCACCAAACACTATGTGCTCTTTTGAATGCGGTCACGAGAGCAGACACCAACCTAAAGAAGGAACCCCAGTTCTCCGCGACCAGAAGTGGCGCTGCAAGGGCAATTGCAGAGATTGCGATAATCGAGCAGCCATACAGATTATAAGAAGGATCAACGAAAGTCACCAACGTGACCTCAAGGACGGCGACCGCAAGATAGAGGAGTCGCGTGGCAAGCGACATCCTGACGAGGAGTTCGCGATCCACATGCAAACTCCTCATACTTGGAAAGTACAGGAGGAAGTCGCGGAGGAACGGAAACAGCTGGAAAAGGAAAGAGACCAAGAGGAGACGAAGGTGCACACTGATTTCCAGAAGAGATGGAACACGAATGTATCGTAGACAATGCATGTACTGCCAGCTCCTCAACTGTCTTCTCCTTTGTTTTTCCTTTTCCAAATCTTCTATTGGAGAGTACCTTAATAATCACCAAACACGAGTCTGCGGGATACGAGCGATGGATTTAGTGGCGAAGGAAAGCCAAACATATACATTTCTTTTGGAAAAAAAAAAAAAAATACCGAAAAACATGTCTGCGGGATGCGAGCGATTGATTTAACAGCGATAGAAAGCGTGCTTTAACAAAACCATACAGCACGAGACTTTTCACTGACTCGGTCTCTGGCTTCGAAGCAATATACATTCCGAGTCTCAATAATTATCCGAAAGAGGGGAAAGGAAAAAAACACAGAATACTCGTGAATACAAAGTCACAATAATCATAACAAAAATCGTTCAAATTTCAACAAAACCACAAAACCACTTCTCCATAAAACCCTCATAACCTCTCGCCCACAGCCGACCCTCCCATAAACCCACCCCACACCCTATCCATCCCCCATCCCCTACCTCCAAACCCATTCCCCAAATCTAAACCTCGCCCCTTCATACAAGCATCCGCCCCACCCCCCTCACATCAAGCATCAAGCATCACCATCACCTATCACCCATCAAGCACAAACAACAACCATCTCACATCCAACCTACCAAAAATAACATACCTTCACGCCCCCTGCAACTCAAGCTACTCACCTTACCTATCCCGCAAGCTTTCGGCGAATTTCCACAGAAACCCCCGGCAGACCTAGGCCTATGTTCACGTTATGAACCAGCTGGAGTCCTTGAGCCAACGAACGGGGTTGTTGAAGGTGTTGGTACGTGGTCTGGGTGTGCTGATTTTGGGCTTTGTAATTACGCGGATGCTGTAACAATAAGGAGAGGGTGGGTGGTTTTTTGTTGTTGTTTTCTGTGTACATGATCAGTTGCAGATTATGGATTGTTTATCTTCCAAATAACCTTTTGATGGAATTTGTAAAGAGTTGGGATGGATGTGTGCGTCTGTTCGTCGAATGATGCTTTATATATTTGTGAATTGCGAATGCGCTCTGCTGAGGAGGACACGGCGGAGTGGAAAGCAGGGTTGAGAGTCGTCAGTTCATGCTCTGTTATCTATTCTATGCGTAAGTACGATATGCTGATATTGACCTAATTCTTATAATGGAACGACAACCAGGACCGAACGCCAGGGATATCCGTAGCGCCATAACCATTGGTAATCCGGATTCTTATGTGTGGATACTCCCTAATGTGCCATAACAACCTCAGCATGGGGTTGCTCATGTAAACCCTGTTGCTTGTTACCACTTGTCTCGGCCGTCTCACCCTCACCCATCTCCATATCCTCATCTCCTTCGCCCTCTTCTTCCTCCGCATCTTCGTCCTCGCTACCGCTGCTCTCCGCTTCCAGATCCTCGCTACCGGCGTCAGAATCTTCGTCCTCCTCTTTAGCAACGCCAGCAGTCTCTTCAGCACCAGCCATTTCCTCATCTTCTCCGCCAGCTTTGGCTTCCTCGGCTGCGAGTTCGGCTTTCAAACCCTCCTCAAGCTCGACTTCCTCGGCACCATAGTTGGCGCCGTCGTCTTCAACCACATCGGCTTCTGGTTGCTCGGGCGGAAACTCGGCTGGCGCTGAATCTTCGGTGTCCCTACGTCATGTCAGCCAATGGACCTAATACGGGGTTCGATGGCGTGTGACTCACCATTTGATAGCGAATCGTGTCACACGGGGCTTTTCGGCAAGCACGTTCCTCTCCACACGATCAATTTCTAGTTTGGCTGGGGGCTCAGCGTTCATTTCTTCCGAGTCGTAAGCATTGTTGACGTAGTATCCAACGCGCACGAACTCTCTGCCATCGTAGCTGCATGTAAGAAGAATGACTGTGACGCCGAGAATCTCAGTTGTAGGGATGCGTCGAAGGTCTGGTGGATCGGCTTCGAAGATGAATTTATTGACACCGATGGGGATCGGGCCAACGAGGAGGGAATCGAGTTCCTGATCGTGCTCCGATCTAGTCAAAGTCAGCCCTTGCTCCAGACGGTATCGAACTGCGAGGCATGTACGATGTCGCCGACCCCACGTAAGTGAGCTTCCATTCCAGATCTGAGCATTTGTATCAACAGAAATTCGGCACCATGGTCACTAGCGAAGATCGATTACCCTTCTGTAGCTGCTCAAGACATTCAAAGGTAATCTCAAAGTGGTAGGGGTCGCTGAACTTGGCGGGATTATGCAAGACCTTCACGCCCAGGAGTGAGACGACTGACATGTCTGTGGTGGAAATGTGCTCAATTAACTTGTGGATGTAGGATTTGATATATTAGTAATCAGCCTTCTGTAGCTGTGGTACGAAGTGTGTATTGATTGAAGGAAGAGCAAGGCAATGTATGGTGTATTGTTTGAGATCGCGATTTCTGAACTTCGCGTCGTCTGTGTGTACGTGAATTACCGTCTCCGGTAGAATGAAACGTGCCGTAGAACTATAGAAGGGTTCACCTAGCGAGCCTAGTAACCGTCCACACCTAGTAACCGTCCACGCTAATACCTTAGAGCCGCCCGGAGTTTTCCATTCTGTCACTCCGGGCTGTTGCTTTAGGGCCTTACAGGGTCCAAAACACGAGATGCTATAAGTTCTCATCAGGCTGAGTTCTTAACAAATACTTGCGACGAGAACTGACCGGTCTACTATATACTACAGATTTATAGGCAAAAGTAAGTCATCAAAGTGTCTGGTTGTAGATATAATCAGCGTGGACGGTTACTAGGTATGGACGGTTACCAGGTGAACCCTTCTATGACTAGCGCACCCCTGGCCTTGCTCTGCTTCTCGACTGCCCCTCAAATTTGAGCCTTTTTAACTCGAGACCCATCACTTTGTTTGCTGTTTGCTACCGCCACTGGTAGATCAGAAAAAGCAAAAAGATATTTCTCCTTGACAGGGAATCGAACCCTGGCCTCCCGCGATTGGTTCCGAGAAAGGAATGACAAGCGGAAATCATAACCACTAGACTATCAGGGACTAATAATCGATGCGCGACTAATTTAGGATATGTGCAGACTTTGAAGTGAAGAATATGATATATCTATCAATGCCTTCTTAGCGCCACGAAAATCCTTCTGCCCAACCGTCATCCTTCAGCAACAAATGGATTTGGACTGCTACGGAGGCGAAGAACTCATAAAGGAACTATGCTTGGACTATCAGGACCGAGAAGCTGTATATTTCACTACTTGTATAGCGTGCTCAGTAGTTGAATACCTATGTCATTGTGAGAACCGTACCTGCCCTCACGCCCAGCAGCCCTAATATGCTTCTCCACGCCAGTCCTGTGACAGGTGAAGGCATCAACGATTGGTATCTCAAACTGATTGTAGTGGTACTCTACTTGAAAAGCTAGGGACGCGTGATACATTGTGTGTCCATTGGCAAGGCAGCGCCCGACAACATTGCTGTAGGGAAAGGGCGTCCCGGGACCATTCGCCCTTTCAAACAAAATCCGCCGCCGAACTTTAGATATTTGTGCGAGATAAGATAATAGCAACACTGAAAATCGACGCTCGCGGAGGAGTAATACGCAAGTACGCACATTTCTGTGGACAACTATGGGCACGAGCACGGTTTTACCCTTCCTCCAATGTTGGCGAAGCCTTTCCGAAACAGGGCATCGTTAGGATCAGACTGCTAAAGATTGAATACTTCCGACACCTCTCGATGCTTACCTAAAGAGCAAAGCCTGATCAGCTAAAGTGGTTGAAGGGTTTGGTTCGGGATTATGAAAGCTCCAGCGTAAGCCTCCAAAACATCATCTCAGAAATGCCATCGGCGACTGGATGGGTTTATTACGCGCCGCCTCGGTTTCAGACATTTGCAAATCAGCGATGTCTATTGCTGGTAGGGGGTTTCCCGCAAAATGGGGAGACTATCCCAGCTGAGGGAGTAGCAAGCCACGCAAGAGTTGCGGCGACGACCCCAATCATCTGCTTCACAAATGCTGTTTCTGGCTTGTTCGGCCATGTATCTGGTCACACAGTCTCTCTCTGTGCCCGCAAAGATTGCCGAAAAGCTAAGAAGCTTGGTACGCAGCAAATGCATCAGATCGTTCCCATATCGATCGTTTCTAAAATGCGGTTCGAAGATCTACCGAGCCTGTCTGCCCTTCCCTTATGACTAGAGAGCTACACAAGACACGAACATCCTTTTGAAACGGCATATAACGTACTCTGCCCGGTCCTCCCTTTGGAATGTGACACCCTCCAAGTCCTTCTGATGTAATCTCTTACACCTAAAGTAGACCTCCTAGCTCTTCGCCCTCGATTCTAAATGCTCGAAATTCTCCTTCTGAGCAGTACAGATACCATTCGCTTCGATTTCCTCCACAAAGTGATAGGTGCGTATTCATCGGAGGCAACGCTTTCTGGCTTCTGGCTTCTGGCTTCTGGCTCCTATCACTTGAACACACAAGGCTAGGTACAAGAGGGATGCAAGTCCCAAGAGCTCACCACTATGAGTCATGCCGGGTAGCGCTGTGCTCAGCTAGATGATGGAGTCTGCTATGTCTTGACTTGCTGATCTTCTTCCTATTGCGGGTAAAATCTTATCTTCTTCGTAGCATAGATGGCCGGAGCATACGGAAGGGGTGCGTGAAGCCAGAGATATTGGTCTAGCCACGTTGTCCGATACATCATTTAAATCAATAGCATACATGACTATATCGTAAGCTTAGCTATCTTGAATATTGTGCATCTAGTGCGCTCCCTTCACGACAGTCTGCATGATCACCAGTACTACGCCAGTGGCAAAGGCAGGCCTTGTCTATGTCAATTTTATAAGCTGTTGTTAGGAGTTTGTGTACCAATTATAAGTAGAATAGATTCAGATTAACAACTGAATTCAAAGGAGGTCGATGAATGTCATGTCCCGATAATCTTGTCTCCATGACATCCACGTGACCTCTTTGACTGCTGAAAACGTCCTGTTGAACTTCATTATGTGCAACGATCTTTCATCGCCCTCCACATACAGCAAAACACTCACATTCCACGATCTATCAGAGCTATCGCCCCAATATCAGCGTATCCTTTCACCTTGGCTTACATCCTTGCATACATTGTATGAGTGGCAGCGGTACTGACACGGTCGCAACAACTGGCTGGCCTAGCTGTGTGGAAGACGCCATCATGGCAGACGAGGTTGTCGGAGACTTACAAGGGGGTGTTGATACTAGCCAACAGCAGGTGGATGGGTCTTCATCTGATGAATATGATCCGCAAGCAGTGCAAACAGATTACATTTCCACACCTCGTGCGAAAGATCCTAGTGTTCAGTCCCTTTCCTTTGACACCGTTGTGCCCAACACCTTGCCCCACACATTCGCCGCTCCTTTAGATCCTACATCCTCTTCAACAAACCTTCCTCTCATCGACAACGCTACAATGGATCGACAGAGTTTTTCAAGGTCAATGTCTCGCGCTTCCTCTCAGTCTAGTGATGAAGTTGAAATCACCACTATCGTGCACGACTCAAGTCAGTCTCTATCCAAGAATGCCGAGGAGGTTACAGCAGCAAGGAAAATAAGTGGGGACAATAGTGCAGATACGGCACATATACTGTCGCTTGATCCAGTTCCTGATCCTTGCCTGACTGTTCCCACCAACGCTGTGTCTTCAGATAAAGTGCAAGTTCAGAATAACGTGTCAGACCAAAGCCCATCGAAATTGACGCAGAATGGCGTTACTAACACTGTTCCCAAATCTGCTGCTATTGTGCCTGATACAGGAGCGTCATTCCACAACGAAACTACCACGAAGTCTACAGGGACCTTGGCCGCTCCATCTGCCACAAATGGAGATCTGCCAGTGGTAAATATACCTTCCACACCTATCACATCGGTTCCACGAGCTCGGCTACCCCACGACAAGATCGGAATATTGGAGGATAGAATCAAAGAAGATCCCCGTGGCGACCTAAATGCTTGGCTCAGTCTACTCGACGAGCACAAGAAGCGTGGGAAGTTTGACGACGCTCGCACTGTCTATGAACGCTTCTTTGAAGTCTTTCCATCTGCAGTATGTTCCCTTTTTCAGTATGTACTTTATAGTATATGAATGTACTGATCTTGCTCATCAGGCAGAGGAGTGGACTGCCTACGGGCATATGGAGAATGAATCCGGTAAAGCGAACGCAATGGACAATGTTCTTTTTCGAGCACTGCCAACGAATCCTTACCTTCCCCTATGGTCAATGTACCTCGATCACGTTCGCCGTCACAATAATCTTACCACCGATGTTTCTGGCGACGCGCGCCAAGTTATATATCAAGCGTACGATGTCGCCTTGAAGCACATTGGTCTTGATAAAGAGTCGGGCAAAGTTTGGCAGGACTATGTGAACTTCATCAAGTCCGGGCCGGGCAACATTGGAGGTAGCGGTTGGCAAGACCAGCAAAAAATGGACTCTCTCCGCAAGATTTACCAACGTGCCATTTGCATTCCCCATCAATTTACAAACCTTCTATGGAAGGAATACGATGGGTTCGAGATGGGGTTGAACAAGATGACGGTAAGCTTTTAATGAATGACTACGGGAGGCAATGCTAAGACCCACTGTCAGGGTCGAAAATTCCTCCAAGATCAGTCACCTTCCTATATGTCCGCCCGTAGCTCCTACACCGAGCTCCAAAACATCACCCGTAACCTTCATCGAACCACACTTCCCGTCCTGCCACCTGCCCCAGGCTTCGATGGAGATGTTGAATACGCGGAGCAGCTGGACATCTGGATGCGGTGGATCCAATGGGAGAAGGATGACCCTCTGGTGCTCAAGCAAGATGATGTAGCTTCATATAGAGAACGGATCCTATTCGTTTACAAGCATGCACTGATGGCTATGAGATTTTGGCCTGACCTTTGGTGCGAAGCGAGCGATTTCTGCTTTGCTAATAATCTGGAATCGGAAGGCAATGATTTTCTGACCCACGGTATCGCTGCAAATCCTGAGAGTTGTCTGCTAGCCTTCAAGCGTGCAGATCGTATAGAGCTTTCCACAACAAATGAAGAGGGTGACGAGAGTGCAGTCCGTCGTGGGGCTGCTGTTCGTGAACCTTACGATGGGGTTCTTGACGCTCTCTATGAGCTGATCGCAAAGTCCAAGCTGCGTGAGGCCCAAGAACTTGCTCGCATCGAGTCCAGTTACACCGATTCCGGCGACCATCCGTCAAACGGTGCCAAACCGGAAGACGATAATGAATTGGGTGAGCAGGACGAGGACGAGGATGACAAGGAGAAGCAGAAAGCCGCACAGCTTGAGGCTGTGAAGAATTCCTATGCCATACATACTCAAATGCTATCTAAGACCCTGTCACACGTCTGGATTGCCCTGATACGGGCTATGCGACGTATACAAGGTAAAGGTAAGGTCAACGATACACCTGCTGGCCTGAGAGGTACCTTTGCCGACGCACGTAAGCGGGGACGCATAACGAGTGATGTCTATTCTGCATGCGCCTTGATTGAATTCCATTGCTACGAGGTGGAAACTGGCAAGAAGATCTTCGAGCGTGGACTGAAGCTTTTCCCTGAGGATGAGACATTTGCACTGCAATTCATCAAGCATCTTGTGGCTAACAATGATCACACCAGTAAGTTTGCGCTTTTGTCTGACGGTATGAAGATAGCTAATCGTTCGCAGACGCCAGAGTTACCTTCGAAACTGCAGTCAACAAGCTAGCGCAGAAGCCTGAAACAGTCTCAAAAGCAAAGCCACTTTACGTCTTCTTTCACGATTTCGAGTCTCGCTATGGCGAATTGTCCCAGATCGTTAAGCTCGAGAAGCGTATGAAGGCCCTATTTCCTGATGATCCTACATTAGCAAAATTTTCAAGCCGCTTCGTCGAGCAAGGCTTCGACCCTACCGTCATCAGGCCGATCGTGTCTCCAGCCACGCAGACCAAGATCAAGGCTATTCCGAGTATTGAGAATGGCACCTTAGCGCAGGGATCGCCACCTAATCGCTTCAACCCAGATATACCTTCGCCCAAGCGCCCGCTGCCTCTCGAAGATTCCGATAACGAGGGTAGTCGCCCACAGAAGCTCGCTCGTACAACTCGTGACGTATCGCCTCTCAAAGGAGCAGCAGGCCGACGTCTTGATCAACAAAAGCGAAGCCGGCAGCAGCCCGAGATGCCACTTTTCAACAACAAAATTAACAATAATGATCAGCTTATCCCGATACCGCCTCCTCCTCCTCCTCCCCTTCCTCGAGACGTCATGTTCCTGCTCAGTATCATTCCCAAGGCCGAGACTTATCACGCAACAAAATTCAGCGCAGAGTCACTGGTGAGGCTCATACGCGATACACACATCCCTCCGAGCATGGCCCAGCTGCCACCCCCGCCAATGAGTAGAGGGCCACCGCCGCCCCAACAGATGCCTCTATATCAGCCGAATCCGCCGATGCAAACGCCGATGCAAGCGCCGATGCAAACACAGATGCAACCGCCAATGCATGGCCAGTACAATGGACAATTCAATGGTAGGCATCGCGATTTCTCTTCTGCGCCTGCTCCCTTTAGTCACACTCAAACCCAATCCCAACAAATGTCCCCTGGAGAGGATTCGAAGGTTGGAAGACAGACTCCAGCCTAGGTGGCCTTCTGAATGTCTGGGAGTCCCCCAGTCTTCGATCGATTGACCAGCTCGAGGGCTGCTGGTTGGGCCTGTATGGCTATCCTCAAACGCACTCGGGCATAAGAAGTATATCATTGAACCCCTGTTAACAGATCTCAGGTCCCTACCCTTACCAGCGATGACGGCTTCTTCCGCATATGGTTTCACTCATCCCACCTTCAACCGACCATGACCGGAGATTATAACCCGGGCCGGTAATCGTTTCCACATCCGTCGTTCCCGATGTCCCCAAATGAATCCTACTCGACATTACTTTCCATGGTGCTTACTGTGAGAAAATTGTGTTTTACATTGTTAGTATGCGGCTGCTACCGAATTGACTGGAAAGCGGATATCCACTCAAAGGCGTTGATGGTTGATTGAATCTGAGCGAATAGTGGCGTGTTCGAGAGGAGATCGGTGAGAAGATGGCATCTTGTACGATACAGTAGGTTTGGTAGAGCTCGCGATGTCATAGACCAACTCACAGGTTGAAATTGCAAATTTGTGCTGTTATGCCTACGTTGTGCTACAAAACTACATGGGAATCGAGTCACTATCTCTCAACTGCAATACCTTGTTGTCTGGAGAGGTCTCACACAAAGGCATGCCCTCAAATCACTGTCTCCAATCAACGTCAAGTCTTTTCCTCAGTCCATGCCCCACTTCATTAACACTCCATCGGCCCTCGTATTTTGTTGCCACTGCGCCCGTGATATCAAGGCTAATTCAAGAGCTACTCCTGTTGTACGACGACCTACCGGGGACGTCCAGAAATAGCGAGAGATGCGACGGCCGTAAGTAATCTATGAAAGACACAGATTCGTGGGTGATATAGACACCACAGATAACTGTCTACTGATAGTAGTGACATTACTAAATGTCCTGGTGGGACAAATTATAGAAATAGTTCTAGTGTCCGCGATTGGCCCATGAATATCGTGGACACCACCGGAGTTTCCACGGACTTCTCGACATGTCACTGATGTCACTTTGTATATTTAGCTACATACACGGTAAGGGTTGGTGCATGATATTTGGTGTTCACCCGCCAACAAGAAACGCCACAATCAGCGCTAACGGCGGCCCGCCGGCTCAAGCGAATTTCCCCACCAGGATCCCACACACCCACAGACGTCACATTCCCTGAGCATTGAACGCCTGCCCGCTGTCAGAACCATTGACACTTCAACATGTTGACAAGAATCAGACCTTAATCCTACCTTACCAACCGATGCCTCCAGGACGGTGCGAGCTGATCAATTGTCGCCGCTCATAAGGTTTAACAGGCGCGTGCCAAGACGCGCGTGGCTTATCGGCCTCTCAAGAAATAAACAGCACCTCTTATCGAACGTTCCTGCTCTTTCTTACAACCATTACGACTCATCTCTCTACCTTCAATCTTCCTCCACCTCCCCTTATTCTTTTCCTTCTTCCTCCTCACTCATTGCTACGACTAACTTCTTCATCCGTACAATCAACAACTTCATCAGTTGACCGTTTCATCAAGTGTTCATCGTACTCTGCTCCTGGAGCACACGATAGCACAGTGCAGCTGAAACACGTCAACTCATCTTCACCTTGACAACCATCTTTTTCTTCCTTACTAGGTCGACTTGATTGGACTCGCCCACACTTTAAATTGCAACTACTGCGGCACTCCATCGTAAGCCATCTCATCCATTGATTGGGATCAATATCAGCGTAGGCATCAAATTCCAGAACATAACGAACCTGTCATGCACCCCTGATCATCTTGCTTCTCCTCATCCTCACCTCAAACGTCCCCCAAAGCTGCATCAACCATCAACCTCCTCATCTGCACACTTTATTGCAACCCTCACATAACACACTCATCTCTCATCGTTTGTATCTTCTCCACAACCACAACGCCTTTCGCATTACAACCCTTGCAAATCGCTCCGAGACTTTCACCTCTTCTCTGCTCATCTCACAGTCACTATCATTTCTTCTGGAGAGCACCAGCTTGCCATTTCTTCTGCAACGTTCGCCTCATTATTACTCTGTCGTTTGATGCTCTGCTGACCTTTCATCACTTCTCGTAAAGCAGCAGTCATGCCTTCTCAGACGAAGAATCGTGGCAAGCCCAAGGCTGGGCAGTCTTCTGCGCCCCCTCGGACTGATGCACCCCAGCAGTCCTTCGATGGACCCGATGACTCTCCAGGACGTGGCCGTGGTGGTTCCGCTGCTGGCCCACCTGCCTCCTCACGTGGCCCTTCCCAAACTAGAGCCACGAGCCAAACACGTCGAGTCGACCCTGCGCGCGATAGAACCGCTGCACCAATGTTGCTCAGGAACGTAGATTTCGGCGGCCAGGCTTACGATTTATTCTCCTCCGTAAGTGGTAGAATTCCCTAGGTGCCAATTCGTGTCGTTCCCCCACTTCACAGTATACCCCTCTGCGATTTGCCTTTGAGTCGAGAGATATTGAAAAGGCGTCACGCAACTCGTGAAAGGCCTCCGGCTTCCTGCATTCTTCGATCACTACAGACGAGGAAGCTTCGTGTTATTCAATACGCCTGTTACCTGCCTTCCCTCCTCCTATTGTTTCTGTCACGCTCCCTTCTTTCGGATGCCCCCGGGAAATCCAAAAACTGCTTCACATCTTCTTCATTGGTAGAAATCCTCAGCCGTCGTCACGGCTTCACGCTTCCTGTGTCTTCCTAAGACCTTCACGTCTCCCTTTCTTTCTCCATTCACGCACGCAGGCCTCTAGCCCGGCGTCCAACAGCATATAAACCCCTTCCTATTCAACCATCTCTGTCTCTCTTACCACATCCCATCCACATACATCTCCAGCCTCATTCAACATCTCCATCCTCAACATCCTCACCCTCCATCATCCAATCAAATAATCATTCATCCTCTGCATTCACCAAGCGCTACTACAGTCTTCAGTCCAATTGAAGCTGCCAGCAATTGGTAATCTCTTTACTCATAATACTCGACCTATTCCAAGCTAGATTGGCAGCCTGATCCATCATCATGTCTTCTAATCCGGCCTCAAAGCCCGATCTTTCCTCAAACACTCCTGATATCCCAACTGGCTTGCCTACCAAGCCCTTCAACGAAGAACAATGGCTGTTGACTAATCCGTTTCGTGAGCAGATGCCTAGTGAGTTGTCCAAGCGCGCTGGGAAATTCGGCAAGCTAGGCAAGAAGGCTACTATCGAGGTCAATTCCCACGCTATCCTGACTTGGCCCGATAAGAGCGTCTATCAGTACGATGTAAGTCAGGATCCATTGACATTGTGAGAAGCTTAGCTGAATTTGATTCAATCCCAGATCTTGATCGGATCTGGCACCGAGAAGCGCGGCCTCATCAAGGCAATCTGGGCCACAAATGCTGTCCAGCAACACCTCGGCAGAGGCTTTATCTTCGATGGCAACAAGATTGGCTGGTAAAATTTGCCATGCCTTAATCTTCCTCGCACTATCTAATTTCAATAGGGCCCCCACCGATATCAAACCCACTCGGATTGTCGTTGACCTTGATGCCGAGAAGGGCGTCGAGCCTCGTGCTCCAAATCCCGCCAAGCCCGACGAACGTTCGAATGTCCACAATGTCTTCATCAAAAAGGCGAATAACCACGGAGTAAATCTGCATCTCATCAAAGACTATCTCGATGGGAGGAGCGACTTCAATAACGGTATCTTAGAAGCAATCAGTAAGTATGAACTTCTATAAAGTAACCTTGATTGCTCATCACGGTGTCTAGACTTTCTGGACCACTTGCTTCGTGAGACTCCTTCAAAGAGCCTCATAAATCTTCGTCGTTCCTACTTCGCGCGTACCGACACGGAGTCAAGCCGGACTTTACTTGACGGTGGTGTTGAGGCCATGCGTGGCGTGTACCAGTCCATTCGTATGGCAGAGGTACCGTTGCATGTGCGAATGATTTATGATACAATCTGACACCATGACAGGGAAAGCGATTGGTGGTTAATGTAGATATTTCACACTCTTGCTTTTGGCATGAAGCTTCCATTGTCCAGCTTGGATTTCAAATGTCTGGTCTACATTCTCAAGAGTCATTCATACAAGGTTGCGTGCCTAAACCGGATGGTACACCTGGCTACGTCTTTCCCTTGTTGAAGCGTCTCGTAAAGAATAACTTCATCGTCAAGCATCGTGGACAGGCCGTTGGCGCCGGTAAGTCCCCGCAGGTTCTCTAAGACTCAGAGTCCAGTCAGACTAACATTTAAATAGACGCCAAAGTATGGAATATCAAGCGGATATCCAACAAGAATGCTAAGACGCACGAGTTTGAGGTGATTAACAAGGAGACTGGCAAGCGAGAGAAAACCAATGTGTTCGCCTACTACCAGAAGCGGTATAACGTCCGCATCGATAAGTGGCAATTACCACTTCTAGAGACCCAGAAGCGGGACGTTCTCTTTCCTATGGAGTTAGCGATTATGGCTCCTGCTCAGAAATACCCTTACAAGCTTAATGAGAAGCAGGTATGAAACACTTCGTATCTATTAGATGATGGCTACTAATAATTATACTAGACTGCCAACATGATCAAGTTCGCCGTCTCTAGGCCACCCGTTCGTCGTGCTGCTATGCAGACCGGCTTAAAGCTTCTCCGCTGGAACGAAGATCCTATGCTCAAAGGATATAATATGAGGATTAGTGAGGATATGATGAAGACTAATGCCCGTATCCTGGAGCCACCTGAAGTCCTGTTCGCAAAGAATGCGACAGCGAAGCCTTTGTACTCCGGCCGCTGGGATTTAAGAGGTAAAGTCTTCTTCTTGCCTAATACCGCTCCTCTTAAATCCTGGGGTATCGTCGTCCTTGCGTCTAGGGACCGCTCGCCCCCTCCTACCCGTGAGCAGATTAATAACTTCAAGAGGAATTTTCTGGATCTTTACCGCGGTCATGGCGGCATCGTCGTGGAGCGTGAGCCCGTAATCGTCACAGGAGAGGCCGACGACGCTAATGCGATCGCCAAATGTTTCCAGCAAGCTGGCGATAAAGCCAACGCTCGACCGCAGATGATCATGGTCATCCTATCAAATAAGGCTTCGGATGTGTATCACCGCGTGAAGAAGAACTGTGACTGCCGCTTTGGGGTCATGTCACAATGTGTACAGGCCAGCCATGTCATCAAAAACGCTCCTCAGTATTGCTCGAACGTCCTGATGAAGTTCAATTGCAAGCTGGGAGGCACCACGTCGGCAATCAAGGCGGTAAGTGGCCTTAGCGAGCAAGCATACATTGGCTGACCGTTCCTAGAAAATGCCGCACTTCACTGTTCCCACTATGATCATCGGAGCCGATGTCTCTCATGCAGCACCGGGTCTCGAGCAAGCGTCCATGGCTGCTATGACTGTCTCACTCGACAAGACCTGCTCTCGCTATGGTGCAGCCGTCCAGTCCAATGGTTCGCGTGTTGAGATGATCACTGGGACCAATATCACCGGGATGCTTCTTCCTCTTGTAGACTGGTGGATCAAGAACGTTGGCCGTGGCCAATTGCCCAAGCACGTTTACTACTTCCGCGATGGTGTTTCTGAGGCGCAGTATATTAATACTCTGAAGTACGAAGTTGCAGATATAAAGCTCGTTTTCGATCAGCTTGGCAATAAGGATCCCTCTCGTATGGTATGTTTGTGCTGATCAATTAATCTGTGGCTAAAGGCTAATCTTCTCCACAGCCCAAGTTCACTGTCGTCGTGGCTGAGAAGCGACATCACATTCGCTTCTTTCCCCCAGCGGGTCCTGCCTCTGACAAGAACGGCAATCCAGTGCCGGGGGTCATTGTTGATAGAGACGTTACTCACCCGTTCGACAATGATGTTTACCTCTGCTCGCATTCTGCGATTCAGGGTACAGCTCGGCCAACACATTACTCGATCATCATGGATGAGATGGGCGTCGACGTCGACAAATTCCAGGCAATGCTCTATGAGTCCTGCTATCAATATCAGCGAGCTACCACCCCTGTCTCCCTCTGTAAGACGATCCTAGATTTTGGAGATAGAGTGCTAACCATTGATAGTCCCCGCTGTCTACTATGCTCACTTGGCGTCCAAGCGAGGAGAATCTCATATTGACATGGCACACCCTGACCGTACGAAGCTACTTGCAGAGCGTGCTCAGCATCCCGGTAGGGAGGTGTCTTCGCACTCAGCTGAGATGAAGTCGGAGACCGAATGGCCCAAGCTGCTGCCGTTCGCGCTTGTAAACAACATTCATCTGGGCATGTGGTTCATTTGAGACTGCTTTTCCAGCACTTCGAGTCGCTTTATGCGAATTAACGGCCCTGATCATGTCTATCATTAACGACACCAGCGAGCATGTATTTCCTCTGCCGATACCCCATCATAAGCAAGTGTAGCTTGCTGCATGCACCGGCTCCCCTAGCCATTCACGACCACACATGCACATCATGTATGCTTTTCCTAGCATAGATAGCAAATTCAGATAGGAGATCAACCAACAATCGAAATGTTGTATCATCAAGATCGTTTGCCATTTGTCCTTTTGTGACTTCTTGCATACCTATGATGCGTTGCTAAAGATGGGTTTGACCAAGCGTGACGACTTGATGGGTCGGAAGGTAGGTTGTAACAATTTCCCAACTCGGGTTTTCGCTCTTCTCGAATGTGAAATCTGGTGTGCATTGGAGATGTATTGAGTTGTCTAATATGCATTGAGTTATCTACAGTACGTGTACACAGTACATATCCACAGTACGAGGTTAATGTAGTCGAGGTGAGTCAAAGCTATTTGATGTCGGTGTTGTACGATGACGGCTCTTGAAAATCCTATTTTGTGGAAGGGCTGTTGTGTGGAATGATGAACTATGGAATAGGTGTATTGTGGAATTTGCAGTATGATGGAGAGAGAGAGAGAGAGAGGGTATTTTGAGGGAAGGGGGGGTGAAAATGCAGTAGCGAGTTCTTGGACTGAGATTGGGGGTTTGTCCTTTGGCGAAGGGTGGATAATGACTGGGATTGGAGGCGAGGAGGGTTTGGGGTTGGAGGGGGGATAGGTAAGGGGAGAGGGGGAGGATTGGTAGATGGAGGACAGGTGGAGGGAGGAGGAGGGAAGAGGGAGGGAAGAGGGAGGGAAGAGGGAGGGAAGAGGGAGGGAAGAGGGAGGAGGTGGAGGGAGGGAGGAGGGTTCAGCTTGTTCTATAGCTAACAGCTTATGGCGAGTCGTATTATGAGACAGAGGGCCTCATTTGTGGGATATGGTGTCGTGATCCGGCGCATGGCGGCTGTGTTTCGAGGGATGGTCACTGGGTATGGAGGTGGGTGGAGTGGGAATGGGGTTGGCTTGGGGTGATGGGGATGGGGATAGCTGATGGGGGTTGGAGTTTAGAATAGATATGGGGATAGGGATAGGGATGGGGGTTGGGTTGGTAAAGGAGAAGGAGAAGGAAGAGGAGGGGTAGGTGTAGGTAGGAGGAAGAGGAACGGTAGAGAAGGAGGAAAGGGGAATAGGAATGGAGGAATGGAAGACGGGAGAGAGAAAGCGTCACAACATATAGCTGGCTAGCGATGGGCCCTGAACTACGATAAGCATGAGAGATGAATGTAGATACAACTATGGTATAGAAGGGACTGATTCGGCGCATGGGTCAAGGTAAGGTAGCTTTCGAAGGGGTGTTTTACTTGTTGTTGGAAAAGGGGAAGGGGAGGAGGGATGGGGGATAGGAGATAGATACAGATTTTAAGATGAAGAGAGTTGGAAGGCGGCGAGTCTTTCTTGTGATGAGTTGGAAGGGGGAGGATATGAGGGGAGGGGATAGGTGATGATACGAGAGAAAGGGGGTAAGGGGGTGAGGGGAGAAATATGTAAGTAGAGCCATTGTACCAGACTATTATATCTGCGGCAAATTGGAAATTCGAATCTTGTGCGTTTGTAGACATCGTTTTCTTTTTCGTGAATAGGTGAGGTTGTGAGGATGTGAGGATCTGGGTAGATGACTGGGGAAAAGGGGTGTTTTTGAGATTTCGCATCGAGAATTGATTTGGAGTGAGAAGAGTGAAAGAAAGGGTTGGAAGCTGCGGATGGAGGTTTAGTACTGATAAGTTGGCAAGGTCGGTTTGCTGTTTTGTGGGTTTGAGTGAATTATGGAGATTTGTAGATCGTCAGTGTTCCACGGACTGAGGTAGAAAGCAAAGCGGCTCTTTGATGTTTGCTATGTTATGCTATGCTAGCGAGGACGTATGAACGATGATGCGGCGTACCTTTGTTCTGTTCTAGTTCTATCCGGTCGTCTATATATCGTGATTTCCATGACCGACATCACGCATCAAATACCAACTTCCCATGATGCAATGAAGCACTACCGCACCCCATGCTGCCCCTGCTTCCGCACCCACTCCCTCCACCGCCTCCACTCCTCCCACCCCACACTCCTCTTCGACCCCTCATACCTCACCACCTCCATCGGACTCCTCAGATCCTTCCACCCCCTGACCCTCGACCCGCTGCTCAACCCGGCCTTGCGCATCAGACTCGTTAGCGTCTCCTCTTTCGTCCAGCCCTGCTCGAGGGCGACGTCGGGCAGGTAGGTGGCGCTGTAGCGTTTGCCGTGGTGGGTGAAGGCGATGCGGATGCCGTGGGTGCCGAGGGTCCAGTCTAGAGGGTTTTGGGCGGGGTGGAAGTTTGTGAGGAGGGTGGTGCTGTTGCTGAGGTGGGGGAGTTCGGGGGGGGAGATGGGGGGGAAGCGGGTGTCGTCGAAGGCACTTTTGGGGGGGGATGGTGGTTAGATGTTGGGTATGTTGTGGGGTGGGGTGGTTTGGGTGAATGGAGAGGGGGAGGGATGTGGCTTACGCTGTTAGGGCGTAGCTTTTCAGTCCGGTTGAGAGATTTTGCGCGTCGAAGGTGCCGATGCAACCTCGTAAGGACTTATGGCCTCTTGAGGAGAGGGTGTTCCAGGTTACGAAGAGCGGATGAGCTTCCTCTTTTGGGGGTATGATGGGTGAGGGCTGTTTGGAGCGGTTGAAGGAGAAGAAGGAGGAGTTGGAAGAGGATTTGGAGGCGGTATTTAAGGCTGCTTGGGATGAAGTTGCTGAGACCGAGGAAGGCGTTGAGGAGGAGGAGGTGGAAGAGGGCGTAGACGACGAGGGGGCCTGCAGCCGCGATATACTTGGGAGTTGTAGTGTAGCTGCTGTGGATTTTGAAATTTGTTCTTCCTCTCCCGCTTGTTCGCCTTCGGGGTCATCTTCAGAGTCTAATTCTTCCATATCGCTATCCTCTTCGGCATTTGGAGCATCCCCTGGAACGCCAGGTTCCTTCCCATCCTGCTCCGCGGCCTCCTCAGCTGTGGGCTTAAGGAGCGATTGGTACTCTCTCCATGAATCCTGTACTTGTTGGTATGAAAGGGGCTCACGGTCCTCGAGATTGGCGGCGAGTACTTCGAAGCAGTAGGCGCAGTGTCCTGTCGTCGCCATCCGAGGAGCTGGAGATTGGAAAGCTTCAGGAGGCTAGCTGTCACTTGTAAGCTCTGCTAGCCTTATCTAATCCACAAGCGCAAGATTACAGGTGAGCTAATCCATATTAGGAAAGCATCGCTTGTGCGATTGTTTACTTTCTGCAATCGAATTGAAGGTTTTTCCACATAGAATCCACTCAGCAGTTGCTCTTCCTTCAACGACATGGAATATATGGAGAATCTATCTGTCATCACTTAGTCGCCCGGTCATCAGAAGCCTTATACTGTCCACGCAGCGAGAAGGGTAAATTGTAATGTTCGTTGTTGAAGACTTGTCAGATGCGCGATAGCAACGCGCCATGTACCCTCTCTATTATGATTACCTATTCGAAAACAAGCCGAGAAGGCCTCTAATCGTTCTTTGGACGTAGTGATTTACCGAATAGGGAGCTTTCTTCCTCCGATATCAATGCAAGCATTACATTCTGGTGCTAACCCGCCAGCATAATATTCCATAAAAAGCCAAAAAATCGATTTTCCTCCCGCAATCTTTCTACCCTATATCGCATTCCAAAATACAAATATCAAAGAAGTAACGCTTCTCGAAAATCTACATAGCCGCATAGATGTTGGAACCTATCCTGAAAACTCCTATAGTTCTGTCTCTTTTACGAAAAAGTAAGAAGACTTATACGTCCAGAAACCTAGATTTCTCACTCATCCCAGACGGGCGGTAATTTCATAATTGTTCGCATCCTGGGCACAGGCAGGCAACCTCTATCACCCTGTATTTATTTCACCCAGATACTAGATATCCTTCACCACAACCCTACCACTGACCTCGGTCCCCACCAAATCCAGGAATCCAGATTATAAGCACCAGGCCATCGACGATCGGTCCATCCTTAACTCCTCCTCACAGCTTGTCGACCGTCCTGCTCAAGTCTCCCATTACCCGAACAATCCGACACTAATAATCTAAGATCCATCATAATATCTTCATCACTAGAACCAGTCCAACGCTTCTATCCTTTGTTCCCCAGCACTACATCTTCTCCTGGAACTCCAAGTCCTCAAACTTTAGTCTCTGATCTTCTATGTAGCAAAAAACGTATCCACAGATCTACAACGGGATCACCTCGTGTAGCATTTCGTAAACTACTCTCTATACACGACTCTGGTGCTCTTACCGCCATACATGCTTAGTCGATCACTCATGCAAAAGCTTCCTCGTCCTGGCATTCATGGGTTGCGCATCTCTCCCACGTTATAGTGTCTGTGAATAGCCGATACAGTCCCAATCTACAATTTAACGTCCACCGCATATTACCTCATTTACAAGAGAAGAGCACTGTAATGGAGTCCACGAATCATCCATCACATAAGGATATGAAACAATACTGACTATCGACTCTCGACCTCAGATCCACCCTCTAGCAGTATATCAACAACTCCCTATATCACTACTCCTCCCTCACCACCCACCACCCACCACTCCTATACAACATAACCCCCCACCCCTATACAACACATCCCCAACCAAAGCCCAAACCAGAATCATAGCATCCCAATCCACCTCCCACGCTAAAATACCAACCATGGAGCAAGTATATCTCAACTCACACTCGAGTTTTTCATACGTCCATTCCAAGAATCCGGAAATCCCGAAGAATTCGGGTCTTGAAGTCAATGATTTAAAAAGGGTTAGAGGTGTAATGAGACGTGTTGAAGAGATCTTATGTGTGTAACATGTTAAGGCGATATTCGTCTTCGGTTGAATTGCATGCTCACTTATATATTTTGCGTAATTTTGGAACAGAGATTTGGGCATCTGGTCTACTAGCTTGGGCACAAGCACGCTTTGGATATCTCCGAATAATAAATGAAGGCGTGTAGAAAAGAGGGAGACATCATTCCCACCGCCGAGAATTCATCCCTGCTGACCGAAAGCACGATCGGGCTTTGACAAGGCTTGAGAGATAGGAATATATGAATAGCATGTCGACGGACTTTCCGAAATCAGCAAAGTGAACATATTGAATCAGGATATAGAACTCGAAAGACTGATCCGAGACCAGATAAGTAAGAATTCGAAATAACTGTCGTTGCAAAGACGAGATTCCAGACTCGAGCCGCAGCTTGCTTTGCTTGGACTTCCGCTCCTGGATTGCGTGAACATATTATGACCTCGCCAGTGCCTGCTGTGCCTGCTGTGCTTGCCCCCAAAGCCCCCTACTGGTCTCCTCCACCCGTCTCTGCTGCTCTCTGATCTGCGCCTCCGTCTGCCCTCTAGCATTTCCCCGGCTGTCGATCTCCATCCGATTGCCTCCCTGCCCAGTGAACTTCTCTTGCTGATTGTCCTGCTCGTTGTTCTGCGCGTTGTTCTGCCGGAAGCTCTGCTCATTATTCTGCTTGGTCCTCGGATTTGTACTCATCGCCCCCTCCATCATTTTCGCCGCTCCCCCTTCTCTCAGCTTATTGATTGCCCGGATAGTATCGATAGCCGAATGTAACGTTCTCCTTGCATTGAAGTTCTTCTTTATCACCGGCAGCAGGTCTCCACCTTGTTGTCGTCCTTCCCTTTCCCTTGCTTCATCGTTGACAAAAGGATGTTGTAGAGCTTCGTGGGCTGTCATGCGCTGTTGGGGGTCGATGGTGAGGCAGCGCTTGATAAATTCGCGTGCGGAGAGAGAGACGGAGCGCCAGTATTCGAGAGGCGTGAAGGAGTAGTCAGCGACAAGGATGGCTTGCATTTCTTCGAGGTTGGAGTCGCGGTCGAAGGGCGTGTAGCCGCAGAGCAGGAAGTAGGTTATCACACCTATTGCCCACGCGTCGCTATAAGTTGCGTTAGAGATGGAAGAGTAATTGAGGGACCGACTGGAGAACGTACACTGGCTTTCCGTGTCCAGTCTTGTTGAAGATCTCGGGCGCCATGTACCCAGGTGTACCACATGTTGTGGTGAGAACATGGAATGCTTCTTCGTCCATTATCCTCGAGAGCCCAAAATCGGCTATGAGGAGGTCTGCATTATCCTCGGGTGTGCGGAATAGGAGATTCTCAGGTTTCAAGTCGCGGTGGACTATGCCATGGTCATGGAGGTAGGCTACCGCGGAGAGTGTTGCTCGTATCAGATCTGCAGCATCAGACTCATAATAACTGCCTTTCCTACATATTCGGTCGAAGAGTTCACCGCCGAGGGCAAGGTCTGTTACTAAGTATACTGCGCTTGGTGTTAGTCAATGTCCGAGTCGACTGATATCCTCATGACTATACAGTTGTTCATGGTCTCAAAGTAATCCACCAAAGTTAGAATATTTTGATGACCCATTGACACCTTTTTCAGAACGGCAATCTCGTTCCGAACCTGTCATATCAGGTATGAGCTCACTTCTACTCTGGCCCTCAGTCTCGGCCGGTCCATCTAGGGTACACCAACCATATGTTCCCTTCCCTGCATCATCCGCTTATTGATGACCTTAGCCGCATAGTATCTTCCCGTATCTATATGTACACATTCTTTGACCACGGAGTAGCTCCCAGCGCCGAGTGTCTTTCCCGTTTTGTACCTGCAAGGCTGGATCTGCGGCTTTGGTACCTCTTGCTGGTTCGAGGGAGCCATCGTGTATTGTATATAAAGGCGCAACAGCAGCGATTACCGGGGAGATCCGCCACAGCAAGATCAGTCCGGGCGCCCAGCAGCTGGGGGCAGTATAATGAAGCTGTCGGGCGTGAAGTATTGCAAATCACTAGGTGAGGATTATTGATGCTCAATCAAAGGCAGTTGAGTAGACGACACTGTGGGCCCTGCGAACGACGACTGGTGGATAACGAACGTGAACAAATCACCATTGATAATTGGCGTGCACTGTTGTTAGATATGAAGTCGTTGTCCGAGTTGTTGGAATTAAATCGAGTAGGAGCTGAAGCACGGGCGGGGTGCGTGGGGTTGTGTGCGGAGATTTACCGTGTGCAAAATCAATGTCATTGGTGTGCTGCAAGACCCTGACCCCGACCCGGCGAATTGCAGCAAAGTTGCTGACTTTGTTACGCCTATATAACTATGCTACCTAACATTCAACGCTTATAATATATAACTAAGTAGGCTAAAAGATATATATTTATCTAAGGTATCTAATACTTTAAAAATTATAGAAATCCGTCCGTTAGCGATAAAGATATGACTGATCCTATGAATTTACCTATTAAATCCATAGGTCTTGGTAGTCTTAGCACCGCTTTACCCGCTATGCCTGTGCTTATACCTTCCTAACGTACCCTACTAGTAATAACGACTTATAATAATTATCTAAGTCGGCTAAAAGATGCGCATTTGTCTAAGGTATCTAATGCTTTAAAAATTATAGAAATCCGTCTACGTACGTGGAAGATATCACTGATTTTATGAGTATGTCGAGCCTACATTTTTGCTGCAATTCGTGGGGTTGGGGTCAGGGTCTTGCAGCACACCAATGACATTGATTTTGCACACGGTAAATTGCGGCGTGAATTTCGCTGATTCGCCATCGCACTTACGGTCTCGAATTCGGCCGAGAGTGGCATATACAGCAGCAATTCATTAGCAACATTGATGTTTTGCTAGTGGTTACACCGTTTGATCCCTGACCCTCCTTCCCCTTTCACATGCTCCCATTCCGACTTACGCTCCTACTCCTACTTGTATCAAGTATACCCATGCCTCTGACCTTGAATACACTTCCAGCCCAGTCACTGAACATATCTGGATCCCATGCCTCATCATCCCTCCCTTTCCCCTTTTTGCTTAATTGTTTTCCGTTCTGTCGTTTCTCGGCCGTATACATGTCATAGAATGTTTCGTAATTCTGAATCACTTGATCCTGCACCGCTGCCACAAGCGTCTCCTTGGTCCTTACATCATCGAGATACTCGTCAAGCTTCTTTCGCAGGAACTGGACTTCCTTTTCAGCAACCTTTTGAATTACATTGACTGCCTGAGGAGCGTCGAATCCTCTCTTGGCCGTTGCCGATGCGTCGACCGGCTTGGTCATTCGGGACGCGAAGTCGCTCGTCAGGTCATTGATTACTGTCCTCAGGCTGCCGTCCAGTTCAACCTTGGCATCGAGCATATTCTCGACAACCTTAGGTAAGAGACCAACCCCCATGATACGCCAAAGGTTTCTGGGATCGAACAACCCACCCCTTTCGCGAAGCTCCCAGAAAGTGTTGGTGACGCTCGAGAAATCGAACGAGACCTCTGGAGTAACATACTCGATGTCAAAGGCAACGATTTGCTGTTTGAGGATCAAAAGATGTTTGATCAGGAAGAGACGCCCATCAGCCGCTGTGTTGCTACTTTTCTGGGTGACGAGACTGGCGGCATGTTGTAGGGAGAGGGTAGTTTGGTGAACGATATTATGAGCTAAGTCGTCAAAGACAGTAGACTGAGAGTTCCTTAGCCTACAACAAACGTCAGGGTTTACCGCCGACTTACGTTCACGAGACGATACATTCGACTAAGTAGCCATATTGCTTTTCGAAGGGTTGGATACCAGCCCTGAAACGCTGCTTCGGTATCGAATCCCCACCGCCCGCTCGGTGAGTCGCCCTCTTCGACGACCATGGGGGTTTTGGGCATGGGAGTAGTGGGCTCAGCAATCGAGCCTTTTCTTTCATGGGTCGCAGCAGGCCCTTTTGACTTTGTACCTGAGAGCGAAACTTGTCGATTGCGGGCCGGATAGTCCACTTCCTCTTTCTTGGGCTTGTACCTTTCAATCTCGTCACGCAAGATAGCTTGAGCGCGAAAGACGAGTCGGGTCTGAGCCTCTTCGAGTGCCTCGTGAATGAGTAGTGCAAAGTCGAATTGATTCGTCTCCATTGGTTCGGCTTCTTCGTCTTGATCATGCATATAACGAGTTTGCAGCAGTGTACAAAGCTCACACAGCTTCAGTATCTGAGTTTCATGGATAATCCTGGGTCGTAGATGATCATACAAAGGTTCGGAAACTGATTCTAGAAAATCGTAGAGTCCATCACCCCCTTCAAACCATTCCTGCCAAAGCTCGTATTCGTCGGAGCAAATTCCACGAGTGTAGCCAATGGCGCTTCGCGCAAAGGACACCAATTCTCTAGAAGTGCTAGGCGCCTTTGCGATATCTGCAATTTTCTTCCTCGCAAGAGGGATAACTAATTTGCCACGCGTAGCAGAGTAGCTTGTATAGAGCTCATTCATCAAGCTTTGATACTCAGCTTCTCCGCCCGGCTCAGCACCTACTGGCAGGACAGCCCGCTTGCGGATCTCCTGCGCGACCTCCTTGAGTTCTGATGCACCGAAACGAAATTTGGCGTAAAGAAGTGCAGACATCGTGGTATCATTCAATTGCTTGTCAGCAATTCTCCTTGACACGTCGGACGCTATTTCTCGCAGGGCGCCGACGAAGTGGACACGAATCAAGGTCAATCCTCTGGTCATTAGCGAGCGGTACCGAGATTTGTAGGTTGCTGCTTCTCGGTGGTTTGACTGTTCCGATCAGTTTTATAACTTCGAAATCCAAGCTTCTGACTTACGTGGACTGTCATGTAGCTCAGACAGTCGTCCAACCTCGCGAGCATCTCGGAAAATTCCTTACTTCTCACAAAATTCCCAGCTCCCGGTGCATTCAGCCTTCTCGTGACTGGCTCCAGGTAATTGTAGTATTTGAGATTTTGGTCAAGATCATCTGCCAGACCTTCAATCCGCTTCTGCTCACCAAGCAGCCCCTCACATTGCTTCCGGAATATCGTAGTCTGCGCCTCGACTTCCTTGAATGAATCGGCGAGCGAAGCCAGGAGACTGAGCGTTGACGATGTGTCCGACAACAACGAGTCCAGATGCGAATGTGACAACTGCAGTTGTCTATGATACGCTGTGTAGTCATCATGACTTGAGTCTAGTAGATCGCGTTCCAGCTCATTATACCAATCAGCGAATTCAAGCTCGCTGTGTATTGCTTTCTCTTTGGTCTTTGTATCCTTAGCAGCTCGTGACGTTTGACTTGCTCTCCGCACCAATTCGGCTTTCCCACCTTCGACTGGGCTTAGGACTGCTTTGACAGCATCGTGGAAGTCACTATACGACTGGGCTCGACGTGCCACTGTAGCTTTCGGTGGTCTGGTAGGCTTTTGAACATTTGCAAGTCCGACACCCTGGTCACCTAGCCGAGCTGCGTCAGCTTGAAAGTCTTCCTGCATGAAACATCAGATGGTATGTGAGCGAGCTGTAGGCATAAGCTCACGTTAGGCTTGTCGAGCAGTGACTGCTTTCTCTTGTGTTTCTGAGGTTTTGCTTGGGCAGGTTGAGCACTGGGATTAAATGAATAGTAGTAAGAGGCGTCATCGTACATTCTTAGTTTCGAAGCCCGCAATTGAAGCTGATGTTCTGGTGGAGGAACTGGAAGTGGGATTGGGGAAGATCTGCCGAGGATATCGTTCTCGAACTGATCAACCTTTCCTCCTCAAGAAATATCATATCAACAATGATCATAAGACGAGCAATGATACGGCAAGGTACGGTCAAAAGCCAATCCTTGTGCTCGTCTATCACTGACTTTGCAGGCCGTCGCTTCGCAGCCCCGCCTCTCAGATCCTGGACTCGATCTCTAGCCACCGAGGTCGACCTTGAAGACGTCGAAAGCTCTCTGGACAACTCCCTCAGGCAGACCCAATCCCTAGAATCCCAAATCCAAGAAAAGACCATCCAGGTTGTTCCCCAAATCGATGCTCGGACTCACGCATCCCAAAATCTTGTGACAGATGGAACTCCTCAAACATATCGGGAGCATAGACGGCGTCGTATGTAGTCTTTGTTCATACTCAAACTTTTGAATTGCTGCTAATGGGCTCGTGGCTCAGAGAACCTGCAAAACCCACTCGGTTCATCCATATCCCGCCACTACGAGCCTCACCACCTTCTCACCCACCCTCCCTCTCCCTCAGAAATAACACATGAACTACTCCTCGCATCTCAAGCCCATCTGGGGCACAAAACATCCCACTGGAACCCTATGAACTCCTGCTACATCTTCGGTATTCGCCAAGGCATTCACATAATTTCCCTCGACGTCACAGCGTCCCACCTCCGCCGTGCTTGTCGAGTCGTCTCTGGTGTCGCCGAAAAGGGAGGCCTAATATTATTCGTGGGAACGAGAGCGGGGCAAGATCGTTGCGTGGTCAAAGCTGCGCAATTAGCAGGCGGTTGTCATCTCTTTGAGAGATGGACCCCTGGTAGTATTACGAATGGACATCAGATACTCGGCACATGTAGGACCAAAGTTGTCGATGAATTCGATCGCGAGATTTCCGGTCACGAGGAGGAACTCCGAGACCGACCTGTCTTGCGCCCTGACCTCGTGGTGTGTCTCAACCCGTTGGAAAACCATGTCATGTTGCATGAATGCGGCCTGAATGCCATACCGACGATTGGCATCGTGGATACGGATGCCAATCCAACATGGGTCACGTATCCGATACCGGCCAATGATGATAGCTTGAGGTGTGTGCAGGTCATTGCAGGGGCACTGGGAAGGGCAGGGGAGGAAGGACAGGAGAAGAGGAGGGTATTAGCGAGGGCAGGGAACGTGACTTATCATCCGGCTGTGTTAGGGAAGGCAATGGCGACGAAGGGCGCTAGAGGGGCGAGGACGGGCGGAAGTGGAGAGGATATTAGAGGATCTCAATGATGATGGTCTGTACAAAGAGCTTGGCATAGAGTCGTGACATAAAGCATTGATGTTGACATCCAAGGAGTATGTACATAACCTTCGTCTATTTGATTGCAGCATGGGTGGAGTTGAGTCCAATTACCTCGTCTATTTCATGGCTCTCATTGTCATCTCGACCCTACAGACAGCATTAGCTCCTCCATTCTTCTCAGAAAACAGTACGGAAATTACTCACACAGCAAAAGTCCCTGCACTAACAGGCATCGCCCTCAAAAGCGTCGGCTCAATCCCTTTCCAAAATCCCCTCGCGCCCTCCACCCTGTACGTCTGCGCAAAGCAATCCCTCATAGACACATATTTCCTACCGGGTCCAAAACCATCACTCTGCATCTTACTCTTGACCACATCAAACGGATAGCTACTCAACCACAACGCCTCTCCCGCCAAACCCCCATACGTCGCAACTTTCACCTGCGAAATCTCATCCCGCGTGACGCCGTTGCGCGCCACGTCCGCATTCATCATATACTCAAACGCCAAAAACCACACCCCATACGCCTGCGCTTCCCGCAGGATCGTGACAGCTTCGCCTCTGTACAGCCCGGCAAGAACGCCCTCGTGGGCAGAGAGTTTCTTTACGCAGTCGATGGGGCCGGAGTAGAGACGTGCGGCGCCGTGGGGTTGTGTTTGTAAGCGGATCCGGACGTGCTCGATGGGGCCTGAGATTATGGAGTTGGCGACGCCGGCGAAGGCGCCGGAGAGGTAGTATTGTGAGTAGGAGAGGGTGGGGTTGAGGGGGTTGGAGGCGGCGTTGCGCCTTTCGAAGGCGCGGCGGGCGTAGTGGAAGCCGCCGAATTGGACGGAGACCTGGGTGGGGGCTGTGAGTCCAGGTCAAATATAGATGGGTGGCTTAGTGCTCGGCGAAGCGTTTATGGAAAGACGGTTGGACTCCATGTAGAGCCTTTCACGGCGACAGGTCATGGCGCAGAGGTTTCCTTTGGGAACTTTTACAGAGGTGACAACTCACACAAGCTCCAATGCCAATCAAGGGCGTCAAAGTGCCCTAGTTACTGTCAGCCGAACCTCGCAGCCTACGATAGTCATTTCGTTACCTTGTAGAAGGCCGCTGGCCCTTCATTTCTGAAGATCTGTGTGGCGCCGTCTAAAGCACCCGAGTACTGAGAGCTTGTCTGAAGCCGAACCTTGACAATGTCTGAAGGTGCAACAAGAAATCATTTCCCGTTGTCTAAATTTACGATGAGTACTCACCGAATGGTTGACCTGTATATGGGAAAACACATTAGAATAGTCGGTTACTTATGTCAAGAGTATGTACACTGCAGACTCGGAAATGGATGAAAGCTCAACGATTTTGTATTACTAATGTTTTCTCAAGCTAAAACGAAGACCTGTGCCTAGGATTTGACCATTTCAAAGGCTTATGCACATTTTTGAAGAAATCTTTATACAGACATGAATACTGGGCTTGACTTACCAAGCAGGACTTGAGCGACGCCCCCAGCTGCGCCTGCGAAAAGGTCCTTAAGGGTTTGTTTAAGGCCTCCAGCATCCAGTTCAACGTCTGCCATCTCGGTCCTTCAGCCGTGCTCTCCTGGAATCTGGTACCTCATGTCAAGCATTATCTATAAGGTCCCAGCTCGACGATGAATTGAAGTCTATCAGCCAATAGATTTTTAGCGAGGACTTGGCGGAGCTAAGATAACTTATCTTAGCGCCAAATACGGTCTGCCGTTTTTCGGGTTCATCAACTGCGCTGTGTATGGCACGTAAGTACTCATGGAACATTGTGTCCAATCTTCTAATGTAAGACAGGGCCTATCAGTGCTTTTGCAAGACGTAAGGCTGCTCAGACTGGACTCGGCGAGGTATCAGCCCCACTCGAAGCGTCCATCGTAGTGGCTGCACAAGACAACGATGAAGCCTCCCCACCACCAAGGAAAAGACGAAAGAAGAGAGACTCTTCAAAATCTGTAGTAGTGATAAGTGCTATCCCAGAGATACCTCCCGTGGATCAAGATGGCGTGAATCGAGAGAATGGCGGCGATCTCGAAAGGAGTGATCCAAGCGATTATGAGTGGGAGCTAGAAACCGAGATGTATGCGGACCACCCTCTGTGGATATTGACAGCGTCTCTGATAATTGTCACAGCTCAAAGTCAGAAGATGAAGCACTATGTACTGTTACAGCGCAAAGGCTTTCTACGTTTTCAACCAAGAAAAGCACCGTCTTGAGCGATACAGACTCGGAATGGAGAGTCAGACTGCATCAGCAGGACGTAAGTTCAAGTTGGGCCTCTCCAACACGAAATCTAATAGGAACATAGAATTTAGCAATTGTAGGTCAATATGACTTGTGGGTTCGTTCGGGAGCGATCAGCATATTGGGAGCTGTCATCCATGCCAGCTCGAAGATACACAGGGTAGGGATGAAGACCTCAGTTTATCCATTGACAAGCAGCCGAGAGTCTGATCAGTATACAGATCTATGCGCCTTCGACGCACTCCATCCCCTCTATAAAAGGCGTCCCGAATCCTTACGGTACTGGCAATCCTCCATGTGAAGTATCCATCATCTCGTGTGGTAGCCGTATAAGGATGCTTCAACAGGTAGCGCCGAAGTTTGGACGTATATGGAATGGCGAGGAGCAGGCCCCTAGTACAACGAGATCTTTTGTCAATGTGAGTGGAGTGAATTTCAATCACAATAGTGTCTTACCTTTACTGTAGGTGCAGAACTCGGCAGATGACCCGTATAAGCGGCCATTACGGCTCCTTGAACCGCCATCGGATTGGTCGATATTGGTGTCCAAGCTCATTGCTAGAGATCATGCAGCGGTCATGGTCTGCGGACCTAAGGGCGCTGGAAAGTCAACGTTCTGCCGCATGCTGGCTAACGCATTGCTCTCGAATATGCCTGTTCAGCAGCGGAATATCAAGACTACGCAGTCGTCCAATTATGTGGCCTTCCTAGATCTCGATCCAGGGCAGCCGGAATATTCACCGCCTGGTGAGATATCACTGCATATGATTAAGGCATATAATTTCGGACCTCCTTTTGTTCATCCGTCATCCCAAAGCAGCAACGAATGTGTCAGCGCTCATCACTTCGGTTACATCAGCCCCAAGGAAGACCCGTATCACTATCACAGGTGTGCAATAGACCTCTTCAGCCATTACAAGAGCATGTCGGCGAACAATCCATTATGCCCTCTGATAGTGAACAGTTCTGGCTGGATACAGGGCAGCGGCCTCGAATTATTGGACAATTTCGTTCGAGATCTGGATTTGACGGATGTCATTTATATGAGTACCACAGGACCGAAGGAAGTAGTCAACGTACTCTGCGAAGCTACGGCCATGGCGAATGTTCACTTGCACGAATTGACTTCTCATGCCTCGGAGGTTGCTACCAGGACTGCAGCAGACATGCGCATGATGCAAACACTATCCTATTTCCACTTGGACGAGCCCGACGGAGACAATCTTCGATGGAATCCAGCTCCTATAGCTAGCTTACCACCAGTAGTGGTTCGCTACGCTGGCGAAAAGCCAGACATCTTCGCAACCATGATCCTTGGCGATGAACAAAGTCCCGACTTTCTAGAGACAATCCTCGACGGATCTATCGTTGGCGTTGTGGTCATCGATGAAGACTTAGCTTTGGCCTTGGACGGAAATAAGGTTGTTCACAATATCGCAAGTCTTGAAGTTGATCCAGATGTCGATGACGGCACTTCAAGAGGTAATACCATATCCGATCCTCGGGACTCTACGCAAAGCAAAGACACCGTCCAGCACGAGCCTGAAAAACTCCCTCCAACTCTCCTCCGGAACGCAAACGGAATACCATACCTAACCTCACAGCACCACACCACACCCCCCCTCCCACCCTCCCATTCCCACTCCCTAGGCCAAGCCCTCATCCGCGCCATCGACACCGCCACCAAAACCTTCCATCTCTCAACCCCCATCCCTTCCCCCATCATCCAAAACATCCTCAGCGAAGGCCGACAAAAAATCGTGCTTGTAAGAGGTAAGCTCGATACGCCAACATGGGCTTATGCCGAGCAATTCGAGTTCGAAAGGGCGAGGCGGAGGAGGTTGGAGAGTGAAGGGGGTTTGGAAGGTGGTTATGAGGCAGATGATGTCAGGGTTTGGGCGGGGAGGCAGCCGTGGGCGTGTGTGGGTGGTGGGGGGAGGAGTGGGAGTGGGAGGGTTAGGAGGGTTAGGAGGAATTTGAGGTATAAAGGTCAGAGTGGTGGGGTTGTTTGAGGATGAGATGGTTTTGGGGTCTGTTGAGGATTAGGCCGTCGATTCACAACATTTTCGCTCTAGATTGGAGACACATTGTTCGAATTTGATGTTCGTATGTTTCTAATGGAACTCCAATCATGCATGGAAGCTTCTCTGCCAACGCCGGAGGTATAACGTTACATGAATCATAATCATGCACACATTATTCCCTCCAGATTCCCTACCCCTTCCTCCCCTCCCGCTTACTTACGCAGGCTGCTCATACGCCCTCCTAATAACCCTCGAAAACTGATCAAACCTCACCTCCTCCCTCACCACCGTCCCCTTCGCCTCATTCTCCTTATTAACCGGCACCCTCACCACCTCCACCCCACCCCCCTCACTCCCATCAATCCCCCACCCACAAATCTCCCCCACAAATCTCTCAAACTCCCTCCCCGACAGATTCAACCACCCCTCCAGCACCCCCCTCTCCACCTCTCTACACCCCTGTCCCACATTAACCGCGATGCGCACTCTCATCAGCTCCTCGAAGCCGTTGACATCCGCCACCAGATCAGCGTAGAGGTCGTCGCCGTCGAGCGTGGACCAGAAACCGCGGTAGTTGGCGCATTCGAGGAGGGTGTTGAGGGCTGAGAGTTTTTGGACGGCTTCGGAGAGGGGGGAGTCGTTGAGTTGGTTGTTGGGGGTGAGGTGGGGGGAGAGGATGTGGGGGGGGAGGAGGTGGAGCATTAGGGAGAAGTCGGGGGAGGGGAAGACGGTGAGGGCTTTGACGAGGATGCTGGTTGTGGGTTCGTCGCGGGTTAGGTGCGGGTTGAATTGGTATCTGTGAGGGTTGGGGCGGGGGTGTTAGTATGTATTTTTGAGGAAAAGATGGGGTGGTGGGAAGAGGGGAGGGGGAAGGGTAGGTTTCAGATAGAGCTAATAAATTGGCTTCAGGAGCTGAGGACTGATTCATAGTTGTCGCAGAGCTCGAGTCAGGTAATAGGGAACGTTTCGTTCGGTCATCATTTATACCCTTCTTGCGTTCCTTCTTTTCTTGTAAAGATAGAGAAGGAGAAAGACGGGGGCTTACAGTTTCAGGAGCGCGAGGTTGGCGTAGCAGTCGTATGTGCGGTCTTCGCATTGTTGGGTGACATAGTCTTGGAAGATGGTGGTGGTTTCGGGATTGTATCTGTCGAGGCCGTTCAGGATGTTTTCGATGTTGCGGGGCCGCTCGGGGGCGTAGTCGAATGCTATACCCATGGTTGTGGATTATCTATAATTTTGCATGGGATATTGAGATCAAGACTGGATGTTTGAAGTGGAATTTCGTAAGGCTGAGAAATCTTGGCAAGTCTTGGCGACTTGAGTCAACTCCTGCACGAGTGCAACATAGAACCTGCAAAGCAAAATAGCTCTTCATATACATCAATCACCCCCTCTGCGGCGTAGACAATCGATCGAAAATCAATTCCAAGGATATCCCCTTTCGTGTACATGAGCTCACCCTAGCGTGTAGTAACAAACCTGCAGTCTGTCAAGTCTTGATTTCCGCGAGTCTCACTCATCCTCTGAACCATGGTTAGAAGCCTCCTTTGTGACACAACAAGAATAAAATATTAATATATCATCGACGGAAGAAAATACTCGTTGACGGTACATCTGTCGCCGGCACTCTAGACACCAGTCTCTTTGTTGCTGTTTTTGTCTTCCAAGTTTTGTACAATCCGGCTCAAATTACGCAAGATCTCGCTTTGTCTCAAAGTATAATTGGAAGACCTGACTTGATCTACTTGTTGCTTGTAACAAACATGTTGTCCACGAAAATCCGTAGCTCTCCCTTTGTTTCACAGCCGATGCTATATATCTAATATGAAGATCAACGGATTTCCTTTGTTAATAGGTCATCGACAAAGGATACCTCCATATTCCTCTCATTTTCTGACATTGTGTGCATTCTGCCCTCAGCAAGCCTTTATAAACACGATTTCGCAAAAGGAAAGGCCAGTCGTTCTCAGAGTAAACTTCCTTAAACAAACTTACTGATCCAAACGATATCAATTCGCACCTGCATACCTAACAGAACTATCCACCCCACAAACCATCTCCAACCCCAAACCAAGCGCAAACAATGCATCTCCCCCTCCCCCTCCTCCTCTCCCTCCTCACCACCCCCCTCACCCTCACCCTCGCCCTCCCAACCACAACCACCCCCCCACCCCCCACAAAAATCCTCCAATCCCGCGCCAAAAACCCCTGGATCGGCGCCTTCAACAACCCCTCCTGCACCGGCCCCGTCGCCCCCGGCGACATCACAGCCAGCAACCACATAACCGGCCAATGTTACAAATGGAGTCCCGTAGCGGGCACATCGTACATCGGCATCAATTATGGTTCGGAATGGGATCAGGTGACGGAGGTGACGTTTTTTTTCGATGATAAGTGTAAGAATGTGAATGGGGCGGGGAGTTATGTGTGGCAGGAGGAGGGGTTCAAGGGGATGGGGTGTACGGGGTCGAATGGGAATACGAAGAGTTTTATGTTGGGGGGGAGTAATAGTTAGGTGGTGGTGTGGGCTGATTTGTATGTGTGGCGCAAAGGGTGAGATGTTTTTGGGTTGGGTGCTGTAATGTGTTGGTATGCTATGATATTTGCTAAACTTTCGTACTTGGTCATTGCATATCTTCTGCGAGTTGTATCTTTTGTTCACCATTCAGATCACTTTTCATGCTGATATATCCGTTCCTCAGTAGTCCCCACCTTTCGGACTCTTCATAAAGGGACTGCTCAGACCTCTTCATAAGATTCAAAAAACGTCGGATCCTGACTCCTCTGACATTGGACGGTCACCAGTTGCTGTCTTCATATGTTGTATCAAGGCAGAATCCTACCCGCTTGTACGGAGTGGTAGCTTTCAAGTACTCAAGCCAGTCGTCTAGCACTCCAACATTTGGCTCTTGCTATATTATGAACAGACGTCAGCGATCCATCAAGTGGGTTTTCACTTCGATTCAATGGACCCATGCTCCAACACGATGCCACAAAGACGCCATTTAGGGCGCGGGTTCGTACGAAATAACGTGGATCGCCAGAAGAGTAACGATCTTTGGGCGCTTGTGGTTCGAGAGGTCTATAGTTCATCATCCCAGGACTTCGCATCTGATGTACAAGCCAGCAAGATTTATGGAGTAGCAAGCGTACAGATTTATCTGGGCTAACGGTTCCAACGCCAAGGGTTTGACACATCGAGCTTAGCGTTCGGATGTTTTGTTTCACCTCGATTCGCAGGTGTAATCTTTTGGGTTTCTATCGATTCAGCAAATTGATAGTGCGTGAAATCTCTCATTCGAGATCACATGTATAAGCTCTTTTACGAAAGTCTCAAGTCCTCATCATGCCTTATCTGGGACGCTGGATGAGAAATGTGTTTACGCGTTCTGCTTCGCCCTTGCGTGAATTTCCGAAGAGCGGCTTCAAGGTCTGCAGCAATGTCGAGAAGCTGGAGGAAGAGAATTGGGACTGGTACAGACCGGGACTCTTCTACCCTGTTCATATTTACGAAGTCTTCCAATCGCGATACCAAGTACTGGGCAAACTTGGATATGGTTCGCGCTCGACGGCATGGCTTTGTCGTGATCTCAGGTAGGTGCTTCAAAACCGTCCGGCGCAGACACTACTGAATCACAATATTAGTGCACACAAGTACGTTACCATGAAAGTATGTGAGCAGGATCATCAAGTGGTTCGCCGCGAGCTTGCCGCCTACGCTCATCTTGACACGATCACGACGAGCAATCCAGGCGCGTTACTGGTTCGGGAGCTTCTTGATTCTTTCAAGGCTACAGGGCCTGCTGGCGAATACCAGTGCCTGGTCCATGAGCCTCTTGGGATGAGCATGGAGACGCTCAGGCGGTTGTGCCCTGGACGGAAGCTCCCCGAGGATCTGCTCAAAGCCTTCCTGGCACATTTGTTGCAAGCTCTCGACTTCTTGCACACAGATGCCAACATGATCCACGCAGGTACTGTGCATTTTGCTTGATCTTTGACAGTTGATTCCGCCATGCTCCACAAGTATCTAGCTGACTCCATGTCTGCTAGATTTGCAAGCGAGCAACGTTCATCTGAGGATCGAAGACGACTCGATTTTAGAGGAATTCGAAGCGGCTGAGCTGAGCACCCCAAGTCCTCGCAAGATTGATGGTGATCGGGTGATCTATGAATCTCGGGGCCTTAGGTGGCCCAAAAAGTCGGGTCGCCCAGTACTTTGCGATTTTGGCGAAGCCCGATTTGGGAAGACGACTTACACCGATGATGTTCAACCGTACGTCTATCGAGCACCGGAGATCATACTTGATATCCCGTGGACCTACAGTGTTGACATATGGAACGTTGCGGTCATGGTGAGTGTATCCAACCCATGCAAAGAGTCTCCTTGCCTAACAGTTTCGTCCCGTTCTAATTGCCCTCTACCTATAGATCTGGGATATTTTTGAGGACAAGCACCTATTCAATGCTCACGATGGTAACGGCGAAAACTCAAGCCTGCACCACCTGGCTGAAATGATTACCATGCTGGGATTACCTCCGTTGGATTACCTTCAGCGTACTAAGACATCGTGGGAGTACTTTGATAGTACTGGCAAATGGAAAGGCGCGGTTAAGATACCGAGTGGCTCCTTGGAGGACTCTGAAGAACAGCGAGAAGGTGAGAACAAGGCTTTGTTTCTGGACTTCATGAGGAAGATGTTGCAGTGGGTACCGGAGAAGAGACAGACGGCGAAACAGCTGCTCAAACACCCATGGCTAAAAGAATGAATTGAGCGTTCAAAATGGCTATCAGCTTGTTACCTCGGGGTCTATCACGACCTATACTTTATTTAGTCCTCGATGAAAGCCCGTGATACGTTTTAGCCAGGCTGGCGCGTGCAACAAGACGTGGCATCTTCGAGCGTGCATCTTCGAGCGTAAAATAGGTGGTCATGTACCCGTCCTTCATCACGAAGTTCTCGCGAAGACAGCTATTCATAGGTGAATCTCCGATTCGCTGTATAATCCAAAGAAAGGACCACGGCATCTGCTATCAAATAATAAGCAGCGGAGCCCATCTAGAGAGATAACAAACCCATGACATATCCCATCTGAAACTTCCCCAACCCTACCCTAGATTCCTAATCCTCATCAGCTGGTCTATCCTACCCTTGAAGAAGTCGTACCTCCTCTCATTCACCTCAAAGCCGCTGACCTCTGCTGATACAAGATCCAAATGCTGCTCACTCTGCTGAATATCGAACTGCAATCGCAACGCCAGACCCTGTCAAAGGCAATGCTTTCAGAGCTTGTAAACAGAATCATCGACGTCGCCGTCCAAGCCAAGCACCGATATATCCAGGAATGGCATGGCTCTTTGAATGCAGCGGATAAAATGGCGTACGATGGCATATATGTTGTAGTTCACATAGAAGGGTTCACCCCCTTCTGGTCCATACCTACTTCTGGTCCACGCCCTCGCTTTCCATAATGATAGACTTTATCAACTTCTTTTCGCTATAAGTATTATAGGAAATCTTACGCTAAGTAATTCTTACAGTAAACTTATATTTAGAATCGGCTTGGTTAAGGATCTATAGATGCGAATGCCATTAGGCCTAAGAGTACCCTAGAGCTAGGGCTGGGAGTACGGAGTCTCAAAAGCTCCGGGCCGCTAGCCCCTTGGGGTTGGACCAAAAGTAGGTTTAGACCAGAAGGGGGTGAACCCTTCTACACGTAAAATTTAGAGGAAGCCTATTCTATATTATCGCAAGGTCTTGGAGATTCCGAGCTATGGATTATAAGCTACCTTACTGGACTGATATGTAAGGTAAGGCAGGGAGTGTGGTTGATGGGAAGGTATATGAATCCTAATCACGTCATGTAATATCAGCCCTATTCTACCTAGAAGAATTCACCCCCTTCTAGTCCAAACTTACTTCTGGTCCAGCCTTATAGGGCTGAAAATAGAACTTTTTTTACTCCTACTAATAATTAATGTTTACTTAATTACCCCTTAACCTAACGTCTAATAATATATTAAATATAGCGCCTTAAACCTCTATCCTATCCGCTAAGGATAGTAAAGAATCTAAGTTACCTAGGGATAAATAGATCCTACTAGCCTAGAATTAATAGCTAGAAGCTAGGGGTCTAAGAAATAAGAATCTATTAATTACCTAGGTAGTACTTAAATATAGCCTACTAAAATAGACGCTTATTAATTAAATTAACGGAAAATAATTATACTTAGTAGCTTACGAGGGCGATATAAGGCTTACGTCTAGAGAAGAAGTAGTACTTCTAGCCTAGGTTCTCCGTCTCTAAGCCTAGGGCTGGCTAGCGAGGGTTAAATAAGTACGCTCTATAATATAGGAACTTCTTTATTCTAAAGGAGAAAAAGATAAAATCGGGATTAATTAGCTATAAAAGTTTTTAAGGTGATATCTCAAAGTTAAGATAGCTTATATCCTACTATTAGATAAGGAGCGTTCTATAGCTTAAGACCCTAAAATTCTATTAGGCTAGTTTAACCTTTATCTATAATATAAGATAGAATACGAAGTTAATAAGCGGGATATCTATAATATAGATAAGAAAGGGTTTTTATAAAGAGTTATTACTAAACTCTAAGTAATAATTAGTAAGTATAATAAGAAGAAGGCCTATATAATATAGTATAGAAATCGTAAATAGGTCTCCCTTATTAAGTGTATCTTAATAGATAGAAGGCGTTTACTGCTATAGATTATCTTTAAAGGGGTACGTCTTTAGAAGGCTTAGAAAGAAGTTCTTTAAGAAGGCGAGATTATAATAAGTAAGAATAGTTAGACTAATAATTCTATTAGACTAGCTTAGATATAAAGATACTTTAATAAAGAGACTCGCTACTATTAAAAAGGGGAATACCGAATACTTCTAGTAGATAGCTACGCTTCTTATATTACGAGTTTAGTAATTTAGTACTATATTAACTAGAAAATTATCCTCCTCTATTTACTACCCTATACTATATATCTATTATAGCCGCTAGATATAGGAGTCTTCGCTCTCTTAGTAATAGTATATAAATCTCACGTCTAATAGATTACTCGGCTTAGAGTAAGCTATTATATTAATAAAGTCGACTTTCTATAGATTTATCAATAAGCCTAGTAAGAAGTAATGAACCTAATTAACGTGAAGAAATTATAGGCTATAACTAGACTTTTACTATTTAATCTTAATATAGTACTTTAATATTTTCCTAATACTAAATAATTATAATAATATAATATTAAGGTTCGCCCTACTATACCTACTAAGGCTATAATTAGTTATACTAGGCCTAATAGTAGCTTTAAAGTCGCCTTAATACTAGTAAATACTATAGAGATCTAATAGATCTTAAAGAAGTTAACCCGTAGGGTACTCCCTGCTTAAGGGCTATATCTTACTTAAGCGTTCTAAAAAGTAGGTAAAGCTGTAATCTAAGTAATAGTAGAGTCTATAATCTATAATATTACTAATTTAGAACTCCTAGAATTAAATAAATAATAAATATAGAAGTCTAAACGCGTAAAGGGGAATTATAGTATTATAAAGTATATAAATAAAGTAGTCCTAAAGGAAAGAAAGGTAAATTAGTCTAATAAGGAGCTATAATATATAATTATATCTCTACTATAACTTAGTTCCTTATCCCTAAACTACGTCTAATACCCTAAAAGAAGAAGGCTCCTACTCTACTCCAGCTACTAGTCTTCACCCTAAATAGATCCCCCTTAGCTATATCTATAACTATAATACCAAGTCGATAGCGCTCTAAAGCTATACTAGGACCTGAAGTAATACTAACTAAACTACCCCGTTTTAGGGCTCCTATAGCGGCGAAGAGACCCCTAAAGCTAGTTATAAAGCTACCTATTAAGATAACTACAGCGGAGTTAAATTAGTAATTACGGGCACGGAGCTAGGAGGGTTATAAAGGTTATATTACTAAAGTAATTAGCTAATTAGGACGAGTTATACGTACTTAAAAAGCCCGTTAAGTATATATTAAGATTTTATATCTCTTACTTTATAGTTTAGCTCCTTAGTAATTTCCTTATATCCTTATATTTTATTTACTAACGGCGATAATATAGTTAGTCTATTTATAAACTAGATACCTATCTATTATAAGCTATTATTATACTACCTCTAAGCCGTCTATATAGTTTATAATATACGTTACTATTATTATAAACTAAGTATAAGAAGTTTATAAAACGGAGAATAAAATTTATCTCTATTATAAGCCGGTTAAAATTTAATAAAACTTAGTATTAAACTATAAATATAATTTACTTTTACTATTAATATTAATTGACCCCGTTATTTAGACTTCTAATATCTTATAAGGAATATAGGAAGGTATTTCTACGGCGACGAGCGTTTTTAGTTTTATAATTAGTATTATATCGCCGTCGTACTATATCGCCGTCGACTATTACCCTTAGAGATACCCTTAAAACCTTTTTCGAGATTTTACGGACTAGCCTTTATAGGTAAGGTCACGATTATTATTCTAATATAGAACTCTATAAGACTAATAGTTACAGCCTATTATATAGCCCGTTTATACCCTGGAATAAGCGTTAAAAATATGAATACTATATAGTAATATTAGTATAGCTATCCGTAATATCGCTATAATTATTATAAGTAAAAATAAATTAAGGCTTTCCTAGGAGTTAAACTATTAGTATAAGCGTTTCTAAATTAATTAATATATTATTCTAATTATTAGTATTATTATTTAGCTAGGTTTTTTTTATCCTTATTAACCCTAGGGCCTAGGCGAGGAAAGCCTAGTATAATAGATTTTATCCTTATAATATAGAATAGTTTAAATTAGATAAAAGGTATATACCTACCGCTAGACTATCTAACCTATATTTTAAGAATAAGGAACTATTCTAATCTATATACCTTTAATTAACTAATTAACTAATAAACTTATTATTTATAAGCTCTACTATAGGCGGCGTAATACTATATATAACTAGTATAATTAGTATAGTAATTAGCTATTTAATTACTACGTACTATAGGTATATTTTATATAGATAATACTAGTAGTAGTAATAATATCATAATCCAAGTATGCGGTAATAGTAGTTAGGGGCTCAGCCCTATAGGGCTGGACCAGAAGTAAGTTTGGACCAGAAGGGGGTGAATTCTTCTATGAACTGCAGCCTGCAAGTGTACCCCTGAAGGGCCGAAACTCTTGGCGGTATCGTAGGCGACTTCGAAAACTACAACATTCGGTATTCTACCTTACTTAGTATCTATGTGGCCCAAACCGAGGCCACTACTTCCCACTACTTTAAGAATATCCGCGTTGATCTTGTGCTTCATCATCACACCTATAACAATACAGCGGCTGACGCCTATTCGATCTTTGCTCCTCGGTGCAAAAAAAAACTTCGATTCGAGAAATCGCTCGGGTATCATTCGTTCAAGAACCAAAATCTGCACATCGCTAAAACGCTCCATAATAGCAATACGACTCCGAATATTAGCCCACAGCTACCTTGGCTTGGTGATAGGGATCTTTGAGCACAGATGTCTGGCGTTGCGGCAGCGTTCGATGCTAAGGTACACCTGACAGGACGTGCGTAGTATGGGTTCATGGCGTGCTTGAGCACGCCATCGGATACGTCCGAATGTGTGCTGCGACTGCAGGGCCCAGTATCTTCGAGGGTAAAGAGATGACCGAGATGAGCTGCAACCTCTTCAACTTCCGAACCTCCATCTCAAATCCCTCAGCAGAGTGATGAATTGGACATGGAGCTCAGCAAAGAACTTGTCATCGTCCACCATCTCTGTCAGATTGAGACGATGTGCTTTCGGTCCCCCACCCCCATTGTACCTGAGAAAGCCATCTGGATCCGTCATACGGCCTGTGAGAAAGGAGGACACCGACAGCAAGCCTGGCTGGGAGTTCTCATCACCGCTATCTTCGGCCGGCTTACTTTTCTGGATCGTTCGCTCCCTTCTCGTCATGATGTCTGACGCAATGCGTTGGAAATGGGTCCAGATCAGTGCCGTTGCCTGACACGCACGGCGCTCATTGCTGGCCACCGCTAGCAGAGCATAGTCACGATGACCGCCCCGAGCATGTTGATCTGGTAGCTGGAACTTATATGCAATGGTATAACCATTGATGGGATCTCCAAATGACAGCCCGCCCGCCGTCGTGCCGCGAGGAAGGACCTCACCGGACAGCGTGCGAAGAAAAGCGTTCCGAACCACGGCATATGTGCTCGGGTCGGTAGGGCTGGATGTGGATATGTACGTAAGAGTATGCTTGTGGAGCGACGATGCGGACGTGTTGGAGTCGAATGATTCTGGTAATGACAGCTGATGAACTGCAGGCTCTTCGTCGATGTCAGAGTCATATTGCTGACCATACACCTGAAGCGACTCTCTCGAACGCAACACGGCGCTCCCGTTCCTCCCAATATCATTCGCATTTGGACTCCCAGGTGCACCTGCAGGCAACTTCTGCCATGTCTCGTCTGGAACATATATGGTACAGCTCTCGCACCGCGGCCCACTATCGAAGGGCGGAAACCGCTTTGGGGGAGAAGATTCTATGGGCGGAAGTGGCTTGATCATACGACTGGCATGGAATCCCAGATTCGCGGCATCAGCAGACCTCAGCTCAGGCGACGTCCCCACACTAGTCGGCGCTGTGTCGTTACCATCTGCAGATTCAAAGGAACTTCTATTAGAAGTCTCAATCCCCTCGGAACCCTGAGACGAATGCGAAGCCTTCATCTGACTGGCATCCAAATCCGCCACGCTCGAACTTATAGACCCCGGATAGCACGACAAGCACTCCACGGGTAGCACCTGAGTGCACAATATACTCGTCGGCCCATGATCTTCGCAGAAGTGCGCTAGACACAGCTATCGTGCACGCGAAGGATGTCAGCCGCTGCCGTACGTATTGTGCTTATGGCGGATACCTCGACGGACCGTGCCTAGGATAGCCCAGGCACGGTAGCTGTCCGATATCGAGATGTGCGACTCACAATGAATTCCATCCTGGTCACGCGACCGAAGCTCCACTACGCCCTCGGTTCTCTAGACGGTGTGCGTCATGGTCGTCTTAGTGTACATCGAAGGCAAGGAAAGAGTGGTGTGCTGACGAGGTGGAGGGATGGGACATGTGACCGGTCGTCGCAGTTGGTGGTGGGATACAGGTATCGTTGCGCGCCCTTCAACGATCATCAACTCCGAACTACCGTATCGTATCTCCTTCAAGCCAGGACACGCACCCTATCAATATCGCTGCGCTGGCACCTTCGCTATCGTATCGTGGCGGTGTATGTAGATCGCCGCTCCGTCTGAAACAAAAGATCTGACCTGATCTCCTCAGCTTATCCAACGCGCTCCGATAGCTCAATCGCAACCACCAACCCACTACCGATTTCGGCAGCGCACGTAACTTAAGAGTGTCGCGGGTCAGGGTATAATAATCTTTTACAGCAGTATCTCTTATTCTTGTGCTGCGCAAGGGTCTTTGAAGGGGGGTCGAAAAGGGTTGAAGAGGGTTTCCTAAGGTAATTCACGGCTGGCTGGTTGTAGACTAGCGTTATCGGCGTGCATGTCGAACTGGCCTATCGGGAGGGGCTGCAGGGAAGTGCCGGGATGTCAGATTTTCGTAGGGAGGGGCTAAGAGGTTTGGAGGGGCCGGTGTCGGAATCGACTTGAGTTAGGAGAGATATATGGAGGAGAAAGAGTCGCAACCACCACCCGTCGGATCAAAGCGTCCATAGGCATCAAATCCAATCCGTTTTGTTAGGGCTTCCTCTGCACATGAGTGTATGTGCAGTTGAACGGATATATCCAAAGGCCTTTAGAAGATAATAATTCTCACGTAGATTCATGACATGCCTGCAATGGCATAGAATTATCTAGATACTCGCAAGCACCAACTATGTCCAGTATCTGATAGGTATCCCATCAATGCATTTGAATCAACACATAGTAGAATCCCCGCCACGCCACGCCACGCTTCGGTGGAGAATGTCAAGTCCGTCATACCGGCGCTTTGGGTTTTTGGCTTGGTATTTGTACCCCACACCTTGAGCAGAGCAGAAGATCCCGAGTAGAGTGAGGTAAGCGTCTCTGATCTGATCTAAAGTTTGGGACTTTTTCACCTTCGAAAACTCGGTGAGGTGAGGTGAGGTGAGGTCGGCTTTCAACGCATCCCATTCGATGACAGTAAAGTAGTACCCCTACCCCTTCCTCACCTCCCCCGACTCTTCCCACTGCACCCCCACCCACTCCTCCACCCATCCCACATCTCCATCCTCAACGCCCCTCTCCCCGCAATCCCGCTCACAAACGCACAGCAGCACGGTGCCCCACTCCATACCCTCCAGTCCCTCTTCCTCCACCTCCAGCTCCGCAATGGCGTGCGGTACGAGTTGCAGCTCGAAGACACGGGGTGAGGCGCAGTTCGGACAGTGGGGTATTCTTGTACTTTTTTGTGTTGTTGTTTTGAGTTTGCTGTTGCTGCTGGTTTCCGTTGGGGTTGGGGAGAATAGTTTACCCACGGTGTCCGTTTTGCTGTAGAGGAGTGGGGTTCCGCCGAATTCGTAGCGTAGGACTTGTTCCGGATTTTGAGCCAATCTATCCGCAAATTTTTGAAAGGTCTTGTCGATGGTCGATTCGAAGGCGTCTTTTTCGTCGTCTTTGGTGCTTGAGCCCGAGGTATCTATGTCCATAGCTGTCTTTGGTGTAGATGTAGTCTCGGCATCGAGAGTTTCGTAGTCGGCGTCTAGATGGTAGGATGGGTAGGGTTTTGGGAGGGAGGATTGAGGAGGCCATGCTGATTTTGTGGTTGGTGACGGAGGTGGGGAGGAGATGCGGGCTTTTTGGGCGAAGGTGGTGGGGAGGTCGGGTGTTGGGTTTTGGGGCGGCTTTGATGCTAGGGATGGGAAGAGCGAGGTAGTGGTCGAAGGCTGTTCTTGGGAGAAGGGGTTGGTGAGTGGTGAACGGGGCGCTGAGGATGAGAAGGGGTTTTGATTGGAGGTTCCAGAGGTCCTGGTGGAGTTGAACAGGCTATCGCCGAGGTTTGGAGGTGGCTTCTCTTGCTTTGGTGGATGCTGTATCTTTGCAACATTGCTGTTTGCTTTTGATTTTGTCGCTGAGCTCTTTGAGATCCTGGTACCGCGGATCGCTCTCACCGTCCCCTCCTTCTTCCTGCAAGCCTTCCTCCTGCAGCTGAAAATGTATAATTTCCGCTCATGCGCAGGAAACTTGTCAGGGAGATCGCCGTTTAATTGTAGCAGTAAAGTCAACATCCCATTGCATATCTTGCATTTTGCCAGCTCGGCGGAGGGGGCGCTGGTATCGTCTAACCAGCTCTATCAGTCTTGTTAGACTTCAGCTGAGGCATCTCATATTAAAGTTTGTTGGGACGTACTGGAAGGCCACCAAGCTGGCTGAAGGTGTCATCGGTAGATTCTTTGGAGGCATAGCCAAGAAGCACGTTGGTTGACGTATAGCTTGAGGACTCATCGTCTGAGGTGTCACTGTCGTTTAGAGCCATGATACCTGCGATGCTTTGACAAGGCTATCTTGTCCAACACAATTATGGTCTGAATGACATAGAATATGCGACTAGTTCAAGCAAACCATAGGGGAATACTGTGGGCGTACACCCGGTCCTTGACTGCGTACAATACATCCCGTCTTTGTGCACTACCATTATTCTACTAGCACTATCAAGCTTCAATATAAGGAAAATGATACCCGATGCTCCTTTGTCACGCCGGGCGCTGACGTTGCGACCTTCGCTCCAATCTATCAGCACTGCCAACCCTTTGGATACTGAGTGATAATGAGCAGGTGGTTTCAATTTTGTGGCTCCAAGGAAAGAGTCAATCCCCTGGTGATTTCAGGGACAGAGGAGACCACACCCAGAGTTCAGAACGTTGCGGAGAGAAACAGATGATCTCAGATCTTTACAATATGTTAATCCCATATTCAACATCTCTCATTCTCAAGGAGATTGCCTCGCAAAGAAAGCAAATCTTCGTGTACTAATAACCAAGATTCATCAGCTCGGGTGAACGGTCGTCAGCCATTGGATGAAAGTATCATCCCAGTGACCGCATTCCGTGTACACAAGTCTTCACTAGACCAAAAAAATCCGAGGTTCAGTCATGCTTCTGTCATTGTTCGGTGGTCAATTTGACGTTCAATGACAGATACAGAAACAGGAAGGAATGATACTAGTTTCCCAATTCAACCGACCTCTCAGATCAGGGAACAACAGCCCTGTCTTATATTTATTGTAGTATCTCCTCGTATCCACCATCCTCTCGACATAATTCTGCAATGCCGCACCGTCCCCATCACGCCTCGCAGCCAACATTTCGCGAGGGTCAAAATTCTTCGAAGTGAATATATCCTCCCACAGAACCATCATCTGCCAACGCTCATATGGACTCAGCTTGTCAAAACCATACTCCATCACAGATTCCACACTGAAGCGTGATTCTGGGAATTCCCTGCAACATCTCCCATGGAAAATTTGGCATTGGCACCAAATTCCTCGATGGACATGATTGATCTCAACCATCAACTGGTAGACGCCTCGCCCCATCTTTGTTGGCCTACCAAAAGAGATACCTGCCATCTTGAATTCAGTGATATTGATACCTTTAGCTTCGAATAGCCCATCTAGCTGGCTGTGAGCAACCCAGAATTCTACAATTTCAGGGAAAGAAGCTTGTGTCGCTAAGTCGATATAGGCGTCAGCCATCTTAAGCATCCATTCGCGGCTTTGGCAAAAGCAGAATCCGAACTCGAGCCACGCGAAATGGCTTCTATCAGGGAGGTGATCAAAGTCTTTAAGCAAATGAGAGTATAGCCATACTACCTTGGATCCTGCATCGCCAAAATCTCCATAACCTGACTCCTCTGGTATCAGTAAGCGTATTGCGGCATACAGCCCGTACTCTGTATGAGCAGATATAGCGGAATATCTCTTTCGGAACAGATCTTTGGAAGCTAGAAGCCATTCGTTACTAGAAAGGTGCTGCTCCTGCCTAGCGAGGATACCTGCTTTGATCCTTTCTTCGAGCTCTCCGAGATCTACCCAGTTTTGCAGCAATATAGCAGATCTGTTTTGTAAGGTCAAACGTCTGTATATGGAGATCAGGCTGTCCACTCCTTCCAGAGTCGCACAATTACTAAATCCGAATGTCGTGGAGATATCCTTGTCAGCAAAAAGCTTTCTCCTCAATAAGCTTTGGCATTCGGGGTCATCAAGGTCGCCCGCATATCGTATTAGTAAGACGAGAGAGTCTGCGAGGTTTGGTCGACCAGGCACTGCACAGACGAACACATGTCGATGCCAATCGAGACTTTGGCACTTCTGCGAGCAGTATGGCGCCCTGCACGCTTTGCAGCGGAAAGTTGGACTGATCTGACAAAGGCGCTGACGACAGCGTTGTCTAACCCTACGCTTCATATTCGATAATAATTTCAGTCTTTCAAATTTGTCTTTGTATATCTCGGCACCCTCGAATGACATTACTAACTCACGGCCTTCGTGCATAATTGTCATGCGGCCGGGGTTCTGGTAGTTCGGAACCAGAAGAACAGCGTCATCGGTGACCATGGGCCCGAATGCACGGTTCAACATCAATTCGACAAAGTTCGGGGATTAGCTATCAGGCTTTGCTTACCCTTTGCCCATCCATTTTGAACTTGGTGATGCCAAAGTCATCTCTGACATTTCGCGGGTTGATACTGTTGCCGCTGTTGATAGATCCACTGTCGACTCTGGCTTCAAAGGATCTTTCGTGAGTTTCGCGTTTCCTCTCACGATTGATCTCACATATTCAACAACTTCACGATGTACAAGTTGGAGGTTGTTGCCAAAACGAAGTGCAATCCTTTCCGATCGAAACATCTCAGGTACATGCCACTTATGGTATATCTTCCAATGGCTACCTCGATATTGAAAGAATCCGTGATGGCGTAGAAAGCTATCGCAGAGGTAACATGAAAGTTTGCTGCCTCCGATATAGGGGTGAACCCGCCAACTGGTCTCCTCTCGCCGATTCTCAAAATCATCCACAAGCTGTATCTCCGCATGCACGTGGCAGGGCTGGCGTCGGGCTTCATCAAAATCCTCATCGACCTTGGCCATTGTCTTACTTTTCCCCCTGTATAGCTTTGTCATCAAAGTCTGACTACTTCGCGTGCTCAGTCCTACAATTACATCACTTGCAGCCTTTCGCTTCATTCCATCTTCCTGGGGTAATACCTTACGAAACGGTTCCACGAACTTGAAAAGACATGTTCCGAAAAGAAGATAGCCGAACTGCAGCCTCTGTGAAAGTCAAAACAGCAGCATAGAATCTGCACAGGAACAATAGCGCTCTTCGAGCTCTCGAAGCTGCTCCAAAAGCGAGGCCGAAATGTCCGACGAAGAACCCCTGGAAGCTTGCTCGGCTCCGTACGTCCGTCTGCAGAACGAAAGCCGACTTGATAACCTCGGCAAGCTCTTCGATCGCCGGGTTGGAAGTCTTGCAAAAGTCTAGCACTCTTTGAAAGAGTGAGGCCGTATCTCGCCTTACGCTTTCATAAGTCTCTTCATGGACTACGCAGCTTAGCCTGTCGATTTCATCTAGAGCGTGCCCTTGGTCAATGGTCTCACTATCAGTGGTGACAAAGTCATATTCTCTCCATGTCTCATCGCTCCAAGATTTCAAGTTCCCTGAAGAGTCTGTAGCCGCGACAACAAGGTTCTGCATATTCGAGGGATCAGACGGCGAAACTCGAGGTTGACGACTAAACTCCTGCTTGAGAGACTCGACATAAAAGTGAATCCTTGGACTAGCGTAAGTAATAGTATCCTTGAGCAAAGTTTCTCGCGCCTGCTCGAGGGATTTTTCTACAGGATACCCATTTGCGTATTAGCATGCGTAAGTATGGGTCATTCAACCTAGTCGGATTACCGTACCGCCCCGTGCAATTTGCATCAACACTGCTAAAAGCATCTTCAAGTACTCGTCGTCTTCACCAGACAATCCTTCGTTCTTCGCCAGCCTTATCTCGACGTTCTGGCTGCCATCGTCATTATCCATTTCTGCCATATACGCACTAGCGACCTGCTTGACACCTTCCGGTGGCCTCTTCACCCTCGCCAGGACTTCGGCCAGACGGTCTAGAAAGCGGCTCTTTAGAGCTGCTTCAGCCTGTATTGATTTGCTTTTGTCGTACTGATTTGTCGTGTCAGATTCACACATCTCGGCTGCTCCATCACCAAAATCAGAAGCATCATCATCGGCCTCGGTATTCGGACTGTGCTCAACATCCTTGTTGCTGGAGTCATCACCTCCTATTTGAGAACACAGCATAGAAAGGATGCAATTAGTATCTACAAAGTTCTGTCGTGTCGTACTGATTGTTCTCCAATTAAGCTCGAAGGGTCTTTCCAGCCGGGGACTCGAGTGATCGTTTGCGCTGCCTCCTCTGAGCCCCTTCCCTTTCTTCCTAGCCATCTCTGTCAATAGTACCGCCACTTGTTCATGGGTTAAAAGGTCACTTAAAACTTAGGGTGGGGCAAATACTCGAGAGCAGGCAGCCGTGCTAGCATCCAATCGGTTTATCTTCCTGCATAAGAAGCTAACCTGAAAGATACTATTCTGCACCCACCCTACGGAACCTCACCCAAAGTGCTCCCCAGGCCACTGCAGCAGCTTCACATCATCCTTCTCTGCCTGCGGCGGACCCCTTCGAATCGAAGACATATTGCAGCTGATAAATACGAGGATATCTAATCCCAGAAATTTCCTTATGCCCGAATACTGTAAAGCCTGCCCTATTACCTTAAAAGACCTCCATCTCCACATTCCAATGATATAAAAATAATAACATTAGTAATCCATAAGGAGACGGCATCACTGGTCACAGTTTTGGTCGAGGAACCGGTAAGCAAGGTGCTCATAGTCGAATCAGCTACCCATACGATCAAGGAAACACGGCTGGTATGTACGACAGGAGTCGACTCTCTGACAGGAAGCAAGAATCACGTTATGAGTCCGCTGCTGAGCTCCTTTTGCGGTGTCTGATACTTTCTAGAATGCTGATAAGCGCATTTTCCACCAACATATATTGAAGAAAAGGGAGCATTGCATTCAACGATACCACTACCCTTCACCCAACTCACAACATCTATCATCCTACCATAATACACACGCACCACTCACTTCAAAACCAACAGCCGAAAAAACATACCAAACAAATACACCATCCTTCCCTACACATAAACACCACTACCGCCGCTACAAGCGCCTATCTACCCACCTTCCTCCCCCACTTCCACCACCTTTCAAATCTTCTCAAACCCCCACAAAACAGCCATTCTCAAGTATTCTCGAGTGTACATTTCCTTAATCTAGCATACTAACTATCCATCTGTCCTGCAAGAGTCGTATATTGTAGATTATATTGACAAATTTAAACCTCCCCTATTGTAAAGAGTGGTTTGGTTGTAGGGGTTGGAGAGGGGATATGAAGGATGAATGCTATTATACTACATATAGTTAGCGGATGGCATGAAGCAAAGAGTGATAAAGAGTGATAAAGAGTGATAAAAGCGCTCTGTTAGTTTAGGATATGGTGATGTTGTATGGCGTGTTGCGGAGTGCAATCGGCCATCCACTGCCCCTGTCTAATCATCCAAAGTCGAACCCTATGTAGAACAACAGAGGTTAACACACAGCTCAAATTTGACGATATGAAAGCCTTCGCGAAGGCGCGAAGGAGCTTGCGTGTTCCATGTGTCTTTTATGTAGGTCGATCTTAGCTGCGGTATGTAGAACAAGCCTTATGTATGCACTTTGAGTAAATACAATGGATACACTACATCTACATACGTACATAAATCGTATGAATATACAACATGTTGCATACAGCGTTCCCAGACCATGAGGGTTATTTGGTGCAAGCCAAGAAAGAGCTAAAGCACGCGTACAACGAACAAGTGTCAAGAGGAAGCGAAACCCATCCAGCCACAACAAACGCCCATATATACAAATCCCATCTCCGACTCCTACTCCAACGTCATCCGCTCACACTTCCTCACTCCACCTCCCCAACCTCGCCACCCCCCCTCTCCTCCAACCCCCCCCTCCTCCCCCTCTCCCTCTCCAACTCCCCCTTCAACCGCCGATTCTCCTCCGCCCCCTCCTCCAACCTCTTCCTCGCCCCACTCCGATCCAGCAACCTCGCCTCCCTCTCCGCCTTCAGTCTCCGCTCCAGCTCTCGGAGCCGATGGATGAATCGCTGCTGCGTAGGCTCGAAAGGCTGCGAGACGATCTCGTTCGAGAGCGAGGGCTGGCGCGACGAGGAGCGGGGGGGTGTGGAGGGGTGCATGGCTTTTGAGAGGGTTTCGACGGCGGAGGAGGAATGGTGGCGTGCTAGTGAGGGAGGGGGAGCGGCGGCGCGGTCGATGCTGGGTGAGGATTGGTGGGTAGGGTTTCGGGAGAGTTGTTTGGCGTGCATCTCTGCCTTTTGCAGCGTTGCCAGTTCGCTTTTCAACAGGCGGTTTTCGCCGCGCAGTTTGGCGATTTCGGGCGCGGCGGTGAAGGCGCCTTTGATGCTGTGGGATTGTACGGTGGCTTCCAGCCTGTCGAGTTTTTTGATGCGCGCGTCGAGAGTGCTTTCGACGGATTGGTATTCGGTCCAGAGTTCGCGGTCGATGGTGCGGACTTTGGCTTGGAACCCGATGATGGTGCCTTCGACCATTTTGGCGGCGTTGAGGAGGTTCTTGCTGAAGGCGGGGAGCATGGAGGAGTTGGCGATGACGTCGATGGTCGGCAGGTGGTTGTTTACGAGGCTGTTCTGATGTTGCCAGTCTTGGCCGCAGATGGAGGAGATGCGGGTCCAGAGGGTCAGGAGGAGGGTGTTGCGTTCGGAGAGCTGGTCTCTGTATTGGGTTTCGAGGGTTGTGATTTTCTTGAGATAGGACTGGCGGGAGGATTCGAGCTCGGTGATGCGGACGTCTTTTTGAGAGACGGTGCGGCTGGTATGCTGGTGAGATCTCTGCCATTGCTCGTGTTGCGCTTTGTCCGCACGACGGGCTTGACGTTCACGGTCGAGCATTTCGGAAAGTTTCTTGGATTCGAGACCATGGGATTCAAGTAGAGAATCGCGATATTTGAGGACGCGATCTTTCTCCGACAAATTGTGTTGAGCTGTGTCGAGTTCAGTTGCGTTGGTCTCAAGATCTTTCTTTAGTTTTGTGATTGAAGATATAAAGCTTGTTCGTGTCCCATTCGCATCGTCTAATATGTCACGAAGGTTGCCTTCGAGCTCCGCAAGCTTCTCCTTAAACGAAGTGGCCTCAGTCTCGCGAGATTGCAGATTCTTCTTTACTTTCCTGTATTCCTCCTGGGAAGCCGACAGGTCGCGATTGAGGTCGTTCACCATCTTCTGGGTCTCTTGCTTTTCCTTGCCACCAATGACTTCTCGTTGGTGTCTCTCCTCGGATAATCTAGTCTCCAGGTCTTCTACCCGATCCTTTTCACTCGACAAACTGACCTTCAAATTATTCAAGGCGTCCTCGAGGTCACCAATCTTGATTTTATCGCCATCTTGCTCTTCGCGAAGGAAAGCAATCTCGCTCTGGCCAGACTCTTGCTGTACGGTCAGTTTAGTAGTCTTATCCCTTTCTTCACGCAAGTCCTTGTCCATAGCATCTGCTTCCTGCCCAAGCTCCTCAAGCTCAAGCTCCAAGTCTCTTATCCGCTTAGACTTCTGTTCGATCTCTTCCTCGACACGAAGGATACTCTCGCTAAGCGTTCGCACCTCCTTACGTAAGGCTTCTGAGTCTTCTGCGTGATTAGAAAGCTCGTTGTGGAGATGCTGTAATTCTTGATTCTTTTGGTCGACTTCCTCTTCCAGTGCGCCAATGCGCTCATTGCCCTCCGCTTTCAAGTCTTGCAGCTCTACTTCCATATCCTCTGCCTGCCGGAGTGCTTCGTCTCTCTCACCTTGCATCGTCTTCAAGTCTTCTGTAGCAAGGCCAACGTCGTTATCATACAACTGCTTCAAGTCCTCATGATCAATCTTAACGGCGTCAAGTTGTTCGAGTTCATCTAATAATTCTTCCAGCTTGCGCGTCAAATCATGGACTTCCATTTTAAGCCCAGCGTTCTGGTCACGTAGTTGTCCGTTCTTAAGCTCGTAGGCGTCGCGCTCGCCGTCACTCATCTGAGTAGCCCGAGTTTGCTCGCTCGCTCGAGAAGCTGGGCGGACATTGACCCGCGACGCCGAACGCTCGAAGATGCTGTCACCAGCGACTGAACGGGTTCCATGGCGTGAGCCGAGTTTTAGGTCCTCAATCTCCTGGTACAGACGCTCCTTTTCCCGGTTCCTGGAAGTTAGCATCGAAGTCTGCGCTCCAACCTCGCGCCGCAATTCGGCGTTTTCGTGTCTTAGCTGTTCCACCAAAGTACTGCTTGCAGCGCTAAAGGCTCCGTTACGATCATGCTCACGGTCAGATGTACTATTATATGATACTGTAGATGAAAGCTTCTGGCGCCTGCTGACACTGTAGACGTTCGCAGCATGGTTATTAGTGGTTGTGGATGAACCATCGGTTTTGAGCCGTCGTATCTCATCCCGAAGCTTGCGGTTGTCTTCGTCTGCTTGCTCCCGACGGGCAGTTTCAGCATCAAGGAGATCCTTCCACATGTCGACCTCTTCACGGATGCCAATGTCAAGCCCGTCACTTGTTTCACTAGCCCTCTTCAGCATCTCGGCAAGCTTCTTCTTGTCCCTTTCTTGAGCAAAGCTTTCGTGTCGCATTTTTTCAATGTCAACCTCGTAAGTCATGACTCGTTCTCTGAAGTATGTCAATTCGTTTTCCATGAACTGATATTCCTCAACGCTAGGTCCTCGTTCCTTTTCTGGAAGTGGTACTTCCACTTTCTTCGCTAGCTCTTCTATCTTGTCTTGTAATTTGCGCTCTAGCTCCCTCTGCGTGCGCTTGAGTTCACGCATCTCCTTTGCGGACTTGAATTTCGAAGTCCGTAAGTCGACGTTCTCGGATATCATAGCCTTTACACCCTCGTCTGACCTCCTGCTCAGAGCATCATCCAGAAAGTTAATCTTTAGCTTCAAATCCCAATTCTCCTTCATCAGCCGGTCGATGGTGCTGCTCTGCTCCTTCAGAGTGAGGCTTCTCCCGTTGCGGCCAGTCGTGGTTGTCTGTACAGCATTCCTTCTCTCGGGAGACGGTTGCTTGTGTCTTTCTTTATACTCGCGTGCCATCGTTGCCGGTACCTCGATATCACGAACGCGCTGCCCTATGACGGTGTCCGTAGGGGTGTTCAGTCTAGCGGTCACCGTTGTCGGGGTTTGCGGTACCGATCGGTCTTCGTCCCTAGGAATCAAGATCGCCCCTTGTGTTGCGCCGTCCTCCTCATCCAAAGTATGCAGTTTCTCCTCGATCGGCCGAACTTTATCCTCCCGATCGCTAAGATCTGAAATGCCTGATGCCATACTTCCAAGACTGATAGATCTGGAAAAATCCACTGGTCTGCTGCTAAGTGAACTACCGGAAGGTACGGCACCACCCGACTGTAGTGCATAGTCTGCCCCAAGTGTCAAATCGCTTCCACCTTCTGTAGATGTTGTCGTATAGGAAGAATACGAAGATCTTTGTGTGGCCGTACGTCTATTTGATAGCACTGGCCGCTTCTGAGACGGGGTGGAATCATCATCGCCAATCTGGTCCTCAGCTGTAGCAGCTTGGCGGTGCGGTCCTAATGTCTTCGTGGGAGTTGGCGAACTTGACCGCGAGGATGAAATGGTGTCCGCTCGCGGCTTCCGCGGTGTTGTCTCATGATCTGAATTATCATCTCTTCCCTTGTCTCCCAAGAAGATCCCCCCTTTGCTATCGTCCGCAGTTTCATAGCCATCATCAATCGTAGACCTAGACACGGCACGAGAGATCGAACGCGCAGCAGCGGCAGCAGTCGGCGAAGAAGACATAGTCTCTAGAGAGGAAGTGTTGTAATGACCATGGTCGATAGCTGTTTCCGGGGTATACCCGGAAGGCAGCTCGGTGCGACCAGGCGCTGGAGTTTGATACATATCTGGTGGTGTAAGTGGAGATTGCGGTTGATGGTCGTCATGCTCATGGATCGGAATAGATCGAACGTCTGGCTCATCAGTGACCACATCATATGGGTCTGAGAGCGTCGAGTTCGAAGGATGTTCGCTGAGTACGGAAGCGTCATTTGTTCGTTGGCGGGCAACGGGGGATATCTCTGGCAGGAAGCTTGAATCTACATCTTCCAAATGCCTCCGCATCTCTTTCTCCTGTAGATATGTATCCCCTTCGCCCGCCATTGGACTCTTCGACAAGCTCTCATCGTCTGGCAGCGGCTCCTCCGTACCAGTTGCGCTGTACGAGTCGAAGTTGCCGCCATCGAAGGATGTCTTGATTGGAGATAGTTCATCATCAGTATCGAATCCTCCAGGGACCCGTGATGGCTGTCGCGCAATGGGAGGTCGTGTTGGGGTAGCCATAGAATGATAGTGATAATGCTAGGAAAAGCCCAATGGCTGCGCAGCAAACAAGTACCTCCAATTCGATCCTTTAGTCGCAGATCTTGGATTCCCTTTCCCAATCATGATTCACTTCACAATGACTGTCAGGGCGTAGGTCTGAGATCGGGTTTTCGCGTCGCGCGATAGAAGTTCCATGCGGGTGCGACCGTAGCGTCCACGTTTAGCGTTTGCGAGACCATTGGAGATAGCCTCATATTCTAGCTTGGCAGGGAGTACCAAAATCCGCCACACGTCAGTGAACGTTCATCGGATTATAGTCTGCGACCTAGGATCATATTTGTCGGCCGGTTCATTCCAACGTTCAACACACTATCTAGAAATATGGGAAAAGATTGGCTGACCTGTATCTAGTGCCAAGCTCTCTCGATAATTTTGCACACGCTAACTGTTAGGACTCGCCCTGCCACTTGCATTTCGACCAGCCCGTTCGCCAGGACATCTCGACAATGCGATGCGCTGAGCGCTCAGCACTTCACAATCGTAAAGGCTCTAGACCACACACGATACACAAGATCTTTTACCATAACACAAGCCTCATTGGCTTCGAGTCAAGGCGTGTAATCGGAAGAGAGCAACGTCAAAATTTCTCCAATCACCGAGGTCCTCAATCAGCGCCCAACCAATTGCCCAATATAATTAACGATTGAGAAGCAGAAAGACAGTTGAAACTTGACTACATATGAGGGCACGGTGACAGCAAGATAGCAAATCATCGCTTTGGTGCGACCCCGTCCACCATCGGCCAACTGCTTCCTGCAAAGGACCCATACCTTCCGAGACATCAACACCAAATATTCCGGGTCGCATAAGACACTCCATAACAATCAAAGCAGTATCTTCAAACCCTAAACTCTTCGAAAACCTACCCCCTCCTCCCAAAGACTCCTCCGTCTCCTCCCCAAACCCAAACCAACCACCCACGCCCCCCATCCCACCTCAAAACCATGGCCAACGAAACCCTCATCCGCGTCCTCGAGCGCAAACGGAAATACATGTGGCCCGAAGCCCAACTGAACTTCTGGCTCATCATCATGATCGCCTCCGCTGCCACAATCCTAGGCATAAACGCCTACTTCATGACCGTCCAATCGCGCTTCCACCTCGGCATACCATGGTACCTCCCTCCCCTCCCTCCACACCTTTTCCATATAATACAAAACAAAAACTAACCCTCCACCCAAGGATATTCCCCTACAGCATCGCCACCGCCTCCCTAACCCTCGTCTTCATCTTCATCATCCTCGCCCTAATCCAACAACGCCAACTCCTCCCCGGAATCGTCTTCCTCATCTCCTTCATCCTCTTCGTCCTCTACCTCGCCGGCCTCATCGAGACCTCCATCCAGCTCTACGGCCCCACAAACAGCGTCAACTACTACTGCAACCTCTACAAGCCCGTCAGTGGGGGCAGTGAGGGCGGCGAGCGGGGGCAGGCGACGCTGGCGTATTTGGAGACGCTGGGGTTGTGCAATGATTGGAAGGCGGTGTTTGCGTTTTATATCGTGGGCGCGGTGTTTTTGCTGTGGATGATGGTTATGAGTAATCAGGTTAATCGGGATGAGTTTGAGTGAAAGGGGAAGGATCCGGGGCCGGGGTGGATATATGGCATGTGTGATGTGATGAAAGCGTGACGTGAGCTTCGGGTTTCCATTTGGGCATAGCGAATGGTGCTTTAGTATATACCATTATGGGAGCGTTTAGTCGCATTTACTCTGAGCATGCTGTTCGGAATGGAATACATTCGAGATTCACGTTCACGATCAGGTAGCAGACTTGACATGATTGACAAGGATGAATAGGTACATTAGGTCCGTAGTGAATATTTCCGTATACTTAGATACAACAACAACCCATCATTCACCACAGCTCCACGCTCCAAGTGTCACCTCAACGCCTGATTTGACCCCACAACTCCATTCCCATCCCTCACAATTCGTCATCAGCATCACCGGCATCGGCATCCCCCTCCTTATCATCCCACCCATCAACAACCAACCTCGCCACATTCATCCCCATCAGCGAACTCGTCTCCATCGTACTTATGAAGCTCTCGATCCCGCTCGTATACCACACCTTCCCCTCCTCATCAAGCTGTATATCTTCGAACGTGACCCTCGGCAGCGTATATGGGTAGCTCTGCCATAGTTTTTCGTAGATCCACGTTATCGCCGCCACATTCTCTGGATCTCTAGGTGAGGAGAGGAGGATGGACTCGATCCAGGATGAGGAGAGGCGGGCGGGGCTGAAGATTTTGTAGAGGTATTCTGGTTGTCCGGTTTGGGGATTGGTGACGATACGGAGGGTGCTGATGCTGAAATATATGTGCGGTGAAGCGCCGGGGACTGTGAGGACTGTTGTTGGTACCTGGTCTGTTGCCGCGAGATTGAAAGCTTTGGGGTTTAGACGGTGGGGGGATGTGAAGAGCGTGACGTGGAGGTCTACGTAGGGGATCTTAAAAGGTGGGTTGATAGGAGGAGGGGTGAGAGTGAGGTCTGCGAATTGTAGAGGCGCGGCAATAATGATCGTGTCGTGGTTACTCGGCGAGATAGCTTCGAATGAGGACGAGGCTTCGAGGGTGTAGGTACTGTTTGGTTGGCGCTGGATTGAGGGTACGCTGGTATTAAGGAGGACGTTTGCACCGGAGGCCTTCAGCATGCCGTCGAAGATTTGCCAGTTCCCTCCTCGTACCTGCATAGCCCCTTCGGTAGCCATGCACACCATAGCTCCCAACCTGTGATATGTCAGCAGCCATTGCTGGATCTTCAATATTCAACACCAACCCATGGATCCTATCAACATTCTGTGCATAATTCACCCTAGTGCTAGCTTGAATGATGTCCCGAGCGAAGGATCCCTCACCCGTATCGATACCGTTCTCAACCAAGTATTGGGCTCCAGTCAGTGCAGTAGCTTCTGTCAACCCCAAGTCGTAGGCGATTTGGCTTAAATCCATGAACGGAAAGCTCGGCTCCTCATACATCTTCAGAAAAGATCCAACAGTGCTCTGCATCAGCTTTTGCGTCAGTATCGGCGCCGTGCCATATTTCCATAACATCTTCACCACATTCCACCATCCATTTTCACTACCTCTGAAGACCCATTCCTGTCCATTGTAGATTCCCAGTGTCTGTCTGAGCTTGCCAGTACGGCCCGCGGAACTATCCAGGGTGGAGAGATCGAATTCAGCGACAGCGGAGACGAGGTTTCTATTGACTTCGACAAAGATGCTGGCGCCTAGTTCGACGGGCTCTGTAGAGAGGTCATGAACATCGACCGTGGTAGAGCGGCCGCCGATGTAGGAGGATCGCTCGTAGACTGTGATGTTGAGACGGGTGCATGGATGCTTGAATTTGTTGATATAGTATGCAGCGGATGCACCGCCAGAGCCAGCGCCTGCAAGATCGTTAGCTATGAGTGAGTTGACAGTATTAGGATGTACCTTAACTCACCGACTATAGCCACGGTTCTAACAGGGTCGTCAGAATTACAGATGACAGGCTTCGGAGCAATCGAAGTGGTATGAGGCACTCGGTCTGTCCGTGTGATGTATATTAGGAAGTAGACGAAGCCACAGCATGCAAGGATAGAGACTATGTTATGGTCCCAGAGTCGTTGCCAGACCGTCCGCCTGGGAAGGACGCCGGGAGTGCGGGTGTTCATGTTGTCAATGGACTACCAAAAGGGGCGCTCATGTATGCATCGTGATAATGGACCAGTAATCACCATCAAGTGAACGAAGCACGGCTAGGTACGCTTGTGATTACGTTGTGAGCAGTATTGGAATCCTAGTCATCGTGGTGGGAAGACAGTTCATGGTGTTAGTCATACTGACGCATAACCAGGGAATTGAGTGACATGAGGCTTGGGTTTCGTGACTTCATGTACAGTCATAAATGTTATTAGCAAGACCGCATGAGACTACAAAAGAGTTGACACCAATGTGAGATAGAAGGTTACGTTGCTACATCGTTAAAACCCCATCAGTATCATATAACATAACCCGACTCGCCGGCGAATCGCTGCAACGTGACTCCTCTCTATGTACACTCGCAAGGACCCCTCAGATACGCCTAATTCGCATTTGGTGTCCCCGGCGAGCCTGGGTCCGGAGGCCCTACATTCAGAGAACCCAAAGGAAGACTCATCTGGGTAGACCAAGTTGGGTTCGCCAACGCTCTGCTGATCTCCTGAAGGCTGCTGAAACCACTTACGCTCGCTTTTGGATCTCCAGAGGGTTTGTCAGCCCAAATCACGAACAATTGCTGAGTCAGGCCCGGCACGGCGGTATAAGAAGCAGCCAGAGGTTGGTAAAGCGAAACGTCGCCGTTACTCGCGTTGAGCAACGGAGCAGATACGAGAGATGAGCTCATGTTATAGATCTCTGGGTTGATGACCGAGCTTGGTATTCCATTGATCATCAATTCGTGGATGCCAGCTGCCGCCTTTTGACTTGCTGCGGAATAATGGTAGACGAAGGTTGTGCCGAAAAGGGATACGGCCGCAATGTCAGCAGCATCGTGATGCAACACACCAGCAAAGTCGGAACCTGTATGATGGTCAACATCAACGATCGCCGTTCAATACAGTAGGTGTCATACCAGCACTATACCCAGCCTGGATGTTAGAGATGTTAAGCCATTCTTCCGATAACGTTTTACCTCCCGACGAGAAAAAGAGTCTGAGAATCTTTTGGCTCTCATCAACAACTGCCGCTAAATGAGAATATGCGTAAGGCTTGGAGAAAGTCGCTCCCTTTGACCAGGCGTCGGCCTTGAGACTCCATATCAATTCTTGAACATAGCTGGTCCCATTCTGCGCTCCCGCATGATAGAACAATCGAATGCCGGGGCCATCTTGGAAATTTGGAGAATAGACCGCTGCCATCTCATAGCCATCCCAACTGTTCTGAGGCGCTTCTTCTGGGACAGCCGAAAAGTTGCCAGCTGCCACGAGATTCAGGTTGTTCAGAGTTCCCGGTATCCACGGATCACTATTGTTATATATCTTTCGATTTTCTTGTAACAAGCCGTTGGTCCCTACGTAGAAGACGCTTCCCTAGTCCAAAAGTCAAACATTGATCAAGGCCCATGACAGCTGGCATTTTCTAACCTGTTGACTTGTGTCGTTGAGATATGTGGCACTCGCAAGCCCGGTGTGATTTTTGGCATTAGAGAATATCGGACTTTCCACGAAGTCAGTAATGTCTAGACCGCTGCGTTGAGAAATAACCTACACAGCGACAAGCCAGGGTTCTTCATGGTAAGAGACAGCTTCTTTGATGTCGCCAATGGCCGATTGATACACTACTCTGAAGGCCTGTCGCGCTCTGTAACTCTGGCCAGGGCCTTCATCGTAAGTCACTACGGATAGCGGTGATCCCACCATGACATCTGAGGAACTGGTGGGATATTGTCAATACAATGAGAACATCGTTCTTCACTCGCCGACTCACTTCAATGGAACTGCGTTGCTGTTGGTGCCGTTTGAAGCTGAAAGCGAACGGGGTTTTCCATTCCGCGCTTGCAATCCCCCTACTACACCACCGACAACGGCTGCTGCAATGGCAAGTACTAATATCGCAACAAAGAATACCCAGAAAGCCTTCCGCTTAAGACCGAATATCCTGCGTTCTGGTGGTATCGGCGGCGGTGCTCCAAGAGCTTCGTCAATGCCTCTTGGCGGTACAAGTGGAGTAGGCGTGATCGGGCTCGGGCCTGGTCCAAACGAAGATCCGAACGCAGAATCTGGAGACGCGGGAGCCCATTCGGAAACTCCTAGATGGGTTTGCGACTGTTTCTCGTTGAGGTAATTGCCGCCTTCATCAAAATCGTCGTCTAGGTAGCCCTGTGGTTTCGATGCGTCCAGGTGCTTTTCCGAATTTTCTGTGGCTCGTGTGTCAAGCTGGAGACCTGAAAGGTCTCGGTGGTCAACTGGGGACTAGTCGCTATCGTCAATATGGTGAAGAAAGTGCAATCGCTGAATGAATCACCTTTTCGAAACTGTATGAAGGGTGGGGAGGCATATTGAGTGTCTTGCATCCAATTACAACATGTATAAAGGCTCTAGTCTGAAGATCGAAGCCAGCCTGCCAGCTTGCCAGGGCGATGCAGAAAATAACAAATCATGCGGCTGTCAAACTGATTAAGAGAGGGATATTCTCCGAAGAGAGGACTAGCGTTATGGTACGTAGCGTCCGTCGACGACTACCAAGACCTTGGGGAAGATATATGCGCCCAACAAGGGTGAAGGATTGAGTAAAGGACTTCGCCTTGGCGTGCTCAAAAGCTTCAACAAGACTTCGATCTAATACCAGACCCATTCTTGATAACCCAGACTGGGAGAAGGCGAATTTGAGGGAGCTTCGAGCAAGCCAGGCGAAGCTAGTACCTTGGGGTAGCATGCGCTCTGCCGTTCGAACGTTTCAGGTCGACGCTCGTACCGTTCCAGCGGCCATTCAATCGTAGAGCGGGGATCTGTCATCAGGGGTGATCGGACGGGAACCTTATCAGTGTCGAACAAACAGTGCCACGTTGGAAGCGCCTTGTTGACGAAAGCAACTCATCATCCGTCAATAGTCCCAGGTACACATCGACTTACCAAGGTCGCAGTAGTGATCTCGAGGCGACCCGCAAGGGTCGACGCGGTTAGAAATTCGATTGGTGAGATTTACGACTCGGAATATTCGCACGCAAGTCCCACACCAACATCGCTGCCGAAATTTCCTCCGACCTGCTGATGTGCAGTAGTCCATGGCTTACTGGAATTGAGCCGTGGTGCAAGAACGTGGAGGTTGGTGGCAGCGTGGGATGATGCTTTGTCAAATGATGTGCGAGCGCTTATATGCGCGTATAACACTGAATAGCGCAATCTGCTAGGGCCTTCCCCAGACCACAGAAAATTACGACTTTCTGCCGTGCTGCCGTTCCTGCCGTGGGTGAGGATCATCCAGGACTGATGAGGATAAGTTGAAGCAGCAGCGCGGTGATTGACATCCCGCCAACCTGCCAAGGGAGTATCTGAAACGCAATGCCGACACCATGCTTGCACGTGCGGACCTCGTGCTCACGAACCTGACGCACCATTGCAGGGAGACGGTAGATCATTCTAGCGGGCGATTCTAGAAGAAAGTGAAACGTCGTGACTGCCCAACTTGGTTGATGTGGTGATCATGGAATTATGCTGGCTGGTCTTCTCACACACTGAAGACTGAGCAGATTTATAGCCCAGTAGACAGTCCTCGCCGCAGGATGAGGGGAGGATCGTATGTGGGCAATGCGGAAGAATGCTGATTGCGTAGGTCCAACAGCTACCCTCCTCCATGCTCATGGTTTTGACTCAAAAACGTGAAGAAGCATGAGTCTCAGTCGAAATTCAACAAGAGGTTGCCATGAGGCTTTTGCGGAGTAGCTTTGCCCCGGAACGTCCCATGAAGCCTAGATCAGAAGGCCCGAGGAACGCCATTCAAGCACTTGCAGGTTTCACCAAGTCTGTTGATTTGTCTCAGATGGCGAATCTTGTCACTTTAGCTCGCTGTCCTTTCGTGGCAATTGCACACCCAGCATTCCCATGAGATTGGATCCAGGTCCAGAATTCCCACCTTGGCTTTGGAAACTTTCAAGGAGGTTCTTGGCAAAGTTGTAGTCCAAGCTCATGTCTTCCTCCTCTTCGACCTTCTCCGCCACTAATGATGGTATCCCGGTCTGATCCATCCTACCCGACCTCAGATCAATAGCTTTCGATAGTGGCTTTGACACATCGCAACCCTGATTTGCGTCCAGATCAGGAGCGCCAGCTTCCCGGAGTTCAATCTCGATAGTCTGCATAACTTGACGGAGAGCTTTGTCCTCCTTATCGTATTGCGAGACACTATCGACTCGGTCATTGTTGGAGGGATAAGCTTCGGAAGAATGATTGTGATCAGTTGCGCTGGACGGCATACCCATCATCTCTCTCATCATTTCCGTGAATTTATCTTCGTTGAAGCTAATGTCCTTGTCTTCGCCTGCATCGTCGCTATCGTCACTAAGAGCACTGTGATCGTCATCATCGTCGTCCCCATCCATATCGTCCAGATACTCAGCACCTGCAGTACCAGCAGCATCATCATCATGCAAGAAATCTTCGAATCTTGCCACCATCTTCCTTAGATTCTCTTGCGCCCTCTTGTCTCCGAAGCCTTTTCTGGCACCGGCTGCACTCGTGCCTTCTCTGCCGCCCAATTCTTTCTCAAAGTCCTCGAAATCAATGTCTAACCAGTCCTCTTCGTCCTCTCGCAAGCCCCATTGATGGATATCATCATCATTTGGTAGGAGATCTGCGTCTGCCTGAAGATCATCTAGCATTAACTTGATCTCTCGGACTGTCTTCTTGTCCTGGTTTTGGGAATCGCGCAAAAGCATTTCGAACCCGCACGAGAGTTTCATGCCCATTTCACCTTCCACCTGCGACGTTGGCTCGTCTTGAGCACGCGAGGCTTCTATCCAAGCTTTGGGGGCATCAAATTGCTGGCTTTTGAGTTGAGCATAGCCTACCTTTGTAAAAGTGGTGGATACTCTGACAAGATCCGTTGGAGGAAATATAAGCTCATGAGAATCTCGAGCCTGGAGCGGCCTCAAAGCAATGGGGTCGCGAAGATAGAAGGCTTCAACAGCCGGGCTAACATAGGCAGGATCATCGCGGAGAACCCAAGCAAGATTTCTTGGAATTTTGATGATAGCGTGGTGAAGGCTGTCGAATATTTGCTGAGGGTACTTCTGAAGGCGATAGAATGCTTCAGCTTGGATCGTGGGTGACTTGATCAATTGCGCTCGATGATGCTCAAGAAAGTACAGGGACTCATTCAAGCTTGATACACTTATTACAGACCTTGCTTGGGGACCACCTGCTCTGATCGTATCAAGAGGAACGACTAAGAGATGTCCGTTGTTTAGCCAGGCTCTGAAGTCTGCAATTTCGGGGTTCAACCAGTGAGGTAGTACCCCCGCTGCTTCGATGAGTAGGAATTGGCCATCAGTGTCCACCACTCGGATCCAAATTTCTGGAAATCTTATGCTCAACTCTCGCAGAAAGTAGACAACAAGCCACTCATCTTCCACGGAATCGCCATAGTTGGTGCGTCCGCGCAAGAAGCTTTGGCTTTCACTATGCTCGAGGGTGAATTGTATACCTTCTCGCTGCCAGATGAAGCCTTTCGTCAACTCACTAATGAGCTTTTGTCCATCACTCTGTACTTTACGAAGTTGTGTGCGTTTGTCTGAGTCGTTGAGTTTAGAATCTATGATGTAGATCGCATACTCTACGCAGTCCTCCGGTAAAGATTTCGGGAACCCGTTAAAGCCTTCTCCAAACCATTTGAAGCTATCTTGAGGCTCGTCCATGATGGATGTAAATGTCGAGTACATTGGACTTGTTACCGTGTTACTATGGCAGATTATGATTTTGCATGCCAAGCTTTATAAGGCTGTCTCCGCATTAGCGTATCAAAGCGGGGCAGGTTCGCCGAGGTAAACAATCAATTCAAACAACACGTCCGAGGGCCTTGCTCAATAGTCTTTAAGCATGATGTATTAGTCTACCTCTTTCGCCAATTCTGATATCTCTTTGTATTCTCTATGCGAATCGGACCTCCGACGCCTGGTCATGGCCTTCCTTGACACTCCACGCACTGAGGTCGACACAACGTATATGACCAACGGCCATAATCTTGATAATTTCTCCCTCGAGAATTCCCTTCTCTCACCCATAAAAAAGAGGAATGGGGCTCTTACCGATCACATCCAAGCTGGCCGCGGTATCAGTCTCAAAACACCTCAAGCGCGTGTCCCCTTCACCGACAGACGCAATTTACCATCAGTTCCTGGCCGAGGAGAATTCACGCCTCTTCTGCAAAGTGTTGCAAGGAAGAACCTACAGCGGAACGGAAAATTGAGTGGTGCGCCAGAAACACCGGCCTTCCTCAAAGCTAGCTACCAGGGTAGTGACAGCCCAGCGTTACCAGGAGTAGATCAGTCAGGTGTGTATGGCAGTGATCTGGGTAGCTCGGTAATTGGCGACAACAATGGAACGCCAATACCGCAGGCTACAAGTAGCAGTGCACAGTCGACGCCATTGGCAGTCCTGCCCAAGCGGGATGCTGCGGGAGTCTTGGCTGATCAAGGAAATGTGATGACCCTACGAGAACAGGAGAACGTGCGTATAGCAAACACGCTCCAGTATGATTACATGGTGCTGAGATCTGTACTAGATAATCAACAAGATCGAAAAAGAGAACTTTGGCCTAAAGCTCAAGATACACTTTCTTGAAGAATCACTACGCAAAGCAGGCCCTGGATTCAATGAAGCTGCGCTAAGAGAAAATACTGATCTCAAGGTTGATAAGATCACCATCGCGAAAGAACTAGCCAAATGCAAGAAGCATCTTACCCAAGCTGAGCGAGACGTGGAGGCATATAAACAGCACGTTATGGAGGTCCAAGAGCAGGCCAAACGAAAACACTCCGATGGAAATATGCGCCAAGAACTGGAAGGGTTGCGGAAAGGGCTCGCACATAAAGAGTCTGCGATTGCTGATCTTCGTCAGAAGCTTGACGCAGTAGAGCATACGAGCGACGACGTCCGAAAGTTAAAGGATGACATCGAAGACCTCGAGGTGGATCTCCGCGAAAAGGACCGTTTAGTAGATGAACGCGATGACGAAATCGAACGTCTCAAATCACAAGAAAAGAAGGATGCCGACGACTATGAACAAGTCTGTAACGAGCTTGAGGTCGCGAAGGAGAAAGTGGAAGATCTGGAAAAGGGGAAAAGTGATACTGTAGAACAGGAAGCGAAGCTCACGAATTTGCAGGATGAGGTTGCGGAGGCATTGCAAGCGAAGGAGAAGGCAGAAGAAGATTTGGATGAGCTACGAGATGAGATGTCCAACAAGTCCATTAACACGAAAGGTTTAAGTCGGCAACTCGAGGATAAAGCCAGCAAGCTACAAGAGGAATTGACAGGTCTACGTGAGAAGCATATCAATCTAGAGGAGGACTTCGACGACAAGTCTAGAGCATTGGGCAAGCTCGAAGAAAAGCTCCGTGATGTAGAACAAGATGCGGATGTTCAAGTTCAAAAGCTGAAAGACCAAAACGAACTTCTCCATCACGAAAAAGAAACGACTACTCGCAAGTGCGAGATCCTAATAACAAAGGCTGAGCAGGCTACGAAGGAGCTTCAGAGTACATTGGAAGAGAAGGATCTCTTGCACTCTCGGCATGACGCGCTTACCGCTGAATCTCAGATGCTACAGAAAGATTTGTCAAAAGCTCAGAGTAGGATACACGAGCTCGAGGAAAAGCTTCAAGAGGAGAGGCAGCACGCTCAGAATAACGATCGTCAGTTGCGGAATGAGGCCAAGGTGGAAATCGACCGATTGTCCGAAGAACTCGATACCCTGAACCGTGAGCTAGAAGACAAGGAAAGCCAAGCTGCGACGGACCAAGATCACTGGGAAAGTCAACGACATGGCCTCCAATCACAGAAAGAGAAAGCCGATGAGCAGGCGGCTGGCCTTCAGCGGACTATTAGCAAGTTACGAGAAACCGAAGGGAACTTGTCTGGCCGAGAGCTGAAAATTCAGGAAGCTCTTGAGAGCGAGAAGCAACGACACAAGAGCGAAGAAGCCGTTCTTGAGCGTCGAACTCGAGAATTGAACGCTGATGTCGATGAAAAGCGCCAAGCCTTGGACGGTCTTCGATCAGATGTATCGCAATCAAGAGAGGATTTGCGTGTCAGTCAACGTGAGCGCTTAAGTCTTGAGGAGAAGGTGCAGGCTCTAGAGGACGAAGTTGATATCCTACAGAGCGGACTCGACGACGAAGCTGACAAAGCCAGAGAAGAGGTTGACGCAGTCAAACAGGAGGCTGAGGTCTTGAGATCTGAATTGGCCGATGCTGAAAAACAATTATCTCACGCTCGAGACTCTCTGAATGAACAAGCTGGTCAGGATACGAACGATCGGCTCACCAGTCAGCTCCGAGCTACTGAAGAGCAATTGCGACTAGTCAAGTCGGAGAAGCAATCATTCCAGGATAAGCTGGCAAAATTAAACCTTGATATACACACTCTGCGAGCTTCATCTGCAGAGACCGAAGCCGAGCGAGACGAGATCAGGAGCCAACTGATGCAGATGCAGAACCAGATTGACACAACCTATAAATTGGACCAGGAAAAGATCGACCTCCGAACGGCGAAATTAAGACTTGAGAATGACATTGGCCGTTTACGCGAGGAACGAAAAGGCCTTCTCGAGACAAATGCTGCAACAGAGCGTAGACTCGAGGAAGAGATAGCAAAAGCGTCATCTGAGGAAGGTCGTCTCAATGAGGAAATAGCTGACTTGCAACGACAACTTACAACAGCATCCAGGTCAATAGACAGGGAGTCAGCGTCTGCCAAACAAAAGATACAGCGCCTCGAAGTCCGTATTGAAGAGCTCCAGAACCTTTCGAGCCACGAAATGCAAGGAGAGGCTGCAGCAGAACTAAGCGTGGTCCAGAAAGACCTCTGCAAGGCTCAGCGAAGAGAGACCGAGTATCTCCAGCGAGAAGGGGCCCAGAAAGAGGTTCTACGAGACCTTAAGCAAAAGGTCGCACGCCTTGAACGCCAGTCCCACGAGCTCGAGCTTGCCCGACTGACAGTCAATTCTCCAAAGTCATCAGTAGGGGGCTCTGCACGCAAAAACGAAGTGGCTGAAATGCAACGCCAGCTCACTGATGTGCACCAACAGCTAAGAGATGCCCGGACCAGGTCAAAAGATGAACTCAAGGCGTTACAGCGCCGACTCGGTGAATCGGAAAGACTCATTCAAATGAATGCTGACGCCTACGAGCAACAGCGTGAGCAGCTCGAGGCCGACCTTTCCGCAACCCGCCAAGATCAGGAGTCTCTTATGGCCAAAAATAATACCGCAAACCACACAATCACCCGCCTTCGTACTCGGATTTCTTCCCTCGAGAAGGATGTCCACGCCCATCGCCAAGCTACTACATCCGACAATACAATCGCCGAAGAGCGCAAAGACCTACACGACATGCTTAAAGACGCTAAACTCACCGCCGAGGATCTCCAAGTCCAGATCAACACACGTGACAGCCAGCTCGCCGCCTCTTCCACCCGTGAGAAAGACCTCAGAGCCCAGCTGAAACGAGTCCGGGACGAACGCACCCTCCAGACGCAGAGAAGTACAGCTCTGTCCACCGAACTGGATGACCTTCAATCACGCTACGAGCGAGCCGTGGACAATATCGCTCGTCAACAACGGAAGTGGGAAGAAGAACGCAAAGCGATGGCTTCGCGCGTTCGCTTCGCCAACACGTCTATCAGCGAAATGCATGCCACCGATAGCCAAGAGCTCGTCAAACGACATGCGGGCGAGCTGAGGGGACTGGCGAAGCAGATCCAATGGCTGAGAGCCAAATGTGTAAGAGAGGAAGGATTTAGGAGTGGGTTGGTGTATGAGAAGAAATTTCTGTTGATGCAGATTGAGATGTTTGAGGCTTGGTAGGTCTTCCTTTGTTTGAATTGGATTCCTCATCTCTCAGCAATCAACCGTCGCTAACGATTGCGCCTTTAGTAACTCTATCGACCTCAATCTCCTCTCCGAGATGGGCATCGTGTCAGGCGGCAATCCTTCTCCTCGTGTTCGCCTAGCCGATAGCTTGCGAGGGAAAATTGGTAAGCGAGAGCGTAAGCGGCCGTCGTTAAGAGCGGTGGGTTTTGCGATCATTGCCGTTGAGAGGATGAAGAGGATGAGTGTTGAGTGGGCTGGGCAGAGGAAGGTTCGGGAGGCTTTGGGGAGGAAGCTGGAGGGTGTTGTGGGGGGGAGGAAGGGGAAGAGGGTTAGTGGTGGTCGGTAGATGTTTGGTAAAATTGGCTGCATTCGTGGGTGTTTGGCGGGTTTTGTCTGCATTCTGGGATTCTGGTGTTGCATAGCGGTATGAAATTTGCGTTGTTCGTTCGACTCCACAATTCAAAAGGGTACACTCATTCATTGCCGGTCTTAGCAGTTGGGAGCAGCGTCGTGCTCGAGTCAATTCCTCGTTCATCATGGCATACTCTACCACCAGGTCCTGCGCCTGTGTCCTACCCAATACCTAAATTGCGAATCAGAAAGACATATAGCTCGACCGATCCTCCAAACTTTTCCCTCCTGCGTCAATCCGTTATTGTCTCAACCTTCCTTATTTCAATCTCCTCCATGAAATTCGCAAAATTTTCTAAGTTCTCTTCTCCTCGTATAGGATTGAAGAGGTATGGAGTTGTGAGCCGGTTACATTATGTTGAGAATAGATGGTCTCGAAGCAATATTGAAATCAGTGCGAGTATATGCTTTACAATAGTAGCGAGAGGTGGGGAATTGCATTAAGAGAATTTATCTTGGGTTATTGGGGGAGATTGTATGATATGTGCTACCCACACAGTATAAAATTATAGAAGATGATCAAAAGCCGGCAAAGCAAAGATGGTCTAAATTGCTGGTAACCAAAGATGTTTGGCAGGATCTGGCTAGTGGAGCCAGCATGGCTGCATATTTGTAACGTTGTGGAATGTGTCATCTACATAGGGTGCTCAACGTCTTGATATCCTTCGGCAGGTAGCTGTCGTTCTTGCTGCCTGGCTCTTTGACTTAACGCGAAGTACTTTGCTTGGAAGGGAACCGGGTCCTGCTATTTATTATATTGTTTTGCTTTCCGATCTCTTACGAAGGCTAAGTCGTATATTGGCACTTTCCGCTGAGGACTTTGGAAGCCAACCTCAACGTGACTGTGCTCTTCTAATCCCATTACTGTATCACAACAGAGAAAGTATGCTGAACAGCTGTTTCGAGAATTTTCGGCGTCGTTGCCAAAAATGCTTGGACCGAAGCATGAGGTGATGTCGCTCTCAGCGTCCTTCCACGAATTGAATAATATGAAAATTCATGACCTGTGAAAGGCATCACGCTCGATACGCTATGAAATTCTGGTCGAGACGTCTAGCGCGCCGGTATCCATCTGTTGAACGGTCTCAGGGGTATGATGGATGATCTGGCTGTCATTGACTATTCTAGATGTCTGAAAAGGTGTCTACCTTAGGAACAAGACAACGAGACGACAAGACTTTGTAGACGTGGCCACTCGCTCATTGTCTTGGCAGAAGGGCTTATTTCCAACACCATCTAGAACTAGTCCTGTTGTAGCTAAGCGTAGTCCCCGAACATCCTCAACGACGTTTCAAGACAGCTACTTGTTAATGTCTTCATGCTTTGTCGACTCGGTAAGTGTCACTGTCTTTGCATCAAGAAATGTATTTTCTACACATTATAAACGTGAACCGAGTACATGATTATTGCAGCAAATCAAAACTTGTTTGCAAGTCAACCCACCATCGCAAGCCGAGGGTCGAGTGGGTGCTCTCGATAATGGAAGGAAGAAACCTGGAGGCACACGCCAGCCGAGGGTTTTCACGGGACATTGGAAAACCTAAGTTATCGAAACATCGACAGATAGTACACCAAGCATGTGCCGCGGGAATTCCCCAATACTTGTCAATGTCGACGAGAGCAGCTTCTACGATGGGGACACAATTCACTCGAAGGATATGAATGGCACAGTTGACCCTCGGGATCAAAACCCCGGACCAGTCGAATCGAGTTATGGATGACAACAGAGAGGGATTACGAGTAAAGAGCCAATTTGTCAACCTGTCCCGCAACGGCCTAGGCTCTTTCCAACATGTCGATACTGGTGGTGGTCCAACATCCAGACGAGCAAGGCTCAGACCGCTTGAGACTGCTGTGCCGAACGACGGATCAACAATCCCAAGTGGGGGGCAGGACATACTCCCATACTGGGGTGCTTCGGCGGTAAATGTTTGGGAATTATACTCACGTGACCTAGGCGCTTGCGCAGCCGCAACAACCAACATCCTCGATCCTCCTACAAATAGGATCAATGTCGAATCATTGGATGGCGCTATCGCATAGGCTTGTGGGAGGCAGAGCCCAGGTGCTGCGCTGTGTCAGACTTTGCCAGCATTTTGTTGCAGACGTGCCGAGGCTTTACACCTTTACCCTGTTGCTGTTCATCCTTCGTTGCATCATCGACTAAGACGCGGTAGCAATAGTTGACAGCGGTGACACTCACATATTTCTAGTATAGCTATGCTTCTGAAATACGGCGGTGCTCTAGGTTGCTGCGTTTCCTTGCTTGGCAACTCTGTTCGCCCAATGCTTTCAGTGGAATTTGTTGTACACGATCACATCCCTGTTTACAGATGACACATTCCTACCATTCCCTCTACCGGATGAGCCTTCACCCTGCCTCCTGCTGTGTGTTTCCCGTGTCGAAGCTGCTACTCTTGCTTTGAACTGCGGACGGACCATCCTCTTGCTTTATCAAGGTTCTCCTAGAAAGGCGGATATATAAACGTGCTCAAAGAGAAGTCTCCTCTACTCTACATCATCATACCACCATACAAGGACAACCCATCATAGCAACGCAATCCCATCGCTCCACACGACTCGACCCTCAACCCGTACAAAGCATCTATCCCACAGCCACCCTACCGGCATCGCGCTCGATTCTCTCAACAATGAAATCCACACTCCTCTCCCTCTTTTCCCTTCTCGCCCTACTCATCACCCTTTCCACCGCCTCTTCCCGCATCTCCACACCCACACCCACCCACACCCTCACATCCACATCCACCCCCAATCCACCCCCACCGCCACCATCAACCCCGAACCCGAACGACGGCGGCATAGTAATCATACCCCTTGGCCCTACCACCGCCCTCTCCACTGCCCCCGAAGAAAGCGCCCTATTCTCCATCGTCGAACCCGCAACTACGAGAGTACATCGCCGTGCACCCGCTCGACATACGATGCATCGGCTGTCGATCTCGCTGCCGCCGAGTGATTTGCCCAAGGTGGTCGTACAGACTAAGTCTGTGCATCCCTAGAGGGCGGTGCGACGGACAATGAAAACTGGGGTTTGGGATGTTGAGCGGAAGCACCATGTTCGCTAGAGCCGCTGGGTATAGCTGGTGCTGGAAATAAATGGCATGACGGGAATCTAGGTTCATGTGGTTGGCAATCTGAGGAGTTTCGGGCATTCAGTTGGTGTCGGAGTGTTGTATCATCACCTGTTGTATTAGGAATATATGGCGGATATGTACTTGTATCTCGTAGGGGCGTTGAAAAGCTTTGGAGCTGAATACAACAAAGCTATCATCATCTAAACTTTATACCTACATCCTGTCATTCGTCACGAAGAACACCTTTTGATATTTTAGATGTATTCTATGCAGGCGACATTGATTGTTCAGTGGGTCGCTGACAAGATTGGATGTCTTAGATCAAGCTACAACGTCAATACTAAATCTGCATTACGCACACAGTACTAAAAACACAACCCTCATACCTAGCCCTCCAAAAACCTCTATACAGCTCAAAAACTCTCCATCTCCCATCTCTCATCTCCCATATACCTCAAAATATCATACCCCCAATCCAAAACGCCTCTTCGTGCGAAAATAGATAATCTACACCCTTCCTCACTTAACGCACCCCTTCGCTCGACACGATACGAAAAAAAAGAGAGTCTTTAGACTGTATCGTTGTTGTGGGGTGGGGATAGGGAGAGAGGGTATCGTGGTAGGTTAGTGTATGAATGGTGTACGTCTGGTATGGAAATATGTGGGGGGTTATTGGGAGGAGCTTGGGTGTTGTGATGGGAGATGGATAGGGATTTAGCGAGGTTTGTTGGTGGGGTTCGTGGATGGGTGAGTTTATGTATGGAGGAGATGGTTTTTTGGTTGAGGTGGGGGTTGTGTGGGATGGTTATCGGATGGGTACGTCTAAGGCGGTCAGGAAGATAAGGGGGAAAGGTCGAAGGATTAGAGTAGCTATGGAATCTTGATGGGAAGCTGGCTGTTTGTACAGTCGTGTTTGATTGTTGGAGCTTGGTGTTTTTGTTGGGTTGTTGAGTCATGCTACTGTTGATCGTGGGAGGATGAATGTTGTCGTGTCTTTTGGGTTAGCAATTTTGGTAGGGGATGCAGGTTGTGACGGCTTGAAATGCGCAATTTTGTTGGTAATGATCTTTTTCTAGAAGATTCGAAATCTAATTAAGCATGCAATCCCCTTAACTCAGGAGAACTATTACAGCATTTCCAGGCTGACTCTCGATCATTCAACGCACGCCATGTCAATACTCGACTCCCTCAGTTCCCACCCCAGAGTCCGTAGCGTCTGCTCAAATACTCAGCCACTAACCCCTCACCGATACACTCCCCAACGACCCATAGGCCGTTACGGTACCACCACGAACAGCTCCCTGGCGACTCTAGATCCAAGCTGAACAGCATCCACACCAAAAGCACAGCTGGTCCACCGCATGCTACAGCAAAATACATGGGCCCGGCTCCCATATAATCTCCCGTCATGAACAGGAGTCCCAGTTGAACCATCGCGGCTAACGAAATCAACAGCTTACCATAACGATGAGAGGCAACCGCAAAGGACACCATGCCAGCTTGTAGATCGTCCTTCAGGCCTTGATATTCCTGCACGACCTCGACTATCACAGTCCACATCGCTGATGCTAGCCACAAACACAAGACGGCCGCGATCGTGTTGTTTACAGCGTCGTAGGATCCTCCCGCAGCGCTCAAGGCGATGATATCAACGCCTAGAACGCTGCTGCCGATCATGACACCGGTGGCCAAGGTGAAACCCCTACAGAGAGGAGCGTAGTAGGTATAGCGCTTGATGACCGGGTAGGCCGAGTGAAAAAATACGTATGAGACGAGCTGTCGAAGATGAAGTCCTGGTAATTGGAAGATGATCCCTAGCCAGATGGCGAAGAAGATCGCAGCATAGACAACGCCGGCTGCGGGTGTGATGGCGCCGCGCACAATCGGACGTAGACGGCAACGAGAGACTTGATAATCGTAACTAGCATTCATTACATCGCTCCACGCGCAAGCGGCGCTACGAGCCATGAAGGCGGCCGCGAAGAGGACGAGATTCGTGCCGAAGAGGGTGGTGGGAGATATGGTGGTCTTCAGTAGACATGCTGCAAGGAGGGTGCCAAAGAGGAATGGGTAGTAGAAGTAGATCATGCCAGCTGGCTCGTTGAGTCGGATGAGCTCCGCGAATGGGACCCATGCATTCGGAAGGTATGCAAGGAAACCCGAATTTGGTGGGTAGTAGATTGCAAGATTATTAGACGTGGCGATGTAGGAAGGTGTTGTTCTCAGAGTATGACGTGCTTTGTTGAGACCACGCTCCCTGTTTGGAAGTGGCACTGTGCGTTGTCTTGTAGGCCGTGCATTTGTCATTTGCACGCGGTCCTCATCATCCTCATCATCATTGGGAAACCACATCCTATTCACCATACCTGGGCGAGGAGTTGGAGGCATAGCTGCAACTTCCTTGGAACAGGTGAGGATTGGGCTTGTTTGATGATTTTGAAGGTGATTGGGGATATCGAAACTGGTGGTGTACTCTTGAAGAATCGTTCAATCGTTCAACAGATTCGGCTGTGATTAGGATAGAAAGGTTGACTTTGGAGTTTGGGTTTAAGTAAAAGTTTCCCAGTGTTGATGGTCCTGGTGTCAGTTGCCCTGCAATTACCGACCGTGTCATGTACCCCACTGTGTTGATCAATGTCTTAATTGTAGGACAACCATCAATCGAAGTGAATGCAAGGCTAAGCCAATCAGTCACGTCTGGCACAGAGGGGTTTCTCACAAACCTTTGGGCATGCAGGAGTTATCCGAGTACGCTCAATGAGGCTCAATAGAAGCGGACTACACGAGACCACCGAGGAGATGTTGAACGAACTCAAGCCCAAGGCTGAACGAGATGCATCAAGATCATCCGAATGTAAAAAGTGCGTAGAGCTGGGTTCTTACGTACCAAGTGCCGGATGCCATTCAACGTAAGGCAGACCGAGCGCCATGTTTATCACGTAGGCCTGTTAGCTTTGAATCTCAATGCTTCCTCCTCATCGACAGTGTTCGCTTTCTGATACTTCTCCCAGATTGCAAGGACCACCTCGACAGCGATCAAGGCAATTATGATCCATTCCAAACGGATGCCATGTGCCTCACTTAGATGCTGCCGGAGCACACTGGCTATTTCTTGCGCATAATCCATCTTCTCGTTCAAAACTTTGATACGGATGTTGATGTCGAGTGCCCTGCCTACTTGATCATAGTAGCCTTCTAGTCCCAGTTCATGGCGGCTGTCCCAGAAGAGATCGGGTAACGAATCAGTTAGCTCGGAGTAAAGATTTAATTGTGCCCGTATACTCAGAAGCTGGCCTGTCTTGCGAGACGTAAATCTTCTGCTGAAAGGCATTCGCCATCCACCGCGGGACAGCACCGCTGGAATAGATTTCGTGGACTCAAAATAATCTTCAAGAAGACCTTCTAGTACTGCAAGCTTTGTAGAACGGGCTAGCCCAGATGAGAAAGCTATCTTTGCAAGTACTGTATCGAGATTACGGCTTTGAATCTGCCCTGTCTCAGCATCTATCATCTGGGACATCTTTCCATCGCTTTCTGTGGTAGATAATGGCTGCTTGGTACCGAGATTGATACGATCACCCTTGATACTACTGCTATCTCGTTTCGGATCTTCGATGTATTCAAGATCCTCTTCTTCATATTTACCGAGCGGCTGTTTGGCAGCAGGCAGCAACGCACTGGAGACAATGCTCGAGAGTGTGCTATCTGGTATAGCCCAGGCCACCACAGTGCCAGATGGGAATACAAAAAGATCTCCTGGACTCCAGGTAGTCTCTTCCTGACCGATAGGGCTCGTCGGGACGGGGAATGCTACATGCACGACCTGCTCATGTAGTTCCGTATTGTACGGGTCGAGGGCGTGACCTAGGCCCTCCAGTATCCGGGCCACTTCATTGATATCATACTCCTCCGCGGCGCAGATTGCCGTCACTGTCTATGATCGAGCAGCACTGATCAGCCTTGATCACCTCTAGTGGTGGCAGCCCCTTTACCTTTGGTATCGTCTGATGCGCCGCAGCGGGTATCTTCATAGGCTCCTTAACATCTCTAGATCTTTGAGCCTCGACCGCCACCCTTCTCAAGGAATTCTTGGCGGCTGATGATCTGGTCTTCCTCTTGGCTTTCCTCGGTTGTTCCTCGCTCTTCACATCATCCTTCAGAGTGATGAGTGGAGCTTTCGAAGAGAACGAGAACTTATCGCGTTTCCGAGCTAGGACCTCAGCAGAGTGAAAAGAGGATATGAAGGGTCGGACCGTAGGATAAGCGATGCTTCGTAGAGAGCCGAACGAGCGGACATAGTATCGCATGAAGCTGCTGGGTATCCGAAGTATTGAAATGTCCGTTCTCAGTAACATTGCCCCCCTGAGCTAGATAATGATGGCCCAAGCTTTATGGACTCCATTCTTTACAGTACGCATGCAGTGTGAGCTCAATCAGCTCGAGGTGAAAGAATACTATGACAAGACTAGAACTATTCTTGCTATTCTACGGCGCGCTGGCCGAACTGCAGAGCGTGACTTCTGACCCACCGTAGAATAATTCATCGGTCCTCCGGCCTTGGCACTCCGCAGTATGATGCAGTATGGCGGACATTCATGGCGACCACAGAACTTGTTCATGCTCGCGTCAATCTTATTCTCTCCTTATGGCGCCGGAGGACGACGAGGCCGTCCAGGAAGATGGTATTGAAAGGAGGTTACCGGGTCATGTCAGTAATGGGACACCCACAAAGACCGGTGAAGAGGATGAAGCATCCGAGGACGAAGAGGACGAGGAACCACGATTGAGATATGCGTCTTTGACAAAGCATCTGAAATCAGTCTACCGCAATGGCGACGCCACAAGTGCCTTCTTGGTCGCAGGCGACAAGATGGTGGGGAAATGAGAAATCCGTGCGTAGCAGACAGTGACTGACTACATCATAGATCATTGGCACACATAATGGGAACATAGTAAGATTTGAAAGTCAGGCCATGGTACGGAGTTTGACAAATTATTAGCATGCACTGTCAGTGCCTTCGTTAAAACCAATTCATGTTTACCACGCACACACTGCTTCAACCTCAGCACTTTCGATTTCTCCGTTCCCTCCTCCACTAGCGGCAACGAAGTTGGACGCTGCGAACCGAATCGTGTCCGAGCAACGCACAGCCTCTCCCAAGCCTTCGACTCCAAGAAGGGTCACTGAATTGCCCACGGCAAGGAACCCTAAACCACAGCCCGTACCTCTGACACCTTCGAACCTTATCTACATCGCGTCCGCTTCTGTAGACGGCAATGTATGCGTCCAATCCTTGACTGATCCAAAAGATGTGCAACTGCGAAGTTTTGGGCGACCTGTACAAGCAGTGGCCCTGTCTCCCGAATACAAGTCTGATCGGTCCTATTTGTCCGGGGGTTTGGCAGGCAATCTGGTTTTGACGGTCGGAGGACGGGCAGGAACAAGCTCTACGTCGACCACGATTGGAGGAGCAGCCGCTTCAGCTTCTGGATGGCTTGGATCAATTGGGTTGAGTACGAATACCGGCAAGGATCAAGTGTTGCATTCTGGCGAGGGTGCAATAAGCACGATTAAATGGTCATTGTCTGGCAAACATGTGGTCTGGGTCAATGAGCAGGGCATCAAGATCATGCGATCAAATCTGCATCTCGAAAGTGCAGAGACAGAGTTTGCCTGGAAGCGGATAAGCCATACTGACCATCCAAATCGCCCAGGCTGGGACGAAATGGCCGGCATATGGAAGGCGCATGTTGAGTGGATCGATGAAGCTGGCCTGGAGTCGGACGATGGGTACTCCGCCACCAACGGTTCCTCCGAAAAGCCTCAGGACCCGCCAGATATCCAACGTCTCAAAGCATTGCAACGAAGTAGACAGGTCGAAAAGCTTGTGGTAGGATGGTCTGGCACGATATGGATTATAAACGTCCATCCAGGGGGCGCTGGTACGGGGAAGGAAGTTGGCGAACGGAAGATAGGGCGCGCTGAGGTCGTCACGATGTACGATACGGTTCAGATCCATTCAATGCTCAAGCTAACAGGCCTCCAGTTTACGAATCGACTGTATAATATCTGGAATTTCGCTATATACCCCAAATTTGCTTCTAGTACTTGCATATATTGAACCCGAAGAGGGTCGCCTACCTAATTCGACAGAAACCAAACCTGGAAAGCATCGACGCAAAAATGCGCTGCAGCCAGAAATGAGAATCATTGACATTACCACGAAAGAAGAGGTCAGTGTTGCTGACACGCTGAACATGAGTCGTTTCGAGAGCCTTTCGGCAACTGATTACCACCTTGGTGTGTTGCCCGCAATGCGCATATCTAGCAAGACCACTGCACAGAGAGGTACGTTTGAAGCAATGTATGGCGGCATCGAGGCCATTGGTGGCGGTGTTTGGGACGCTACCTTGTACCCTGCTAGACTTTTCAGCAGCGCTGCGAGCGTACGGAGTAATGATAGCCCAGGGTCGAGCGTCGAAGCTTCGAGCGGCGCAATGAGAGGAACTACCGCTGCTGCCTCTCGGACAGCGGAAATGCCCAATCCAGCGACACTAGCACATGGCATGAAGATCTTCATTCACAGCCCCTACGACTGTGTCATTGCTACGAAGCCATCACTCAGTGATCATCTGTCCTGGCTAGACAATCATCACATGTATGAAGAAGCTTGGAAACTGCTTGAGCAGCACCCAGAAGCTGCTTATGGCAGATCTGACGCAAGCTCGGACAGCATTTCTAGTACTCCGACCCAGGCACAGGGTAGTCTGATAGACTTCTTCGCCGACGATAGCTCCCAGACTACAACTGCTGGGCAGCGAGGTCCTCTTTCGCAGGCCGAGAAAGAAAAGCGTCGTATAGGGGAGCAATGGGTCGAACGATTGATATCAGCCAAAGACTGGACCAAGGCAGGGCAGACTTGTGGCCTTGTTCTCGGCACCTCCTCAAGCTGGGAGCACTGGGTTTGGATCTTCGCCCAAGCGAACAAATACGAGGAGATCACACCGTACATTCCAACCACGCAGCTCCATCCCCCCTTACCATCGCTCGTCTATGAGCTAATCCTAGGCCATTACGCTTCTACGGACCGACCCCGTCTAAAAGAACTCCTAGAAATATGGCCACCTGAACTTTTCGACGCTAGTGTAATAATCGAAGCCATAGAAAGCAAGCTCAAGAACGGAGAAGTCCGCGAAGACTCCACCGAAGACGGCCAAGTAGGGCGAGACTGGAAAATCATAATGTCCGGCCTAGCGAAGCTCTACCTCGCCAACGGCCAGCCTCGGAAGGCTCTCTCCTGCTACATCCGTCTCCAAGACGCCGACGCCACCATGTCGCTGATATCAGAATACCACCTCGTCTCCGCCGTCGCCGACGACATCCCCGGCTTCATCCTCCTCCGCGTGACCAAAACCCAGCAGGTATCCGCCCCCATGCAAGAACTGCAAGCCCAAACCCTCGAACCCATCCGCCTGCTCGTCTCCGAAGCCCTCAACGGCATCGTCCAACCAGACACCGTGATCGCCCAGCTTCAAGCCCGCTACGGCATGCCAACCCCCTACCTCTACTTCTACTTCCGCGCCCTCTGGACCGGCGACGCCGCCACCTCCGTCGCCGACGACAACACCACCACCACAACCGCACCCATCACCACCCCAAAACCAGCAACGGAAGAACGCCTCCTCGCCCTCGAAGGCAAAACCCTCGTCTCCGACCACGCCGACACAGCCGTCCACCTCTTCGCCGAATACGACCGTCCCCTCCTCCTCACCTTCCTCAAATCCTCCCAATCCTACACCCTCGACCACGCCTCCCGCATCTGCCAGGACCGAGCCTACATCCCCGAACTCGTCTACCTGCTCTCCAAAGAAGGCCGCACGGCCCAGGCCCTCCGCCTCATCATCGACTCCCTCAACGACGTCTCCCAAGCCATCGCGTTCGCGAAGGAACAGAACGACGCCTCCCTCTGGGACGACCTGCTCGACTACAGCATGAATAAACCGCGCTTCATCCGCGGATTACTGGAAGGCGTCGGCACGGCCATCGATCCGCTCAAACTTGTCAAGCGTATCCCGTTAGGGTTGGAGATCGAGGGTCTGAGGGAGGGGTTGGGCAGGATGCTGCGCGAGTATGAAGTACAGGAGAGTATCAGCTCCGGCGTGGCTCGGGTGCTGCGAGGCGAGGTCAACGCTGCCATGATGCAGCGAGGTGTGGGGCAAAGGAAAGGTGTCAGATTCGATATTGCGCCGTCGGATGCGAGGGCGGTGAAGAGGGAGAGGGGGAGGCATCATCCGCCCAAGGTTGTGCGGCCGGGATTCTGCGCAGGGTGCGATGATGCTCTCAATGAAAACGGTGGGCATCCATTCCTCCCTACTCTCTTCCGTTCGTTGATACTAACCATGCTTGTTCCCTGTTAGGCAAAGAAATCCTCATTGGTTTCCCCTGCACGCATATCTTCCATCTGCCCTGCTTGCTCAAATACGAAAAAGAGGATTCCGAGCTGCCGAAAGTGCTATCGTCCTTCCAATCGCGCGAAGACGAAGAAGATGGGAGCTATGATCGGAGTATGGGGCCGAAAGTTGACCATGCCTCATTGTTGAAGACGGTTGTCGTAGGCGGCTGCCCTGTAGCCATGCATCACGTTGATGGAGATGGTTAGAGGAGGCATGAGAGAGAGGATGGATTAGTTGTACACTCATGTGCGAATAGCGATGAGTATGGAATAGTCCAGCGTTGACCGTGGAGCATTGGGTTTGAGCGTAGTCGAGCAAAACAAAGCAAGGCAGAGCCAAACTGCAGAGCAAAGCAGATGTGGTCTTTACTTTCACCATCATGCGTTGTCTTCGATCTCTTGACCGAAGGCTACTTGCTTGGATAGTAGTCCACAGAATGACGCTATAGTACAGAGAACTGCCTGATGATCTGGTGGCAGACGAACACTCGCCAAGACAAAGGATAATGAAAAGAAAGCCAATACTCATTCAAGGCTTGCAGCCATGCCAGACTTCCGGTCGCCGCTATCGCCTTTCAAGTACCGATTGTACCGCCACAAAATTACCTCGGTCAAGCCGTTCACACTGCAGCGATCCGATCCTGACCTATACCTCAGATCATGAAGGCGACACTGCCGATCACACCAGCCAGGATCACTAGCAGCAGTCCCGCAAGACCATGGCCCTCATAAGAAGCACCACCGGTAAAGACAGCTGTGCTTGTGGTAGTATCCGGACCATTTGTCACTATGATTGAGACCGAGGTTGAGACTGGAGTGGGAGTTGGTGTCGCCAGTAATGACGAGAAAAAATTCATTGAGCTTTTAAGGGTTTGTGACACAACGGAGCCATTGCCGGTTGAAGCGGGAAAAAGGATGCTTGCGGTCCCTCCTGAGGTCACGATCACTGGGGCCGAACCTGTCAAGGTTGCCGAGACAGTTGTTGGCGTAATACTTTGCGTGACAGAGGACAGGAATGAAAGCGCTTGGGACATAGCGACAGAGGCTGCCGACGGTATTACGACTTCGGTTGTAGTCATTGTAGCAGCTTCGGCAATCAACACAGATGCTTTAGACAGAGCCTCCCACACTGCATCTTGTTGGTCTGACAGCACAATGTCAGCGTCATCGACCCAGAAGATAATAGTTGGAAGGAAAATCTCTGACCATTATGGCCATCCATCCCAAACTTGCGGTCAAGGCGAGCTTCCCGAGCTTGACGAACTGTCATCCAAGGTTAATGGATCAAAAAGTCCTTGCAGGGGTGACCATACCTTGAATGTCCTTGCGAGCTTCAATGGAAGATGCAGCGGGGGCCACCTTGGTGGAAGCTGCAAGAAAAAGCGTCAGCGCTGTAGTCAACATCATTGCCACGGAGATAACAGAAGCCAAGGAAGGTAGCAGGGGCAATTTGAATAAGAAAATCGATCATGTTACCAGAGGACTGTCTTGACAAGCTTCCAGGGCACTGGACGCCACACTCTGTACCTGGAAACAAATCCTGGCAAGAGATCGTACAGCCTAGGGTTGTGAAGGCAGTAGTCCACATAGATGAGACACTAGGAGTCGGGCTAGGCATTTTGGTAATGGAAGTGTCGTGGCACAGAATATCGCAGCCAGTTCCGGGGTACTGATCCCAGCATACCGTCGTACAGCTGCCGTGCACCACGGAGAGACCTCTTGGTCCCAAGACGGGCTTCTCCGTAGGCTTAGGGGTAGGCAAAGCCACTCGAGCAGCGAACCCCTCATCACACTGGAGATCACACGCTGCACTAGGCTTGCTGTTCGAGCAGACAGCGGTACAGCCATCATTAGTGACAGTAACTATACTTCGCTCTTCCAAGACAGGTTTCGGGGTTGGTCGAGGATCAATATCGCGACAATCGTCCAGGTCATCTTCGCCATCTTTGCAGAGCAATGCGATGGTCATACCGTTCGCAACTATTGTTATTGGCACAGAGGAGTGCTTGTGCACGGCCGCTTGTACAGCTGGTTCGGGAGAACGCTTGACCAGATGGTGGATGGCTTTCTGAGTTTTTCCAACAACCATCACGGTTGGTGAAGGAGTATTGGTAATGACGGTGCAATCACTCAACTCGTTGACTCCAGGCTTGCAGGCCACTGTCGCCGTCACACCGCCCGCAGCCAATGTCATGGTAACGGAGGGACGTTTGTGACGGTCCGCTGGGAGAGTTGCTGTAGTAGAGCAATGGACTTCACAGTCGTTGAACAAGTTGTCTTTGCAGACAGCTGTGCAGGCACCGTGTGTTGTGGTGAAGGAACGCTTGGGCAGAGCCTCTGGGGCAGAATTCGGTCAGCCAACTTCCATGCCAGCTCATGTTGAGATGCTCCCCATAATCCGTTATGTATACATGGGATAATATGGAGATAGTATCTGAAATCCGAGGGAGTGCCACTTACCAATGGCTGTAACGGTGGTGACCGTGCTTCCCAGACTCGCCAGGCCGATGAGGAGGAGGTTGGAGTACTGCATCATGTGGTCAAAGGGTCTCAACGAGTGGGATAGTATCAGCGATGCTCGATGAATGTTTGAAAGCTTAAGAGATGCTGGAAGACGCTGTGAGGGATGAAAAGCAATGTTATGGTATGAGCAAGTAAGCAAGCAAGCTGAGCGAGGGACGAGACACATAAATACGCTGACTGACGCTAGTGGCAATGCGATTGCCAGACTAAATCTACACGGAAAGAGAAGGTACCTGCTTGTAAGCAGATACGCAAAAGTTCTTTCCTTCTACTTGCATTCTTTGCACAGGAATAACCCTGCAATATTACATGCCTGAATCGGCTGCTAAATATAGAGAAGTAAGGTTCTCCGAGGCAAGCAGATGGCTTGGATATCTACTCCTTTCCCATCCCAAAAATCAATCCATCACCGTATACTGGTAAAGATTGAAAGGCCACTGGGATCGTGTCTGCCGTAAGAACTAAGAATGCAGTTGCTCCATGTAGCCACCAAAAGGCGATGACGCAATGTCCTCTAACGATACTGGCTTCTCTTGAAAGGGAGGGCGACTGCGGAAGTAAGTGTATGCCTCAAGTAGAGTTGCTCCTGCTGGAATCCGACTTTCTCGCTCCTTCCTACTCCCTCCTTCCTCCTTTCTCGGCCAAGTCGGTGACTGTCTCCGCTTGATCCTCCGACTTCATCTCCCATGGTTTCTCTTCCTTTACATCTCCCTCATCCACCACAGTCTGTCGTTTCTGCACCATTTCCTTATCCTTGGCCCTCCATTTGCTGCCATCTCTTCTCCACTCCTCGTTCTTTCATAATCTGGTTGAGTGACAGCAGCCATGCATCTTGCCCGATATCTGTTCGTGGTGATATGGGTCATCCCATTCGCTTTGGCTAGTCCAAGAGGTGAGCTACTAATCACTCATGACTCCCAAAAGCTTGACAGCTTGCATGCTAACTAAAATCACAGAATATACATTGCATCGACGGACACAAGAGGGTATGCTATTTTCCCTGGTCTTTTCAGCCTAGTCCTTTGCTGCCGTTTGGGATCTCCGCAGGCCAGTGGCCCTGATTATAGCCTGCCATCAACCCTTGGACTCTTTCGAGAGGATCTTTATCATCTCTACTGGCTATACTTCTTGGTCGCTACGTGAACCTCGCTGATCAGTTTTTGACTAAGCAGATGGCAAAGATAAAGATGCAACTTCTTCAGGTATTCTGCTATCAACAGGATCTGCTCTCCCAGCTACCATAAGCTCTTCCGTCCCGCCTGCGTCATTTTCGTACGATGCTGCAGGCTCTCCTGAGCCAAGCAATACGGTAGAGATACTGACAACAGATGTGTATGTCCTCCCTTTGCCACTTCATCCTCCCAAGCTTACGTGAAAAACCAGCGTCTATACCCTCTTGACGACTTGTCCAGTCACCAGCATCGTCACCTCTGGCACTCACACTTTGGAAGAGGTCACAAATACCATCTCAATTGTCACACGCACTTCGACCTCAACAATTTGCACCATGTGCGTTGCACCTATCATAAGCAAGGCCGAATCAGCCTCAACATCTGTTGGGGCAATTGCCACATCTACATTCTCAGCGTCCATGATCTACTCCCTAACACAACCATCCGCTGGTCTCCCTCAATTATCGAGCAATCTAGGACCAACTGAAGCCGCAACTGTAGCTTCTTCAACCAAGGGCGTTGGCTTTCCCAACGTGGCCTCCTTGACAGTATCAGTCACTCTGATGACACCTGCCCCTGTCGGGTTAAGTGGTTACGCCACTGTACCGTCTCCAACCAGTATGCCAGGAGATGAAGGTCCACTTTCAAATGCATCGTCTTCCATTCTTCCAGTCTTCGCACCAAGTCTGTTGGGCAACGCCTATGGCGGGGGTTTCGTGCGCATACCTTCCGTCTATGTGACTAAGCTTGTGCTCCCAAATGGTCCTTCTGAAGGCGTCCCTCCTGGCTATGGCTTTACCTCCCAAATGGAAACCCTTGCTGGGGCCTCTTTCGGCTTACAGCCATCCCAGACATCGATCGAGAACAGCACTTTACTTTTCCCTAGCTTGGCCATACCATCAAGCACACCTTTCACGGTATTCACGGGCTTGGGACTACCATCGAGCACAGCGTTCAACGTTGGTGGCATCACCTACGAGGTCAGCTTACCCGCTGCAACTGCCTCACTCCTGTCGTCCGTGGTACCCATCGTGAATCCCTCAAGCGTTTCCGTCACAACCTACATTTCTCAGTTAGAAGTCCCAGGTTCATCATCATCGGCTTCCGTCGTCATTGTTGAAGGCTCGGGTTTCGGCTTTGCCGTTATAGGCTCTGAAGACTCGTCAAGCAATATCACTGGTAGTGAGGCTTCAATGGCTATGACCACTAGTCCCACTGCTGCGACTGGAAGTCAAGGGCAGGGTTTGCTGCCTACTATACTAAGCGATATGCCGATTAGTATGAGTGCCAATGGTGCCCCAATATTCGCCAGCTCTTCAGTAGCGGCTGCTGCCATCATTGCTCCGTCACAAGTCACTGGCGCGCCAAACCCCGAAGTCGCTCCGACTGCAAGCACACCCGGAGGTAGCGTGAGTGAGATTAGCTCGGAGGTCTTTTCCAACGTTCCTGTAGCTCTCATAACCCATACCGCCACGAATGGCGAAGTCATCGTTAAGACGTCAAGTCCTCCTCCAATATTCATCAGCTCTATTGCCTCGGACTTTAAGCTTATCGTTACGACGTCAACGCCCTCTCCGGTTCTTGTGAGCGAGACTGCGTCTAGTGGCCAGGTTTTCGTCGCAACATCAACTCCTCCGGGTATCTTCATCAGCTTCGCAAGTGCGACCGCGACTCCACTGGCTGTTGGATCACCACCTGCATCAGGCGTTGTAGGTGGTCTGATTTCTTCTCCCAACCAGACTGGTGGTGCTCCCATTACGTTGGCTGCCCCTTCACCAACACAAAAACAAGCTTTAGCATCAAGCCATTTCACAGCTACCAGTCCCACGCCTGTTGTTGGGCTGACTGGTCTCACTTCTCTTGCAGTCATTGCAACATCAGCAACACAGAGTATCTCGAATCAGCCAATAGCCACTTTTCTTACGCCTGTCGTTGGAGTTAACGGTCTGACGTCTTTTGCCTTCGTTCCAATATCAGTGGAGCAAACCGCGTCGGCGAATCAGCCCGCTGCTACCATTTCACCACCAGTGGCCGGTTTCAATGGTCTGACGTCGCTTGCTGTCATACCAACACCTGCGATCGGAGCCAACGGTCTTACTTCTCTCGCTGTCTTTTCGACGTCGGTAGTAGCCGCAAATGGGGTGGTATCTCCTGCCGTGATCCTAACACCAGTGGTCGGCGCCAATGGTGTGACTTCACTCGCTGTTCTTGCTACACCTGTTATAGGCGCCAATGGCTTGACTTCACTGGCCGTTGGACTGCAAGATCAGCAAGGTCCGACGATTCCGGCTCCTATAACTCCAACACCCATTTACGGTCCAGGACCAGTGCTTTCCTCTCTCTTCCCTTCAATATATTCGATACCGTCCTCACCGAGCGGTAGCAACTCTAGCGTTCACGTACCACTCAATCCCAGCGCGGTTATGCCATTCGAAGGCTCCGCTTTCAGGCATTCAATAAGCCTTGAAATTGGCCTTGTCAGCTTTATGGTGTTCTTGTTGGTCTTATCGCTCTTGTGAGATAATTAATGTGCGCCGCATACACGAAATTGGTACGCCCTTATCAACGCATTCTTATGATAGAAGCCGATATGCGTTGCTTTCTTTTGCTCTGTACTCGACAGTCTCGCAGCGATGTTCATCAAATGGCCATCGAATAAAAATTATGCCCAATAATGACGGTGTAATGGGCTACCCATTTCGCATAGATAGGAAATTAGCTCGCTCAATCTAGTCGTTCCCTGAGTCAAAGCCTTGACGCACGATAGCAATGGTCAACGTTGTAACTCATACAGCACTTACAGTATAGGGACTCCGGTGCTAACAAACCCATACCACAGGCCCACGCCCCGTAGTTGTTGCCTAGAATAAGCCATACTTGAAAACAATACATTACATACAATCACTCCACCTATACTAACACCTTTCATAACACCTGACTAGTAAGGCTAAATCCGAGCATAATCCATGCACGTAGCATGGAATTTCACTTGACAAGAAGCAAACTTTATAGGCTGAATTTGAGTATATAGGCAAGCGTGCCTCAAACAAAAGTCTGCCAAAACATCGATGGGGGTGCTGGGTTTCCTTCAAAAGATTTGGTGTGGAGTGATAGGGGTAGGATAGGATAGGATAGGGGCCGGGTAGAGGGGGTTTTGGTTTGGTTTAGTATTTTTCTTTTGGTGGAGTGGTTGTTTAAGGGGGGTTTTGATGAGGTGGAGGTAGGATGGGATGAGTGGTGGAGTTGCTAGGATGTGGGGTTGGAGGTGGGGAAGGGGAGGGGAGAGGGGAGAGGGGGGATAGGGGTGGGATGGAGGGGAGGTGGAGGTGGAGAGGGGGGATAGGGGGGAGGGATGGAGGGGAGAGGGGGGATAGGGGGGAGGGATTGAGGGGAGGGGTTGGTGGATGGATGGAGGGGAGAGGTTTGGTGGATGGATGGAGGGGAGAGGGTTGGTGGAGAGGTTTGGTGGATGGAGGGGAGTATGGAAGGCTTGGTATGGTATTGAGGGCTGCCGAGGGTTTTTGAGGTTTGGTGTTTTCGGAAAGGATAGGTTTTGGTTGTATTGATCTTTGAGGTTGATCGATGGGGGTTTATTGGTTGGTTTGGTATATGTACAGCATATTATGTTACCATAATTTCGCCTGCGTCATGGCATAGTGGGTAATCGCTTCAAGGGCTCTGCCATAGCCTACTTGAGATGAGTGCTGATGTCGCCAGGATGTGGGGAGGTGTTTTATGGGCTTGATTCGACGTGTTGGGGGTTTGGCGATTTTATGGATATTCCATCAGGATTGTAACAACCTCAATTGATGGGTGTTTCTCCACACAGTGGGTGGATACTGCACTCGTACATTCCTGAGAAGTATTAGGGTTGGTGATGTTTGTAATAATCATCGGAGACGTACGCGGGGATATAATAGACTCTCGTCGAAACATCGTTGGTGATGGTATCGCTCTCCTTCGATACGTTGTCGTCACTGCTGAACCTGCTGCATCTGCGTTTGCAGCTGATAGACCTGCATTGAATGATCAGCGCATCTACATACCTGATCAGATACAGCAAAGCACAACATACCTCCATCTTCTTCCCCTCGCTCTCGTTCTCCATATCCTGTATCTGCTTCTCTAAGCGCTTGCTGCGCATCTATAAGCCTTTTGCTCCCCTCTTCCTTCACCAACGCCCCCTCGTCCACGGACAAGATAGAAGTAGGAAGACGTACATCTCCCTTTCAATGAATTCCAATCGCCCTTCCACAGCCATGACAGCCTCGCTGCGCTCTTGTTTCAGAAGGACCGGCCCGACGAGCTTGTAGATATTTGATGAGATTGGCAGGTTGGAGAATTCCTACAGGAAATTTCACTTAGGACAACAGTGACGAGGAGTAAGGAATGTGCGGGGTGGGAACCTTCTGCACGCCTTTGTTTTCGTGCTGTTGCGATTCGAGCTTTTGGCGGGCGGAGATGACATTTTGTAAATCTTGGTAAGGATTAGGATCAATATAACCGGAAGAGGGGCGTAGGTACCTGTTTGCAGCTTCTGATATGCGTCTGAGAGGCTTTGCAGCTTTCGTTGGTCATCTGCCATTGTGGAGGGAGGTAGTTGAGGGGTGAGAAGCGGGTTTTGATAGGGCTGGATTTTTTGTGACCTCGCCGGCGCCGTTGCTTGGCGCGTGTCATTCAACACCCACTTTGGAGAAGTTTGTACATACTCGCTCTTCACCTCTGTCTCATGAATCCGTTACAACTGCTCTGCCAGGATTCGAGTGTGAAGACTTGCGAATAGCTCACCCCATCATCTCACCCCTCCGCCGAAACTTGGACCGCCAATAGCTACCAGACCCAAGGTCTACTATCACTGTTCCATAGCCACTTCTTGCTGCTCGCTGCAGTAATGAGTAACACAGACTTCGTCGGTCGTGCTATCGATGTGGTTAAAAAGGCCATAGAGAATGATACCGCTGGTGAACATGAAAAAGCATACAACCTCTACTATCAATCGCTGGAGTTATTCATGCTGGCATTGAAATGGGAGAAGAATGAGAACTCGAAGAAGATGATCAGGGGAAAGGTGGCGGAGTACATGGAGAGGGCGGAGTATTTGAAGGAGCACTTAGCGGAGGGAGATAAGAGTAATAAGAGAAAGCCGGCGGCGGTAGGGAGCAATGGGAAGGTCAGTGGGGGAGGAGGTAAGGGCAAGTGAGTGCTCTATCTCTGCATACGGGAGAATTCAGATCGTATCTGAGGTGCTGGGAGACGGTGGCTGACAAAGTCCCTTCATAGGGACGACGATGACTACGATGGGGATCCCGAGGCGAAGAAGCTACGGGGTGCACTTCAGGGCGCTATATTGACGGAGAAGCCGAACATCAAATGGGAGGATGTTGCTGGTCTCGAAGGAGCAAAAGAAGCACTGAAAGAGGCAGTCATATTACCAATCAAATTTCCTCATCTTTTCGTTGGCAAGCGGCAACCGTGGAAAGGTATATTATTATATGGGCCACCTGGAACAGGAAAATCGTATCTGGCCAAGGCTGTTGCTACGGAAGCGAATAGTACTTTCTTCAGTGTGAGTAGTAGTGACTTGGTTTCGAAATGGATGGGTGAGAGCGAGAGGTGAGTTCATACTCCGAACATCTCTAGCACCGCAGAATTTGCTTACAAGATGCGTGCAGATTGGTGAAGCAGCTTTTCAACATGGCTCGAGAAAACAAACCCTCAATCATTTTTATCGACGAGGTAGACGCGCTGTGCGGTCCAAGAGGGGAAGGCGAATCAGAGGCATCTAGACGAATAAAGACAGAACTGCTAGTCCAAATGGATGGCGTGGGACAAGACACAAAAGGTGTCTTGATACTGGGCGCTACGAATATACCCTGGCAACTTGATGCTGCGATTCGGAGACGGTTCCAGCGGCGAGTGCACATAAGTCTACCAGACCTACCGGGTCGAATGAAGATGTTTGAAATGTCCGTTGGAAACACGCCGTGCGAGCTAAGACCTGCAGATTTCAGGACGTTGGGTCAGATGAGTGAGGGTTATTCGGGGAGCGATATCAGTATTGCGGTGCAAGATGCGCTGATGCAACCCGTGAGGAAGATTCAGACGGCTACGCATTACAAGAAGGTAGGAATGCCACTGGACTCTTCCATCGAGGTGCAGGCTAATGTGGATTTTCAGGTCAAGGTAGACGGCGTGGAAAAGCTAACGCCCTGCTCTCCTGGCGATTCTGGAGCTATGGAGATGTTGTGGACTGAAGTCGAGTCAGACAAACTACTGGAACCGCCACTTGTCTTGAAGGACTTTGTTAAGGCTGTGAAAGGGGCGAGGCCGACTGTTAGCGTGGAGGACATCAAGAGGAGTGCAGAGTGGACGGCGGAGTTTGGTAGTGAAGGAGCATAAAAGCATTTGTATCAGGTCTGCGAGGACTTCTCTTGGGATAGCATGGTGTTTGGAGAAACAGATTTTTGCATGATCATTGAGCATGTGGTATTCTTAAGTGTTTAGGCTTTCTATGGCCTTGGTGCCATCAATCGACTGTGCTCAGTATTTGATCTGCAAAGCAAATTACAGATCATTAGCCAGAGGTAATCGGCGCCCACCCCTAGTCGCTATCGCTCCTATATTATTAAGGCATACCTAGTATATAATCATATAATGACTACTCTTTGTTCGGGGTACGGCGGCGGTAAGAGGAAATCCACTACGGCGAAATATACTATAAGCTTCTGCTACATATGCCTCTTGATCCTGAGAAGCTCCGGACTGGGAATCCCCAGGACTAATAGCGACTAGGGGTAGGCGCCGATTAATGAGTTTTGCTGTCTCAAATCGGCTCCATTCAACTCGAGCCCTAGCAGCAGACCGAAAGGGACTAGCGTGGTGTACGGAGACTCAGCAGCCGATCCCGATATAAAGTCCTTTAGAGTAGTCTCGACGAAACTGACATCTAGTAATCTCCACAGTATGCGACGGTCGCTACAATCGGCGGTGAAACCCCTGAAAACATACAATTTGATAGTGTATATACTGACTTCCTGCAGAGACCAATAACAAAAGATGTCTGTATATTTTGCACTACTCGACAGCAATTTGCATCTACTCGACCTGCATTACACTTGCAACGGAGATTCTTCAGGTCCACTGGTGGAGTCCTCAGACCTCCCGCTGCTGCTGCGGTAGCAAAAACAGGGGAGCGGGATGACCAAGGCTGGAACACGGATTGGAGAGCTGAGCCTGCGCCCAAACGACAAAGTGGCGATTGGGTTTCGAATGCAGCCCCAAGAGACCTGACACCGGAGGAACAAGCATTGAGAAATGCTCTTCAGAGTCGACCAGCTTCTTCGCCGCCTAGCCGCAAGCATGACAGCATACCGATCGACAAACAGCATGACAAGGCACGAGAAGGGGGGTTTAGAGGGTCTACACGGGATGGGAGATTTGATCCGTCACGGTCGCCGCAAAGCCGTGAAGAGAATGGCTCCTTCCGAAAATTACCCACAGACGATGGATATTACTGGAAAACGTCTGTGCATGACCCGAACGGTTTATTTCGGTCAATAAAATCACATAACGAGAATGGACATTCTACCACTGGCATATTGGGATCTGGCCAGAGTTTTGAACAGCCAAAGTGGGACTGCCCATCATGTGGACGTAGTAACCTTCACCAATCCGTCTGTCGAAGGTGTCGCAGTGACCGTCCAGCAAACGTCACCAGGAATGCAGGTTGGGCTCTTGCTGCTCCCATGAGCCATGCCGGTCGTGGAGCGCAGTTGGATCACCACATTTCTCGGTCCCAGACCAGGCGCGAGGGTGGCTGGAATTGTCAGCGTTGTGGGTTTGATAACAATCGTGATAAAAGACATTGTGGAGAGTGCGGAAGTATGCGATCAGAGGACAACCCTGGAGATATGTCAGGGGATCGTCTTCATAGGGAAAGTTGGAGACACTTGAGAAGACGGAGCGACAATTCAGCGCAGCAAGATGATCAGAATGATCAGTTCACGGGAGTTGGACCACCAAAAGACTCAGAAGTTGATCCTCGGATCCAAGCGGCTGAGCAAGAGAGAATGATGCGGCTGGAGAGGACGCGAGACGGCAAATTTGTTGGTCTTCGTAGAGGGGAAGATACTCCACGGGAAAAAGCCACTGCACGAGATCCACAGTATAGGAGTGAAACTGCTTTGATAAACCCCCGGACAACGCAGCCTCAACCTAAAAAGTCAAAGCCTAATGATGGTTGGGTATCGTGGGAGCCTTCTCCTACGAGTGAGGCTGACAGCTCCCGTTCGGTACAACTTAGAGAAACAGCTCCACGCACAAGGCCCACAGCAGCTCTGAAAGGTTGGGAGTATCCAGCCGAAGATTGGGCTTCGGCTGGAGAATCTTCTCCAGCCACTGATCAATTCCAAACGGTTACAGCCACGATACCTTCGGAGCAACCATCCAGAGTTCGGAGTAGTATATCATATGATGGTGATTTTGACCGACATCCTACGCCGCGACGATCTCAAGGGCCGGGATCATATGGGGCTCAAGAACCTGAGCGTAGAGCCAGAGGCTCAGGTATGGAAACCACTTCAGTGCCCCACGCTAATACTAGATACAAGGAGCGAAAAAGTAAGAAGTTTGTCACCGAAGTTGACATCGACGAAGATGACGAGGATGCCCTTCGGGCACAGAGAAGGAAGCAACGAAAAGAGAAAGCTGAAAAGAACAGAGCTGTTCAAAAGGCTGCTGCAGCGTCGACCCCGATTCATCTGCCTGAGTTCATCAATGTGTCTAATCTCGCACGTGTCTTGAGGGTGAGGGTTGATGATTTTGCCTACAAAATGAAGGACTTGGGTTTTGCGGAAACCAATAACGACCATATCCTTGATGCAGAGACCGCAGGTCTTATAGCCACCGAGTTCAATTATGAGCCGATTCTTGAACGAAGTGGCGAGAGAGACCTCCTTCCTTTGCCTCCTGCGGAAAATAAATCAATACTGCCTGCACGACCGCCCGTTGTGACGATAATGGGACACGTAGACCATGGCAAGACCACGCTTCTCGACTATCTACGCAAATCATCCGTCGCAGCATCCGAGCATGGCGGCATTACACAACATATCGGTGCCTTCTCGGTATCTATGCCAGGCGGGAGGCTTGTCACTTTCTTGGACACCCCTGGTCATGAAGCTTTTCTAACCATGCGGCAACGGGGTGCCAACGTCACGGACATTGTGATCTTGGTAGTTGCCGCGGATGACAGCGTCAAACCTCAGACCATCGAGGCGATCAAGCACGCTCAAGCTGCCAAAGTCCCCATGATTGTTGCAGTCAACAAGATCGATAAAGAAGACTCCAATGTTGAAAAGGTCAAACAAGATCTTTCAAGATACGGCGTGGAAATCGAAGACTATGGAGGAGACACCCAAGTAGTATGTGTCAGTGGAAAGACCGGCCAAGGTATGGGAGAACTGGAGGATGCAGTCGTTGCACTGGCAGATATCCTAGATATGCGGTCTGAGATCGATGGCCAAGCAGAGGGATGGGTCCTCGAAGCTACCACGAGAAAAGCCGGCCGTGTCGCTACCATACTTGTCCGACGCGGTACCCTTAGACCCGGCGACGTTATAGTAGCCGGTACCAGCTGGGCACGAGTACGCAGCTTGCGAAACGAAGCCGGCACTATCATCCCAACAGCTGGTCCAGGCACACCTGTCGAAATCGACGGCTGGCGCGAACAGCCTGCCGCCGGCGACGAAGTCATCCAAGCACCAGACGAGCAGAAAGCGAAATCGGTCGTCGAATACCGTCTCGAAGCAACCGATCGAACGAAAATGGCCGCCGACATGGATGCCGTCAACGAAGCTCGCCGTCTGGAACAAGCAAAGCGCGAACAACTCGAGAAAGCCGCCGAGCTCGCCGAAGCAAACCCCGACGCCGCCGCCCCAACCCCTCAACCCGAGACGCCGGAAACCACCCAACAAGAAGTCTTCTTCGTCATCAAAGCCGACGTCTCCGGCTCCGTAGAGGCCGTTACGAACTCCATCGCCGCCCTCGGCAACACCGAAATCCGCCCGCACATCCTCCGCTCCGCCGTCGGTCCCATCACCGAATTCGACATTCATCACGCCGCCGTCGCCCAGGGACATATTATAAACTTCAACACCACCGTCGACAACGCCATGCGGCGCCTGGCCGAGAGCAAAGAGGTGCAGATTATCGATCAGAGTATCATTTATCGACTCGTCGATGACGTGAGGGCCAAGTTGGGGGAGAAGCTGGCGCCGACGGTGACGCAGCGCGTGTTGGGGGAGGCGGAGGTGGCGCAGGTGTTTGAGATCAATACGAGGGGGAGGGCGGTGGTACCGGTTGCTGGGTGTAAGGTTCGGAACGGGGTTGTGAGTCGGACGGCGAGGGTTAGGGTTCTTAGGGGGAAGGAGGTTGTTTTTGATGGTAAAGTTCCACACTCCTTCTTTCGATTCCGATCTTGGAGTGCTTACTAACGCAACATAAACAGGCTCCCTATCATCCCTCAAAAACGTCAAGAAAGACGTCGCCGAGATGCGAAAGGGGACCGAATGCGGGATGAGCTTTGATAACTGGACGGAATTCAAAGTTGGAGATCAGGTACAGGCTTATGAGGAATCTGTTGAGAAAAGGATTTTGTAAGTAGTGTATATGTACATGTACATGTACATGTGGAGTACAGTGTATATATGGAGCATAGGTGGAAAACGGTGGGCGATGTCATTGCATTGCATTAGAAGGGGCGGATTAAGCATGTAGGTAGGAGTTGCGAACTTGGCTCAGGGATTAACGGAAGCATCTCCATTCTCCTATGTACAAATTCATGAAGCTCTCGCCTCATCTTATACGCATGAGTTTCCAAACGAGCATCTGCACCACCACCTCCGCAATCCCTAATTCCCCTTCAAAACATCAACGCCTATGCGAGTGAGACCACTTCCACTGCAATCATCGTATCCTGACTCGCAACCACCCCATCACACCATCCACACTCACTCACACCCACCCCCTCTTCGCCCCTCAAACCATCCCCTTCCCCATCCCCCTCGCCTTCTCCGTCTTCAACCTTCTCCTCCCAGCCACCGACGTCCCATTCCCCTTCCCACCCCCACCCCCACCCTTCCTCGCCTTCTTCTGCACCGTCCCACACGGTCCCACCTCATCAGCAATAGCCGCAAAATCGCGCTTCGCCTTTCCAGTCCTGGGTTTCTTCATCGTGCGATCAACAGGTGGAGTGGATCTAGGCGTGCGTGTGGAGGTTGAGGCGCAACGAGATTTCTTCGGTTTGGAGCTCTTTTTGGAGATGCCCCATGCGCCGTCGTCGCCGGATTCGCGGGCAAGGCCGTTGAGGTCGAGACCTATGGCACTTCTGGGGGGGATGGGGGTTAGTGGGTTGGAGGTTAGAAGGGAGGATGAGGTGCTCGGGAAAGAGCCTGGGGCTTGGAGATGTTTGGAACTGTGTACATGCCTCGGATCAGAGCTTGGAGCTGCTTCCGTGGAGGGAGCAGTGGAGGAGTCTTCGCCACCTAGACGACGGGCGAAAGCGGCAGCTTCGGGGGTGATGTACTGTTCTCCTCCTTTTGCTTCTTCGTAATCTTCGTCCTCTGTACGCGGCGTGGGAAGCTGGGCAGGGTGGACATAGTCGGAGTCGGTTGTGGATTGGTGGTCTGCGATGCCAGGGCCAGATGAGTCGCCTTCTGATTCAGATGGGTTGGGCGTTTCGTATTCGAGATGTGTGTCGCTGGGACTGTAGCGTTCGATACAGTGACGGGGAAGCTTGAGACGACGCCCTTTGTCGAGCCAGAAGGATTCGAAGTTGCTGGAGGAGAGGATCTGTCATGAAGTGTGTTGTTAGAGCGGTGAGCTCACCATATAAAACCATGTTTGCTTACGGCTTTGTTCCAGCATAGCTTGTATTCGATGGGAAAGTCCCCGTCGTCGATAGCGGTAAGAAGCTCGAGCTCGACGCGAGCACGAGAGATCTTAGACAATTTTCTGCTAGTTTCGTGCTGGTCGATGTGATCCTGGGCGTGCGAGACGTAAAGATTGAAGATGCCATTCTTCTGCACCCACGTGTGAGTCGCGCAGCCATGGACAGGCACAGCCCCACCATGGTGACTGAGTACTCACCGTCATGATGGAAATTTGATGAGATTGGGTAAGGTCTATGAAGGGGCAGTCGCTTCGCGCTTTGGTAAGATCTATGAGGCGGGTGTCGAATCGCGCTGAAGTATCGTAGGCAACACTTTCACGACGCACCGCTCTTGGAAAGTCTGGATCGGGTGGAGGACTTATTGATGAACAACTCGAGAGTGTTGATATGGAATTGCGACGTTCCAGTGTCGGTCTCAACTGTAAGGCCTTGATTTCGTTGTTGAGGACCGATTCGGCGTGTTGTGCGAGATCATGTTGAAATTCCAAGGAGAGTGGTAGTGCAATTGATAGCATTCTTTGTGATCGTCAGATGAATGCTGCAGTGAATACGATAATCTATTGGAATTGATACTAACGAATACGCCTCAAGTTGAGTATGCTGGCCAATGATGATGCTCGTGAAGGATGATGAATGTCTAACATTCTGGTAATAGGAACCATTGTGTTCGGTAGAAACTCAGGCAAGAGCGAAGGAGCTACTTCCAGAGCTGACTGAGGCCATTAGTGGTGGTGATAGCATCATTGTTCTCAGAGGAAGCTCAACCGCTCTCACTTCCACATCCTAAAGTCGTATCGTTTTCACGAATGGCGTGAATGGTAGTGAATGGTAGCAAAGTGAACAGCTCCATGACTAGCATTGCAACCCTTATACTTGCATCAGACAGTCGTCTTGTCAGAGCTGAGTAACTTTATGTGGCCGTTTGCTCCTTCCGAACAAAGAGCGACAGAGAGTATCCCCTAATCTCAGTGAAGCATATAGTACCACACTTTAGTGATGATTACATGCCCATAAACTCTCAGCTCTTGATTCAAGCACTGTTCGTAGAAGATGTTTGCCGTAGATGTAGAGTGTGCCACAGAGGAAAGGCCGGTTTGTGTTGAGAATGGATGATATATCGAAATAAGCGCATTCCTTCCATCGACAACCAGCCTGGCTCCGTGAGCTCGAGTACCCTACCCGCATACGTTTCCAAACACTAGCGCTTGGGCTCTCTACCTCGCATCTCACACCGAGTGAGTCGGGTCAAAGGTAGAGAGGCTAAACAAGCACGCCAACACCAGCAAATGACCTCTCTACTGGGCATCTCACATCGAGTGAGTCGGGTCAAGAGTAGAGACGCTAGTCGGACAAGTAAACCCTCGAGGTTTCTATAGCAGCTCACCCTCTTCGGAGGCTGAGCTGTGAATCTTTTGCCGTTTTAAAACCAATCAAGGGTCACCCGTTCGCGCCGTCCAGGCAGCAATTCTTTTTGACGCTTACATCCGATTCTTATTTTTATTATTTCTGACATGTCATTCCTGATCTGTCCCTACATCAACACTTCTTAGTAGTCATCTTTTGAAATCTTCGGGCGCATAGCTTTGATGCTCTACAGCGATACACATTCCACAAAGGCAGAGAGAAGGGCTATGACGTTTGGCCGTTTTGTTATTTAGATGAATTGCCAGAGTCTTCTCCTATTGGCACCCCGAACCAAGTCTCTCTTTCTTGGTGTTTCGATGGTGTTCCGATAGTACGTTGACAAGGCATCAGTATCTGAGAATTTTATTCTTTCCTTTTTCACGTGTTTCTGATTGAAAAGTCCAGAAAAGTGTACTCGGATCTCGATGCAACGTGATCATGGACGCAAAGCACAGAGTGGATCGATCAGACAACTTTGTTTCTCTCAACACCTTTCCCTTCTGGCCCTCTCTGCGTCTTTCGGATCTTGTGGGAAGACTAGGTACAGTGTCTAGGCTTGATACAACAAGTTTCCCGCGGAAACAGGCACTTTTCTCTTCCGACCAGACTGCACATCCTGCTTGGTTCACCGAAAATTTGGCTAGTACCTTGACGATGAGCGCAAATAATTTGGATACAAAAGAAAGTCCCCTGTCAGGATCCCGGCAGGCATAACCTGTGACCGAAGGTTATCGAAGAAGAGATGCCATGGTCCTGATGAGCGGACTTTCGGAAAACTTACGTCGAGGCGGGTGCCTTTCACCTGACCTGCCGAGCCACTCTTCTTAGCATGCTCGTCCACTGCAGGGCCCACCCTCTTTAGCAGGAGCCCTACATTCCAACTATGCTCCGCCAGCTCTTTTTGACTCGGGAATCCATGCACATACTCGTGGCACTGTGACACAAGTCTGCTACCTTTCGGGAATCGTTTTCCTGTACAAACTATCATGTGATGCTTGCCACCACAGCGACCGAGGCGTAAGATATGTTGTAATGACTCTGGAGCGAAACATTTTTCTGTACCCCAATATCACAGCGTTCATACTTGAGGGTCAGCGCTTCCTTGACATATTGTATCATGGCTAGCACGAAATAATCGTTTGGATGATCAAGTTCGCTAATCATAGAGTAGCGTTGCAGTGATCGCCCGATATAAGGAGGAATAACATCGAGATTCTTTGACCATGACAAGAATGGCAGGTCTGCACATTATTTCTGAATACTGTCACAGTCCTGTTGCAGCTAACTTGGCGACAGTGTCTGTAAGTCTTGCGGTAAGAAAGCAAAAGCTTTCACGGACATGGCGTGTATGAAGTCTTCTAAGCAATACTTTGCCTTTATTCTACGCACCAATTTCACAGTATTGGTTTCATCGTTGGGAAAGATTTTTGACTTCACACCCTGCGCGAGCCTGTCCTGTATGAAACCCCCAAAATAAGACCGTTTTCTTCTCTAGCCATCACTTCAGCGTCCTCTGCTTCGCTCTTGGAATAGAACGTTGACTTCATCTTACACCCGAGCCAAATACCCTTTTCATCGGGCTGCCTTTGATTTGTTGCGTTTCGAGGGAGATGATATAGCTGGAATAATGGGTCCGGGACACACGCGCGAAAGTTGTCAAGGTTAAATTGGTCTGAATTTGATGCCATGGAACATGATGTCCTTGTTTACACGGAACAGATAGCAGATCTCGTTCAAGGTCTAAGCACTCAGAAAGCTCCCATCGAATACATTTGAGCACGTAATGGAATGACTTCTGCTTGTAAGGTGCAATGTATGACACAGCTAAGGAAGCATGGTCTTTCGATCATTCTACATTATGTATTAGTATACGGAATATCACGATCCATAGGAATTTCAATAACACATAGTAGAACAGGAAGAGGAAGTCAGCATAAAGTTCAACGGAGAAAGCGGCTGCTAGTTTAGCGCGTGCAAGACTTCTGGCACTGGCTCTTCGGCACATTTTCCCACAATTAGTTCTACTTTCTGTGTAATTCTTTCTGAGAGTCTTGCAAGCGCTAGGTGCTTAGAATGAAGGCTTCACCTGAAGTACCATTGGGTATGTGGTGAATGTGAGGAACCACCCCATTTTCAAGATATCCCAAACGATATTGTTTACAGCATTGTATTTTCTTAGTCTCTTCATGCAACAGGGTCCCACGCCGGCGCTATGCCCCTACCAATGAGCGGCAAGGATATAGTGCAGTACATCCACCACGGCGAGACAACTCCATGGATATGCGACAAGACCGGGATCCATCAGACCTCGGTATCAAAGATGAGGCGGAATCTCTCCACATTCGGTACCGTTCACGCTCCACGGAAGAAGCTGGGGCGACCCCGCAAGCTAGTCTTAGACGATGAGCGCAAGTGGCAAAAGTCTCCAAAGATCGTTGCCGTGAGCTCAAGCAAAACATAGAAGGGACCACGACGCGCCCCAAAAGAATGTCTGAAAAGGACCAGATTGTCATTGCGTTCGACCTTTATGGCACCTTGCTCTCTACAGAATCGATTGCCAACGAGCTGGCGCGCCACTTCGGCCAGGAAAAAGCAGCAAGCTTGGCCGCCCTTTGGAGAAGGTACCAATTGGAGTACACATGGCGTCTCAACAGCATGAGTATGAAATCCCACGCGCTTAGCCACCAAAGCCCACATCGCCTAACTCTTCTCAAGACCAATACGAGCCCTTCTCATCCATAACCCTCAACTCCCTCACCCACGCCCTAGCCGACTCCAGCCTCTCCCTCTCCGACCCCTCCACCACCTCCCTCCTAAGCGCCTACGACTCCCTCTCCACCTTCCCCGACGTCCCCCCAGCCCTAGCCGCCCTCTCCAAACACCACAACCTCACCCCCGTCATTTTCTCAAACGGCACCGACAGCATGGTCGCCAACTCCGTGCAACGATCGCCGGATCTGGCACCCCACGCCAAAGTTTTCAAGCAGATTGTGACGGTGGAGGAGGTTAGGTGTTTTAAGCCGGATCCGAGGGTTTATTGGCATTTGGCGGAGAGGGTGGCGAGGGAGAGGAGTGAGGAGGGGATGGGGGGGATGTGGCTTGTTAGTGGGAATCCGTTTGATGTTGTTGGGGCGAGGGCGGTGGGGATGCGGGCTGTGTGGGTGGATCGGGCGGGGAGGGGGTGGAGTGATGGGTTGGTTCGCGGGGAGGTGGGGAGGCCGACGTTGGTTGTTAGGGGGTTGGGGGAGGTGGTGGAGGGGGTGAGGAAGTATAGTGGGGGTGGATAGTTTTCGGTATATCATGTTGGTCTGTCACGTGGAGACTATCCTGCCAAGAATGTTATAGTGGGATCACTAAGGCTTTCTCCAACGGGTAAAGCATTCTCGTCACCATAGATGGCTGCTTGCATGCCCCTGAACCCACAATCACAGTCGTATCACCACCCAACGATCCAGAAAACAGCGTTGCGTGGTATCTCAGGCGACAAGAAACGCTCCATCCTACACGCTAAACGCTAAACAAAAAGACCACCAATCGGCAAACACTGGCCATCTCTACAAATCAATCACAACACAGCCACTAAAATTTATCTCGTGCTATTTGACCCGCGGAGCCGAGCAATCTAGACCTGGTCATGTATCTTTCCTAGTCTTAGTCTTCTTCTTCATCTTCGCCGGCGACGCCAGCATATCCTTCGCACTTCTCCGCCGTTTCCCACTCCCCTTCACCGCCGCCTTCGCAACCGGTCTCCTCAGTGGCGTCTTCTTTCGCGGAGTCGGCGGTGGAGTCGGCAGGGTAGTGTTCGCTGCACGACTCTTTTCTCCAGGATCAACTCCCGCAGGAACTACACAAGCTATTAGTATATCATCATGAAAGTCCGTGCACACATGCAGAACCTACCCTCACACCCCTCACCCCTCCTATCCCTCCACACTCTAAAATCCCGATCACATATTGTTGCTATACTGGCAACCATTGACGTCACAAATTTTTCATAACGTTTCATCCATTTATCAAAAAATTCCCCGAAAAGGGGAAGGGAACGGATCGCAGTCAGCACAGCTTCAGCACGTGCAGCGCTCATGACTCTTGATCGAGAAGCTTTATTGAGAATACCCCGCTCTGCGAGGACGATCGATGCTGCGTTCAGGAGTTGAGTCAGGTCGGTGGGTGCCACATTGAAGGCTTGCCCCAGGGTGGTGGTATCCATCCGGCGGTCTTGAGCAACGGAGGTCGTATAGAACAATGCCGGGACTATGGGGGACCGGGTGAGGGCGGTGTTCGACGGCACTGGGATGCATGTTAGTGATGAGTTTGGGGAGGAAGGTGGGTAGGAAGCCTACGTTTTTGGTCGACCCTGGTGACGGCTGTTGATGACGAGGATGAGGAGATTAACGGCTGGCTGTTACAGGTTTTGTACATTGTGAACCGGCTTGATGGCTGACTTCTGGTGTCGCGACGCGTGCTTTTGGCGATTTATTGGTAGTCGGTGTTCGATGGAGACGGGATGTATTGCTCAATGAAGCTTGAAAAGGGCGATTAGATGTACGATACTTTATTATGGGTATATTCCGAGAGCAGGCTGGGACGACGTTGAGAAGATTAATGAGAAAGAGAACGTTGTGTGGTGAATCGAAAAAGTCTTGCTTGGTAACGACTGACGTGTCCCAGGCCGGCTCGGCTATCTGCGTTCAATACGTCTGGTTAGCCATTGCGATCAGGGTACACCCGGCAACATCATGAGGGCGAAGGCCGTCAAGTTGGGAGGAAATATGTTGCGTACTGCAACATCACGATGGATTTATGCAAGCCTTACCAATGATATAATGTTAAAGTAAAGGATATTCCGAATGTCTGATACCCTACGATTTTGACGGTAGGACGCAATTGTCATGGCTGTGCTGGATGACTGGCTATAACTCCGGTTTTCCCCAAGGTTCGAGACTACGATGTCCTAATCCAAAGCCGGTGAATATTCGTCGTAGTGTTTTGCTCTCGCCATAAGAGCAGCTCCCTAGATCAGACAGATCTCCTCCTAATCAGCCATTCATGAATTCTGGAATATCGTTGTGGCTCCTGCACCCAATTCACAGCATGATGCTTCAACTGAAAATCCCGTCAAGCGCTGAGCCATATTGACCAGATGCCATTCGAAAAATTCCCAGCCGTTTCCTTAGCATCCAGTGTATTCATGAATAGCATCCTTACCAATGAGGCTTGACTCCATCAATGCAAGCCGACAGAATTCCCCAGAACCAGTGTACTGAGCCTTGTACATGAAAGCACCACCTTCCACATCCTCGTATCCTTGGGTAACACTTCTCATTGTCTTCACATTGATCCTCTTCATCCGGATCCTGCGCACTGGTAGTGTCAAGGAGAGGGGTCTACTGGGCAGGGTCTCCTTCAAGTTCCAGCACTGCTCGATCCCGACTTTGTCGTAGCTCAAGCCAAAACACAAAGATCCACCGATAGTCTCGACTTTATGCTGTATCATGGAGGGGACACCTGCTTAGATGGGCATAGCGCCGTATTGGAAAGCCTGTTGAGATTATGGTTATGCCGTTATGGATTCTTCGGCATGTGAAGTGGTGAAAACCAGAGTTGGCGGATCGCTTCTTTTGGAATGAGAGAGGCCAAAATATTGTTCCGGGAAAATGATTCGCATGAAGCTTCTCTGCTTCCAATATTCTTCGTTCACACTCCATTGTGTGTGAACCTCCAGCTTCGACGAGTGTGTTGTATGGGTGTATTTGAAATGTTATTGCCTGTAGGTCAAAATCAGCATAATTGAGGAACATTGCAAGTTTTGTCTAGCTCTTGAATTCACACCCTCATCGTTCATTCGATCCAATTTATTAATTCCCATCTTCAAGCTATAGACTGCTCCAGGTTTCTCGCCGTAGTTGCTTTTTCCAAAAACCTCCCTCTGTAGCCTCATTGGCACAGTAACTTTCTGGAAGAAGCTCTAGCATGACCGCTGGCGTTCTCAAGATGCAACATGACTCCTAGGAACAGGAAAGGCGTATGCTAATGCCAACAGATCTTCTGTGTCAGCTATTCTCGACTGATCCGGAGGCAAGACTGGAGGGAGTCTGGCTAGAGACTGTGTAGCACATAGAGCGCAAATTCCATGTAGGCGTGGTGTACCTATCTTTGCACTCAGACGCCTAATCACGCCAGTGTAGGACAGCTTATTGCAATACACAACGTGATGGACCCAAATAGCCGAGCCTATCCATATTGATCTTGTAGCGCTCCGAAGCACTCTCCACCCAGTCGTGTTCAAAGGGATTCCAAAGAGGATCGAAGTTTTAGGATATCATATGTGCGCTCTCAACCATGGTTTCTGAATTCAAGTTTTGGTAGAGACGATGGCGAAGCAGATGGAGTCGTGTTGACGGACGAGGTTCTGAAGACGGTGGTGCTGCTGCGGTACTCTCCGAACCGGTCAAATATTGTCTGCGATAGACTAAGGGAGGTGTGTTCTATCATGAGACACATCATTGCAGTGGGTGAATACGATGACAATGCGGAGAAAAATCGGTCAACCTGGTGTTCCATATTGGTAGTAGCTCAAATCGCCACATCATGCTCGCTGTCAGCATGTCAGAACGAGATCTCATAAAAGTCCTACCATGATGTTGTATCTTTCGACTACAAGGACAGGTATCTGTGCCAATCAGTCAAATGAGCTTCTAGAAATGATGAGTAATGTGGATTGATCAACGTGGGAGGATGAACGCAGCTTGCACAAGAACATATTATCGAGCCCAACATGAAGACCTTAGCTGACTAAATTGCTCTTGTTGAAAGTCTGCATCATATAAGGACTCAAGTGGTAACATTAATGTTGTGATGGACTTAGAGATCAGTAAGACTGTCGACGTGCTAGACAAGAATTGATAGAGATCCTGCATCCTAGCATGAATAGAATACGACGTCCCGGATTCGAACTCCCAAAAATGTTACCCACTCGCCGACTTTACAAGAATCTTGAGGAATCGTCGAGTGAGGAATAAAGATTTGGTTCTTATTTCTTTACTTATAAACAACACGGTAGATCATGATCATCAGTCGTTGCCAGACGAGATCTGTACATTGATCAGATCATCCCTTCCAGGACGTGGAATGCTTTGTCAATACAGAGTGTCTTTAGCCAACATACCTTAGCATACCTTATCCTAGCTCCACATAAGTAAAAACGGCGGTAAGCACTAATGAGCTAATACTATGCAATCCCAGCAAATAAATAACAAGGCTGCAATAATTGTTTACTCGCAAACATGCGCTACCTTGCTGCACATGCTGACTACCCTGCCCGCAATATTCAAATGATGGGGTTGATCCAAGTATCAATCGTAAATGGAGGAACGAAGCAGATAAAAAAGCCTCTTGAGCAGGATCACGGGAAGCGAACGGATATCAGCCAATGTAGATGCTGAAACCCATAACCTGTATCCTTTGATGCATGACGGTTAGGAGCAAATAAGATTGCTTTCCGCACATCAACTCGGTAGGGTGGGTGCATAGACTTACGATATACGGTAGTTAGGAGCTACTCCAGGCTCCATGTTCCTTCTCTTGACTCATATCATGCAGACTTACGTACTCCACGTCGAGTAGCCTGAGCATCTTGTTAACAGTACCCACTCAGCAGCGTAGCTTGAGACCTTTTTGTAACGGAAGCCTGTGATTGTCTGCACTTTACCCTTCCGCGTCAACCATCTTCATCACAACAGACTTCAATTTTCTCAACCGCCATCACGAAAACAGCATGACGCTCTACCTTTCTTTTCGAAGGTACACAGGTCACTACCTTAGATAAGGCACTATCATCATTATTCTTCTGGTCGCGAATCCATATGGTTCGGATCCCAGAGACACCCAAGGCACGAAGCACGTACTGCCATGCATCTAGCCAAGTTCATCCCTGGTGACTTCTGGGGTCACGAAGACCACGCCTTAGCTGATGAACATACCCTAATTGTCGTCCTCTTCTGACATCTCTCAATCACTGATGGCGGCAGCAAAAAGCTTGACCAACACACACTGGTGGATTCAAAATCATAGATGTGACTATGCTCTTGGTTCGAGTCATGATCACTCTGCAGGGAGGTCATTGAAGAGGCTTGAAAGGGCACATCGAATCATAGGCAAAGACATCGCCTCCAATATCGTGCTTCCCAATCACCCTCACCTTAGCCAAGTTGAGGGTTACGACCGGTCAGTGTGCTCTTCTATCTTTGGGGAATTGAAACCTCCGTTCGGAGCTGCTCAGTAAGATAAGTACGAAACAGCTGTACGCACCTTGCTAATCCTGCTGAAGATCCATCTGGACGTCCTCGCTGATGACAGCATCGCCCCTCATCTCCCCGGCCTGTCAGACCCAGGCCACCCAAGCAGTGGAACTACCGCTCTGCTAGTGATTGTTCTCCATAGTGTGAAGGTGGTGCTATGGCCCCATGTTCCGTGCAACATGACGAGAGACCTGGGAGCGGGCAGTAACATGTCAATAAGTCATTTGTACCATTTATCAAGACGAGAAGTGACGACAGAATGGCATCAAGGGTCGCAGAGCTGCACCTTCGTTTCTCTGGGTCAAGGCCGTGGTCAGCACGAGACGGCTTAGCAAACGGAGGGTCGATGCCAGGGCAGGATCCGAGCTACATCCTGGGAGACATGACTACCGCAAAAATGTTTATTCCATCCCTTGACGACATTGACGTACTCAAGATTGAGCGCATCTCCACATCCTCGGACACTGGCAAAGCAAGAGCCAACACAGTTATGATTGCCTCGCACACTCTACATCAGCTATCACTGAAATAGCAGAAGCTGTTGTGGTGACGTCCTACCTTGTCGCTCGCCGTTACATACTGACAGACCCTCGGTCTTGAGACCTATTTGACCGTAGGATGTCTTTCGTGGTACGGAAGGTGGCACTGGCGAGCTACCTAGGGTCTCGCCTTGTCAGAAACCAATGAGCATGCTACGGTTAGTAAGGATCAAGCTAAGTAGCTTTACCTTAGTAGTCTCCGATGGTTAACATAAGACTCAGACGATTGAGAACGCTGATGCCATCGTTGGTTGCCGTTAACCAATCCACAATGCTTCCTTAACTACCACCTTCGAAAGTTAAGCCTGGAGCATGGCTTCGAGTACGTACCACTAGTATCTCGAATGAGCCTATACTAGAAGGAGCTCCGGGGCAACCTCTGTATCATCTAACCGGCTCACCTAGCCGAGCGAAAGATTGACTCAGTATTATGAGATTATGACAAGACCTGTTTCTTACACCCAGCGAACTCATACCTACATGAAAGGAAACGGTAGATGGGGTAAAGCCAAAACGTTTCAGCTCGCTCACCCGCTTCTGGTGGGAAGATGCACAGTCCCCGAACTCTGCGGACCATTGAGAGCAACGGTGGGTACGGGCTCGGTTTCGGATGCGGAGGACGGATTTTCAGGACGCAGGGGAAAGCGTGCAGGATAGCTTCACCGGGAATAACCTGGGTGAGGCACCTTACTCTTAAACCCTGGTTGACGACCAACAGGTAATGTTCCGTGTGGTTTTTTGCTGTGCTTACTGACTGTATATAGAGGTTCGAAATTGTCTCTGCGTCAGCATCCGGAATCCGGAAAGCCATTACCCGGGGTCGACGAGCCGTAAACCTTGCAAACGGAGGCAATGGAGGTGGATGCCTGAAAAAATATGGCGAGGTACCGTACTCTCATGCTGTCGCTACAAAGAGTAGGTAATGGTTTGTATATTATCTGCTGTGCTCACTAATTGATTACAGAGAATCGAAATCGTCTTTGCTTTGGCAGCCAGAAACGAACAGCTGTTACTAGGGATCGAAGAGCGCAGGCTCTTGCAGTGGATAATGGCAAGAGACAAAACCTCCGAGATTTTGACGGAAGCCCGAAGTTAACAGGGTGAGACGGTGGAAGAAATGTGAGCAAGGGCTCCAGTCTGGTTGGTGCTACTAGACATGCCCTCTCATGTCATAGGCGTGCTAATTGTCACCAATTGCGTAGATTTGTGCAGTCTACGCTGCCTTACCATTGCTTTGCTGAAATGTAGCAGAGATTGTTGACCACATCGAGAAAGGGAAGGTTAAAGTTGAACAAGCTTTCCCCACCCCCGGGAAAATATTCCACCGTGGCTTCGAAGAGGCGAGACTGACAGAAAACGTTGCGGGGACGACATGTCTGCCAGTCTGAATAGACGACGCCCGCGCCATGAACCCAAAGCGAAGCAGCGCCGAGACAGGCCGAATCATTTCTGATTTGTTTGCACATCCAGGCAGGCGTACGTTCACGTCCCACTTTACCCCATCATTGGTAATAGCCACAACAACCACTCCCGAAGACCACCAATCTGATCCAAAATTCATGGTCGTAAGAGTTAAAAATGTCGGAATTGGACCATGAGGAGACTGAGGAGAAAAGCAATGCCGGTCAAGACTACACTAGCGGCTCCACCTAGAATCTCTACCAGAAAGTACCAAAGCCATAGGAGCCACAGTGAAAGCGTCAAATTCTGTCGACATCGCACTGGTACCGCGAGGACAAGGGATCAATACTGATTAGCATTGGTAGCGCACGGAATTCTAAACAGACTAGTTTCAGTCACATCACGAGGGCTGCTGCCGGACGCTGTGCGAGGGAAAACCTTCGAAGAGTTGAGTATTAGGAGCATTTTGGCGTCTGGACGAAGGGCCAAATCGGAAGGAAAGCCAAAAGTGGAGATAGCTGATAGAGCAAAACCACCAAGGCCATAGATTCGACGACGGTGGATCCAAAGAACCTGTTATACAACCTATGCTCTTTCGGACGCGTACGATCATGGAACATGGTTGAAAAAATTTGTCGCGGCACTCCAGTCTCTCGAAGTCTACCAGTAAACGATGGTAGCTCGATATCGACAGAAGTCTAGTTCCGATCAGACGAGAAATCTCGCCGCTCTTTAGAGAGTAGGTTCACCTATATCGAGCCTCTAATTTTTGAGACCTCGCTTTTTCAAGTCCTTCGTCCAGATAACAACTCCCGGTAGTCGCTGGAAAAACTAATCTGTTGGTTCGTTCGAGTATCATGAAGGCGCTGGAGCAGCTCTTTTCGTCTAGTGGATTTCGAATGTCCACCCTCCGATCGACGGACAGAGACACATGAGCCGTTAAGCCTGAATTCCGAACAGCAAGGAAACTCCTGCGGGAAGAAAATCTTTCAGGAAGGTGTACTTTTCGAAGATTGTCGTTCGCCCATGCTCCAAGCGAAGGACTAGCTGGCTTGGTCACTTCAAACCATACCACAAGGAGACAAGATAGGGACCTGTATGATTGATCTCCTCGATGCAGCGCGTTGGGTTGACTATTCTTGGGTTGGCCACAGATGGCTGCAACTCGTCGAAAGCAGACAAGAGTCGAAGCCTCCAGTTCGTTGATACTATACGCATCCGGCCAGGGCACGTTCCTTAGGGAAAGGAGAAAGATTGGAGCCGTCAGGCAACAGACTGTCCCAGCCCGAACATTCCAACCATGGCTCCACGGCTCGATCTCAACTCGGAGTTGATTTATTGAACGTGGTCACCGTCCCCCCGGTTTCTTGAAGCGCGTCCTCGGTCGTTCTCGAAGCCTTAGAAAAAGGTCATTCCACTCAAATTGCGGCAGTAACGGAGCTAGCAGCAACTCAATGAAGACGCGATCGAAATAACGACAATACATTTAGATATCTAATGCTGTAAAGCTCGATAGGTGGGAGCTTTTGAACAATTATTCCTCAGATCGCTGGCGCCAATGATAGAGAGTGAGCGGATCCCATGTGATCTCAACGAACGAAAGGCAATGTTGTAGCCCCACAGGGCCGCAGATATGCTAGCATCACCTATTGGTATAGACATTGGAGTTCGGATACCAGAGTCTCAGATCTTGCGCTAGAAGGCTGGACGCAGGCCAGCTTCCTTATGGAATACGAAAGCACGACCTCTAGTGAGACATATGTCGGCATCTCACCGTCCATTACGGCCTCCGGACGCATGGCGAATTCGATTTACTTTTCTTATAGTTAAGGTCCCTGGGATCATAGGAATTATCATCTTCAGTGTCGCTGTTGATGGAGTGATCATCGTTGCTCCGACGGCACAACAGCCGTTACGAGGTGGTGGCTACTTGCAGAAACAGGGTCTGGCAGTCATTGAATGACTGGCTCTCGCCTCTGAAGGCGACAAGGTGAACCCATGTTGTCTGGCGCAAGCATCAATCGGGCAATGTCCAACAGAAATGCCATAGCTTTAAGAAGCGGACAGATATCCAAAGCTAAATGTTTGCAATTTGCAATTAAGACTAGAAGAGCCTTAAGAGTCCTAGAAGAAGAGGCTTAGCCAGCAACGGATGCACAAGCAAAGAGGGTTTTACTTCGAAATCCTCTCCTCACGAAGCATCATGCACCTTTAGCGGGCTCTTCGACTCTCAGCAACTCTTTGCAATGGTAGCATCGGAACGGACGCCATAGACGATGAGGTGGAGTTTGAGCTGGGTGTATGAAACGAAATCTATTTTCCAAAAGAGCTGACGGGGGCCAATAGAGAGACTATTATCAAGACCTTCCACACAACAACGGAGGCCATCAAGAAAAGTTACCGATTCGTCATCCCTGGATGTCTTCCTAGGGTGAACGCCAATTACGCTGCGATGGATCCACAGCAGACTGCCCATGCGATATAAGGTCCCTTGGGTAATGAAGGCAAAGCGAAAAACACGGCGAAGGAGGTTGAAGATCGAAGAGCGGAAGGCTCAAAGGTGAAGGAAGCCGACCGTTACCCTCCTAAGTGAAAGGGATTGCGACAAGTCATAGAAACACCACTCACCATTGGTCTCAAGACGATATTCTCCCTGCGCCGGCTTGCAGCATCCCTCATCGTGTCTATAATGATGGATACTCTATTGCCCCATGCTGATCTCAATCGAGACCGCCTTCCCATTACCTTCAAAGTTTGAGGTGGAAGCAACAGCCAAGGTCGGAACACGATGTCGCAGGAATGCATTAAAAGCCGAGGCCAGGGAGCTAAGAAGCTAACTGATTTGTTGCTTGAGAATCTTAATTGATGCCAGTGGATACGACCATCGCCTTCATACCTAATTAAACACCTCAGCACAGGGCTGGGCAAGGCTTATGTTGAAGCTCGTCATGCGTTGCCAGGGTCTGGCTCTGTTTCCAGGTGATACGAGTTGCGGTAGGTACTACACCGGAGAGGGCTATGTTCTGTCATAGCCCATGCAGTCATAACTGCTTCTCAAGATGAGGTCGCCCAAACGGTGCCAAACCAGACCGGACCCGGAGGAAAGCCATTGCCAGGGACTACCTCGCCCGGGGTGAGGGAGAAGGGACGGGAAGTGACTGACTTCAGCCCATCGATGAAGCTCTTCTTCACTTGATCTCCGTTGCTGCTATGCTCACCTTACTAGGGATGCCTTCCCGGCCATTGCACATGCCCTGGTAGATATAACGAGTAACTGATAGCGTCGAGAATCAGCACTGCTACATGAAGGCGAGTAAAACACGCAGACAACAACAATGCAACCGGATACAAAGAATCCTCCGCGGCGATAGGTTGAAGGATACTTGAAGGTCTCTGGTCACTGTTGCAGGCGAAGAATCTAGGCGCACAAGGAGCATACTTGCGATTGGTAGGCGATCCTTATGCATCCATCACAACTCTAGACTTCTCCGTCCTATGCGTGATGTAAGCTAATCTACTGAGAACCATAACGTTGGGGTTTCTAAGCCGTTCTGACGACTCCATCGAAGTGATAGAGATCAATTGGGTGAAGCGTGCAAGAACTTAGGCTAGTTGATGTATCGTATACAGAGGACCTCATTGGCACATGTGAATCTCTCAGGTGATGGTTTCTTGTCATAAGGAAGGATTCACTTACGTTGCATGCCACAGTGGTTCACAGTCTCCCCAACGACACGATGGACTATGAACTACCCGAGATTCTGACGAACTCGGGATGCATCCAAGACTGAAGGACGACATTGTCGAGATAATTGAGGAAACTTGCGCATGCTCTGGTGCTCGAATGAAGGGTTTTCCCAGTACTGAAACCCCGGCGAACATAGGCACTGACAGCAACATCTGGGAAAGGTCAGCAAAGCTACCCTATACTGTTGAAACGCAATGCACTATTCAATCTATGTTAGAAACCCGTCAGACTATTCAACAGCGTCCCCTGTCCAGCCGGCTCAGCGGCAGACACTGACTCAGGTAAGATCATCGCTACTCTCTGCTTTCAAAAAACAACTCCTTGATGCTTGACGATTTCTCAAAGGACGGCGAAAGAGTATCTCGGCACTAGACTACGGCCAGATTCAATTGTGCTGAGCTCACTATTGGACGCTGAGAGTATCGAGTCATCATTCGGGTTGATGTTCCGCAAAGTAAAGATAATAGGATGTACGCTAACCTTGAACTTCCTAAACATGGCATTTGCATTTCCTGGTCAGAAGCATACTCGAGAGACATATGTCAATGCTTGGGAGTTGATGTGAATGAGGTTGTCCTTCTTGGTCCATGAACAGCAATAGGTGCATGTCAGACTTGCAAATGCAGTAAGCAGGAATCTCCGAGTATTACCCCATATTCAGCTGTGTAGGTCTATCCTGATAGCTCGAGATTATTGTCGCCTTCTTTATACTTGTCCGTCATCAAGAGTATCGTCCAAGTGGGAGAGGTCTTTAGTAGGACAAAATACCGTAGTAAGGGACAATCGATGCCCGAGGAGCATGTCCAGCGACCAGTACTAGCTCATCCCTAGACTCTAAGGGTCACAAATCACCATTCCAGCCAGAGAGTGTGACAGATTCGCATCGGTCGTTTGAACAGTCAACAGACACTCAGCTTGAGCGCTCAGGTGTGAAGCGCAACATACAGGATCCAAATTCGGGCCTGAGAGGTGTTAGCATGCCTGGAGATTCTGGTGCTATAATGACAGGGGTCTCTCGTTAAAGCCCGTCAGACAACCATCAGTATCCCTGGTAGGTTGGTCTGTTGCCATACACCTTCCCTTCGGCAAGACCGAGTTTGGGATTGGATCATCGCTGATCTCGCATTCGCGAGATTGTTCCTTAGTACCTATAGGAAGGAATCAGCTCACGCTCGGGAACCGAAGAATCTTTAGTCATCACTCGGGCTTGAGGCTGCACAGTGAGGACTTTGTTGTGTGTAAGAAGTATGTGGGCTGTTCTCTAGAAGAGCTTAGCCAGACTCAAACAAGATGGTAATGATGGAATACGACATATCCATCGAAGGCCCGTCGCATTATCATCAGCAGTACCGAATCGTAGGTCAGAGACTAGACACTACCTCATCGAGAAGACCGTATGCAGGTTGAGATCTCGCTTCTCATTCACACAAGTCGACCGGTTCCTAGGAGCTGGAGTACCTTTTTCAGGATCTGTGATGAAGCCGAACCGAGCGGATGGTGTGGTAGGGAAGGCAAACGAGAGATACTGCGCACCGTCAGTCAAGTGTGATCAGTGACCGAAGCTGATGATGAGTAGTTGCGCTGAAGTGGGTGGATGGGAGACTTACATCAGATAAGGCTCGAGTCAAAAATTCGAGAACAGCTCTAAAAGCCTGATGGTTTGGATCTGAGCCTCGAATGGAGGCCGGGCATTTTGATCGTTTGAGGAAGGTCAGTAATCCATGCAGGGCCCTTTGACCCAGTGTCACAACTTGCAGCTGAAGATATAGGGACGGCTGGGCCGTGATGGCTGGATGAGGACCCACCATGCTCTTCTCTTCCATGTGGTGATCGTCCGCAAATCTCCGCTCACAACTGAATGGATGACCCCTGAACACTAGGTCCTTGTCTCGGAACGTGAAGAATAGTGTGGTGGGCGTGGGAAGGCATTGCAGCTTGGAGCTTGTCACAAGGATAGACGCTCACATCGGCAGGTGTGGATAGGGGAGTAAGTAGTCAAGAATTTGCATTCAAGGACACGCTCTATGTTCAATTGGCTGAGTGGAACTAATCTCAGAATGCGAATCAGATGAAGGGCAGTCAGTCTTGGCACTATATGTCAGATGCTAGGAACAACCAGCGGTCCCTATCAAGTTTAGGAAGCTTGCTCTATACAATGTGCAGAGGAGAACAGAATCTATGAATCATACAGCAGAGTCTTTCTACCCTACATGCTGTACGTTAAGCTGGTGATCTAAGTCCGTCCCAGTCACCCAGTCTGTTTCTGCCGTCCAGATGTGATATGCCGACAGTTTTCTTTCCAAATCAGGCCATAGCGTCGAATGACGTCCGGCAGATTCCATCTCTGTGACTGCTCGTCACAAAGCCATCTCTTCTTCACAGGCACTCGCAATCCACCATTGCCATTGCACAATATACTTAACACAAATATCCAAGAAAGCTTCCAGTGCCGCAGATATGTCTTTCCTCCGCATCATCCCTCGGAAGGCCATGCCTCTAACCCGTACTCGCCTCTTCTCCACCACCTTCCCTGCCCAAAAGACAGCGACAGAAGCTGCCAAGGACACCCTGAAATCAGTCGACCGTACTGTATCTGATGCAGCTGTCAGGGGTATTGAGAAGGGCGGTATGTCATATCCAATCCCATCCACCTCTATCAACACTGCACAGCGCTAAACACCACGGATCAACATCTCTTACAGTTGGGCGTAACTTCCGGCTGACACTATGATGACAACATAGAGCAAGCAACCCAATCCATGAAGCAAACCACCGGCATGAAGACCGAACAAGCCAAAGCCAAAGCTTCCGAGGCCGCACCCGAAATGAAGGGCAAAGCACACGAGATGGCCGGCGAGGCCAAAGGCAAGGCTTCCGAGACTGCGCCGGGAATGACAGGCAAAGCACAGGAGATGGCCGGAGAGGTGAAGGGTAAGGGTATGTCCACCTTCGCCATTTATTGAGAAGTGCAGAGCTAAACTTGTTGGTTACTACAGCCCATGAAGTCGCAGGTGAAGCCAAAGGGAAGATGAACGAGGTCGCGGGGCAGGCGAAGGGAAAGAAGGAGGAGGTCAAGAGCAAGATGTGAAGATCTCTCCAGACAAGAGCTAAACATTCGGGGGTCAGTGAAAGGACCGGAGTGCATACCATATCGGCGAGCGATTGAGCACAATCCTAGCGAATATCGATATATGTACCATAGCGTCCGAATCAAAGCAATGAATTGATCCTTACATTTCTCTTCAACATTACTTTGTCTATCCCGGACCAGGCTCTAGGTCAACTGCTTACACGACTTACATCTGCTGAAACCCTCATCAACCTGCGGACGGGCTACATTTTGATATCCCATATATTCAGCAGCGTACATTCCTTGTTTCACAGCACCATACTGAAACAACCTCCGCAGCCAGCTACCACAAGCGACATCGTTGCGTGAAGACTAGTTCATAGAATTCAGTGTTTCGAAGCCCAGGAACCGACTTTACACTGCTAAAGCTTTAGCACTTATCGAGCATCATCTTTCTCCCAGGACCCAATCTGTTCTGAGCATTCGACTAGCCAAAATATCAAAACTATCCTCCCTCCTCAATCCTCTCCCAAAAACCCCTTCCCTCTCCTCCCCAAAAACCCCTTCCCCAATCCCTCCCTCCTCCCCTCCCCCTAGCAACGCCCCTCCACGCAAATCCAAACCCCCCTCAAAGTCTCCAAGTTAACAGCTACAACGAGCGTACAATGCACGCCCTATCGCTTTCGCTATCAGAGTTCTAGGTCATCGTGGGTAGGTGAGTTGTGGGTAAGTATATGATGGAGGCTATATGGTGGAGGTAGTAGAGATGGTGGGATAGTTTATGCTGGGGTATTGTGAGTGGGATGGGGATGGGGATGGGTGTGGGTGTGTTGAGATGATGGGGGGGAATTTGGTTGTGTATGGGTATGGGGAGGGGGTTGTTGGAAGGTTGAGCCCAAGACGCGGGTTGATGGTGTCAGGCGAATGAATAATGCATTGAAGGTAGGTAAGCAGCCGCCAGAATTACTGCTAGCACGTAACTGCTTCTTTATCTGCACCAGTAGTGAAATCGGTCATGTATCCTGTGCATAGTCAAGAGACGTAGGCGGTCTGCTATTGCAACAGTTGTTGATATGGCGCAGAAGCTTGACTTCCCGCGGTTTGTTCTTGGTTTTGCAGCTATGGGTTAACATTTGGTAGTATGCAGTTGATTCCAATCCATCGTGTTTAGTGGCGATTGGGATGGGCATAATTATTGAGCGCGGTAGGGATCGAGTGGAGTGGCATGGCATCTCCGTAGGTGGAACTCTGACCCCCACAGATGTGTTCCCTACCATGCATCGGTAGCGTGATATCTGAATGAAAGCACGGATCAACAGCAAAAGATAGGTCGACAAAGCTTGTGGCGTTATAACAGCCCCGCGGAAGCATCATAGGGATTTCTCGGAAAGATCTATGTTGTACAGCCGTCAGGCGTGTGAAATCGGAGAGTCTAAAACAATCTCATGTCGATACTTGGTATCCTAGGTGCTTGAGTAACACATGGCGTGATTGATTCTGACATATCGGCATAGCAAGGTTAATCTCTTTAGCATGAAAGGGGAGGAGATAATACATTGCTCACGACCAACATTACATTGACGGAAAAAACGAGTAAGATGACAAGCTATAAGGATCAACGATGATTTCACAGTTCTGTTGATACTCCCTATTGAAGCTCAGCCAAATCACAAGTAGCCAAGTAGCTTCGTGCGTTGTGGGAGTGGGGTCGGACTTCCGTATTCCATTAGAGCCCCACTAAAAGAGACCCCTCGGAAGATCTGCTGTAGCCTTGATTCATCCATCATCTTTACCTTGTATGTATCGCCGGATACAGGTCTGCAGAAGTCGCTAGCTGATCCTGCGAAATCCTGTGAAACCATCCAAGGCGCAATATCCTCTCTAATCTTGAGATCAAAACGGGCTATATCTTCTGACCTCAGAATTAGAAGAAGAGAGGCCCACAATCATATTGCTACCTGAGACTATTTTTCTTCCCGGACAATCCAGCTGTATGACCAGCAGGTCCATGCCTGCCCGAGGTCTCAGAACTGCAACGGATCTACAGAGACGAGTAACTCTGGGCTAAGAATCGTTTGATTGGACTGTGTTGCCTGAATTTGTGAGTGTACTACATCGGAACCATAAGAGGTAGGTCCTTGTAAAAGTTGAGCCGAAGTTACAAAGCTGGTCAATAGTGATACAATGAACATATTATCAAAAAGGAGGGCAAGCAATTAGCGACATGTGACAGAGATAAGAAGAGAAGGTCTCCATTTCTTCAAGGATTGTCCCGTTATAGTATGATTTCCCCAACATCCATTCCCACATTGGGGCGAAGCCGAGGGGTAAGTTCTCAACGGCTCATGCTCAGTCTTCCCTCCATTTTCCCCTCCAGGACAGCCCATGGATGCCCGAAGGCGGGAAAAGCCAGAGTGAATATGAAGGAATCAGTTTTATGTTGAGGAGAAGAAAGGAAGCAATGGAAATTCGGCCGAGGGGCGTTGATATCGGGAGGTGGGCTAGCTCTATAGCGTTAGCGTGGGCTTTAGCCTTATGCGAGTATGACAGCGTACCCCACGATCAGGCACTTTGACACTGTGATACCCATTGTTTGCAACACTCCGACAATTCCATTTGCAGGCTTCGAGTCATACATCCACCAAGGACCAAAGCCTTTCCCATAAGTACTTGCTCCCTCCATACCACACTCAGCAGCGTAGACCGCAGATATGCCGCCTGGAAGCAGAGGACGAGCCGGCAAATTCAGCAAGCCTACTAGAGGAGGTTGGTTGCATGATCCTAGCTCTAAGTATCAGCGCTGATTAGAATGCAGGAGGAAAGAAATTCAGTAAGAATTTGACTCCACTGGACGCAGATGGCAACCCTACGGGCATGTGGGGGGTATGTCCTTCCTGCCCCACGAAAGCTCTCTTTTCCTGATCATATCCGCAGGACCCTCGTGATGCAAAGGCTCAGTCCTCCGCAGAGGAGGATACTTCTTCCGAAGAATCGTCGTCAGATGAGGACTCGAACAAGCCCGAGATGACTCGCGAACAACGCCGTGCAGCCGCTAAAGCTAAGAAAGAAGCCGCCGTTAGGAAGAAGTCATCCAAAGCTACTGCACCAGGCGACATGCCGTCTTCATCCTCGGAAGAAGAAGAAGATGATGACGACCTCGCCCCCGCCAACCCCAATCATACCGCAAAGTCTCGCTCCCAGGCCTCCGCTGCCCCAATCCAACCGTCAGATGCTCCTTCTAAACCCTCCAAAAACACACCCGCTTCCCAACTATCTCGCCGTGAGCGCGAAGCACTAGAGAAGGAGCAAGCGAAGGAACGATACGACAAGCTTCATGCTGCGGGTAAAACCGACGAAGCTAGAGCAGACCTCGCCAGACTGAGCCTGATCAAAGAGAAGCGGGAGCAGGAGGCTGCGAGAAAAAAGGCGGAGAAGGAAGAAAAAGAAGCTGCGGACCAAGAGAGACAGCAAGAGCAGGACGCAAGAGAGAAGAAGAAAAGGGAGGCGGCTATGGGAACTTCGTCAGGCAAAGGAGGGAAAAAGAAGCCTTGAGATTCGAGCATGGATGGTAGCATAGAGGATGATTTGAAAATGATTCACATGGCTGGCATCATTCAATATTGACAGAGGAGGCTATGACTTCTTCGCTTTGTTCAATGATCCTAACCTCCTCAAATATACCCTCGTATTCGGACAGAATGACAAATTTGATGGTCATGAGATTGGCAATACAATCCCAGCGGCTTGGTTGAGCGGCGCTCGAGCAAGTTGAGGAGTTTTCTTTGTCCTGAATATCCCCACTGTAATTCCAAGGTGAAGTCACGCGACATTGCCCTGGGCAGAGATCCCCGTCGGACCTGGGGAAGCATGCAACGACCATGCATTTTGTAGAGATCCAGGGGGCTTCTTGTGGTCGCCATGGTAGCACTGCTCACCGAATTGGAGGGAGCAAATATTGAGGAAGCTCAGCCGCTGTCACATATCAGCACTTATTCCACCCAGCGGCCCCTGAGATCCTTAGCGGCCACTAGCCTTGAACTTCCCCTAAAGCGCTCTAGTCCAATCGCATTGTGGCCCCGAGCGTCCAGGTGAATCTCGACTGCGCCCTGACACCAAAAACGGTAGCCAGTTCGGCCAGCTGATGTGCGATGGGGGCTCACGCGGCTCAGTCGCATTCCCGCTGGCCACAGGATTCTGCTCCACACTCTTTGTACATCTAAGTCGATGACTCCTCTGGGAGAAGACTTGCGTCACCCACTCATTCCTGCCAAGCACGAGCGCTGCGACAGAGGCCATACTCGTGACAGGCAGCAGATTTTGTGCGTCTGGGGATTCAATGACTACATGATCTGATCTGATCTGCTTCCATCTTCATCCATCTACATATGTTTCCCAGAATTACTTGACCCTGAGGCTCTACAATATAGCCATAAGGTGATGATGGTAAGCATTTAGTGCCCGCCGTCTGCTTTGGTCCCCTCTGTATGATATCAGTCGCTAACCTACTATAGATAACCTCTAATATCCCAGAAGTCAGTCGCTATGGGCTCACTCAAGTACATGCACCAATAGGTGGAGGCAAGGTCGACGTCGTTTTCGTGCATGGCCTTAACGGAGACCCACACAATACATGGACGGCCGAAAAGTCTAAGATCTTCTGGCCAGCACAACTGTTACCACTCATCCTGGAGGAAGAGAAGGCAAGAATCCTGGTGTATGGGTACGATGCCGATGTTACCTCTTTCACAGACGGAGCGTCGAGGGACAAAATACACAATCATGCTGAGCATCTGATTGCAGAGCTGGCAGCCAACCGGCGGATACGGAAACCTACAGAACGGCCAATCATCTTCGTGGCCCATTCTCTAGGTGGACTCGTCGTTAAACGAGCCTTGATCTATTCATCTGAGATTCGTGGTAATTATACTGAGCATCTTCGATCTGTCTTCGTTTCAATATACGGCATCCTGTTCCTTGGCACGCCACACAAGGGCTCAGATCTTGCAGCCTGGGGCTCTCGTTTAGAGGCGATCTGCAGCGCAGTCATTCCAAGCAGGGTCGTCGACTCCCACGATGCTTTGGTGAAAGCTTTGAAGACCAATAACGAGACTTTGCAGAACATTGATCGCCAGTTTATTCAGTTGATTAGTCGATTCCACGTTTACTTCTTCCATGAGGGCAAGCCAACTAAGCTAGCACACACAACCGCTTTCGTTGTCGACGAGGACTCGGCGTCTCCGACAATTCAGGACGTTGAACGCGCAGTAATACAAGCAGATCATTCCCATATGTGCAAGTTCGAGAGCGACAGCTCATCCGGATTCGACTTGGTAGCCGAAGGAATACAACGCTATGCCGGCGAGGCTCCTACGGTAATCGCTTCACGCTGGGACTCCGAGCACGCGGAGAGGATAGCAAAGAAGAAAGCAGAGATAGAGGAAATACTACCGGGTGAGTCTCGCAGTCAGGCTTTTCATCAGAGGAAGTGGCAGCATTCGGGTTACGATTTTCGAGGACAGCGAACGTCGCATCATCTAGGAGCTGAGATTTTACAACTCAAGGGCTCTGTTGAAGTTTCTGTGTTTCGCCTACCAAACATGTTGTCAGCGATTTCTGCCCGAAATGGATTTACATCAGCACCCGAAGCGTCGCATTCTGCGGATCGTACCCCTCCGACCGCCACTTCTTCTGAAATTTAACCTGCATTTCGACGTACCTGGATCACGGCTAACGTTTGTAGGTAGCATAAACCCGAAGCTCTCACCCAACACAGAACGGTCAAGTAATAGTACCACACCCGGTAAGGCACCTTTGGCGCTACCTGCTCCCGACATTGATACGTTTCCGTACGAAGTCGAAGAGGTCGAAGAACCTGTAATCAAAGTGAAGGAGCCTGCACATCGGTTTTGAAGGGATTCAATGGTTTCTGCGTTCAAAATAAATTGCTAAGGCGTTTCTGATGGTATAATGGCTGATTTTTGGCGTTCCGTAGATACTTCACAAATCCTTCCAAATAAGAATTCGCCTCAGATGAAAGATGAAGCTACGACCACCAATACCCCAGGATCACCCATCAAGCCCACAGAACCCTATTTCATAGTTCCTCCGGGCTTCCGCACGAATACCTTTTTCGTAGGCCTAGAGAAGGAGTACACCGAACTAGACAAGCGGCTCTTCGGGAGAAGGCGACGTGATGGGACAGCGTGCGTTTTATTGCACGGCCAGCCCGGTGGAGGCAAATCACACCTAGCTCGACAATACGTGCACAAGAATCGTAAACGGTTTCCAGGCGGCGTCTTCTGGATCACAGCCAATTTGAGGGAGGAGATTATGCACGCGTTCTGGGACATAAAGCAGAAAGTCGTGGCTCGAGACTCACCTGATCTTTGCGACGGTGTCAACGGTAACGACTATGTTCAGCTAGTCAAGACCTGGTTTGAGAGCCGACATGAATGGCTTGTAGTGTTCGACGGAATTACAGTCGAAAGGGATGAAGATACCACTGACCTTGCAAGTTTCATACCTGACAGCAAGGATTCGAGCATCATCTACATATCCAGAGCTCGAAATCTCGAATCGAAGCAGCGGCTTTTGAGGCCTTTTCCCATTAAAGTTGGACCTCTGAGAGAGGAAGAGGCAAGGAAGTTGCTGTTCAAGGAGCTACATATTAAGAAACCGACTGAAGCCGAGAAGAAGAAAGCGACCGAGCTGGTCAGGCAAATTGGTGGGCTACCTTTAGCTATTAATGCCATTAGCCAACGCCTAGCCGACACACATGAGCCGCTCACGAAGTATAAGCTGTCAACCTCCGCAGATCCAGGCATTGAGGGCACTTACAATAAGATCTTGGACGATCTGCAACGCTTGGGTCATATGGAGGCATGGAATCTGATCAGCATCTTATGCTGGTTTGCCCAGGATCTGCCATTCGAGATGGTGCATCTCGGGCTCAAGATTCTGAAAGCGGAGAAAGTGGAAGTCCGAGCTACGGAAGGCACAGGGAAGCCAGACATTGATAACACGATTGCAATACTGATGCGATATGCACTACTGGAAAGGAATGACGACAAAGAGTCCATGTCGTCCAGCCGAGACAGCTTGAATGAACCAGAGCCGATAGACATGCTGAAGATCCATAGTGTGGTCCAGGACTATCGCTGCGAATCGTTGAACGCGATGGGCTCGCTGCCTCAGTGGCTGGGCTATGCTGTCAAATTGTTCTCCTATTCATACCACCAAGCAGATATCAGGATCAAGCTCAAACCAGAACCCGGTCGTGTTTCAGATTATCGATACTATGAAACCCATGGCAAGTGGCTCTGGAAACATACACTACACTACGAAAGCAGGACGCAATCAATGGAGGAGATCCGAGCGTTGTTGCTGCCGACGCTGAAGATGATTGGTAAAGAGATCCGAGAACGCGAACCAAGCTCCTCCCAAGAAAGCCTCCAAAACGGAATCTTCCAGATCTCTATCTTCGACAGGACAAGTAGCAGTTCTGATTCTGGGCCAGTCGGCCCTCCAACGCCTGACTACCGCCCTACCCCTCCACCACTGGTGAACGAGACTGACTTTGGCTTTGAGAAAGACAATACAATGGACTCACCTGTAAGCTTCGGAACCGCCTCACCAGGCATACGCCCGAAAATATTTGGCTACAGTCCAAGGCTACCAGAATACGAAGATCCTGGGTACGCTAGCGATCGCGAAGATAATCACAAGATACCTATGCAGCGCGATATCTCTGAGGTGACAGCGACTCCTCCTGCACGATCTCGAGCTCCAACGACTGAAAGCCATGGAGGAGAGTGGCAACTCGTAAGAAAACCAAGAAAGCAGCCTCGAGGTCGCCGTGATCTAGGCAGCTTCCGGCCAACCCTAGCCAGGACCCAAGTCAATACACAAACCGTGATTGGGTCCATTCCACAATCACAGGAGCGGAAGGAGAATCAACGGAACTCTTCTCCTGCTTTTCAGTCTTTGGAGAAGGTCCAGTCACAAAGTCCGCCACCGTCAAAGACTAGCATAGCCTCACTATTCCAGCGTGGACCATTTAGCCGCCCTCCAACCACGATTCCTACGCAACCAACTTGGGCAGGCATCGCAGGGGGAAGAGTAGGGCAATCGCCTCTACCACCATTCGCTATCCCCACTCAGAGACAGGGACCTTCGCCAGGCAGCATACTGATGGATCGGGGTAGATCACGCGAAAGCCCCTCAACTCGACCCGGTAGCGCTGGCACCGCTCAGCCATCGCCACTAGCCTCAGAATTCGTACCAGATGGTGCAAGGACAGAGCAATATCTTACCGATCCAGCTGCAGGCTTCCATTACTCTACACTTTTTCCAGGCTCCAATTCCAGCCTTGCTCCGATCCCCTCCGGGCGTCCCATCGAATACAACCCACAACCTTTCTACGGGCCACCTCCCCTAGGACCCAACACAGCACCACTTCCGTACGACAACAATGTAATACTCACATCTAAGCGCCCCCTCCCCACCGAATTCATCAACTCCAACCAACAGTCCACCTTCTCCTCTCCCCGATCCCAACATCACTCACCCCCTAGCCGCACCTCACCCTACCAACAACCAACCTACGACGCCCCCTACCCGCGCCCCATACCAACAGGCTACTACTCGCAACCAATGTCACGCGACCACTCCCAAGGCCTCTCCC
>JAABUV010000038.1_pt1 | contig 173065 bp, 177 predicted proteins | sample 5559971 | NCBI WGS metagenome assembly JAABUV01 (sample SAMN10711881, study PRJNA513362) | rock metagenome | isolation source: Antarctica rocks | place: Antarctica: Victoria Land, Knobhead nord | collected 2015-12-19 | reverse complement strand
CACCCCCACGAAAAACTAACACCCCCCCAGTCCTTCTTCGCCCTCAACCTCGCCTTCAACGCCCTAATGTGGGCCCTCTTCACCACCGCCCTCACGCGCGCCTCCTCCACGACCCGCGTCTCCATCATCAACACATCGGCGAATTTCATGCTGACGGCGTTTGCGGGCTGGATGGTTTTCGGCGAGGGACTGCCGGGACTGTGGTGGGTGGGGGCGGCGGGGTTGGTGGTGGGGAATGTGGTTATTGGAAGGAGGGAGGAAGAAGGCGATGGGGGTAAGGTGAGGGGGGAAAGGGAGGGGGGGGGTGGGGATGGGGGTGGGGAGGGGTATAGGGATCGTGAGGGGGAGGGGGATGGTGATGCGGGAGGTGGCGCTGGGGATGGGGATGAGCTTGGGAGTTTGGGGCGGGATGGTGTGCAGAGGTGAGTTGGAATATGGATGAATATGGCGTTTCATGTACAACATGTCATGTCCGGTATGTACTCGTATTGGAGATGATCTAGGTTTCGCCCTCCTTATTCAGGCTGCTGAGGAAAGCTGTTTACATACAGGGAAGGCTGACTTATCATATATGTGCTAAGGAGAACCATCCCAGCACGCTCCCAAGCTCAAGATGGGGGTATTGTTCAGTAAGAGCTAAAAGCATGAAGCATTCCTCGATTTCCTTATCAATACGAGCCCCCACCATAATATGGACCAGGTTGACCTTCGGAGCCGTAGGGCTGCGGAGGGCGAGGATTGTTTGTGGGGTAGCTGTATGGAGGAGCCTCTCCGTATGCGTAATTGGGAGGCTGTTGCAAATATCCGCCCTGTGTCGGGTCTCCTCCACCGTACGGAGCCTGTGATTCCTGGCCCCCATGGAATGTTTGCGAGTGGGATGGACCGGATGACTGTTGCCCTATAGAGGGATCAGGACCCGATGCCATATAGGATGGCCGCCCTTCGTAAGGGTTATACGCTGCAGTCGACCCATAAGATTGCCCTTCGGAAAAATCAGGGGGTGAAGTTAGCCCATAGGGTTGCTCCTGCGCTCGATTAGGGACACGAGATGGCTGGCCGTATCCGTACTGCTGAGGTACCTGTGGATCAGATTGTGCTGAATAGTCCGCCTCGGGATTATCGGACGGTCGAGAATTGAACGATGGCTCATTTGCAATTCCTCGCACATTACCGATCTGCTGCCAAGGCCCATCTCTTGTTTTGCTTTGACTGGCTGATCCAAAGAAACTGCCGACGCCACTTGGAAGCCCACCGTGGCTGTGCGTTTGTGATTGATTGCTTGGATCAACTGTATGATTCCTGCCTTTTCTCACGCTATCGGATGAAAGGAGGACATTCAGGTTGGATCCTCCGTCTGGTCTTGAGCGTGCCCAACGCTCGACCGTACTAAACATATTTTGATGAAGCTCACAGCGTTGATCGCGGAGAGCAGGATGGTGAAAGACTCGAACAACGTCGTTGAGTACCTGTTCTAGAGGGATATCTGGGTGTTGCCATGCATATATCACTCGTGGTGCCACATACTGAAGGATAGCGGCCGCAACTTGGCCCGCGGGCTCGTTAAGGATGTTCGAGAAATGATCTTTTGATAGAAGGCTGTGTGTCGGATCGGAGCAATGTTGATCGGTCCATGGCTCGTATTGATGTTTGCCAGATGCGTCAATCACTTCGCCACTCCCAGCCTTGAGCTGCTTGGATACAGCGTCGATAATTGGGCGAATGTAAGGAGCGAGGAGCGACAACACAAATAGCGTAAGTGTCTCTGTGATCTTCTCAACCAACGCCTCCAAGCCTGGGATCTTCTCAATAGTGGTGTCGATGACCTTGACCACCTTGTCTCGGAATTCCAGAATGGGATAGATCTGAGCAACTGTCTTCATTGGATCGATGTTGGTTCCAGGGATGTTCTGTGAAGGACGATCACCCTGAGTTGCTGCATCACGTTCCTGGGCATCCGATTTTGCCTGAAGACTTTGTGCTTGCCGAGACAGGTCTCCAGCTCCAGGAATGCTTGATAGCATGTTCGTCATACTTGCAAGCTGACCTGATCCCGAGGCATCACGACTCCCGTCACCAGAAGCCTTATTTTGGGCCTCAGCCTCCTTGAGGGCTATATCCATTTGTTCGACCTCCGTCTGTGCAAAGTGGTCGGTAGCTTCGCCTAACCTGTATAGCGCTCGATCAGCAAGACATTTCCAAATGTGGAGGTATACTGTGCTTACACGCTGTGAAGGAAATCGACTACCCCAAAGGTCCCAGTGACTAGAGGGAAGATTCGACGTCCCCGAACGTTGATCTCCGTCTGGGTACCAGTATGGGAAAAGACGTCCTTGAAGCCCATTTCTCGTAGAACAAGCTCCGTATAATTGGTGTGAGCTCCAAAGTCTTCCAAACAGTGCATTCCTTGCCCTAAACATCTCAAAGCTTCACACAAGTCTGCTTCATTACCCTTGGTACCACTAGCTCCACTGCCACACCTTCAGTCAGCATCTGTTTGCTGTATCTCGAAGCGAGATTATGATAATTTTCTTCGGAGCTACAAGCTACTCTGAAATTCAACGAGCTTTACCGCTAGGGAAAAAAGTTGACTGAGGTGAGACTCCCGAAATAATACCATACCTAGTGTAAAGACGTCCGAAGTGTATGCTCCTGGTAAAGGAAAATTTGACGTAGCCAACAGACGTAGCAATACCAAGATTTTCATTGGCGATGTAATTCTTAATGCCTGTCTCAGGATCCACTTCCAACTCAATAGGCTCCACTGGTGGTCGCAATCTTGGATCGAACTTTCTAGCATCCATATTGTCCGCGTAGTCCTTGGGATTATCGACTAGACGATAACGAAATTAGCGTTTGTTGATGTTATTATCGCCCGACTTTCTAGACATTATATACACAGCATCCATGACAACTATTCTCCAGACCATATCAAGAGTCTCATGGGAGAGGCCTCAACCCGAATGCTGATCCGGCGTTATACTTACTGTGCTCTTCTGGCCTATACACGCCAAGTCTCTCATCCGTTACCTCAAACTCAGCAGTAGCATAGCCAAAACTGCAATGATCACCGAGTCAATATTCCTGTTTTGGGCCTCTAGGAGTGGAACACCCCAACACATGGCTGTAGACCCAGAGCATAGCCATATTGGGAATGGCCGAAGAGAAAATTTACGGACCTGAGGAACGAAAGTATCCACACCAAAATCCTCACCGTTCCAGCTTGCACACCTTTCAAAGAACCAACGTCCATAGCTTGGCTATAGTCACGTAGCCAGTTACCGAAGTAGACCCGTTTGATCATCATGCTCGTCCATTTGTGGCCTTTGATGAACGCAACGGTTTTGAGCATATCTTCGATATCGCCGTGCCTCCAGTTGTGGCCTTCAATCTTGGAGATGGATGCAATATTTCCAGCTCCAAATGCTGCTGTTGGGGCAGCATGAAGGAGCAGCAAAGCAACGAGGATGAGATACATGTTGGGAAGCTGAGAAGCCATTCTTGCGGGTATTGCCTCTGTAAAGGATAAGTAAACACTATGCTGCTGTGGAGAAGCTGCACGTCCTTCCTACGTACTAAGACAAATGTCAGTCTGGTGTCTTGAAGTGTTTGTCTTCTAACATTGGTGTAAGCTCTCACGCTCTGTCGTGCTTACCGCCAAGCCGGGCCCCGGTTATTTCCAAGACCGATGCAGTTCTTGCCGATTTCGGAGAGGAGGTGAGGCCAGCCAGTACAGACAGGACAAAGTCCTGTGATTTCTACCCCTGATCTCAATCCTACCCACTGGTGATAAAATTTTTGCATTCTTCCTCTATGTGAAAGTGACCTGACGGTGATATCTTACAATGATTATTTTGCAATCGCTGCCACGATCACCATCCCGATACCTCAGTACACCATCAGCCATATGTACCTCAAACATCGTAACAGGGACTCAGTACACCGCGAGCCATATGCATCGCTTGCTAATCGTAAACAGAGATAAAAGTACGTAAACATGGGGTATACCCAGATACCATTAACACCCGCTATGCTGCCCTTTTTGTTGCTGAATCTTGACCGACTCTTCCCATAATGTACATTTTGATCATTAGGTAACCACTCATTCTCGTTATGTTCCGCCTTAGGCAAGTAGCTGTCCGTCAAGTTGCTACTTTCATTGCGTCGCTGGCTGGGTAGCCAGGTTTCCGTTCATCTCATGCATCTTGTGCAATTTCTCGCGTTCCTCGTTGTTCAAGGAGTGGTATAACTCCTCGAAGCCAGGCTCGCTCGATACGCTGTTGAAGAAGTCGATAAGATACTTCTGCGTTTCGTCATCAGTTTGACGCGTGTTCCATCGGGATTCATCCATATATCCCATAAGCTCTGTGGACTGTGTTAGCCTTTGGTAATCGTTATATATTGATGAGACTGACCTTGGCGCGTTGTAGGAGCTCCGAGGTCTAATACCGTGGGCTCGTCTTCCCACTCGTCATCATCGCTTATGCTCGCACTCCTATTGAACCTGCCATTGCCGAGCCCAGGCGTGGTGGCAGTTGGGCTAAGTAGGGAAAGCTCTTGTATGAGCACCTTTGTCAGCTTCAGGGGAACCGGAATGACCGAGTATTCGTCAGGCTCTTTCTTGGCCCGAGAGCGAGTCTTGATACGTGTGGTGGTCTGGATGACAAGATCCCCTTTGGTCTGTATATTCGAGAGACGCTCATCGTGGAGCTTGTAGATGTTTGTCAGTGCAATAACATTTTGTCTTATGGCATCGTATCCCGAGAAATTGACTGAGTTCTCCAGCCACTTCTTGAGGACAACTTCGAGACCACTCCCGCCGTTGCTACCATCCACCTGTACTTGAGCGAGGAAGTCTAGCACCTCTCTCGCGTTGGTTAGTGAGAGGCGAGCAAACACGAGGACGAGGTTCTGAATGAAATTTGCACGCTCCGCTGTGCTCAGACGGATGGCCACGACCTGCAACAGCTGCATGAGGTAAGGTCCTAATCTCTCAGCCCCAGCCTTCTCGACCAGCTCTACCGCAAGACCCCCAACCTCCGCAGCGGAAGCATCATCAACATTTGGTCCGAGGAGACGGTCGATAATAAGAAGAACAATCTCGAGTCCTTGCTTGCCGGTCTCCGGATCGCACCACTCGAACACTTGTTCAGGGTCGTGAATCAGAATGTATTTCAGCGTAACGGTTGCCGACTGATGAACACTAAATTCGAGATCTAAGAAGAGAAGACGGTAGAGCTTTGGCAGTAGCGCAGCAACAAAACCCTGCGGTAAAGGTTCCGACCCGTGCTCAGCCAGTGTGGACAGCAAAGACACGGCCATATCGCTCAAAGAATTTTCCTGGGTCATATCGCCAACGGCCAAAGCGCCCGTCAAACTTGGAATGACCTTTGAGCAAAGCTGAGCATATGCTTCTGGACCTTTGTTTGACATTGTGGATACAATAGACTCGAAAGTTTCATTCACAAGCATTGAAGTTTGCCAGCTTTTGGCCCCATAGGAAGCCATCGTAAAAAGTACGTCGAGGGCTGGATGCTCTAAGCACAGAGTAGGATCCGTCATGATAGCATCACGAAGAGTCTCCACCAACGTGTCAAGAAGGTCTTCACTCTCCCCAACCTCACTAAGGTCTTGCGCCGACAGGAAGTTTGAGATTGATGCCACTGTTTGGATTTGGAATTCTCTGGCTCTGGCAGCAGGTAGCAGCTTCAGATAATCCTGGAGCACACGTAGGCAAGAAACCTTGACCACCTCCGATGGATCCTCTCCTATTGCGTTGAGTGTTTGATGTGCGAATTCAGGGACCAAATCCCGCATTTCCTGACCAGATGTCGTGATCAGGGCACCAGCAACGATATGACCACGAGCTCGCAGCAACTCGTTCCCTCTATCCTGTATTGACACTTTGGCGAAATCTAGGTATGCACTGGCGACTTCGACCCCAGCAGCTCCATCATAGGAGCTGATTTCATCTAGGATTTGTTTGATAACGTACAGTGCAGCCTCTTTCGCTTTCGGACTGTTGCGAGTATGTTAACAATGAGCACACGGCGTATCTGGGAGAGGGATCTTACCTTGATGATTCAGTCTCGAAGATAGACCTTGTATGACCCAGTAAGCTCTCCAACACTGGCCAGTCATAGCTACATAGTTTCGCTACAATGCCACCACAAGCATTCCGTGCTGAGTAGTTCGCTGTCTCCGATGTTTCCTCGGACAGGTATATATTGACGTCCACCTCCCAGAGCTCAGCATCTTCAGTCAAAATATGCGAATAGCCGACAGTCAGACCAGATATCTGAGTGATCCAGAGGGTTTCGTGGGCCCCAGTGGCCGTATCCTTGGGCTGCAGCTGCGCATCTAGTTCTCGCTTTATTGTCGATGTGTTTAACAATGTGTTTAGGTAATCTAACTCCTCGATTACAAGGAAGTCGAGTGTGTATGGCAGGCGATCTGCGTCCTCCATCCGACACTGTCGTTGCTCTTCGCCAGTGTACATTTGCTGATATGGTCCAAGATGAGCTTGGAGGGACTCCCAGATGGTAACGAAGAGATCCAAGGTACGTGAGGTCAGAAGATGCGGGAACATGTTATGGATTTTGTCCAACGCCTAAAGGACAATCAGTATTCCATTGGGCGTGGTGCATGTGCTCCGCTCACCTTAACAATCTGAGTCTTGAGCGAGATAGCGCCTCGCCAATTGATTACTGCGGGCCCCCCCGGACTGCCCTGCATCTCTTCGTCTTCTGTCGGCATGTAAGGCAGGGGCGTCTTGAGTGCCTCCATGAAGAATGGCGACCAGGCATCCGATGCTTCTTGCATGAATTGCTGTACCGCAGCTTTGTTGTTTTGGTAGACAAGTTCCATTGTGTCGAAACATGCGCGGAATATTGAGACTGCCAATGCCCTCGTTGCCCACCTCTTATTGCCGTCGGCAGCGACGGTGTACACACATTTGACGAGCTCCACCGCGCTAGTGGAGAACTGATCGTCATCGAATCCATCTTCCACCAGGTTACTCAGGACTACCAGCACGCCATGGAGCTGGCTCGCATCTGCCTGGGGGACAAGGTTCAATAGGGTCGGAAGCAGATTTGGCCATTGCTCTGGGAAGTCGACGCTTGCGATCTTGCTGACAACATAGCTGGCAGCTGCGACGATTTTCCTCTCCTCCTCGCCAGCCGTAGCGATAGAGAGGATCGTTTGACGGAGATATTCTTTAGTCGCGTCGGAATGGATGACAACGCCCTCGTACTCGTCCAGCGAAGGCGACCAGGTCTTCAACACAAGCTTCTTCAGTGACAAAAGCGCAGCCTGTCGATGCTCAAGGGGCACTGACTTGTGGGCCGCTATCGAGACTAATAGTATGGGGAATGCATCGTTAGTGTAGAGCTGCTCTAATTGCCGCTCTGCATCGTTGCGAATCGGGCCCGAGGCGTCAAGAGTGGCCACGAGAAGGTCCAGCACTTGTTGCTCCATGATTACATGTTCATGCAAGGGTAAGTTGTCAAGAGCGTTCATGTTGCGACTCGCGTTTTCAATAGACATTTGGCGGTTCGATTTCGGTTGTTGACAGGGACTCATGCCAAGCTTTTTTTCTTCGGTCCGACGCGTTCTCGAACCTCAGATTAGTCTTCACGTCTTCTCCTAAGTATCCATTTGCACACAGGAAGCTACGACGTTTTCGCAACGAGAAGGGTGGAGAGGAACAGTAGCTTCAATTGCTTGAACGGAACTCTCACCTTCGTCCGAGTCGAATGTGAAGATAGAGATCATAATAAGCCTCACCCTTCACCAGCTGCGGCCGCTCACTAGTGTCAAAGGGGAAGAACTCAATTGATATCTCCGTGAGATCTGATTAGAGATCTACCTCAGATCTTGAACTCCATTCTTTAAATTTCAATATTGTTCACCAGATGCCTTCCTACAACTCGGAAGCTCCTGTGCTGGACACCTATCATGCCGTTGTTGCAGCCTACAGCGATTTCTTGACAGTTGCCATCCACACTATTCTCTACGAGCGGAACATCTACCCTCAGTCATCGTTCATCAAGGCGAGGAAGTACAATTATCCTGTGAGACAAAGCAGACACCCAAAGGTGTGCAAATGGATCATGGATGCTGTTGCATCGGTGGAGGCGGAGATGTTGAAGGTAGGCTGAGTCTGGTTCGTGATACCTTATGTATGTTATTTTGAAGAGGAAAGAACTTTGTTTACATTTCTGTTACTCATCTGTGAAAGCTCTCAAGATCGAAGTGACATCGCTCAACAGATCGACCAATAGCTCATTAGCTCATTCACACGAAATATCAGACGACCTCTCATTATGTCCTTTTCAATATCGCAGATGCTTCTCTCAAGAAATTCTCATCTGCACTTCCCTCGTGATATGGGGCATTTGTAACGACGAGTTGTATCTGTGCTCGTTCTACACATTCAACCCGCTAATCTCCTTACCCCAAACTCGAATCTACTTTCCCCCAAACTCCAAAATCACAACAAACATTAACACCACCCAACACTCCAGTGCACAATCGCCCAGACCTCCCTCATCCTCCACGCCCCACCACCCACCTCCCAACCACTCGAACGCTACATCTTCTCCACCGCCTCCTTCCCCCGCATCCCCCCCTCCGAAACCCTCACCACCTTCGCCCCCTCAGAACCCTCACCCAGCGATCCCCCAAACCCGAACCCAGACCCCGACAACCCAACCAACCGCAACCCACCAAACCCAGCCGACACAAAACGCTTCAACCCACCACCAACATCCGACCTGCCAGAGCAATTCCGCGCCACCCTCGCCCGCCTAACCACCTCCTTGGGTAAACTCAAACCACTACCCGAAGATTCCTCCTTCACTCTCGCCATCGAAATACGAGACGAAGACGATGTCCATCCGCCTCTGGGCAGTGAAGGGGCGTGGATAGCTGCCGAGCCGGGTCTGCAGAGGGAGCGGGAGGGGAAGGAGAGTGCTGGTGATGGTGATGAGGGAGGGTGTGAATATGGGCAGGGTGCTAGTAAGAGGGGGAAGGATCTGGGAGGGGTGAGGACGACGCCGGTGAGGAGTTTGGAGGCGGGGGCGTTCAGGATGGAGGTGTGGGTTGAGGAAGGGAGGGGGAAATTTCAGGCTGGGGTTGAGGAGGGAGATGAGGAAGGTAGTTGAAGTTGTTCGTACGTGATGCAATTGGGTAGGCACCGATTGTCTCGGTGTAGGTGTGGTCCGAAACGTTCAACTTTCAATGGTCTTGAGCGATATGGAGGTTTGCAGTACGCACTCGTGTAATGAAATTTGATTACATTAGCTATCGCCGTCAAGACATAGTATCAACTTCCTTTCCGGTCCAAAAAGTGCCCAGAATGCTTCTTATGCTTACCAATCTACATAACACCTTGAGCTTCCCGCTCCTGCGCCTATGGTTGGGGGTATCAAGTTACACGAAAGCAGCGATTATTATTCGAGCATTCCCATGTAGACCCGCAGACGCCGTAGATCCAGAGACCTCCCTGAAACAACTTTCCAAAAGTTCGAAAATCGCGCAGTCCATTACTTTGGTTTGGTTCTCCATATAATGATGATGATGGTTGCAGCAAACAGCAAGATGCCTGCACACCGTTCCAACATCTTGTCGAACACCGAGAAGATAACAAGAAATACGAAAAGGGGAATATGAAAGCCTTCAGCTCCACTCATATCACTACAGCCAAGGCTTGTTCAAAGTTGCTTGTGGGTCAATGCCAACAAGAGCGTTTCCTCTTCTCGTCGCAAGAAAAGGCCGTGTTTGGGGTAGTGCTGCTTCTTGATTCGACCGCTCCGCAGCCTGTCGTTCAATCCTCGCGTCGAGGCGTGTCGCTCTTTGTCGATAATGGTGGGGGTCGAAGATGTCATCCTCCGCCGTGACGCGATTAGGACGGTAGTGATGTAGATGTGGTTGTGCGGGAGGGTTGAAAGGACCATCGGCCTCGGATAGAGCTGGATTGAATGGGAATGGGTCAGCTTTGTTATCAGCAAAGCGGGGCCGGGCGCGATCTGCATCGTTCGGCCCTGCTCCACCAAGAAGGCCTCGATCTGGGGCCAGAGGGATGTGCAATCGGGACAGTCGCTCTGCTTGCTGCTGCTGTATAGTCTGAATCTGGTGCTGTCGTTGCTCTACCAGTCGCCAGGCCAGGATCTGTCGTTGCAGCTGTTGTTGCTGCTGCTGTAAATCCATGAATCTTTGATAAGCTGTTTGCTGCTTTTGAGCCGCTTGCTGAGCCTGTCCGCCAATCGGTACAGCGCCCACCCATTGATCATGTTGCTCATTATGTATAGCACCAAGCGCAGCTGGCCTTGCAGCTGCTCTGACCCCTTGTTCGGGAGCATTATTATGAAAAGGTCTAGGTCTTCTGGCTTCCAAAATTGGATGAGCTGCATTCAGCCCTGCTCCCAGATCCGCTGGTGGTGGAGGAATTTGTGGAGGGACCCAGACGTGATTCGCTCCATATAGTCCATGAGGTACGTGTCCATGGGGTGCGTGTCCATGGGGTGCGTATGGTCCGAATGGTCCGTGTAAGCCATATTTTCCACTGGTGGATTGTTGAACCACCTCTGCGAACTTGATCTTGAGATCCTCTTCCGGTATCTCGGGGTGTTCGGAACGGACTTTTGCCATGGCCTCTTTTTCTGCTGCATCGACCTGTTCATCCTTTCGCTTACTAGAACCGTCATATAGTGGACACTTGCCGCCTGGGACTGTGATAAGACCAGGCGGTGCTCGAACACCCTCGCCATCGAAATGGTTGTACATCACTTTACTGATGTCTTCGCCGCACACGTCGCATAGCACTGCGTAACAGCTGGTACAAACTACCTTATTGCAGCCATATTCTTTCAGAATGCGAACTTTGCATTTTCCACACGTCCGGATCAAAGCTTCTGTGCGAGCCTCTTCGATTATACGACGCTCAGAGATGCCATTCTCCTTCTTGTGCTCCTCGCAAGTTAGTGGTATATGGGATTTCATCTTGCACATCCGGCAAGATATCTATCGGCTAATTAGCTTGATGCGTTTATGGTCCAGCTTGAAGACCATCCTACCTCTTCACAATGAGGATTATGACATCGAAACTCTCGGTCTTCCTCGATTGGCGGACAAATCGCCGCAAAATCACAGAAAGGGCACGTGCACAGATTATCCAGCTCAGCTAGCCGAATCTCCTCTTGTTGCTGTAGCCGTTCAAGCTTCCCGATAGTTTTGTCATCAAGGAATCGTAATCTCTGTTCTCTGGAGAATGTAGCTTTGCATCCACTAAAGTCCATGCAACACAGCTTGTATTGGGAGTTGCCGATATCGTTGTTTGCATTCTTCTGAGCACAGTCAAGGCAGAAGAAGTGGGGGTCCTCACCGTTGCAGTATGTCATTTTGGGAATAGTGACGGTTTCGTAACAGCAGCCGCAGTCCATGACTTCCCCTTTTGCAATATATTCCTGTTCCTTGGCCTCTTCTGCTCGCTCGGCATCTCCAGTGGCTTTTCGTTTTGCTGTCAACTTACAATCAGTGGTTGTAGCATAACACAAGAAACATGAATTTTGCGGTTTGCGTATTACATGAAAGAATGGGAAAGTGGAAGCCATGGCAAGGATACGTACAGTCTTCCCTCATTCTTCGCTGGAAAGCAGAATCCATCTCCTCCTTGAGGGCCTTGAAGTGGTCGCCAGCGATCTGTAAGCGGCCCATCAACGCTTGCGCACCCTCACCATTGTTCAGCCTTCGAGTCTTCAGCCTCACGAAGGGGGGCTTCCTGGCAAGATGGTATCCTCGTTCTGCTTCAAGGATAGCAAAGAAGGAGCCGTAATAGTGGCCGTGTTCCTTGAATATTTCATTGATGAACTTGGCCGGCACAAACTCGAATACCTCTTGTAATGCGATCTTGCTGACCTTGGCGTACTCCGCGGGAGCGCCCCTCAGATCCATATCTTTCCACTTAGCAGCTTCTTCCTCATCAACATCCTTGTCACTTCTCTTCCTTTTCAACTCCCTGACTCGATCCCTTTGCTTAGGATACTTATCACTTTCAAGTATCTTCCCAACTAGTCTCTCGACCATGTTGATGTTATGCCGTTCGTAAGGACCTATAGCTTCAATATCCTTGTTGTAGATTTGCTGCACGTGGTCATGGGAGATATCGGGGAATACCTCAAGAATTCGATTCAAGCATGTTTGATAGTCATCGGTGGTGTTGTGGGCCCTATCCAGTCCCCGCTCAATTGGACGGCCATAACCCCAGGACTCAAAAGCCTCTTCCACCTGGCGGTTGTGCGAGGTAGATCCTTGGACGAATGCGTTGTTTGCCAGAGAATCCTGATCAGTGTCCGATGTAAACGAACCATCGTCTTCACCATCACTAAGTTCAATGATCTCCGGATCTTGGAAAGGCTCCATCGTGGAGTGCAAGGGGGGAAAGAGGAGTTGGGGATGGGAGAAGTTTTGTTATGACGGCAATTGCATTCATGGAGCTCAAGATGAAGTGTCAAAGCTTGATCATGTTATCGAGAGTGTTGTGGATTATCTTTGTAGTAGTACCGTGAGGCTGTGTGGGTGGGCAGGCCGCCCTGTCAAGCAGGGAAAGACGACGAGGCTTCTATCACACAAAAGCGTGACTGCTACTCTGAATGGATGCAATGAGTAAGTCAAATGGAAGTAACATGAGTTGAGGTAATACTTAAAATCGATGTTGCCGTGTACGAACGTTAATCTTTGAAGTTCATGGACAAGGCTTGAAAGAGGGAAGAGTTGACCAGCAAGCTCTGGTCGCCAAGCCGTCGGAGTCGGATTACCTTGAACAAGGTCGACAGTTCTCAACACCTGCGCAGATCGGGATTCAGGACAGCGACCTGCAAAAGGAGGTAAACGGTCGTGCAATGTATAAAACCACAGCCCTGTACGGACTAGAACACTCCAACAGCGGTGAAGTTCCCCGGATCGTGCTAACAGCGGGCCGCCCGCTCATGATCTAGATCGACCGGCTTGAAGCGCTTGGAAACGGTCAATTCAGGCACGCAGCTGATCAACATTCTCTGTTGTTGCTCCGACAGCCCTGTCAACAACATTATTACATAAATTGGTCTATGTCTCTTGAAGATGTTTTCGAGAGAGTCTTTTGGGGCGTCTGGATGTGCCCGTCATTCTGACAACAATGAGAGACCTTCCGCCCAGCGAGGCTACGACACTTGCCCTCCTCCACCCCACCGCAGAAGAGAAGATAGCGATATGGAATCTGAATGGCCAAATATGGCGAGGGAATATGGACCTGCCCACATACATACGTCGCGAAAAACATCTTGAGAATCAGGCTTTTACCAAAGACGGAGGTATTACATTCTGGATACTCGTCGACAGTACTCTTGCGCCCAACGAGCGGCCCATACTTGCCAGCTGCGAGTCACTGCGGAAGCGGGCCTTGATTGCAGACGGCAATGGCCAGGTGACAGATATCGTAAGTCATGGTATTGGTAGTGTATTCTGTAATCCAGAGTACAGGGGAAGAGGATATGCGCAGAGGATGATCACTGAGTTGGGGAATAAGTTGGACAACTGGCAACAGAAGCAAGGAGAGAGGACAAGCTTTACAATCTTATATTCTGATATTGGAAAGGTAGGCAGGTCTAATCAGTATCTGGTGAGCCGAGTTGTTGATATGTGTCATAGAACTTTTATTCAAAATTGGGTTGGCATGCATTTCCATCGAGCCACATTGCCCTACTGCCCATCCACTCATATGAACCGCTCGCAGCCCACAAGCTCTTTGCAAGTGACTTAGCTGGGCTTTGCAAGTTGGACGAGGCGTGGCTGAGGAAGGATATTGGACGGCCTCAAATTTCCGATTCCAAAATCCGTGTCGCGGTAATACCCGACGTTCAGACCATGCAATGGCACCACGCGCGTGAGGAGTTCGCAGCAGAGGAAACATTAGGTAAAAAAGCAGAAGTTAAGGGTGCATGTACCACAACCGATACTGGCGAGCGGATCTGGTGCATATGGACTCGTACGTTTGGGAGTGATGAGGCCAGTAATACCCTGAACATCCTTCGGATGGTTTATCAGGGCGAGGAGATTTGCAAATCCGATGGGGTCGACCTTACGAGCCTGGATAAATCAAGTCAGGAAAAGGTACGGGGTGCGGCGACGGTATTGATCGCAGCTCAGCATCAAGCTGCGGAATGGAACATGAAAGACGTACAAATTTGGAATCCCACACCACTCACTATCCTAGCTGCACGTGAGATTGAACCGACGAGCGCGGTCATACATCGTCACAAAGACAGCATTGCCAGTCTCAGATGGCACGGAGTGGATCCGGAGGAACGTTCCAGGGTTCAGTGGGTTTGCAACGAGAAATATGCATGGTGCTGAGGAACCGTTGCGAGAGATGCCGGCATCTCACCAGCGTTCAGTAGCATTCTGGTAGCGGTCTTAGATTGTACCATAGGCCGATGTGGTACTCTATCGTCTAGCATCCTTGAACTTATCATGCCACTTCCGCGAACCCTTGCTGCTTGCTTTGGCCGCTGTAGGTCCCTTTGAATCATTTGATCCATTTGATGCCTCGACAAGGATAATTCGGTCCTTCGATGAATAAGAGTATCTACCCTACACCGGTGCCGTTAGACAGCCACAGCGTAGGCAGGCCGATAGAGAGAACCTACTTTCAACATATCTATTTGCGCGTACTTCCGCCAGTCTTCAGGTAAGTGATTTCGCCAGTCCTGGATGAAGTCCGAGACTGGAATGCCGTCTGCAGAATTTCCTTGCGCTTCCAGTAAAGTCGCTCCGACCCAAGGCACGGTTTTCTCTCGGTCCAATATCGCATCTTCGTGTGTTATTAGAATGGTCAATGGAGATCTCAGGAAACAGCGACTCACAGCCACCCATTGTATCTTCGTCTTCGGAGCCAAGGCGATCGATGATTGCCCGAAACAGGACACTTGGATGGTCATCTTCCGCAACCAACCCCTCCAACGTAGCCAGAGGAAATATGTCTCCAAGACTGACACCTTGTAATGTAGCGGCCGATACCACTGATCTCCAGACACCAACGAGTGCAGAACCTGCTGGTATCCATGCCCTACCCTCTAGGTCAAAAGCGCACAATGCCTTCCAAGCTTTGTCAAATTCTCCTCGCGAAAACGGTACATCTTCGAATATCGTTTTCCCACTCGTCTTCAACAAGGAATCCTTAGCTGGTATTGACTCAGGACCTATGTATATCGGAAGGGTCTCCTTCAAGATAGCAATGGTGGGGGGGGATGTTAGAACGAGCTCCAATGTCGCAGCACATTGTGCTATTGATGAAAGGACTACCGGGGGGATTGTGCCGTCCTCTTCGGGTACTGGGTCGCTTTCTGTTGGTTGCACTACAAAAACCGCATTTGATGACTGCACTTGGCGGACTTGGTAGGTTTGATCATCCGTACATAATACCGCGTTGGCAGGTGCTTGAGTTGAGCTGTTTGAGGTTCTAGGTGCTGCGGACTTGAATGATAAACTCTCGGAACATTTTAGCATGCTAGATGGTGACATATGGACGAGACGTATGTACCTACTTTGAGAGACCTCTGGACGTGATCAACTCAAGAAGAGAAGGGGGGAGCTCGAGAAGCCGGACCCTTTGCTGGTCGTTGCATATGCTGAACGGGATGGAAAATCCATCTTGAGTCGACATCTCTCACCTCTAGTCGTTGTCCACTAGGTAGGGCAAAATGAGAAGGTCACAGTTACGATTCTTACGTTTGGCCTATTGGGTTCTCTTGAAAGATCCTAGATCGAGGACCAGTCCTGCATTTACGGCAATTTATCCGTACAACTCTATGATAACCCAAAACACCAAATTGCCAAACCTCGAAACCCCAATCGCCCAAGTTTACCCCGTCCCGACTAGGCCCCGAGTGATAGGCCCTAAGGATCAACAAGCTAGGTGGCCAACCCTAGGGCGCCCGTAGCACACTGTCAGCCACGTCGAGATCAGAACCTTAGTTAGGTGACCTAACCCGATAATTCGGGGGCTTCATTCGCAAACTTTAGGGTCTAGGATATCAGCTGGCGCATTTAGACCCCTGCAGCTAAGGGCCGCTAGCCTGCAGCCTAGGCTAGTGGTAGGGGGGCATTCTAGCAGTAATACCCCCTGGGCGATTGGGGTTTCGAGGTTTGGCAATTTGGTGTTTTGGGTTATCATAGAGTTGTACGGATAGATTGCCGTATGCATTGAATAGTTCTAGAATATTCTAGCTGAGTCCTTGATTGATCAATTCATCAGCCAGTCAATCTAACACAGTTCGGTGGCTACATATCGTGACGCCAATTTTGACATCTTACTCCTCATTGGATGTAAACATGTGGATGGGAGCTAAAATGCCACACCGTGCTCCTATACCAAAGACCTCTGAAAGACATCTACTGGCATTATGTGGATCATCTTTGCATCGAGCGCCTCTCATGGCACTATCAAATTCCGAGAGCATGATTGCAAAAGCCCCAAAAGAGCCTACAAATCTCCAATGTCGCACAGTAACCTACCTCCTGTTCCTCAATGATAGCAGTTGCCAAGGCTTAGAATAGACTAACCGCATAAGTAAAGTAAGCACTGGGCGCGTCGTGTCAGACGCGTTCCTCAGCCTTGTTTTCTTTTGAAATGGTGGTAGCGGCGACCTTCAGGCCACCTCCCAGAATAGCAATAGCAATTGATCGCGATTGCTCTGCACAGGGTGCCTTGAACGTGAGTTCTGTAAGGCGCGGGGCATTGATCAACGCCTTGTTGATCTCGTCCTCCACCGACTGCCTTTCCCGGAAATGTTGGTATTATGTAGCCTATCAACACTATCCAAAGTCACTACCTATACTCGGGTAATTTCAACCGACTAGACCGAGATACCAATCTTTACTTGTTGAATCTTCAAAGCTGGTTCTGTACATTGTCAAAGCACTATATCAGTGCACAGAGTAGGACTTCACGATGATCACACTTTCAGCGGCGCCACCAGCGCTATCATCGGACTTGCTATCCCTCTATTACACCAGAGATGCTCTTCTGGATGATTTACCTATCTTCGTTTTCTACGGCCCCTCCACGACCAGCAATTCGACCCACAACAGTTCTCGCATCCAAGCGCACATTTACTCCGTGGCCGGCTTTCAGTCCTTCCCGCGCCTGACGATTGCTCCTACGTCGCCCTTGTATGCAGCAGTAGGTCATCTTCCTTCGGATCAGCAGGGTGATGAAGTCAGCCGGGGCTTGGCAGTCAGCCTGCTCAGCTATTTTGCAGGATTGTCACGAGAAATGAAAGCAACTCTAAGGGATCGAGCAGCGATACGAAGACCGAATCGGGCAGCTCCAATGATGTTCGACGAAATGCATGCGGGAGATCTGGCAGCCGGTATGGATCAAGTCGAGGACAAGGTTGAGGTGGCGAATTTCATCATATCTGCTATCTCAACGCAAGTTCTATCCTGGACGGATGTAGATATCATCCTGCCTCCCGGGTCTATTCAGCGAGTCACTTCGGTGGAAGGACAAGAGACGATACCGCAACTTGACGAGAATGGATTGCCGTTGTACCACTATAGTCAATACACTCCTATCATTGAATCATTCGGATCCCCTGCCTTTTTGCCCACCTCAAAATTACAGAGGGCACCATCGAAACCGACGGCACACAGCAAAAGCAAGACACTTTCTAAAGATAACAAGATCTCTTTACGTAGGGAGTTGTGTGAGCTGTTAGACACCGAAAACAGTTACATTAGCAAGATCAACGACTTGGTCAATTCCGTAGCGCCTGGCTTCCGCCTGGGCGTGAGATCGAACGCAGTTGAAGCTTTGTTTCCTGAAAGTCTGGCCGAGATTCTAAGAATCAATCGGGAATTTTACGACGAGATGCAAACGATTATAGATGAGACCGAGAACGACGCCATCAGAGACATTGAAGGCAGCGCCAGCAGTGAAACCGATTTCGGGAGTCCAATTACTCAAAGCAGGAGAAAAGATCCAACAGGTACTACGCATATAGCCAAAGCATTGCTCAGATGGTTTCCCATGTTCATGGACCCATATCAGGATTACCTTCGCGTCAGTGCCAACTTTCCCAGTATCATCGGTCAGATACTCGAAGACAGTCTTTCGCCGATGTCCAGATACTTGCAAGACTTTGGTGAGCAGCAGTTGAGATCGGCTTTGATTGAGCCTGTCCAGCGTCTTCCTCGATACGGCCTATTGATTGATAACATGGTCGGTTTGCTTCCTCCCTCACATCCAGCTCTCTCCAGCCTCTTGAAGGCCAGAGATATCATTGCAGATATCTGTGCTTTCGACGCATCCGTGTCGCTAGATATGACGCGGTCTGCCAAAGCATTATGTAAATTAGTCCCAAATTGGCCAATCTCTCTCTCACCCAGTGGGCGCCTTGTCACCGCTGTAGATGTTATCGAACTTGAACCACCGTATGCGGTGAAAGGAAAAGGCTTGATGGGGGTGCTACTATTGTTCGCAGACACCGTGATAGTTCTTCGAAAAGTTGGTGACTCTCCTCTATCCGTCCGAGGCATCGTCGCTGAGGTAGATCGCCCGACTACACCAATTCATGCATTTTCGTCCTCGGCATCGAGGGCTGACAAAGGTCTCGTATTCCATGAGGCATTTGACCTCTTTGACTTGCGAATTTTCGAGTCTGAAGACGGTCACTTGATTCGAATGATTGTATCTGGGGAAGCAGCAACCATATTACCTACAACATCTACGTCATCTCGATATCTTACAAAAGTCTACTCGTTACTCGGTTCGTATGATTCCAAAGCCTCTCGGTTCACCGAGGAACTTGTCAAGGCCAGGATAGAAGGCCGATATTCAGAAGCAATCCGAGATAGTGGAAAATGGACGTTACGTTCAATCAGCCCCTTTGATGGAACGTTAGGCATCTTAGTAACCTTGTCGGAGGATAAATTGGTCGACACTGCCAATCTCGCGCACAGATCTTGTCAGGTTCAGATCTTGATAGATGGATCCGAAGATACTAAAGCAATTCTTGCGCTTAGTCGAAGCACAACAATCGGAGCTCGCATTACGACATCTAGTACAGATGGCTACCGTCTGGAGGCCGAGGGTGCTGATGGCACTGTATTTGCGGATGATTGTACATCGGATGAGTTGGGTGCTTTGCTCCTTGCAAGGTGTAAGTCATCCAATCAGCTCGTGAGACTACACTAACACCCCATAGTAAGTGACCTTGTTTGGCTCCAAAGCCAGCCGCAGAATCCAGGCTTTGTCCAGTCTCAGATACTGTACAATCAAAGTGTTTTGACATCGCTACCCAGAGCTGTTCCTCAAGAGGATAGCCACCCTCCAAATATGCGGCCTCTCTCGCCTGTCAAGATGATCTCTAATCTCCTGAGTGGTGTTTCCTTGAGTCAACCGAATACGCCTTCGAAGCGTCGCCACAATAATATCGTCACGAAGGAGTTACCGTCAATACCACCTCCAGTTCCCGGAAAGTCCTTGGTCGAACCGCATGGGATCCCTGATGATAATCCTTTCAGCAGTAAAGTTACCCTCTTGGGAACCACGTCTGGTTCTTACAAGACCCCACTGGCATTGTTAGAAGAAACTTCCGTAGCATATGTTGTTGCTCTTAGGTCAAGAAGCGGCAACGTTGTGGGAAAAGTCCTGCGGAGTCGGGCGTCAGCTGATGAGCTCGCTGTTAATGAGTTGTATAACGTCCTACTCGAAGAGCCTAGTAGGCTCCAAGCGGCTGCTGAAGTACCTATTGACGTCTTGTTTGCTGCTTACGAGAAGTTTTTGAAACGAGCTTGGAGAGATCGCATGGGGCCTTTGATTTCCGCAAATGCAATGCAGAGTTTGCAATCGACATTCGACTCTGGTAAGCCTGTTATGTTTAAGCAGCAGGTCAAGAGGTCGTTGGAAGAAATGTCTCCTCAAAATAAGAGAGCTTTCGTAGCGACCATAAAGCTCTTGTCAGACTTGCTCGACGCATCTGGTAACGATGGCGATCGAGGTTCTCTAATGGCGAGTTTTGCTGAAGCGTTGGTTTACGAAGGCCATCCCCACGATTACATCATGCTTCTCGATCGGCTGGTGGATGACTATGATGGTCTTTTTGACGAAGCCACTACTGTACTCACAGAGGGCAATACTACCTCAGCCACAGGATCCTTGTCGCGGACTCGTTCATTCAACACTGGGTCTATAAGCTCGAATACCTCATCGTTGCGGAGGAAGTTCGGCTTCGGCACCTTGACGCGAGAGAACAGCAAAAATGAATCCGAGTCGAAAGTTGCGTCCATATGGCGGACATTAAGCAAAAATGCAAAAAGCCCAGGTGACAAACATTCACAGCCCCCAAGTCTTTCCAAAGCCTCCGGACCCAGTTTGGTCAGGTCACGGTCAACAGATATTGATGGACGGATGCTCCCACCCTTGAGACCAATTTCTCGAGATAGACCCACGACTTCAGGTTCTGCACCAGAAGAAGAGCCAAGATCTCGCCCTGGGAGCTCGCATTTGACTACATCGACTCTGAGCAGCATTGGGGAAAATACGCCAACAAAGCCAGCTATACTACCGAGGAAGAAGCGTCGTAGTTCACTCTCGGATATCTTGTCTCTCCAGCCCGATCCAGCAACTGCATGGTCTCCATTGCAGCCTCGCAGACCGATTAGGGTGAATAACGCTAGTATCGACACTCCTCCATTGACGCCGTCACCAACAAAGCAATCCCCGAGCCAGCGGACGAATGGGTATCCCCAGCATGCTTCGGGATTACCGAGACGTTATGGATCACCAGAGCGTAAAGAGAATTCGCCGCTTCGAGATAATTCCCCTCGAAAAGCAAGTTCCCCTTCAATGCCTCGAACTCCTAACGCTAAGACACCGATCAAGCATACATCGGAGGAAGTTGTGATCACCAGCTTCAGTCCTCAGAAGCAATATACGTCTCGTTCCGGCATCCCAGCGCCAAATCGGGGTCTCAGTGAGCGCCCATGGCCTCCGAACTGCAATGGCACACCGCCTAAGAAAGCTGCTTCATCGATTCAGAAATTGCGCATGCAAAGCCCCCAGAAGATACGAGAACGTCTCAGCCAGGAGCAGAAAACACTGACCATCTCGGACGAATCTTTCCAAACTGAAATGGCGAAGATTGGCAAGGAAATGGCTACATACAAGCTTCAGCGTTCACCCACAAAGCCTAGGTCCACGATTCCTGCAACCCGCTCTATCTCTCGCTCCACATCATCAGCACCCACTCTCGATAGCCTCTCGGCCCAGCTAACAACACTTTCGAAAAACCTTTCCAACTTCACCGAGACCCAAAAAGCCTCACTCTTATCCATTTCCACTGACGTTGAGTCATCGCTGCTGGTTAGTGAGAAGAAGGGCCGGAAGCTGGACGAGCTGTATCGGGAAGCGAACGCGGAAAACGAAGCGTTGTACGAGCGCTTCAATGATGAGCTAGGAAAGATTCTGGCCAATGTCAGGAAGGGCGAGGGGGTGGAGGAAATGAGAAGCAAGATGAAAGAGGCTCAGGATGAGATGGTGAGGTTGAAGAAGGAGAATGCAAGATTGAAGAGGGAAGCCGTTGGTCTGAGGAGTATGATGAAGGGTGATTGAGGGAATGCAGTTCTCGGCTTGCGTTGGATGATAGGTTGTATATGACTCGAATGCCAACATGGTTCAGGCGCGGCACGGATGGTCAGGGGTGAACAGGCGTCGCGGAAGGAGTAAGACATACCCCAGCGAAGGTCCTGTTTCGGTACATGGTTCTCAAGATGTATGATACACTAAGCCCGCAGACGTGGTGCTTACGCTTTCACCATACCATTATGTTTGACACGAATTACACATGGTTGACATAGTAGGTGTAGAAACTGAGATTCTGCAAGCTGATCTTACATTGCCGTACCATCGATGGAGAAAAAGGGAGGGTGAATGTAGAAACGATTGGCATCCTACGTGCTTCACCTTTCGTGGTGTGGATGCCATGTACTTATTCGAGCAGGCTGCGTCCGAGCTTGGCCGATAGCCGACCACCCCTTTCCAGTTTCTCATGGTCTTCAAAGAAGAAGTGGTAATAGAAAGGCGAGTATGTCAGATGCTTGCTAAGAACCTTTGATTCTCTTATCAATGCGACTCTGCCTTCATTCACGGCTGCCCGTTCCACTGCATTTCTGATCTTGCATCTGTAGACATTTGATGGTTTCACCGGATTGGCCATATCAAAATTTAGGCTAATCTACTGTACCTACAACATACCGAGAGAGTACTGTTGACAGAGGCTATGATGAGGTACATTTTGATAGAAATGGATGAAAAAGATATTGAATTCCGTACGGAGCGTAGGGATACGGAGTAAGGTGTTGAAAGAGGCTACTAAGATTAAGTACAGTCCGACCGGGCTATAACGATATTGGTTGTAACGATATCCGCTTCGTAACGATACGTAGCTGCGCATTTGATTATTTTTAGTGTGGTTTAACGATATTCGCAATATAACGATATATCGTTATATTTTCAAGAAATCTTGCGGGTATCGTTATAGAGTAGACGTTTATTAACCTATTATAAGGAGGGGGGACTACCTTAGTAAGTAATTTTTGGTAATTTTTGCCAATTAAACCCTAGAATTTAGGTATACTATGTAATCTTCGAGCTTAGTCATGCCTTGCTGTAAGGATATCCCGTTTATAACGATACGACCCTGTGCAATTAGCATATCGTTATAGCCCGGTCTGACTCGTATCATGAAATCAGACGGGATGCACATCATCCCGTCCCGCTAAAATCACGCTAGTAATCACGGTGTGGTGGGTGGTCGATTGGAAGAGGAGAGATAAGAGGTAATCCAAGTAAACAAGGGCATTCAGTCCGCTTCCAGTCTGACACCATGCCCTCCTGATCCATCCCGCATTCCAGGTCAGAAGACACAAAGATGCCGCTCAGATGATCTATTGCAAACTCTCCGATAAGATGAGATGAGCCTGTGAGGTGCATCTTTTTAGTCCTCCCGTCCGCCCTTGTCGCTTTGAGGAAACGCGTACAGCATGGGCCATGGCAGGAGCGGTGCGGACCTTCTACCGCGTCCCTCTCCACACTCGCGGAAATCATCCTTCACTCTAATGTAATTCCTCCTCTCTTCACTCACAGCGTTTTGATATGTTCCCGAACCTGTCCCGCCGCTCAAAAGCACCAAAGGACAGGGAAACGTCCCCCTTCTCTTCTCCCTATTCGAATATACAGGCCTCGCCGATAGCGGCACGACGGAGCTCCGTCGAAGAACGTCGACGTCCTGCTGCCAAGTTTGATCCAGTCATCTCTCCCGGGCCCGTAGATCGTATTGAGGAGGAGGACCAGGACGATGACGAAGGGCAAGAGGAAAATGAGGACGGGGATATCAATGAGGACGACGCAGGGGAAATGTCGCCCCTCCTGCCCATCTTCTCCGCTGCACATCTAGGTAATCCCCTAACATGTACCGGATCAGTCTATGGGTATTGACTTCTATATAGACGCTTTACCAGTATATAATCTCACCCACACCATCCGTCTGCTCGTTGTACCTCGGTGCGAGACGACCCTGTCATGGGACCAACTACGCTCGCCTCAGGTATCACAGTTCTTGGTTAAACCTATACAGCAGCAGATACGAGATTCCCACTTCTCCAAGGCTACACTATACGCCCTCATCGCCAATTGTTTGCAGTTCAACAAGGAAGCCTCTACAAACCCTGGGAATAGTGGCACAAGCAAGACGAGAGCACTTGTATGCGAGCTTCTCGCCATCAAGCTGCTCAGGGAGTTCAGTACGAGGGAATTGGTATTTCCTTGCCATACCATAGGAGTTGAACCCTACTAACATGATCTAGATTGGTACTAAGCCCAGTATCTCGTTTTCGTTCAGATCCCACTGATACCGCAACAGATGCCTTATCATACGACTTCTACCCACTTCAGGGTATCCCTACATCAGCCAACGGAATTATTACTCCTGGAAACAACTGGGGTGCGTCACCAAGAGAGAGAGCACAGCCCTATGCGGCTCGTATCTCTACACTCGAAATTGCTATACGGGCTCAGTCCAAACGCTTCCTGGCTCATCCACTCGTTGTTCAGCAACTCGAGGCCATCTGGGCCGGCTCAATAGTCTTCCATTCTTCTGCTGATAATCTACACAGAAGCCCAGAAAAGGTGACGCCAAATCAGAACCGTGGATATGGTGCTATAGGCGGACGTCCAGCTTTGCAGGCCTCACCGGACCGGTTGCAACCTGCAAAGCAAAGGGACCACCTTGAGCCTACCAAATTCGTGGTACGCCGGTCGGCAACACTCTATGACCCGCGAGATGCTTCGTTATTCAAGCTTTCAAGGTTACGTGTTCCTAGATATCGCCAATTCCTCTCGACCGCGTCATTTGCGGTCTTACTTGGCTTATACTTGGCTGTGTTGACCGAGCGTTCACTTACAATCACCCCTTTGGAAGTGATCTTTTGGATATGGAGCGCAGGGTTTATGCTTGACGAAGTAGTAGGTTTCACCGAGCAAGGTTTCAGTCTATACATCATGAGCTTCTGGAATGCGTTCGACCTCGGCATCCTACTTCTTTTGATCTGCTACTACGGTATGCGACTGTACGGCATACTGATGCCAGCTGCGAGGAAACACCACGTCGCTGATATGGCCTACGATATGCTGGCTGCAAACGCCGTTCTGTTGTTCCCACGACTTTTTTCGGTCCTGGACCACTACCGATACTTCTCGCAACTTCTGATCGCCTTTCGCATGATGGCTATGGACCTTGCCGCCGTCTTTATACTTATCGTCATCAGCTGCAGTGGATTCTTCGTGGCTTTCACCTTATCGTTCGGCACTCGTGATTACGATGCCGCGTCGGTTGCGTATGCTTTGTTTCAGATGCTCATGGGATTTACACCGGCCGCATGGGAGGTCTGGGGTTCTTACAATCTACTTGGAAAGGCGATCCTGACGCTCTTTCTGTTCATCTGTCACTTCCTGATCGTCACCATCCTCATCACGGTCTTGACAAATTCTTTTATGGCAGTCGTACAGAATGCGAACGAGGAGCATCAATTCGTCTTCGCCGTCAATACTATATCGATGGTCAAGTCTGATGCTCTCTTCTCTTATGTTGCTCCTACCAATGTCATTGCTTGGCTTCTGGCACCGTTGCGTTTTATATTGCCCTTTCGTCAATTCATACGGATCAACCGTACCACCATCAAGGTCACTCACTTCTTCATTCTCTTTGCGATATTTACGTACGAGCGGGTGATTTTGAAGAGATCGCTGTTCGATCCTACGGAACTCGTCGAGACTCGAGACCATCATAATCTCGCAGTTCGGGCTTTTGACGTCCCAGGCGCTCGCCTGAACATCTTTAGTCCAAACCAAAACCGCCTGCGGGAACCCTCGGTGGCGACATTCCACAAGGATCGAGCCCTTGATGAGGTCTTCAGACGACCCTTCCGAGAAAACACGATCCGCAATTCTGAGGAACGTCGGAAAACAGACGTAGTTGACGATTGGATGCAGAATATGGGCCCTGATGGGACCGCGAGTCCTCCGGTCGAGCAAGATCGGTCCGTTCTGGAGAAATTGGAAGCTCGTCGGCTGGCTCACCGAAGGTCTCAGCTAGCAATGCGAAGAGGTCAAACGAGGCGGGGACGCAACTTTACAGAAGCAACCATGTCCATGATGTCAGATCCTGAGGAATTTGCTACCGCTGGTCAGACAAGAACCTTATTACGCCGGCGCGAAGACAGCGATTTACCAAGTATGAGTATCGACGATGTACGTAGGCAGACAGATGCCGATGGTGATGATGAGCTTGTGACGAACGATGAGGACGAGTTGGTGACACTAGATCGTCCAAGCGCAACGCCTCAGAGGGAACAGATCGCCAAGGAACAGCAGAATGAGGATTATTTCCAGAGGACGCCTACTGCTCGACCAAGGATCCCACATTTTACCTCAGTGATAACGAATCAAGTCAAGGCCTCCCCACCGAAGCAAGTAGCGATAGTGCGTACCAATGTTCTACGCCAAAGTCGCACATCGCACATAAGAAATGCATCGAGCAACACTGTCCTCTATGATCCACCCACACCACAGGATGACACTTCAACATCATCGCCCAGCCGAAAAGCCATTACTGCCAGGAACAGTACGAAGAATACTGGGAGTGCGACTCCGGTAGCCTCCACCGGCAAACGTACACCTAAGCGCCTCCTCCCAGGTGTCGCTCGGCCAAGACCGATAATGCCACCGCGGTCCGCCTTCAAATCTGCGCCCGACCTTGCCGGAATGCTCAACTTTGATGATCGCCGAGGACGACGTAACTCTTTGACCATGGATCTTGGCTCCGACATTGGGGACAACAAAGCGATTGGCGGAGGCTACATCGGTGCCATTCCCAACAGCTTTGCCACGCAGATGGCCTATGCGACTGGCGCTATGAGAGCCGGACAAGCCGCGGCTGGTAACAACGATGATCAGCAGAGGATGTCGAAGTTGATGCTCGCCCGGATGAACGCATTGGAGGTGGGTTTCCGGGAGGTACTGAAGGAGGTTAAAGATTGGCGGAAGGATGATACCAGGAGTGCAGGTGATGAGCCATCGCCTGCCAAAAAGGCCGGAAGAACGAAGGGCAAGCGGGACGGCAAGAAGGAGATTAAGGTGAAGATGATGTCGGATAGTCAGGAGAATGAGGGAGAAGATCACCAGAAGCTTCCTGCGGAGAAGATGGGGACCTCCATTTAGCGAGACATTTGTCCGGCTGTTTCGCCGTTGACAATTTGGGTGCAATTGTACGACTATGGGCTGCTTTTGTGATTTGCATGTAACTATCATGGCGGTTTACGTTGTCTTTACTGCACGATATCCCTTTAGCTTAGCATACAATGTGTTTGCGGATCTTTCTTGCCTTCTCTCATGAGGACAACAGTCCACCAAGATATCCATTACCATTGGGCCAAATTGCATGTCGTCACACTTCTAAATAAATTCCTGGCGTGAAACTCTGAACATCATGGGAATTTGCGCAAATGAAAACGTGCTGTTTGTAGATGGGTAAGAGTAAGATAACCATGCATATAATCATATGCAAAAACATTTTCAGATTTCCGGGCTACGCCATCTCACGTATACCTACCTTATCTACCTACCCCCTACCTCGTTCCACTACATCCTCACGAACACGCCAGCCCCTGCCCCTCACCACTTTTTGGTCAGTATACTTCCAGATAGACCATCGAGCATATGCGCAGGTACGTACGCACGCCTTTCATCCTCTTACATTACATTATCGAACCTACAGCAAGTGATTCAAGGATTACTAGAATATCGAGCACTATGAGCTAAAGTCCGGCTGTGGAATTGTGACTGACGGTGTTGTTAGATTTTTTGGAATGTGGATAATGGATAATGGAGGATTTAGTAAGTTTGATGGGGAGGCTGGGGAGGCTGGGGAGGCTGGGAAGTATGCATGTTTTTGTTGAAGGGGGGGAGGGGGGAGGGGGATGGGTTTGGGGGGACTTTTATTTGTGGGGGGGAGGGGGGGGGGGGGATGGTTTTTTTGGAAGGGGGGGGGGGGTGTTGAGGTGTTGGCGTCTGAGAGAATGATTCGGTCCCGTGCATTTGTCTGGCGGCGAGATGTTTTGATGAGGTCTTTCAGGGGTTTTACGGACGTTGTGAGCTTTCCCCAGATGATGGATCGAAGTCTCGTTTGTAATTTTTTGTTTGAAATTTCTCCAGGACCTGCATGCGCAGTATTAGGGGGTATATATCAATCGCTCACAGTCCTGTAATAGTTCGGGGATTACCGCTCTCTAGTCCTGTACCTATTCCAGAAGCAGACTCGCTATGCGCTGGTTCACTTCCGAAGGGGATTCGTGACGCCCATCATCTATCTCACCGCAAGCCCAAGGCCGCTTTCGAATTGTCGTACACAACATAAGTGATGCTGACCGCCGGCACCACCTTCAGCAGGTTCGGCGTTATTCCCTTGAACAGACCTCTCAAGCCTTCTCCTCGCACAGTCTTCACCGTGACGTCCCAGACACCCGTATACGTTGGCGGATGTGTAGCCGTGCCTTGACTCTGCAACCTCGTCCTCAGCAGATTGAGCGGATAGACGGCCGTGGCACCAAAGGCACCGCTGAAGGCGCCGATACCGGCGGTGGTGAAGTTGCTGAGCGCAGCGTCGTCTTCGTGGCAGCATTTTATGCGCGCTTTACGCGCTGTGATGAATCGCTTGAGGTATTCGAAGGTTGTGAGGTCGATGGCGCTGTATGGGAACATGCCGACTAGGCCCATGGGGAGGCCACGGTAGAAGGAGCGGATACCAGACTTAGCCCACATTTTACGAGCGGTGGTCAGTATCAAAGCGTTGCCGTGTTGCCCTCCCTGGACTGTTTCGTTTTGCACCCGGCTAGGAAGGAGGTTAGTGCTTGAGTGATGATGGGGATGTATGTCCACTAACAATTTCAATGTGTCGAGAGGATAAATGCAGAATCTGAAAAAGGGACGATAAGCTTGGCCTTGACGGGGTGCAGATTTGTTTCCGCTCACTGAGATATCATTCCGCCAGTGCCAGCAGCAAGAAATTGAGTCCATGGGTGGAGAGCTTTGGGATCATCGTGACCTTCGAGCCGTGCTAAAGCACGTTTAGATCCCTGGCAGCCATTAGGTCAATCGTGGCAATCCACGGGCTCTCATACCTCATAAGAACCGAATTTGATGGCCGATTCTGGCATGACTTTGACAACGTTAAGGCCGTTGCCTGGCGAATTAGCTAGCCCCATAAGCTTTGTTCCACACGCACTTACCGGCGAAGAGACTCCGCATTCCTCCCATGCGCCATAGAGTCTTGGTTGCCTCTACTAAAGGCCTGCCTACGGTCTTCGCCGCCTCAAGAGGGGCTCCTGATTTGGCGGCACTGATAGCATCAACTTTCACTCCAACTTGGGCTATTAAGTAAACCTTGAGTCGATCTAGGGGTGCGGTAGATGTTCGCGAGACGACGCCAGCTATGCCTCCGGCGAGGAAATACCCTGGATCAGGGAAGAGATCCGTCAGCTTTGCCACTTTGCTTGAGTACTGTTGGTAATCCGCAATACTATCGGGTGCAATGATGTCCTCGTACTGTGGGTCGTTATCACCCGGATCCCAAGGAAATGTGATCGCTTTCCTCTCAATGGCATCTTGTGCTGCGGTTTTCCGCTCGATATATGATGGTGTAGGCACAGGTGGTGTGATTGGTTTTGGCGGCTTTGCAATGCCGAAAACAGCGCCATACAGATTCCTAGGAAATTTATGATTACCTAGACCCTCCACAGTGTCATCCGAAACATGTACATCCCCCTCGGAGTTGACGGTGAGAGCGGAGGAGTAGTAGGATAAAACGGCCTTAAGGTTTGGGGTTTGGGCGGGGATGAAAAGTAGAAAACTCCTGTGTGCCAAGTCAATAAGACACTGATTAGATTTGTGTTACACTGTGTAGGTGTTACCTCCACTCGTCGAAGCTTATGACTCCATCATGGTTTGTGTCCACCTCGGAAAAGAATTGGTCAAGCTTTGAAGTCGGTAACATAATTCCAGCTGCCACAAAAGCCGCCCTGAGCTCGCTTTTGTCCAATTGCCCATTGCGGTCCCGGTCAATGCTCTTGAAAAGCTGCCAGAGCTCCCTTTCAGTTTGCTCCACAAACCCCCGGAATTCTGATGACAGCCCTCAGTCGTATCCAATAGCTATCCATAGGAAGAGACGTACCAGAGAATGAAATATGGCCATCCTTGTTGGTATCCACAGCTTTCAAAACATCTTGAAGAAGGGAATCTGCATTCTTGAGAGCTAATTTGATGGTCAGTGAGCGTGTCCGGCCATTGACCAAGATGTACCGACGATGATCAATCTTGCTGAGCCCCTTCCTCAGGCCATTGAGGTTCAGTTGCCCCTCATTGCGCGTATCGAGGGACTTCCAGAGCTTCTCTACTCGAGCGTCTTGGCTTCGCTTGTCTTCGCTGTCCATGCTTTGGAGCTCAGGTTACCAATACTGATCCATCGCTGCCAATAATGAAGAATATCTTCCTTCTCTCGCTATTTCTCACTCCACACCTTGTGAGTGGCATGATGACGCGTCGAGTACCATTACGACTTGCTTCATTGCCTGTCAAACTGTATAGCTGTACGACGGTCGGACCGTTAGGCTTGGTGTTGTGATTGCAAACGGGCAACGTGGGGAGCGCATGGAAGGGGCGGCCCGAAAGCGGACCGTTAGTTCCATTCTATTTCTAGTCCCCCCTGGTCAACAATATTCGCAGATCTTTACTCCGTACTGGTAGTTATACAGGATCATTGTTGATAGGCATGACAGCCCACCATACTACAGTGTAGAGCAAAGAGTTCTTGTATGGATGGCTGGATTTTCACGAGACATAATCAACAACAATATGTCTACCCTTGGTTTTCTCTAAGATGGGCATCCCGCCTCTTTACAAATCCTAATTGCGTGACACAGATCTATATCTATGAATCAATTTGTGAGTTACTATTCCCTATGGACAGAGCGAACATAGGAAAACCGGTTCAGTTCTAGATGAAGTGTGCAGCTTGACGACCTTAGCATCGATAAATCTGAATTGTTTCTGTTGAGCATGCAGATAAAGACAAAGTAGGCCAATATTGATTAGGTATCTGCTCGCTGCAATGGCTGCGAACTATTGGGCCTCTACCCAGCGTCGCCACTGGCAATTCTCACGGGAAAACCTGGCAGAGATCAGACAACAACTGGAAGATGAGGATCGGAGCTTGGTGCAACAGTATCCACTACCAGATAGACGACTTCTTAGCAAGTTCTTCCTTGAGCGTATGTCCCTGGTCGTCTCTTCGTCTGGCATTCTGACTGTATTCTACCAGAATTGGCAAAGCTATGCAAGCGTACGCCTATAAGACAACAGGCTCTTGCCACGGCACAAATTTATATACGAAGGTTCTATAGCAAGGTCGATATTCGCCATACGAACCCGTATCTCATCGTGACAACGGCGCTTTACTTAGCGTGCAAGATGGAGGAATGTCCTCAGCACATCAGACTGGCTGTCAATGATGCTCGTAGTAATTGGCCAGGTTTGTTTCATTGCCTCCGTACAAGACTCAAGATCCGTTGACCGGTGTCTACAGAGTTCATCAGCTCGGATGTATCAAAAGCCGGCGAGTGCGAGTTCTATATGATCTCGGAGATGGACTCTCAACTCATCATTCATCACCCTTATCGTACGCTGCACGAGCTTCAGGGTACACTGAGCTTGGCGCAGGATGATTTCTCCTTGGCCTGGTCTATCATCAATGATCATTACCTGACCGATCTGCCACTCCTCTTTCCACCCCATGTGATTGCAGTCACAGCGATATTCCTAGCTATGACGCTAAAACCCACACAAACAGGCCTACAAGGTGCGGCTAGCACAGCTTCTGTCCTGAGTGGTACTAGCTCGTCGACGAAGGACCAATCTGGTATGACCCGAGGTCCACCAAGCACGCAGCACCAGAAAGTGCAGAATCTTGTCAGCTGGTTAGCAGAAGGTGAGGTTGACATTAAGGCCGTTGTCGAGTGTTCGCAAGAAATCATCTCTCTCTACGATGTTTGGGAGCAGTACAACGAGAAAGCGTGCAAAGAACAAATCGCAAGGTTTGTGAAAGCCAGGGGACTGGATAAGTGAATCAGGAATACAGTGGCCCACTAGCTACAAGACTAGCCCGCAAGGATTACCTTGAAAGAGGATGGGAGGAAGCGAAGCCATCGAGATTGGCGGATATAAAGTATGCACTGGCAGTCAGCTTGCACGCGCGCTTGCCACGCCGACCACGTTGAGGCGAGAATGATGAGCGTATTCCCTTGGACTGGAACGGCGATAGAAGCGTGCTCATATAGCATTACTTCGATTGCTCTCGGATCGAAGGATCAGCAATTGGCACAGGTCTACTCCGTATGGGTCGAAACCCCAGAATCAGCCATAATGCAGATCGAGTTGTCTCACATCCACCGTCTTCATCACTCATGCGGAGCTCCAACAAATTTGTCTCTGGACTTGCGTTGAGTACCATTCGCCATCGGATACCTCCAAATTTGATGCGCGCGACGGGCTCAAAAGGACCAGACGCGATCCTGCTTAGCAACACATTACGTAGAGTGTTGGGGACGCTTGTGTGATTCCACTAAGAATTGGGCAACGTCGTATAATTCAATCTCAGCCCAGATTCTGTTGTCGCAAAGCTTCCTACCTATCAATTGTTGTGCCCATCTAGATATCTTTGGGAAGGCAGGTGAATGCTCACTTGTCAGTGATCAGTAACATTTTAATCATTCACCCCGAAAAGGCATCCAGGGTACTCTCTTCCGCTGCGAGGTCAGACAGACTCAATTTCAAATGCGTTGTGCATCCCGGTGCTTTGGGTAGGTACCTGCGGGCGGGTTTCTTCTGGCTTCTCGCTGCTCTCACTATATTTCCAGCATGTGGGCATTGACAGCTTGGAGCAGCTTAAGGACCTATTTCCATATAGGCACCTGAATATATTGAAGACTGCCGCGAGAGCGTCCAATTAGGGTCCAGGAGAAGTAGCATTTACCTTAAGCTCATCGCATTCATTGTCATACCACCTCATTTGAATTTGTAATCTACATTTTCTGCTCCTCGTTTTGAGATTCGACGTCCCGAGTGTTGGTCGCATGACTTCGAAGAACGAGCAAGGATTAATGACTCAAATCCTCGCTCGAACTATCTGTCTGCTCCGTGGAATCATCCGTATTGTCAGAATCATCATCATCAGAAAATTCAATGGTGTAGACTGGAATCTTTCTTGCCCGTCGACGTGCAGTCCAGAAACTTGCGTTGTGGAGTTGTGAGTGACTGTGGGGTAATCCCTGTGGTACCATGAGTGTTCTGATATCACAAATACTGTCTGCCAGCTACGGACGCAGTGGGGAAAATACGACATCTTCATAACCGTCACTGTCTGGAATCCCCAAAGCGTCTAATCTTGCCCAACCATGAAGGGCGCCCCTCGACACAGTGAGTTTGGTTTCTGGTGAGAGCCTGGCGAGTTCATCCCTCCGTTTCATCGGGAAGTCGCCATCGGTCTGGAGGCTCTTCCATTCGTCCATCTTATAGTCAAGGTCTTCGAAGTGGATCCCAAAACCTCTTTGGACACGTAAATCTGTAAGGTGTCCGAAATCAGCTTACGTAGAAGGCGACTATTCTAAAGTTTACGAGCCACTATCAGGGCGTATAATAGGGATGATTGCTCCACTATGGCTTACAGCCCGGGAAAAGGTACTCAGCAAATCATAACACAGCTGGAAGGTCTTACCTAGATGGGCTAAACGATGGAGATGGAGACTGATGTAACAGCAGACATCTTCCCACGCGGACTCGTCGCTCATAGTACAACCAGTATGATATTTCTTTCCCCCGGCAGCCTTCATTTTTATCATCGCACTCGGGTACATGATTGATAGCCTTCTGAGGGAGTCTAAGCTCCGTGTTCCTCGGTCTTTCAAGAAAGGTATCACGACGGCAGGACTATAATTTGCGTAGAACATATTCCGGGAATAAAATATGGCTGATGCCTCTTGGTAGATTTGTCTATTCGTTTGTAGCATACGGATGTCGCTCATACCCTTGGGGAGCTTGTAGGTCGTGAACACGTACCTAGAGTGAGGAACGACTTCATTGAGGAGGAAGGAGGTTCGCTTCGTAAAGAGAGGGTACCATCGCTCATACTTGTCGGGCTGGAGCACATCGACCATGAGATGACCTATGTTCTCTTTCTGATGACTGGGACTAGATCAGCGTCCATTCCCCCCAGAGGCGATCGTTCTGGGGGCAACTCACATGTGGGTTTTCCCCTCAGCATCGACAGTAGATTTGTAGATCCACTTCTCCTCAACCAACACCTCTGAAAATATCATGGCCCGTACCTCCAGGGGCAGATCAAGGAGCCTGAATGGTTGGGTTTGGGACATGATGAAGTTTCAATGCTGCGGAGAGTATTCTACGTGTCGAAACAGCAACACGCTTCCATTGATTTGACTAGCGAACTTGGTTTCCTAAGATACTTTCTTTGGGTGACAACGCAAGTATTGTTTGGGTAATTTCAATGAACACCGAGGTAGGCAAGCCTTTAGACCGATTGGTGGTGTGAGCTGTTTATAGCGCATCAGCGATGAGCATTTAGTAAGCTAGGTAGCTTATACAGCAAGTCTTCGCAATGGGTAGATTGAGGGTCGTTGACATAAGAGCACAGAGCTTGTTCGTGATTACCCCTATTTGCCTAAATCTGCTCGTTTTGCGGAACTGAAAGTCGCGCGCACCACGAGAATGTCAGAAAGTCTTTTCCTTGTTACTACGCAACAACCACGCCATGGTATGACTCCAAATTCGTCCAATGTCATCCTGAACGCATAGTTATCACGCCCTTAAATTTGCATGTAGTAATTCCTGGTAGTTCTAGAGTAGAACTCCGAAGTAGTAAGAAATCCATCTCTTCATGGAGTCAACTTTCTAGCCGAGGTAACTTCTGACGGCGGGGCAGGAGGAATAGTGAATTTCCTAAGGCTTCGTTTTTACATAGGAACAAGACCTCAGAAAGCTACAAGACTTGGTGCATAGCTTATTCATCATGTCTTCTAGATACTGCGATCATTTGAAGTCATACTAAGGTATGGTTGTTGCGTAGTAACAAGAAGAAGACTTTCTGACATTCTCGTGGTGCGCGCGACTTTCAGTTCCGCAAAACGAGCAGATTTAGGCAAATAGGGGTAATCTCTGAGATTATCACCAACATCACCTGGCATTCAGGCCAACCCTATGCGGGGACAATTGACGTGACGTTGAAGGTCACACCGGCTGGACATGTCAACCAAAAGAAGGCCAGATGGGCGCCGAAGTCATTGCCTTTGGATGGTTTTCAGCGCCCAACGACTCAATAGCAGAGATGGATCCAGCTAACAGTCCTAAAGCTCTGCTAGTGGGCACCACAGCGGACCTGTACCAAGAGCCAAACCTAGAACGAAAAGCAGCGATATCAATCTCAGAAAGCCAAGTTCCTAACAGGGAGTACTTTAGAAGCGCTCAATGGTACCTCATCCTTCACCATCTTCTCCCCCCTCTCCATCTAATCCCCCGCAGGTCTCCAGACGGCACCACAATCCTCACCTCCTCCGCCTCCGACACTCTCCGCTCATTCATCCTCCCTCCCGATCTCCTACACCCACCTCAACCCAAACAGCTCGAACCTTACACGACCCACACCTGCCCCGAACCCGTTCGCGCCAGCACCTTCCATTCCTCCTACGCCCTCGCCGAACCCTCCTCATGCCTCTTCATCGCCTCCCTGCGCTCTCTCCCAATCCGTCTACTATCTCCATTCGCACCAGGTATATTGTCAACCTACCCTCTAATATCGCCCACAACGGAAGCGTATATAACGCCACACTCCCTCCTATTCAATCCAAATAATACCAGTCGTTTCTTCGCAGGATCAGATAGCTGCATAAGTTCATTCGACATCAACAGGAACGGCGAGGGCCCCATCAGCACGATGCGCACCACCGCTTCTCGCAGAAACCACAAGTCCGCCGGCCAAGGTATGAAAGGCATCGTCAGCGCCATGGCAATGAGTAGCGAAGGAATTCTGGCCGCGGGAACGTTCAATCGATGGATAGGTCTATACGATGGCCACGGTAGCGGCGACACTCTTGCCGTGTTCCCACTGGCAGCCGAATCCGAGCCCGAGGAAGAAAAAGGACAGGGCATCACCCAAGTCCTCTGGAGCGCGTGTTCCCGCTACTTATGTGTCGCCGAGCGACGCAGTGACGGTATTGGTGTATGGGATGTTCGCGGTACAGGCAAGCGTCTAGCGTGGCTGAGAGGAAGGAAAGCGGAAACGCAGCAGCGACTTGGCGTAGAAGTGTTGGGAGGGGAGGTGTGGGCTGGAGGCACGGATGGCGTGGTGAGGGTATGGGAGGAATTGGGGATGAAGGAGGGAATTGTCGATCCTGCGTGGCAGTTTCAGGCTCATGGGGATGCGGTGTCTTCTGCTACGCTGCATCCTACAGGGTCCGTGTTGGCGACGTGTTCGGGGCAGAGGCACTGGGATGCACCTACGGATGAGGGCAGGGACTCAGAAAGCCATGCAGACAGCATAGTATCCTCCATGTCCTCGGCGAGATTATCTAATTCTACTTCGCAGCAGACAGAAGCAACCATGAAGTCAGATAACAGCTTGAAACTCTGGGCTTTGTGATTGTTACTGCCATCTTGAAACTTTGATGAAGGATTAATATACATTTGAGCTATGTGCTAGAACAGAAGTCGAGAATGCGATATATGCAAGGCAGAAAAGCATTGGGTATCTCCGCCAAAATCCCACACGCCGATACGAATGCATCCGTTTCGCAGACGAAACGCCGTCGCAATGCTCGCTAAGACGTTGTGACGATCGCTAGAAAATACAGGGTTACAAAGGGAACGATCGTCTCAGTCTTCACTTTCAGCCTCTGCCATGGCCTGTTCGCTCTCATTCAAGATCTCCGTGATCTTTGCCAGATTCTCAATCGTGTTCCGGCCGTGGCCCACCAATAGCAACTTCTCTGCATTCGCCGGAAGTCCTAGGTACGTCGGTGGCTCACGCTCTGGAAGGCGGCCTACCCAGTCCATGAAGTCTTTCATCTCGTTCCCTTCAGGAACTGTCAAGCTTCCATCTCCCTCCGTGTACAACTTCGCTTCCTCTATTGATGCTCCTTTGACGAGCTTGTGGTCATCTTCAAATGCCTCTGGAACCATAACATTGTTGACAAGCTCCGATAGCTCTTTGAAGTCGCTCTCGCTATCGATTTTGCCACCGTAACTCTCCGTGATGAGAGTGCGGATCAGGTCCCATGGGATCTTGACAGGAGCAACGTTTGTTCTACCATTGGCAACAGCGTCCATCCAAGTGTCGATGATATAAGCCGCGCATTCGTACTATTTTGACGTCAGTATGCGTCAACCGGAAAATTCCCCAATGCATGAGACTTACGTCGCTGTCATTGAATTCCCAGAAGCTCTTCCATCCAAGAACTGGTGCATAGCGTAGTCGCTCCTGGATGACTGCGTGCAAGAAGGATAGTAACAGGTACAGCCGCGCTTTCTCCCTTGGTTGCTGCATCGTCTGGACAGACAAGGTAGACAACGAATCCTTCATGTTGGCTCGCACACCAGCCGGCTGCGCATACATCAGTACCCGGGAAGCTCGGAGGAGGTTAACGGGGATCTTCGGACTAGTTTCCATAGAAAGGATTATCCGAAAGTCGGGATGAGGCTTTATGGACCCCAGTCGCTTCTCAAGGCTCTGCAGCCATATAGGTGCAAGGTGTACGTTCTTAATGAGGACCCATGACCCTGTTGCAGCAGCATTACTGATTGCTTTGTCCGCACTGGCAACACCTTCGTTTGAACCCATAGCGATGTACGAACATTGAGCCCTCGTCTTCTCGACTAGGTTCTCTACCTTGTAGCTGGCGTCGAATCCAGGACTAGAGCACAAGGCGATTGGACTTGCAGGGGATATTTGACTCACCACCGCCTGAAGGTCACCAGTGTAATCAAAAAGAGAATTGCCGAAAACAGCCGCAACGAATTTCTCTGCTGCTGGTACAAAACGATCGAGTCTATACAGTTTGACCAGCAAGAGTGACCGAAGGTACTTGTCTAGGTCACTGGTACCTTCCTTCCACACCTTGGGAACGAAGTTTTCTGCGAGTTCTTCAGTGCAAAATCTTTCAAGATCAATAGATGCAATTTCAGAGATGAAAGACTTTAATTCGGGCACCCGAGAAGCTTTGACATGAGCATCCTTGCGCATACTTCCATTTACAGAGGCATCGCACCCTTCAATCGTTAGGTCAACAATGCTGTCAACAAGATCCTTGTCCATTGGGTATGGCGAGGCTTGGGCGAGAAGCATGGCAAAGGTAATGCGATCCTTCTGGAGTAAGCTCAGTGAAGTCCTCTGAAAGGTGGTAATGAATAGGTCGCGGAGAATGACATCTCCTCGCGCAGAGTAGTCTTTGACTTCTTGCAGGTTGGAGTTGCTATGTAAGACCGTATCGAAGATGTCAAGAAAGTAGTGGAGCGAGAACTGGTAGAAATGATTGAGGTGATGGAGTTGCTCAAGGATCGCAAAGACTGCGCTGCAAGCGCGAGCGATCCTGTTGTATTGTTGGGTAATCGTCTCCACTTCAGCCATCACGCCATCCGTCTCTGCTACCTTCTTGGAAATTTCCCCTGATTCTTTCTTCAATGTCTCGAGCGTCTCAATCACAACATCGTCATCGAGAATATTGCCCCGAGATTGATTGAGGGCCTGGAGCAATCGCTTTTCGAGACCCCTGAGGTGAATACTGAACTCCCCCTGCATCTTGACAAGATTTGTACGTCTCTTGTCGATGTCAGGTCGCTCAGACTTAAGTACGTCATTAAGCGTCTGTGTTTGCAGACTACCTTGTGTCACAGTGAAGTTCACGAACGTAGTGCGGCTGCAAACGTCAGGTGGGAACATCGCGGACGGATCTCGCGTCGACAAGTATAATTGGAAAGATGGTGAAAAGTCGATAACTTGTTTGCCAAGTTGAATCAAGACACGCCCTCCAGTCTTCTGATACTCCTTGTTCAGCACATGATTTAGTACTGGGTCCAAATGCTCAGCATCTTGGATCAAGATGGGGTTGCCAAAGCGGAGTGAGCTCTCCAATTGCTTGATGAATGAGTCGTCTAGGAAGCTTGTGACAGTAAGACGGCGTTCTTTACTCTCATTCTGTAGAAATTCGGTTGCACGTCCCGAAGGATCAACAATCAAGGGATAGCGATTGAAGCGCTTCAGGATGATAGCATTTTGGGTACAGAGATCATCGACGGGCAAGCCGTTATCTTGCCACTTGAGGCGTTCGTCTGCATTAGAAAGGTACTCTGTCACTGGGTTGTGCACCTTGTAATTGATACCAGAGAGCCCTAGTTGACCAATCCAGTCATCGAGCATGAGTTTACGAAGTTGTTGATCGTACAGGCCGCTGTATGCGAGGAAAGCCGCTGCCACCAGGACATCACCGACAATAGTACTGATTTGGGTCTCGAACGATTTACTCCCTGACTCCCATCGTGTTCGTTCCGAAGATAAGCTGTCGAGCAGCTTCACACTTCTATTGACCTTGGTTTCTACACGCGACATTTCAGACTTGATCGACTGAGTGTCGCTGATGAGAGTCGCGTATTCTGATTTGTAAGTGGCTATACTGTCCTCGAGTTCGGCAATCTGGTTTTCGATCGCTTTGGCCTCCGCCCTGGTATTCAAGGCGTCTTCCTCAAGCTGCTCAGCCTCATCACGAAGAGGGCCAATGCGGTCCAGAATAGCGGAGAAGTTGACTTGAGCCTCCACCCACTGAACGAGAGGACCACAAGCTTTGCTAGCGCGATTCACTCGCTCATAGGTGAAGTCGTCCTTCGATAGAAACTCAGTCTGCATCTTAGCACGCAGAGTCTTGGTCATTTGGCGCTCGTTATCATAGCCTACGATGCTAGCGATAAAGTCGTCTCGGCGAACAAGGGCCTGGATTGTTTTCCACCCATCTATTTTGTGACCGAGCAAGGTACATACTGCTTCCAATGCAAGCTTGACCCCAGCAGGGGGGTTCGCCATTGAACGTACTTCTGTCAGATGTTGACGCTTTATGTTACCGACGGCTTCCTGGGCACTGATCACGGCCGGCTCAGCTTTTGCTAGATCTGCATTGACGACTTCTTTCCGGTTTGCCACCTCTTCCTCTTGCTTGTCAAGGTTGGCTTGAACTTCTAGAGACGCGGCTTTGCGCTGTTCGGCTTGGCGTTGATCAGCGATCATTCTTTGCAGTTTCTCGTTGGCTTCAGCGTCTTTCCTTTCCAATTGAGCCTTCTTTTGCGCTAAACTGCCCCGCAAGTCCCGAACTTTATCGACAGTGTCCCTCAGCTTTTCCAAACCAATGTTGAGATGACGTTGCTGCTCTTCAAGCTCCTCACGTTTTTCATTGAAAAGCCGGACACATTGGTCAACGAAGTCCAAGAAATGTCTAGGTGTGAGGAACGTTTTCCTGCCTTGTTGTTGTAGTAAACGTTGATTGAACCGGTGCAGGGAATGATGGACATAGACCATTGAATTAATCACAGTGTCGCGATGTGAAGCTGGCAAAGCTAGATCTCGGTAGGCCACAGGGATACTATCAGGTGCAACGAAGTCGGAACGATCGAGATCAACGGAGTGAGTCAACTCTAATCCAACCTGGAACAAAGCTTGGTCTGACCAATCTCCGAACCAATTCAGAACACAGCGATTGAACAGCGCTGGACTCGTTGCGGCCTTGGAGGAAAGCCCATTATCTGGTGGATTCATGGTGAATACTATGTGCAGATTTTTGATGATTTGTTGGGTGAACCACTTGTATAGCTCTTCCTGTGACCCTAGCAGCAGACCCTGCCGCTGGGCACCTTCTTTGCAAGCAGTCATGAGCGCTGCGAAATCGTCACCTTCGAAAAGACCTGGTACTTCAGCATTGGCTAGCAGTGTATTCATACGTTCCAGGAAGCCCGAGTCCAGAACATTGGATTCGTCCATAATGAAGCATAATTTCTCTCCTTTGCAACCAGTGCGGCGAAGCACATCCCGAAGATCATCATCGAAGTCGCTGGAAGAATACTTCCCATGTACCTTGATCTGGAAAACCGTGAGACCATTCATCCAGGCGACGAACCGTGAGAGGGTCGTCTTGCCGCTTCCGCTAACGCCGATAAGGATCAGATGCCCTTGAGGCTGACGGAAGACGCGGTCAATTCGAAGTACATGCTCGAGCACATCGTTGAATAAGATGATAGGAGTGTCGACCTCTTCTTCGCAGAAGGTCTTCAGCCTTGCCTTGACGAAGTCTCGGAGCTGCTCCCGTTCTACCGGTACGTAATTCTTGGAGAGCCAATTCGAGAATAGAATCGGCGCTTTCAGGGCAGCGTGTTCATCGATAGTGGGAAAATGTTCCAAAGCGATCCTTCGGACTGCGTCCTTTGTCCAACTGCGTTCATCATCCGCAACAAGCCTGTCCTGGAACAGTCGCAGGGCTTCGTGGGCCCATATCCTTACGAGACCTTCCACAGAGAGATTCTCTAGAGGCTTGATAGCCTCATATAAACCACGAACCCATCTTGTCAATTCACGAGGCGAGTACACATAGTGGGGCTGAATCGTTGGCGTGAAACGCGCTTGGGACTCTGCGTAGAATTGTACCATGGCTTTGGTGAGTGGATCAGAGTAGCCGCGAAGGTTCGGAATGACCTTCAAGACAGCGCCGTTGAAAGCGCCGTAAATCTGTTGAAGGGATAATTCGCTGGGGTAGTCGACCATGACCAAGGGAGCATGCCGCAGAAACCTTGCACCCAATGGCGTCCGACCAACATCAGTAGGAGGGTTGCATGCTCCAACGAACTGTATACGCTCGAGAGTTACCCATGTTCTGTCCAAAGTCCTCCAAAAGCCATTCTGTTCGACTAGCTGTCTGAGGAAGGATATTGCTCTCTGTGTCCCGTACTTATCTGGAGCTGGAAGATTGATTTCATCGCAGAAGAACACTAGCCATTTGCCTATCTGCGTTGGAGACATGACCACTCCGTTCAAGGTCTTTCGGTACTCACAATACTGGTCAAACGTTTTGATCAGCAAGTCAGGTGTAGTCGCACTCGAGAAATTGAGCCCAACAACTTCCATAGTCGGCAGTTTGCGGAGGGCGCTGATAAGGGTCATTGTCTTGCCGGATCCTGGTGGACCGCATAGGATGAGTGGCTTATGTTCAGCAAGCCATGAATAGAGAACGTCTTCGTGACGGACTGTATCTAGCGTAGGTACGACAACGTCATTCTGGGAGACCGAATGAGTGTTGACTTCAACGCTGGGTACTTGAGATTGCCATGGCGCCCATAGTGCCTTCGGAAGTGAGACATCATAATCGATCAAAGACGACGCGTCGCCGAGCAGAGGCATCTCAAATGTTGTAAGGCTTGCGATGTACTCGCCAAATAGCCTTCGATCTATGATCGGACAGTCTCCAACCAGCGCCCACACCATTGCTAAAAGCATCTTTTTCGAGATGAAAGACTCGACTTGCTCGGGCTCTAATTGGAAGTCTTCGTGTTGGATGTTGTACTCAATGATTGCTCTACAAGACCTATTTAATAGGGAAAACAGGGTGTTGAGAACTCTGATCTCAGTAAATTGCATAATATGTCTGTACTTCTGCGCCTCCTCAAGGGCGTTGTCCAGAAGGTGCTCGGTTCCGAAGAACTGCTGAAGGAGATCTGCTACCATTTCTTGTTGCGCAATGGCCTTTGTTGAATTCTGACCCGCCGCGTCCTCGTCAAGCTCCTCAAACGCTGTAGTTCGAAGACGTTGGAGATAATTCGCAACAAGCATATCTGATGTGACGGTGTCGTTGCTGAACCACACCATGCCGCAACGGCTAACGGTGGCAAGAGTCGCATACTTAAGTGTTTCTACCTCGAACAGGACTCGAACGTTCGGCGGTAGATTTAGTCGCTCTCCATTCGGCAGAGTGAGCAGCTTGTTGTCATCCAAGACGCTGTTTAAGTTTTCCACCCATTCGGGATCCACATCCCCATCGAAGACAATCCAATGTCTTTTTGAATCCTCCCCACGAAGGTTGTCAACTATTTTGCGCAAGATACTGGTGAATAGACCGTCTGTCCATTCTCGTGTCGTGCTGTCCAGGCTTCCGTAGAGCGATTCCTTGGACATTACTTTGGGGTCAATCATGTGGCATACACCTTCTACTCCTTCCGTTCGTTGTAGGGCTTTCAAGAGAATCTTCCAGATAGCTGACTTGCCTGATCCGGAGTCGCCTACCATCATAACACCGTGATGGATGCTTTGAATCTGATAAAGTTGCACGATCTTCGTGATCCATGTCTCGTTGATGGCTAGGTTGCACGCGGCGGCCTCCGTACGAATGGCGCCTTCTAATGCCGCGAGGTCTGCGCAGATGTAATGCACACCTGGGAACGCTTCTTGTTCAACTCTCTTCATAGTCTCCACGTCTTCACGGATCAGCTTCGGGGCTATTGTCTCTCGAATGCTTTGTACGATGATTTGAGGCTCCAGATCCTCCTCATCATGATCATCTTCCGTTGCTGTCGTCATCCTAGTGCGCTTGAGACCTCCCGAAGTGACCAGCACACTCTTCAGCGCTCGTAGGCCAAAGTCGTAGTGGGCCTGCTTTGTGAGTTTAGCTGCGCAACCATCAAAAAATGGCACGGTCTGCTTCGATAGCTGTTTGGCTTGCTTGAAGCCCTGGGAAAAGAGCATGACTTCAGCAATGAGTTCTTTGTCAGGTTTCGACATTGCTACGCTTCGGAACAGCTTCTTTAGGTTATCTGGCAAGTTGGACCGCCCAGCGTAGCCCGGATTCATCGTGATGAATATTCCGGTATTGGCATTCACTGAAAATTGCCTCCCAGCCAATTCGATGTTCGAATCGCCAGATTCGATGCCATTCTTAAGGCCGAGTTGGATGTTTTGTATTTGCTGGGAAACAGCGGAAAGAATACGCTCTTCCAGACGATTGAATTCATCGAAGCATCCCCACGCGCCCACCTGACATATTCCAAGGAAGATGCGACCCATTGCCTGAAAATCGAACGTGTCGTCACAATTGAACACCAACGTAAACCGTCCAAGTTGCAAGCCCAAGGCTTTGACTGATTCTGTTTTGCCTGTTCCAGCTGGACCATATGGAGAGCCTCCGAGACGTTGCGCCATCGCTTGCGTGCATGTAAGGAAGCACCGGTCCGTTAAAGGAGTCCGTACAAGCCTGTCGGGCACACCCAAGTACTCGAAGCCATAGGCCAGATCAGCATTCGCCATCTTGATACGCAGGCGATCCGTAACATCGCCATCAGGCTTATGCACGTAGCGCATTTGTAGGAGCCACAGGTAGTGGGTCGAAGAAGAGGCATTCGCACTAATCAATTTTGCAATGACATCTCGCTGGTGAACGACTTCGGTGATGAGGTGTTCGCATTTCTTCCGCATCAGGAGTTCCAGATCTCCCAGGACAGTGGACGCTAGAATCTCGAGCAGACTAACGGAAACGTCGTGCAAGGCTGGCAGTCCACCACCTCCTGACATCAGGGCAGCTTCGACAGAGGCAGTCCATGAAGCTTGGGTAGCAAGCACAACGACTTGAGCAGGAAAGGTGGTGAGGTAGTCATTGAATGATGTAACGTCAATCTCGGGGGTGCTCAAGAGTGATTGAAATGTATGTATAGCTTCTCCCAGAAGCTCAGATAACGAAGACTTCATATTGTTCACCAGTGCGGCAAGCCAATCATTGATCTTCGGAGTCTTCACCAGGGAAATTGACTTCTTGAGTTGCACTTGCTCCCCTTCCTTCGACGTGAACCCAGTGATCATAGATTCCTCGTCCATGAGGATGCTAGAAAGACCAGCGAACATCTTTCGGAAGTGCTTCGCAATTCTCATGATATCGTTGCTGTTACCAATGATCTCAAGCAAATCCTCGTCACCAACAAAGTAGAAGCGCGGAAAGCTGATACGCTCACGCTCAAGATACTCTCCCAATGCTTTTTGGATCTTGTTGAGGAGCTCAGCAAGGCGCTCAAGCGACTTCTGTACTCCAGATATATTGAGCACGTCTAGCACGAAGGGTGACTTATACACCTTCTTAAGCACAGCAAAGAATTCCGAGTTTATGTTTTGAAATCGTGAGGACTCGACAGGAAGCAGATGCTTGATGTCAGCATTACCAGTGAATACACCTTCCAGATATACCCACTGTCTCTGCACGTCGATCCAAACGTCAAAGAGGACATGCACGCGATTGAGTTTGTCTTCCCATGACGAAGCTTCCTCCTCAAACTCCTTGTAGTATGGTGAGTGCCTCATAGCTTGTAGTGAACTGAGGTTCTCGCTGCACTTAGAAAAAATCTCATCCCAGCCCCGTATCAGACGGCATTTGTTTTGATAGTTGACAAGATCCAGAGAGTAATTTTGCCACGTCTCACGGACCTGTTTTAAGAACTCTTCAAGAGCCATCTCTCCCTGCGCTTGAGTGACAATGTCCCGGATAACCACCTCGCTTGTGGCGAGTTGGAGATCCCATACGTCTCCGAGGGTCATAGAAACCGGTGAGTACCTCTTACCAGGCTTCAAGGCCTTGTGAATCTTATTCCAATGACGTTCGCGAACAGCTTCCGATTTCATGTCCGAGAGGAGTGGGTTCACCTTCAAAAATTGTCGTAATACAGACTGAACATGCTCGAAAGCGGCGTACTGGCGCATACGGCTGGGCATCTCCTTGGTTATCTTGATCAGAGCATCAATCGATTGCCTTAGTATTCTAGACCGAACGTTTGTCCATAGAGTCTCACGGAGATCGTTTAAGCTCTTCCAGATTGTGGATAAGGCAGCCCATACAGACTGAAAGTCGTGGACCTCTTCCAAGACTGCGTCCAATGCTGTATGGGAATTACCTGGTAGATTTAAGGCCTCTTCAGCTTTGAAAACCAGATCAGATTCGGACTTTAGCGCTGTAAGGCGCGCATCAAATACATTGAGTGTAGATGACGCTTCGTCTGGAGGAATATTGCCAGATATCGGCTTCTCTCCGTTCCAGCTGGCTACCAAGTCACTGATCTTCCCACTAACCACTTTGTCCTCCGCCAAGATCTTTGCGCGTAGGGCATCGGTCTGATCGTCCACAATTCTCACCTTGCGATCTAAGATCTCGTTCAATGCAGTCCACTCATCATCGACCTGATCCACGAAAAGCCAGTCAGAGCCGAGTTGATGGCGTTGTCGAATCAGAAGTGTCTGACCCTGACGAAATGTCTCAATCTCAGGTTCCCAAACTTCCACCTTCCGTTTGCATTGCTGTACGACGGTAATGAATGATACGGCTTGGGCAGTCGAAGAGGCCTCTAATGATTGACCTTCGAGATCTCTGCGGGCCTTCTCGATCTCAGCGTAAGCATCGCGCATTCGATTGCCTAGTCGTCCGGCGAATTTCAGACGGATTTCGTGTTGCCATTGGTCGTATCTGCCAGTGACCTTGGTCTGTACTTGCTCGTAGTCGATCGTCACCGTTCCGAAGCTCTTGCTCGCTTCAGATGTATCAAACGTTTCACGAGTCTTACGGATCTCTTGAAGTAATTGGAGCCATTTTGCCAAATCCTCGCCTAGAACATCATAGACGTGATCTGGCTCAAGATCCCACAGAGATTGGAATTGTAGCCATTTGTCGAGATAAACCACAATGCTATCCAATCTATCCTCGATAATCTCATAAACTGTGGATAGATCATCAACACAGAGACCAGGCAAATAAGTAAACCGGGCTCTCGAAGCGCTCTCGCTGCTGTCGATCCTCATTTCGTATCTAGAAGATATGATAACAGGAAGATTGCACACAATACCAAGCCATTCATGGAATTGCGAGAACCAGATTGTACGGGCAGATTCGACAGGAGGATCCAAGTAGATTGTCTGGTTTCGCATCAGCACCTCTAGGACCAATCTTTGGAGATTGGGCGTATCGGCCCCTTTCCCATTTTCTACAGTCTCACGTCCGCGTACGCTTTCCCCAGCCGTATTCTCTGAAGTAGGTCTGCCAAACGCATTGACCCACATGTGCATTGCTTTGTGGAGCCGCTCAATCAACATGGTCTCGATCCTTTGATTCACCTCATGGACCCAGAATGCTAAGTTGGCATAACCCTCTAGATTAAGTCGGTCTACCGCCTTCTGAATGATTTCCAACTGTGTATGAAATGCTGATGGGTCGTAAGTGCACGCTTGCAGATCATTCAGTGCTTTCTGTATCTCGTTCTCTATTTCTTGTAGGGCCGAAGTCTTGATTTGCAAGACCGATGCTGTTGCAGCGAAATCACGTACAAATTGCACATGTTTGCTCTCACCCCTACCGCCAGAGGCAGAGCGACTAGTTGAGCCACCCGCAAGGAGCGGGGCGTGTTTGACATGGAGATCGTATGAGTGCACGAATGACTCCCATTTCAGATTCACACCAGTCAAAACGAGGTCTTGCATGGTTTTTTGGTATCCACCAAGGAGAACAGAGACTTTGGGCATCGAGTCAATGACACGACTAGTCTGGGCTAGAGAACGCACACTCTCCATCAAGCTGACAGCATAGGGATACACCCGCTTCGCCTCCTTCGAGATGCTGGTTACTGCATGAGGTATCTGGTAATTAAGCCATATCAGGTTCCTGACTTCTTTGAACAGTACGATTACTTGTGGGTCAAAATTGATGACCAATTCAAGTGTATTCCCCATCGCGCGGTTTCGTACAATCCCAAAGAGTCGGCCACTTATTGAAATATTTCGCCGCTGGACGTCCTGCAGCCATAAGTCGAAGATAGGTCTTGTGTCGAGCTTTTTTCGAAACATATTCCCATCGCTTTCAAGCTTCTGTCCCTCCGAATGTAAGGCCCAGTCTTGACCAAGGACATCTTCAACTTGCTTCATGTAGCCATCGAGTTGTCGTTCGATTTGTCGAGCCCAAATGATGGCACCTGCCACTGGAGGCAGATCTCGAAGCTGCGCCATGGCGTGCGCTTCAGAGTTACCATACTGCTGCTTGAAACGCTCGTGTAAGGTATTAATGTCATTTTTGACACTGCCAATCAGCTGAATTTGGTATTCGCTGATAGCTCCACGAATTTTTGGGCGGACAAAGAGGGCATTGAACTTTGAGAAGACGCGGAACATCTCGTTTGCTGTCTGAGCTATGGCTAGGCGATCCCGGAGACGAGAAATAATTGAATTCTCGACTCGGGAGGTCCGCTCGTTGTAAGTAGCTTCTGCCTGTACCCAGATCTGCGTTCCTTCAGGTGAGACATCAAGTACGTCGACGTCTTTCAGCGCCGTGTATGCCTGGGCCACCTCTTGTACTGCATCAACGTCTCCGATCTCTTCAATGAGAACGACTTGATCATCACTGGCTCCGTCAACCGCAGTGTCCAGATCTCTGTTCCCAAGGACTGTTATTATTGTTCGCTGCAACTGCTCGTGGTTTATGCGAAAAGTCTTGATGTATGTCATACGGTCTTGCGTCCTTGCATGGCGGCCAATAACTTTGATGGGCATAAACTTTTCGGCCCTTTTCCGCATGAGTTCGCGGGCTACGTTGGTGAAATCTTTCGCATGGTCGTCCCAAGTGGCCCATATGTCTTCCGCCACGGCCATGACGGCCTGGAAGTCTCTGAATTCGAGATGCATTAAAGTCCGGCCATGAAGGAGCGAATGAAGCTGGCTGTCTAGGTCACCAGAGATCGCATGGACCAATGGCAGAGCCCGTGCAATTGGGTACGTTGTGAAGCGCAACTTCCGGTTAAGATGACCGAATATTGTATTGAGCGACTCCTGTACCTTTTGTAATGTTGTTGCAGTCCGGAGGTCGTCCATGGGGAATTCTCGCATCAGTTGGTTGTACTTCTGAACAGTATCTAATGCTTCTTTCAGTCCCGTGTCCGCGTAGAAGCTGACCTTCACTTGATACCGTTTAGCATGCTGCAGTATATCAAGCGTAAGCTGTACTCCATCATTCCTCGTCTGTAGATCGATGTTTTTCAGGGCAGATTCAAGTTGTATCCAGTAATTGATCTCCTGAGTCGCAGATCCACTGTCAGGACCTCTAGACATCTTTGTGACTGCTTGTATAGACTTTATCCAGTTGTTAACCGTGTTCTGTAAGTCGTTTAAGAACCTGGTGTCTGATAAAAGCTGGATTGGTATCAAATCGATCGATGCTTTGGAATTGCTGGAGGCCGCTATGGCGAGAGCCTCTTGGATGACATCAGGAAAGGAGAGGATGAGATCAGGAATCTCCACATTCTGCTGCAAGTGCAGCAAGCTTAGTTCCAATTCTGCTAGCTTTTTCTTTGTGCCTGGTACACCAGTTTTGCCTTCACCATCAGACCGGTCGTTGCTCCCAGCCAAAGACAGTTGACCCTGGGTGCACGCATCGAAATACGGTGCTAGAGCAAGATGCACTATTGAGTGCAGAACCTCAAACGGGGAAATTGGGTTGACCTGTGCCGTTGTACTCTCACTGAATGTAGCTATACCAGGCAGATTGATCGCCTGTATCTGTGTGGAAAGAGGTATCCGTGGATCGATAGGCTGTGCTCGCTTCATAAGAGCTACGGAGGCAACAGTGATGGCTGAGAAGGAGATTTCGTTTGAAAGCGAGTAGATGTAATGGAAAGGATGGTCTATGCACAATGTCAGCGGATCGTCTGTAACAGTCCCATGGCTCAAATTACCTGATGCAGGATGACCATTCTGTTTGCCATTTGATCCTTTTGTGGCGGCAGCCGTCTTTTGAATATAAAGAGCAACCTGTGATTCCGAGGCAAAGCGTGTACATCGCTGTACAGTATCATTTCGTTTCGCTTCAGAAAGTAAGCTTCCTTCGCTTTTTAATTCTTCCTCGTGGGCCCCAAGCGTGATCTCCAGGATATCCACCAAGTGACCCACCACGAGCTCTGGATCGATGATGGCCGCAGTTGAAGCGGGGACATGGCCATTGGCGCCCTGCCCTGGAGATGCTACCTCCATTACGGACGGGCGTGTATTATTTGGATGCCTTCATTTGTTTGTGGACAACCATAGCAACTGCAAGTCCGTTGCTTGCTGAAGGGAAACCTTGACAATCCACGATTATAACAAAACTAAACGCGCTGCCCGTTCACACGTCACTAGCTTCCGCTCCAAACCCATGCAGTTAGCGTATGCAAGACTCTCATTAAAGCTTGGCGAAGTCTGTTTGCAAATCGAGACGATGGCCAAATAATTTCACAATGATGACCCACAATGTTGATATAAAAGGAGGACCTTAGCTATGAATAGTCATAAGTGGGGATTGATAGTTGAGGGTTGTAGTATTTCCATTCTATAGAGAACATCTCAAGACGGTTGAGTACTATCGCACAGCCAAGGTCAACCTTTTGCAAGAGTCTTGTACGCTCAACAAGTACCGAGTCGTCTACGTTTTGATAATGGGACAAAGCACGCAGTCTTCGTCAAGTACTTGTTGTACATCTCAATAATTAGCAGCCATTGAGGCCACATCCGTATTCGCTAAAAGTACAGCGTGGGATGTGAGGATAGATGCAATAGCGCCGATTGAAGCCGTCCTATCTCTCATACAAGAGATGAAAGAAATAGCATTACCTGACGTTTGGAATACCAGATTCGTAGTACCAGGATCAGTGAATGTGTACGGACCGAAATTAGCATTCGAATTGTCGCAGTCCTGACATTCTACAAAGAAACCTCGACTCTTCCCTCGTTACCCGGTGCTCCTTGTGCCAAGCTTGGCAGCAGGTAAGTGATATCGTCCCAAGGATGCCTGTACAGGCCAGTCCGAAGACGCTTCTGGTCCAAGTAATGAGCAATCAAACCGATACTTCGGCCCAGCACAAATAAGCCGTTGAGAACACCCATGCTAAGATAGTCTTCAGCTTCCTCCGGACTGAAGGCGCCACAATTGCGCATTAAATCAACGAAGCAGACGGCAACACAGCCGTCGACGTTCAGAATCAGGTTATCTTTCTTGGACGTGGTGACGGTCTCGACGGCAATGGCGTAGTCGAGCATTTTGCAGCTTGGGAAGCGTTTCTTGACGAATTCTTTGACAAGTTCAACGCGGAGATCAGGGTTGTTGCGCGACTTGACTTTGTGGCCAATACCAGGGACTACTACTTTTAGCGACAACATGCGATAAAGGTTGGTTAGGGGCCCATACTCAGCTTGTTCTCTTTCCTCATAGAGTCAACAAAATCGCGGGGACTGAGACCCTTGTCAAAGGCTTTGGTGAACTCTTCAGCAGCACCATCCAGAGCGCCACCAAATCTTGAACCAATTGTAAGAAGACCAGACACCAAAGCACTAATGAGATCTTTGCCGGCTCTCGTTGTGATGATCGTGTTCATCGCGCCAGACACGGCTGGACCATGGTCGGCAGTTAGCATGAGCACCATCTCCAAGAATCTGCTGGCATAGTCTGGGAGACGGCGACGAAACCAGAGCAAGGACATGACGCCTCCAATGCCAATCTCCTCTCTAAAGACATCAGAGATAGGCATTCCAGCGTAGAGCAATTCCTGGCCACGATCGTCAGATATAGTTGAGATAAAAGCAGCTGGCTTTCGAATAAGGCCAAGCTCTTGGGCCCACGAATAGTCGATAGGGATCTTGGGCGGCACGGGCTCTGGTTGTGGCTTGATTGTTCCCTTCTTTACAAGACCTTGGTAGACTTTCTCAAGGAGTGCAGGCATTTCTTCGAATGTATCAGGCACGTAGATGCCGGCCTCCTTCATGGCATGGTTCTTCGAAACGGCAGTTTCGAGCTGGGAGTTGGCAGAAGAGCCAGCGTGACCGAATTGTACTTCAGTCTTGAACATGCTCGCGCAAGTCCCTATAGCCCATGCAACGATAGGTTTTGTGATCGTGCCATTCTTGACGGCTTCGATAACACGATATTCCTCGACACCACCCACTTCGCCTAGTAAGAGGAGAAGCTTGCACTCAGGGTCGGCTTGATATCGTAAGATATGATCGATGAAAGTAGTTCCAGGATAACGATCACCTCCAATGGCAACACCCTCGTAGACTCCATCTGTTGTGTTGCAGATGATGTTGTTCAACTCATTCGACATACCGCCCGATTTTGAGACGTAACCGACCGAACCCTTGCGATAAAGCTTGGATGCCACGATGTTATCCATCATCCCGCCGGTATTACCAATCTTGTACGATCCTGGCTTGATGCCTCCAACCGTAGCTGGACCAATGATAGTTATGCCCTTCTTTTTGGCCACGTGAAGAATCTCACGTGCACGTCGCTCCGGTACGCCTTCAGCAATGATGGCGATTGACTTGATCTGAGGGTAATTCATCAAGTCCATAGTCGAGCTGTAGACACTTCGCGAGGATGCGAAGTTGACAACAGTGTCCACATCGGAGTGCTTTGCCATTGCTTTGTCTACATCTTGATAGACTGGTAGTAGGGTTTCGCTGGTTCCCCAATACCTGTGATAGCCAAAGTCAATCATGATGTGGTAATACAACCTGTCACTCGTCTGAGGTTATGCTTACATCTTGCTCACGAACTGACCTCCAAATGTGTAGATGATGCCAGCGACTGAGGGTGTCTTTCGCTTGCAAATGAAATCGAAGTCCAGCATTCCCTGGACTGCTCGAGGTTGTAGACCGCTGTGGATGCCCGTCAGCTACTGCACATATCTGTTTGGCGTTCCAGCAGGCTTACTAGACAAAGCATCGAGTCTTGTCGCTGAAGAGCAAATGCTCCGCCCTTGGACTCAGAGGCCTGCTAGGGGCCACGAATCGCCGAATATTGTCATTGGCAGATGCACTGGCAGCGGCAGGACCAGTGCCATTAGTTTGCGGTGCAGAGGTGCTCGTCATTGGCGTGCCATTGGTGACAGGGACCGGCATTGTGAAGGAGGGTAGAGAAGTAAGGATGGAGGAAGGGTCTCTGCGGTCGTAAGGTCAGAGGCCGGTTCCATAAGTATTATCCACTGTGGGACAGGAGCTTGATCGGCTTACCAGACTGGGATTATTCGGGTTGCGATCGTTTCAAAAAGGGCGATAGGATAACTTGCAGCGTGCAGCACCGGAAATGTTGTCTCTGTCTTATCGATTAAAACAAAGACAAATACAGGAAAAAAAGTTCGTCCAGTTGCTTCGTTGGAGTTTTTGGCCCAAGTCTTAACAGCAGGAAAGTGACCGGAGCAGATAAACTTTTGTGAGCTCCAGCACGTCCCGTTGGTTGAAGCTGGGGAGACACTAGGCCCAAAAAGCCAATTCGGTACTCAGCCCTACAAATTCAGCTGCACCCTCAGTGGCCTCAATGAAGTTCTGGGGGGTGAAATCAGTGGGTGATCTCCTTTTCTCATCTTGGACATCTAGTGTACAGCTCGGCGACAACATTGACTCTTATTCATCGAGCATTGTAAGTCGTTATAAAGACTTCGGTCAACGACGATTCGGGGGCATTCAGAGTTGCTGATCGACAACTAGCTCCACCCAACAGCGGCTTTTCTCAAGCCCCCGAGCTACACCAGGCACTAAAGTTTCTAGCCAGAGGAGCTCTCAACGGAGCATTTTTCAAGAACCCATCTTCGATTGACCGGCCAGTCTTCTTTTTCCACAGTTGAATTTGCTCACAATATACCGCCCAAGCTGCTGCACAGTATTTCCGAAGCACTTGCGGCCTCCAGAGGTCTACCAGCGTCGTAATACTGAGAGTAAGCCAATCGACCCACTCTTCAATTGTCAGCCAGCAGTCGAGTATAACTACCGCTAACCTGCGCAGTACATCTCTGACCCCCTCTCCACAATGGCTGCCAAATCAATTTATGAAGCAGACGGCAAAGCTATCCTAAATTATCATCTAACAAGAGCCCCTGTCATCAAGCCAACACCGCTACCTCCATCAGCTACCCACAACCCTCCAGCTCGACTCGCTCAACTGAGTTTCCCTGAAGATGTTGACGTCGCCGGAATTCTCGATCTAGCAGAGGCTACATATCCGTTCCTCCTCGCTAAAGATGCGAGATTTGTTGCTAAGCCCGATCAATTAATAAAGCGACGAGGCAAGAGCGGCCTCTTGGCGTTGAATAAGACGTGGCCAGAAGCTCGAGAATGGATCGCTGCTCGTGCAGGCAAAACTCAGCAAGTAGAGCACGTGCAGGGCGTGCTCAGGCAATTTCTTGTCGAGCCTTTTGTGCCGCATCCTGAGGGCACCGAATATTACATATGTATCAATTCTGGACGAGACGTGAGTTCCCCGCCCATCCCGCCGTTTCGCCAGAGAACAAATTGTCCGATGAAAGTAGCTAAGATTGCTATTGCAGGGAGATGAGATCCTGTTTACGCACGAAGGTGGTGTCGACGTTGGAGACGTCGATGCTAAAGCGGAGAAAATTTTGATTCCCGTCGATCTTTCCGAATACCCATCGAACGAAGAAATTGCATCCAAGTTGCTGAAGAAAGTGCCCAAAGGTGTTCACCGGGTCCTGATTGACTTCATCTCCAGACTCTACGCCGTCTATGTCGACTCCCAATTCACCTACCTCGAGATTAACCCTCTCGTTGTAATCCCCAATGCTGAGGGTACCTCTGCCGACGTGCACTTCCTTGATCTTGCCGCCAAGCTCGATCAGACTGCCGAATTCGAATGCGGTGTGAAATGGGCGGTTGCACGAGGACCAGCAGCGATGGGGATGCCCATGCTAAAGGGCGATGGCAAAGTCAGCATTGATGCGGGGCCACCGATCAACTTCCCTGCACCTTTCGGGCGCGAGATGAGTAAAGAAGAGTCGTACATTGCTGAGTTGGACGCCAAAACTGGCGCTTCTCTCAAGCTTACTGTGCTGAATTCGCAAGGCCGTATCTGGACGTTGGTCGCTGGTGGCGGCGCCTCAGTCGTTTATGCTGATGCCATCGCTTCGTCGGGTTTCTCGGAGGAGCTTGCTAACTACGGCGAATACTCTGGGGCTCCGACCGAAACTCAGACATATCACTATGCTCGTACCGTCTTGGATCTTATGCTCCGTGCACCCATGCACCCTGAAGGGAAGGTCTTGTTCATTGGCGGTGGTATCGCAAATTTCACAAACGTAAATTATCTACCTTTGGCGTTACAGTATGACGCTAATTCCTCTATAGGTCGCCTCCACATTCAAGGGTGTCATTCGCGCCTTGCGAGAATATGCACCCACATTAATTGAGCATAAGGCCGCCATTTGGGTTCGTCGCGCAGGCCCCAACTACCAAGAAGGATTAAAGAACATCAAGGCCGTCGGCGAGGAGCTCAAGTTGAACATGCACGTTTATGGTCCAGATATGCACGTCAGCGGCATTGTGCCTTTGGCCCTGGTACCTGGCAAAACCTCGCATGTTAAAGAGTTTATTCATTAGATTAATTTGGCGGCATAGACGATTGGAATACTGTGGGTTCATTACATTCAACACGGCTTTATGGGGCTATCCTTGCTTCGAGAAGGCAGTACAAGGCGTTTGCTTGTGCACCCTGTTACAGACCAGGCGATGTATAAAAGAATTCTCTTGCCATTTCCCATGTTTTGGTCTGGCCTCCACAGAGGCTAATCATCATATCTACTTTGTTCCTGATTGGTGTTCTGCTGCCGAAAGTCTACGGCCGTAAGGGCCAGACGTTGCCAATGCTGAACCTGCAAATTGAAGTGAATGCTCTTGCGCTTTCCATAACGTCAGGACAAAGACTCACTTTTCTCCCTCCATCATCTTCTATCTATATCCCAGCAGTCAAACGATAGCAATGAGACTCAGCAGTCTCTTCCCAAAGCTCACCTTCATCATCGCGATTCTTCCCAGCAACAAGCACAGAAGCGAGAATCACCAAAGGAGAACTAACGGAGACAACATCAATGCATCCACCACACCACCACCACCACCACCGCCCCCCACCCTCGCACCCCGCACACCCGGCTACACCGACCCCCTCATCCCCACCCACCCCACCCTCCTCTACGCAACCGCCACAGCCTACCACGTCATCTCCGGCGTGACACTATACACAACCTACACCGACCTCATCTCCGGCACGCACATCATCCCCTTCACCAGCGGCACCGAACTCAACTTCTCTGCCCTCCCCACCACCACCACCACCACCACCACCACCACTTCAGCATTCGACACATCCCTCATCTTCCCCGTCGAACCTTCGATCCCGCCGGGAAGTCCGACGCCGACGCTGGATTTGGGGAGGTGTTCGACTGCTACGGGGGGTGGGGAGGGGGTGAGGGCTTGTGGGGATGGGGTGGTTGAGAGTTTTAATGGTGTTTTTGGGGGGAGGACGGCGACGTCTAGTGGTGGTGGTGGTGGGGGTGGGGTGGGGTTGGGGCCGACGAGGACGGTTACTGAGCCGTATTTTGGGGCTGAGGTTGCGAAGGGGGAGGCTACTTGGGTTGTGGGGGCGCAGGGGAGTGGTGGGTTGAGAGCTAGAGGGAGGGTGGGAGAGCGAGGGGATTGCGGGTTTTTGATCATACTTGGAGGATGGATGGTGGTGTGGGTGTTTGGGTTGCTTTGAGGAAGAATTTCGGGTGGGTGGAGTGGATTGGGGAGATTCATGTCTATTGGGGTGGATTTCTGTCGTGCAAATGTTGGACGAACTGACATGGGTATCTTAAGGTAATGCTCGCAGTGAATGCTCAACATTTGCGAACGATGAAATCAATCTCAAGAGTCCTCCCACGACGTGATTATGTTAGCGCCTCTCTTCGTGCCATCACGCCTCCTGCCAAGATTAACCTTCTTATATCTGACTTCCCACTCCACTTTCGTCTGCCCCTTTCCGTCCTTTACGTCTATGATACCAGTCTTCCCCAGAGTCGGTAGTGCAAGGACCTTTCCCAACTTCCCGTCGCCTCCGATGGCTTGGGCGATTACAGGCAATGTCCATCTAACTTTGTTTGGGGCTGCCCATGCGAGGACTTTTTCGAGTGGCTTTCTTATAGACTTGGGGGCACTTGTACGGATAATGCGAAGATCAGACTCACAGAAGGGTCTCACTTTGAGCGGCTGAGCGGTTAGGTTCTTGATACGGATCCAATAGCGGCCATCCCAGAGTTGCCATGAAGACCAGAGAGCGGATTTCGAGGCATTGTTCCTGCCAGATGGGGCTCCGTCAACCAGTATCGTAGTCGGTGCATCTTTCAATCCACCGAGCTTAACATTTGCTGAGACTTTCGCAAAGGGTTGGCGAGTCAGGTTCCAAATAAAGTTGGTATCTAGGTTTTCATTTCTCAATTCTCGTCCCTCTAAATGAAAGTCCGAGTTTGATCTGACGTCTGTATTTGAATTCGGGGAATGAATACGCTCGAATATTATACCTGCTGTTGTAAATACTAAAGGCCCGATTTGTTCCTCGACCGTAGCGCCATTCGGGTGCGCCAATGATGGAAATATGGCTGTCACCGCACGTTTCAAGGAGTGCAGAGGGACGTCTTCTTGTGGAGTCACTAGATGTGCCAGTCTTCGAACTAACATCGAGGCTGTCAGTGATCTAGACACTGATATACTCAATTGAGCAACATCCACTGTGATAGCCTCCGTGCTTGGTAATCTTGGCAGGCGCACAAGAAGACATCCAGATCGCAAATCGAGGAGCAGTATCTCGCAGAGCTCATGCAATCGAGAGGCACCTTCGTTGTATTGTACCTCTCTCCCCTTCATGTGTGAAGAGAGCTGGACGAGTGAAGTTGTCTCTAGAGCCATTGGTAGGCGGAAGTTGCCTAGGAGACTTCGAGTCGCGTTTCGAGTTGTTCTCCACGTGTCTTTGTTGGTGGCATCCTCCGACCATTCCACACCATGAGCTTGACAAGTATCAATAAGATCTTGTTTGCGAAATTTCAAAAGTGGTCTCAGAATCTGCACACCGCCTTGCTCAAACAGACCGGAAAAGGAGAGTAACGCATGATCTCTCTTTCCAAGTGAGCCCGAGCGCAGGACGCTCTCTGTTTCGGACGAGAGTCTGTTGTGAGAACCCAATGTGGCTTCATGTTCGCCACTCCGGTGCACCCCATGGACACCCCAGCACTCAGGGATATCTGATGAAGAATGCATACCTCGTAAGCCAATGCTCTTGTGACTCGAAGCTAACCTCATTAATACTGTCTCGGCCTGATCATCAGCATGATGAGCTAATAGGAGGTTAGTGATGTTTTCGGCGCGACAAGCAGCACCCAGCGCTTGATAACGCAGACGTCGGGCCTGAGTCTCAAAATCTGGAAGCTCTAAAGGTCGCACTTTGGGTGGCCATTTCAAGGATAGAATCGTTGAAGGTATATCTCTACAAAGTCAGTTGTAGACGTCAAGAACGGTGAAGAGGGCTGTACTCATGCAAAGTAAGCGCGCTTTAACCATAGCTGCCTCCTCCTGGCTCCTTTCCCGAGCCTTGTGACTGACAATGAACGCTTGAAAATGGTGTTGTTCGGAAAAGGCATGGGCATTGCGTTGAAGCATCGCACACAGCTGCGCCAATGCCATCGAATCAACACCCCCACTGACCGCAACCGCTGTTCATGTAAGCTATGAATTCCATCAATGAATGCAAAGAATCATACCAAGCCTGATCGTGTTTCGACCACGGGAGTGACCATCTTGACGAAGCCCGAGTCCACAAAGGGCATCATGAAACTCGGAGATGGAGATGCCTGCTCGCTTTCTAAGCTGAGTGCCCAATCCGGGCATCATACAGCAGTATTCATGGCCGTGGTAGCAATAATCATGACCGTACGACTCGAAGTTGGTAGACGATATCTGTATATCATGCCTAATATCGATGTGCAATTTATGATCACGTGATCGTAGAATACAGTCCTTTCCGAATCCAGGTTTGGGTTTAGGTTCAGATGTAGCTCTATTCGAAGACCATCTTGATACGCTCATTGTCAAGGAACAGCATGCGTGGCGATGGGTGCACCCCCGATGCCACCAACAGCGTCTCTCGTGACTCCCGGCGCATGTAGTCACCTCACAAGACTAGGAGTCGCAAGGTCACACCATACACCTCGAGCCAATTGAAAAGGGAAGATGCAAGCACCACTACGCCCCTCGAAAGTAGAAAGCCCCTTCGCACGCGCGCTCCTAGTACGGCAACCTCTCTCCCCATACATCCCCGTTCCTCCCGCCTGAATTCCAGCTAACCCTCTCCCCGCCAGGCAGGTGCCCTAGCAGGCACAACAGTCGACCTCTCCCTCTACCCAATCGACACCCTCAAAACCCGCCTCCAATCCTCCGCAGGCTTCAATGCCTCCGGCGGCTTCCGCGGTATCTACGCAGGCGTCGGCTCCGCACTCGTCGGCTCCGCGCCCGGCGCAGCGCTCTTCTTCGTAAGCTACGAAGCCGTCAAATCGTTCTTCAAACGAGCCCGTGAGGCTCCTGGTGGAAAACGCGTACTGGGCGCGTGGAGCGAGCCAGTTGAGCACATGGTGGCTGCGAGCGTGGGTGAAGTGGCGGCGTGTGCCGTGCGGGTGCCTACGGAGGTGGTCAAGCAAAGGGCGCAGGCGCTGCAAGCGGGAAGTTCGATGGGGGTATTGAGGTATATACTTGGGCAAAGGGCGCAGATAGGGGTTGTGGGGGTGTGGAGGGAGATGTATCGAGGTTGGGGTATCACGGTGATGCGGGAGGTGCCGTTCACGGTCATCCAATTCCCGCTCTGGGAGGGCTTGAAAAAGTGGAGGCTGCGGAGGACGGGGAATGAAGGTGTTACGGCGACGGAGAGTGCGGTGTTTGGGAGTGTGAGTGGGGCGGTGGCGGCAGGGGTTACGACGCCGTTGGATGTGCTGAAGACACGTATGATGTTGTCGAGGGAGAGGGTTCCTGTAGGCGTAATGTTGATGAGGATATTGAGGGAGAGCGGGCCGAAAGCTTTCTTTGCTGGGATGACGCCGAGGATTCTGTGGATTAGTGCTGGGGGTGCGGTATTCCTGGGTAGTTATCAGTGGGTTTATAATGCAATGGCTCAGCCGAGATGACAATGTGCATTTGCAATCGAGCGTACAACTGAAGGTGTCTCTGTCACTACCGGCGCCGTATATCGACAGTGGTTGATAACATTCAGTACATGATGAAGTAGCTACAGGATATCCAAACTGCTCAAGCCACTGCAGATCCAAAGAGATGCTGTAGATCAATGGCCGCCGTTCATCACTGGCCCAGTCTTGGCTGTAGGCTCCTCAGCAGCTAAAGCCAACAACCTGTTCCGATAATCCCGCTCAAGCTCAGGCCTTCTATCATTAGATTTATAGTACAAAATAACATCTCCAGCGGTCTTCCAAATGTGTACACGAAGAGTCGCAAGGGTAGTATTGTGTGCAACAAGCTAGAAACCTCATATCAGTGTTACCAACAGCAATCATAGCCGAATTGTCTTACCTGGTTTTGGCAATACAATTCTAGGTATTCCTCCGGCTTCAGTGCTTCAGGATCTGGGTGCTCAGAGAAAGGTTCAATTCGTTCGGCAACGTAAGATAGTATCTTCTTTGCTCGTAGCATGCGGTTTGCATTCAGTCGTGTGTTCCTGTAGGTATTTGATCAGTTCACCGATGCAGAGCTAGTAATGCTATGGACGCATACCCATCGGGACTTGCAATACTTGGCAGAAGATCTTGATAAGGGAGCAAAATGAAAGAGACTTTAGGAATGTCCTTGATAGGCATTTGATTCTAAGACTGTCAGCACCTGCGAGAAAGCTTTCAGGTGTATCGCGACCCGCACCTTCAACAGTAGTTCGCCAAGCCACATTGGAGCGACTTTCTCAATTATGTCGGCATCGGAGCCTACGGAGCTGACGGTACCCCGATATAGGTCTGCAACGCCCCCTGAGTCCGGCTGCTCGTCTTGAATTATTACTGTAGTGTATGGGGGAAGCAGGAGCTTAGGCGTCTCCGTTGGTGAATGTGATTCAATACCTGTCACCAACCGTTGGGACGATTCATGCTGTGTTCGCGCCTCATACTCATATCTGATTTTCTGTATCGTTCCATAGAAATTGTCTTGAACGGACTTGTCTTCTTTCTCTTCCGATTTATCTGACCCCTCCGACGTTTCGTCAACGATGGCTGATTTCACTTCCGTGGAAGGCCTTCCCAACTTCTTCGGAAACTTCATGCGAAAGCTTTTTCCGAATAAGCCACCTTCCCTTGTCTTCTCATCCCTGTCTCCATCACTGGGTGACTGCGTCGAAGTAAGTGTCGCACCCTCCAGCGAGGCGTCTCCAGGTGTAACAGGGCCTCTTCGTAGTCCATCTACCGGGCTTCTTGCTAGAGAGTCGGAGGAAAAATAGCCGCTCTTTCTGTCAGTAGAAGTTCTGTGCTGACTATGTTGTGAGACTCTCTTTTCAAGCCCACTGCCTTCTTCAGCAGTATCTGGTCGATCGATCTGGGTGGTGAAATTGCCACCGTTAGTATAGGGAGTTGCGGCACCGATCGACAATCCGGGTGTCAAAGCAGGATGTATCATCGCGTTCGTGGTAGGCCGTGGAGTAATCATAGAGTCGTCGTCATTCGTAAGGTCAAGAGGACCTTGAGGTTGTACAACAGGCAGCCTTATATATTCTGGTGCATTTTCCCTTCGTAAACTGCTAGGTTTCGTAGTAGTGGCTATAAGTTCCTGCGCACATTTGCAGTCAGTATCAACTATCCAAAAGGCTGACAGAGCCATGGAAATACGCTGCGGCGTAAAAGGCGCCTGGGAAAAGGAGTCACTTCCCCCAAGAATGAGGAGCCAGCGATCATTGCTGCGGAACCAAGGATGACCCGAAAGAGGGGACTGCTCCCTTGGATGAAGAAACCATTGATCAGATATCCGTTCGCAAGAGAGCGGACAGCTCCCAAAAAGGTAGCCACAGCCATGAACATGTATGCTTCCGTTTGTAGAAGGGCAGCATACTCAAAAACATGTCTCCCTCTCGGAGGGGAACAACTTAAAGAAATGCCTTACTTCACGGAAGGCGACGTCCCGCTTTGCTTCCACTTGTATGAGTTTGTCAAAAAGAAAGCGTAGGATCCACTTCCCAAGATTTACTGTATGCGAGTCAGTGAAGCTACCCTTGTGCGTGCCTACTCTGATCAATGAACATTGTGGATCATGCAGATGAAACCTACTCCGTTGATCATCCCTGAAATCGTTGGCATCATCGAGTCCAAGCTCATCTGCGTATATCTCTGCATTAAAGCAATAGTTCTCTTCAAGGACACAAGAAAGCGTTCCGGTTCGCGTGTCTACGGTACACCAGTTGGCAACGCTTTCTGTTGTGTTCACTTCTGGCATAACGTCTTCTAGATGTCGCTTGCCAAAAGCTTGTGCAGGCACGCACTGCACGTTCGTTAGTCTGGGCATCTGCGAGGTACGGTGCAATCTACCTTAAGGAGATCCCACATTGTTACTTCGCCTGCGGTATCTAATGTGAGGACTCTTCTCCTATCATTCAGCATTACGTGTTTGATTAGGCCGTTCTGTCCCTCGATAGTTTCGTTGGGAAGATCATGAAAAGGCATCGTGGACCATAATTCTTGCTCCACCCCTGCCCCAGACATACTTCTTGCACTTACTCCATAATCAATAGTAGACGCTTCAGGGTCTCTGCTTCTCTGGCCAGGGAAAGGTGCATTATTGGTAATTCGTAGAATACAAGAAAGAGGTATCTTAGGCTTCGCGGTGCCATTTGTAGCAGGAGCTGAAATAGGCGGAGATGAGTCCATTCTCGACCGCGAGATTATACTGGAGCCTCGCTGGGCTCGAGGTGGTTCCAGCCCCTGGAGCTCGCTCCTAGTGTCGATGTCTCGCCACCGGTTGATACTTGAGCTAGACGTCGCTGTCCAGAGGTAGTCTCCAGCAACAACCATTTTACTTACGCCTCCCTGTTCTTGAGCAACGGCCAAAGATAGACCCTCGTCCATATCGGCGCAATCACGAACGTCCGTCTTCGCGACCAGTCCGGATCGGTCGCTGGAGTAGAAGAGAGACAATCGGGGATGGTCAGAGTACAGAGACCATACGCTGTCGTTGTGCATAGTCAATGTGTACATGCATCTCCCGGCAGTGATCGACCAGACTTTGACAGTCTGATCAGAAGACGCAGTCACCACTGTGTCTCCATCTTCATTAACCAAGATATCCCGTATGTTATCTGTATGTCCAACAAAGTTGGTGATCCGCTTGCCGGATTTTGGGTCCCACAGACGAACTATACTCTCTGGTCCTCCGCTTGCCATAATCGAGCCTCGAACGCTTAACGCATAGATAGAGCCTTTGGCGCTGGATTCATCTTCTCCAACATCAATGTGTAGTTTTTCTCCACCCCCATTCAGATCCCATAGCTTGATCTTGTGATCTAATCCGCCCGATGCGACCCAGTCTGAGTATGTGCCAGGAGATGCGAGACATTTCACGTAGTCACTATGTAGTCCAACAGTCGTTGGTATTTGTCTCTCTTCTGAATGTGGTCTCCATACCTTCACAGTGATGTCTGAAGAAGCGGAGACTAACGCGGAGTCGTTCTGGGTAAGGAGGAGGTCGTTCACCCAGTGGGTATGGGCTTGTACCTGTTGCCGAAATGCAGTTGGCTCGTAGGGTTTTGACCTGACCTGAGAGTCATCTTCAGGACACGAGAAAGGCTCCTCGTCATTCGACGTATTCTTTCTGAGGTCAAGGTCAAGATCCCAAGCACAAATTAGGCCATCTCGTCCGCCAGAATATCTTTGACATATTAGCAATCCACTTTAGCATAACGTAGTATAGTCCACATTCGCACAATATAGATCGATCTATATCGACTACAAGGCCGTTAACTCCTAGCCGGTGTCCTCCAGGCGAATTAGCGAGTGGTAGGACTGCGAGAACATGTAAGCAATGATTTTGTCAGTCATTTGAGGAAACCCTGACCATAACTGATCCGCTGGCGTGCTTTGCGCGTCATTTGAACGATTATGCTGCATGTAAAAGCAAAATACCTTTGTACAAAAGCTATAAGAGTGGGAAGGTCCTCAGATTTACAACGATACTAGCTGTCATGATAGCCGAAAGTCAGTGATAGTATATCTGTTCTATCGGCAATTTACGATCATTGTCATCTCCTGCGGAGAGCTGCGGTGTTGTCTCTACAGGCAAGGTAATTCCGACCAAGGCTATAATGATGAATCTGGTCCGAAAGTCAAGGTATTCCCTGATCAGTCATACTTGATAGTCGACCTTCGGTATTCGTGGTATATTATGTGACTGCGTCATAACCAATACTGACGATGTCCATTTGTGACCCGGGATGGAATATCAATGGCAACGATGTGCTCCAGTATCAATGCCCCAAGAAGAGTTAGCCTCGGGATTAATACCTAAGGTATTCTATTTGATGATTGGCGCGTTCAAAACTTTAGAGCGCTCATCTACTTGTCTGGGATCCCGTATGCGCAATCATAATAAGAGAAATGGCCTGATCAGCGCGAGCCTAATGAGGCAGAAATCGCAAATATGAACCATTGTTTCGTCAAGTATAATCAAGATGTCACAGATTTAATAGCGAAACATTGAAGGAAGACCTTGATATTAGATCCTGACGAATCAACGGAGTCGCATTACCAAGACCTTGCCTCTCATAGTCATTGCTCTTACGAGAAACCATACTGTACATATTATATCAATGAGCGGAATTTGCTTCCCATGCCAACTATTCATAGACTTCATGATTAAGTGTAGTTTTAAGGGCATTGATAAGGGTCTCACTATGGCTCTGCCTGTTGGTTGAGGAAGTGCTCGTTGGACAATCAACCTCTCAACATCAGCATGGGCTGACAATTGTATATACACAGAGTTCTGGGCTAATACAATATATCATGAGTTTGCTATACAGGGATCTGCAGAAAAACGCTCAGATAAAGAAAAGCAAAGGTAGGACGCCCGGCCCAACCTTGATGCCTACAGGCAAGCTTTCATTGCATCGGACGTCTGCCGCTCTCGTAACAGACATCCTAATATCTACGTATCGACATCATCATGCGTGTCCACATTTCATGTTCATTCAAGCTCATCGATGTCCAGCGTGGACGGCAAGTCACAAATAAGACCACGACTCATTTGCTGCCGGTGTCGGCGGAGCCAGGCTCCAGTGTGTGCTCATGGCCTTCGGCTCGAATCACTTTGCCCCCCTCGAGCTGCTGGCAGAATGGTGTACCCGACATCCATGGATCAGCTTGTATGTCCTCCAATGTAGCACGTTGCTTAGGGTTCACCTGAAGCATCTTTCCCATGATGATTCTAGTTTCTCTGGGCAAAAGCCGCAGTAAGCGCCATGGGCCTTTCATGACTTCCGCTTTGGGCTGATCAAGTCGTGGGCCAGGGTCGTGTGGCCTACCATCAACATCCTCTGGCTGTTCAGTGTGAGGGTGATTAGCGTTCGGTGCTGAACTTCGCCGGTCTTCTGCCGCTGCAGGCATGATATTTGCGGCAGCCTTTGGTCTTTCTTTGACTGTTCCGTCGGCACCCGGTGTTCCTGGAGAAGGGGGTGATATGAAGAGTTTGAAAGAATTGTCAGTGACTCGAGGAGCTTTCCAGGGGAAACGCCGCAGTGACATGCAAGCGAAGATAATCGCAAGGGACCAGATGTCGGTGGGCTGAGGATCGTACTTGGGATGATCATACACCTCGGGTGCTAAATAGGGATCCGAGCCGACAACACCTGTAGAACCTCAGCTCTTTGCGTCTCTAACAATTATATAACGAACATACCGCTTGCAAGAATAACGTCACTTTCGAAAGGGTACCTGAAGACACTTGCGCTACCGAAATCAATGAGTTTCATGATACCCCTGTCATTCACAACGACGTTGTCCAGCTTGAGATCTCTATGTGCGAGCCCCATACCGTGTAGAAACGATACTCCGTTTACGATTTGAAGGAAAGAGCAGGCTACCTCTTCTTTTGACATTTTTCCAGTCATCACGATTGCAAATAAATCAAACGGCGCGTATTCCATTACTTCGTACCAGTGGCCTTTTTCTTGTACGATGTCAAGTGTTTCTATAATATTGCCATGATGCAACGTCGACCCGATGCAGAACTCAGCAGTGACCTTTTTGTTATATTCTCGTTCAGTCTCGTAAGCATGTCGATCTCGAAACTGCTTGACTGCGAACGTGAGTCCATCGTTACTCCTCTTCATCAGCTTGACAGAGCCACCGGCTCCAGAGCCCAAGACTTTTCCGAATTTGCCCCATTTAGTCTGGAGACCGTGGTCATCAGCGAATGGAACACTTACGTTAGGATTCGGGGGTGTCCTCGTGCCGGAAGTACTATTATATGATGCCCTTGCAGACTTGGCAGGTGACTGTGTTCGCTTCGACTTGTGATGTCCTCCTATCCCAAAGAAACGCTTCAGCTCCGACATTGAACCGTGCGGTTTGTCGTCCACGTGGCCCAAATGGTCTTTTTGCGCATGAAGTGAAAAAGTTGATTTTCGATGCTCAGATTTGAGATCACTCCCGCTGCTGGATCGTGGCAAAGATCCTATGGGACCGCCTGAGCCTCCTAGATTGATGCCGGATCGACGCCGCGCATCTCCAAAGACGAATCTTTTATCAATGGAATCGAGGTTTCTCGATTGAGGGGGTCGTTTACTTCTGGCGTATGGATCGTCACGATCACCAGTAGGTGTGAAAGGTCGCTGGTAAGGCGGTGTAACCGTTCCAGGGCCACCTTCTGGGACATGAGCAGGACTGATCTCCCGAGAAGCATCTGTAGAGCTCTCGCTCTGTCGGGACTGTGAGCTATCGGTATGTTTGGGTGTTGTTGAGCCTTCGCTAGGCCCCACAGAGAAGATTGGCTGTTGCTTGCCCTGTTGTTCGACCACACCCGAGGCTTGAGATATAGAGGTCGGACGGCTTGAGGAATCAAAAGGTGTTGATGAGGGCGAAGTGGCGGCACTTGCTGGTGACGGAGCTACTTCGGGACCTGACATCTGCAAGCCCAATTGAACAGGGTCGGGATGGACTTTGGCCAAACCTGCACCTGATGCCTCCAGCTGGCTGTCACGATGGTTCGAACCAAAGGGAGTGAGCGGAGGTGTAGGTATTGTGGAAGTGGATGGAGAAGGCGCACCGGACCGCGTTGCCTCTCTTGATGTGTGATATGGACTGGACTCATTTGATGGAGCCCTGGATACCGGTAAGGAAACAGGTTCGAAGGTAAAATTGCTCATCTGTCTCTGTTGATTATGTGAATTCTGTATATGGGAATTATGGAGCCCCAACGCTAAGCTGCGTATCTCTTGCTCGGCTCCTGGACCGAGAGGCGGGTTCGGGGTCGAAATATCTGCAGCTTGGCTTGTAGATTGTAGACTTCGGGCCGGTTCTATTTCCTGATTGACAGAGGCGAATCTAACAGTCTGTGGGAGCGCTCCTTCACCCGGCTGCGCTGATAGCTGGTCGACATGAGGGGCATGCTGCACGCCCTCTGGATTTGATGATTAGTGAATAGACCATGCCACGAATGGAAGGATTGGCTAACCTTGGGGCTCCAGCATATTACTTGGAGCGGAGAGCTCAGGTCCTTGAATGAATAGAATTTTGCGTGATGGTAGGCGCGAGTCGGAGAAATTTTCATATACCAATTGGGCACATTTAGCGTGTGAGAACGGAGCGGAACCACGAGGAATGGCAGGGGGTATACAGATAATGATGCGACGTATCTAGAGAGTCCTGGACAGAATAGTCAAACTCTTCAGTGCTTTAAATGATGAATCTAAGTATGTGTGTTCGTAAGTAATGACAGTGATAGAGACGTTTGAGAAGGATGTTGATCTCTGCAGGGTGGGATGGATGATGATTCAGCCTAAGAAAGCTTATTCTATCTCCTAGAATAACCGCCGTTTTCAGGCGCTATGCATGACATGCTGTTTGCTCTATTACCTTAAACAAGTATGGTAAACTCAAGTATATACTTCACTAACCCTAACAAGTACTTTGACCCATCAGATCCACCCCAGTTGCAGAAACAATTTACCTGAGACTTCAGAGCTATCACAAAAGTCATGTTTCGTACTGCCAATCATGGTTTGAGTCCAGTTGATACACGAAAGGACCTTCCTCTTCAGTACATCACTTCGTGAATCATTATTCTAAGTTGTGAGGATCTTGACCAGCCCGTGCCACGCTTCTATTTCCCTTAGCTTTCCATTGCTTCGCTCCTTGGGGACCTTATCATAGAGCATGCCTACCCACTTCGTATTTTCGTTTGGTGTTGGAGATTACTTTCGCTTCAAGTTCGATTACGGAAAGAAACCTTCTTCTGTCCCATTCGACCCTAAATCTGCAATAACAGCATGGGAAATGGCAAAAGTAAGGGAGCATTTCCATATGGTCGATGGAAGTTGATAGATCCTTAGAAGAGTGGGGTCAGGGTTGATTCCAAGCAAAGCCCTGTCACGCCCAAAGCTCAACTGGATTGTCCACTTTTTACCGCAATACCGGCGGAAATCCGACATATGATATACCGTCGGCTATTAATGATCCCAGATCCTATCGAGAAAGCCCACAAGCACCTTGGCAGTAAGGACACAGCCCTACTTGACAATTACAACCCTATTCCTCACATTGACGCCGCAATCCTGAGGACTTGTCGACTTGTATACTCGGAGGCTCTGCCCATACTCTATGGCCAAAATACTTTCGAATTCTCCTCTGCCAACTCGATTCGCTCCTTTCAGAGTAAGAGTCTGATTGGGTATCCTCTAGGTAGGCTGGACAAGCTTCAATTCGGTCGTCCGCCCTTCAATTTCAACTACGGGACTTCCGATCTCTTGTACAGAATACGCTTGCTGACTTTTTTGAAGCCTTCAATTTCACGTTGGCGCCTATGGGCCGATTGACTTGGCTCCGATCTGTGGTGCTCAACATGAACGCAGTAAGTAGCCTGGAATCCTTGTATTCAATTCTATGCCCACATCCTGTTCAGGAGACATCCGCACAGGAGCATATGCTCATTTCACAACAACAAGCGACGATGCTGACTCCATACTACGTGAAGGAATATCGATGGCATTCACCAATTGGATTGAACGGACAACGAGGAGCGCCTAACCGCGACCACGTAAGAGGATCCATCATTCTTGACTGTCCTGCATTCGATATCGTTTCATGTGTTGTGAGAAATATTGTGAAATTACGACGCCCAATATTCAACAGATCACTCACCAAACGTATTGCGACCGTATTGTGTGCATTGATGCATAAAACTGACTCTTACGCCCTGGCAGATCTGGCGAGACTGGTCCACGACCCTGTTCTGTGAAAATGACGAACTATGTCCATGGGGTAGCAGAAATGGGTACATTATATTTCCCTTTGTGTGTTATCTTTTCCCTGCTCCGCAGGAAGTCAGAAGACCTGCCTGAGAATTATTCAAAAATGTTGCTGTTGTTCGATATGTTATGGCTCGAGTTTATGCCTCTATGAAGAAATGCTGACTTTCTACTGATAAAGCCTTGGATTCCCTTCGCTAGAGAGGCTTACCCTCGACTTTTCGGAATGGCAGCTGACAGATTCAGAGGGTTTACTAGTAGGTCTTGCAATTTCACATTAATCACGAATGACTGATTTTGGACATAGGTGAATCCATTTCTCAAAAAGCTTGGGGAATCGGGAGGCCTGCAGGAGCTGGTACTGAAGGGCGTAAAACACCGATCAACCCAAGAGCAATTCAGAATAGGACTGGTGAAGGAAGGAGGAACATTTCGGGTGGTCAATCAATGATACAAGCTTACCAAAGCTAACGAGTGACATTACGACGAGCGAGGTTGCGGTGGATATCCCCATCGTGCTGCATAATATGCCATTGTGCATGTTGTATACCATTGACACAAAGATAGTTGGATATACATCAGACGCCTGCGCTATGCAGACTCCATCAAGACGATATGCTCATGGAATAACCGTAACCCCGATCGATTTCGCCTGTGCAATCACACTCTTACATAGTCCCTCCAGCGGCAGTCCGGATAGCCTCAACTCCGACTGCTTTATCTTTGCGATATCGTAAACGTGTTTGAGCGAAACTTCCCCTACACTCTCCTTCCCTGGTAGCATAGCGCCTCGTATCTTCCCCTTACGCTCCTTCACACCGGCAGCTTGTAGTAAGAGATATGAAGTGGCTGGCGTCCGGACTTCAAAATGGAATGAGCGATCAGGACGGACTGTGACTCGGGCGGGGATAGGTATGCCCGGTGTCATGTGAGCTGTTCGGGCATTGAATTCCTGCGCTATGTTAGGAGAGCTATAATGCGAGGGGGTTTAGGATTGGTATACCTTGCAGAAATCAATACTTTTTACACCTTTGCTCCCTAAAGCTGGACCGACTGGAGGACTTGGGCTTGCTTGGCCAGCGCCGACTATAAGCTTCACGATCTGGTCTTTCTGTATGGCTTTCCGTGCCATTATCCGTGTAGAGGAGAACGACGAATGGGCGCGGTGAAATTGGGTGATGATTGCTAGATTGATAATGCGACGGTGAATGTTCTCTTTCCTGGTATCCCTTATCCGGTCAGCAACCGAGATCCATAATTAATTCAGTACATAGGAATCGTTGAAATATCATATGGCGAGGTCTTGCTTCCACCGGCCCGAACCGCTGCCGTTCTTGCCCTGCATGTGGTGTCCGGTAGCCTTTTGGCAAACAACAAACGCCTAGAATATCAATATCGTACAACGAGAGCCAATATGAACTGGATCAAGCAGCAGTACGTAGTAGCGCTCGAATCTTGGACTTTCGCTCTAAACGCTGATAAATTAGGGCAGCAAACATTGCGGGCACCCAAGAGCCTATCTATGGAGCGTCCGCAATCCAATCTGTAGCCGAACAAGCAAAAGAGACCCCTTACTCAGAGCTCGAGAAAAAGGACCTGAAATGGGCAGCCATGACCTCGACCTGTGTAGAAACACAGACATTCTACCTCATGTCAGATAGTGGGCATATTGCCATGGCGCAGGTCATCTACAGTAATGTTGCGTCAGACCTCTATATATGGCTTCCTTGGAGGGCACGCTGATGCTATGATAATTAGTGGCATCCATACTACATGCCAGTTCAACACGAAGATCTTCTATTCAGATGGCAAGACTCCGAATCTCTGGTCCTCTGATCCCCTCAACAACCCCGACTTTGATGACGATAAGCTCTCATTCTACGCAGATGACTGCGCCATCACTTTGAACGAGGATGCGACCGCATACACGATCAAGTCAGCCACGAACGAAGCGAGTATCGTGAACCTGACCGTCATACGTACGGCTCCTGGATTCCACGTAGGCAAGGATGGAAAGAGTTATTTCGGTACCAACCCAAACAAGCCATGGGGATCGATGAGACATGCTTTTTGGCCACGATGTCGTGTGGAGGGGAATATCATCACCAAGGCAGGGGTCCTAGATTTTAAGGGGCGGGGCTTCTTTACCCATGCTCTGCAAGGGATGAAACCTCATCATGCCGGTAACAGTGTTGCTTAGTTCGGTAAAAGGTTCTTGCTGAAACTTCGAGCAGCTGCGAAATGGAATTTCATCGATTACCAGTCTCCGACATACTCCGCGATTATGATGGAATACACGACTCCACCTTCCTACGGTTCTACTATCGTCAATGTTGGTGGTATTGCAAAGGATGGAGAAATCCTGTGCGCCGGTTCAGGAGGCAATTCGGTAGAACATCTGCAGACCAAGAAGGATTCTCACAATGATTGGACCGAACCAACGGATGTCAGGTTTAGCTGGAGCGGCCTCTCGAAAGATGGAAGAAAGGTGTCGGCCTCGATCGAAGGTAATTTGGGAGAGAGGCTTGACAAAGTAGACGTGATGGAGAAGGTCCCAGGCTTCATCAAAACTATCGTTGGTGGAGTGGCGGGAACGAAACCCTACATCTATCAGGTAGTGTTGACCCATCATATTTTAGAGCGAATTTTGGCTAACATTACCTTGTAGTACTCGCCCCAGCGGAAACTCAAGATTACGGTCAGCATCGATGGAGTGGAGACAACAGAGGAAGGAGAGTTATTCATGGAAGCCACTTTCATATCTTGAGGCCTGCCCCTCTTTTGCGTCTCATGCCATTGATTACTTGTAAGATTGAACGGCCAGTAAATAGAATCACCATCATCCTAGTCATGAAACCAAATCATATCTCTGAGCCGTTCCTGTGCGAGATTGCGTACAATGGCGGAACTCCGGAGACCATGCTAGCCAAGAGGCTCCTACCCTATCCCCTTGTTATACAATGATCCAAAGCGTTAACGCACTGTAATGCAAGATTCCCCACTCCTCCATGCCAGACCCAAGTCTCACTCATTGAGAGCGAGCCGGCTCGTAAGTAACCCATCCATGAACGCCCTCTCAGCCTTGGTATTCTTGTTCTTCTCCTCCTTCATCAAGACAGCCAGCACTTCGATCGGCGGCTTCAATTTGAGCCCATCCGCTCGCTTCCATCGCTTCATCCGTGGAATACCTATACACGGCTACGGCGCACCACATGTCAGCCGAATTCATATCAAGTAACAAGATACGACTCAATAATTAGGTAGGTGAACATACTCCGTACTGACTGCTCAAATCGAAATGCCTTAGGACCTTCTCATTCACCGATAACCCCTGCTGATGCACCCTCGGCGCAATCCTCTCCTCCTCCTTCCCAATCCAATACTTCCGTATCTGCGTATCAGGAATCTTCGCAGCCTTCTGTTCAACCTCGCTACCCGCAGCCTGAGGAGCCGGTGCTTGCTTTCTGATCGCAAGTGCTTTCGGACTCAGTATCTGCGCCTCTGGTTCTATATCCTTGGTTTCAGGTTCTGGTGTTGAAAGCTCTGCCGTCACGGCTTTCGCTAGGTTATCTTGGGCGGCCTTTGTGAGTTTCTTCGATTGGGAGGGGATGGATGGTTTGGTGACTTTGTTTGAGTTGGGACCGAAGGCGAGGGTTTGTTGAGCGCGGGTGCTGGGGTTTGAGACTTTGCGGCGCGTTGGAGGCATGCTGGCGTGGGTATGTGGGATGGGATACTGAGGGTAGATACCTTGGGGACGTTGTTTAGAAGTTGTGTATTGGTTTCTGGCTTGTGATACTGACGTTGGCGCTATGCGTCGGCGGAGTGACACGCGCGCAGACGCGGGGCGCTAGATAATTGATATTGAGTGATTTGAGTCTCTAGAATAGTTGATTTACTCTGAGAATGAATACTACATCTTATTCTAGATGAAGATGTTACCAGCAGCGTTTTGATACACGCAGTGTGCTTCGGTAAAGCTGACTATGCTTTCGAGCCTGCTGGCGACGAGGATTCGGTCACCATGACCCACTTCCTTTATCGATTTGCAGTTACGTTACGAATTATTGAACTATTCATCTCTTCGTCAACAATGTGACTTTGGCCTAGAGGTCACATAGCTATACACACATGGAAGCACGTTATTCGTGGCTAAGAAGTGTGGTACATCCGCCTGCATGGAGCAACACGGCAAGGAGTGTAACCCTGCGATACATTGAGCATACAAAGACAAAAATCCGCCTGTACCAAACCCAATGGTTTGAAGCAAGTATTGCTCGATCACCAGCCCCGTCGAATGACATCCTGTTCACGGCCGCTCCGCAGAGCTGGACTCTGGGCCTTCCGCCCAGCGCATCCCCAAGGCAGTCAGGAACTTCTCCACCCACCGACTTGTCTCATTCTACGAAGTGGTCTTGATTTTCTCTTTACAGAACCTTCCTTGATCGTCCTGTCCGAAGCATCGACCAAGGAGCTCAGTCCATGGACAAGTAGAGGGCGCAATCCACCTTGCCACAGAGTTGTCAGAAGTATCTACCAATAATTCTCTCTGACTTCGGCAGGGCCGCAACAAGCTTTGGTTTGGGGTAGCATGTGGCACATATATTCCACCCCATGGTGTTTTCAATAGCAACAAAATTCGAGCTGAATTGTTGTTTTAGGGGGGGACCACCATGTTTGCCGATCCCAAGGCTGTTGTGTCAGATTGCGATATTAGTATTGTCGAGTCTACAGGGTCCTGAACCTCATCTCAATGGTCAACAAATCAAAACCAAAGATTGGGCCAGGCAAACAGGTACTATGATACTCAGTAAGATACCTGATTCTAAGGCCCACCAAAGACTCTTGATAATCAGGTATCCTTCCAGACTCAACAATCTCAGGAACCAAACTTACCTATCGTCAAGGACGATAAAGCGCATCACCGATCATCCTCACCCTTACGGAGTTACACTCCGTATCCATCAACGTTAATTTTCTGGCTGATAAAACATAGGCCTGGCTGTTCTCTTGACTAGGATATTTCATGTTTCCCCAGTCGTGCGCATCTCGTCCAAAATCGAAAATCACCCGTGCAATTTCCGATGTTTTGTGCCGTGAAATTTGACTAGAATCTTTAGTATTGCGGATCTTGACCATTGACCCCGTTGGGGGCTACTTTCCAACATTTCCTTGTCTCTGAATGGTTCGCCAGGTGGTCTAGCGCCATCCCAGCACCTCACCGTTGAAAGTCTATCCTTATTAGCCTATGAGAAGCGATGCACTCTTTCTTCAAGAGCGTGGAAAGCTGAAAACCTCAGCCTCATCGCCCCCTGTATTTCTGCCTTCTGAGTAAGGTAATTATGTCAAATCTAGCGCGACGGTTAGGGATGCCACGCTTGAGGCGTAGCATGGCTGAATCTTCGTTGTTTAACCAACCCATATCCTCAAATCCCCAACGGCTCCTCCTCGCGTCTCCTTACGCTCCAACATCTTTCTTCAGTTACTCCTCATGGCGGGCTCGCGGCCTATCGGCGGCTCCAAAAGGTCCTCGATCCATACTATTTGGCTAAGCTTCTGCTGTATCACCACTTTTGTTACTCAATATGCCCTCGTTGAAGCCCAGATCTGCACCACATTCCCATGTACACAATCCCTGGCGATTTACGGGGTTATGCCAATGCCAGGCCCACAAAGCACCACAAGAAGCACAACATTGAATACTGTTATTTATACCACAAGCCCTTCTTCCACCATCGACTTGTCCAGCACGCCATCTAGCACATCGTCAAGCACAACCTCGAGTACATCTTCCACAACGCCTTCCAACACACTATCTGTAACGCCATCCATCACACCATCGATAACGTCATCTAGCACATTGTCAAGTCCTCTATCCAGTACACTTTCAACGACGCCTTCCAGCACATTATCCATAAAATCATCCGTAACGCCCTCCATCACACCATCAACAGCGCCATCTGGTACATCGTCTATTACGTCCCCCGTCAAATCACGCACGACCCTCACCAGTACACCGTCCGTGACACCATCGAGTCTACCAACCACTTTTCCCTCCATATTCACACCCGGATCTTCTCTCAGTACGCCCATCAACACTCCCCCATATATTTCTAGATCCGACAATGCATCCAACACTTCTCCTAAATATGTGGCCTCCACTGGACCTTCCCACACCCCGTATCCGTCTAGTGCAGGAGTCTCCAAAGGAACTACAACCCGGATGGCGTCGCCGATCTTCACGGCTTCTTCAGGAATGATACTTCCATCAATCACGAAGGCAGCCAGTCTCAATTCATCAAGCACAAACAGCACTATTTCAACAGCATGCGGCCAATGTTCGGTCATGGCGCAACAAGTACAGGTGCTCTATTGGCCCACAGCATCGATCAAGAGCGATTGCGCGCGAGCCTCATCCATCTCCCCATTTGCGAGCGGCCCAACCTACGCAGCGAATGCCACTACAAATGGAACGAAGTCTCTCAATGCACTTGGCGGCGGAGGCTCAATAGATGTCGTGGATGGATTCACATAGTAAGCTGCTGTCTGTGCACTGTCCTTGTGAAAGGAAATCATTGACCATTGATCTAGTACATTTCCATCTATGTATGTATCTGTAGTTGGGAAAATCTCAGTCTCCAATTCGTGCGGAGTCCTCGGGAAGACTTACACCAACCCAACACCCGTGGCGGTCCAAGCGATCACTACGGCATCTTATGCCAGCTGGCCCTCTGAATGTAGACCTCAAGGTAGTTACGTGGACGCTGTGATCAACACTTTGAATGCTGCGGATATTGCATGCCCGACGTGGGGTCTCTCCGATCCGTTCTATACTACATGTGACGGAGACGTATATCTTACAGCGACCGAAGGAGCACCCTATAACCCGGTCATTCTAGTACCTACGCAGTTCTTAGCTTATGATCCAGCTTGGGACATATGTACTAAAGTCCCAATCAACGGGCCGTTCATCTTGCCCTGTGGGGTCTACGATCCACCGAGGCCACTGCATACGGCGAGCATGATGGTTCCAACTGTCACCCCAGCTTCAGATCCGCCCGCCACACTCTTGTCGCCCGCTCAGCCGGAGTCCCTGGCTTCACCCAAGATGGCGCAACCAACGGCGACCCCAGTACAAGATCCGCAAACAGTCAAAGCACAGTTGCCTCAACCTGTCCAGTCACCGCCCAGCAGTCCGCCTGTAGATCCGGGTAACCCCAACAATGGCCTTCAAGCGGGTCAAGCACATCCGCCACCCAACGACCAGGGAAGTCCCAATAAACCTCCAGTAGCAGACCCCAATCAAGGCCCAGCCCCGAATGGCCCTGGACAGGGTTCCAACAATCCACCGACGGGATCACAAGCAGCACCCGTTGCCGCCGATCCCCATGCAGCGGCTCCTGCTCCTTCGCCGATCCCGCAGACGACTATCAATATCGGTGGATCGCAGCCAAGCCCAGCGATTGGCGGAATCATTTACAGCGCTATCAACGGAGGTGTACCTCAGCCGGGGAACCCTCAGGGAGGCAATAATGCAGGTGGGGGGTCGGGAGGCAGTCCAAGTGGAACTCAGGGCGGAAGCTCCGGTGCAAGTCCCGGAGGAAGTCCTGGCGGCAGTCCAGGAGGTACTCCAGAGGGTTCTTCGGCAGGCCCTCCAGGTGGCGCTGCAGGAGGGGCTGCAGGAGGGGCTCCAGGGGGTTCTTCAGGGGGTACCTCGGGGGGTTCCTCGGGAGGGACTCCAGGTGGCAGCCCAGGAGGCACTTCAGGAGGAACGCCAGGCGGTGCTCCAGGGGGTGCTCAAGGGGGCTCTTCGGGAGGGACCTCGGGAGGCGTATCGGCAGGCCCCGGAGGAAGCAGTGGAGGAAGCTCTGGAAGCGGCCGAGGAGGCGGTCAAAGTGGGAGCCAAGGTGGTAATGCCCAGCCAAACGCAGCAGCATTTGCACCACACGCCGTCACCGTGCTGGGCCAGACACTCACGGCCATCAATCCGTCAGCGGTCGCCATCGCTGGTAAAACATTATCTGCCGGAGGTCCTGCATTCACCTCCAATGGTAACTTCTATTCCGTTGGACCTGCTGGGAATTTAGTGGCAGGCACATTGGCCCCGGGCGCTACCCCAGCCCCAGTACTCACCTTCGCTGGCTCCGCCTACACAGCCAATTCTGCGTCCCAGTTCGTGATAGCAGGCCAAACGTTGAATCCAGGTGCCAAGATTACGGTTTCTGGGACACCAATATCCCTAGCTCCAGGCTCTTCCAATGTCGCCATCGGTGGCACTAACACTCAAGCATTGTCTATGATCACCCCGGGCCCGGCTCAAGCACCGGCTCTACTGGCCTTTGGTGGCTCCACCTACACAGCCAATGCGGCTTCACAGTTCGTGGTGGCCGGCCAGACACTGAATCCGGGGCAACAGATCACGGTCTCAGGAGTACCAATATCTCTTGCTTCCTCCGGCGTGTCCAACAATTATGCCATCGTTGGCGGCCGCACGCAGTCACTCCAGAACGCAGCGACCGCCCCAGCTCAAGCACCTGCTCTGCTGACCTTTGGTGGCTCCACCTATACAGCCAACTCAGCGTCTCAATTCGTGATTGCGGGAACAACCTTGACTCCGGGTGGCTCCATAGCAGTCTTTGGGACACCTATCTCAGAAGGCTTAGGAGGCTCATTCGCGGTTATTGGCACTAACACCCAAGCTTTCCAGACACCTGGCGTGACCGCAGCACCCGCTCTCATGACCTTCAACGGTCAGACTTACACAGCTGATTCGGCGTCCAAATTTGTCATTGCAGGCCAAACGCTTACTCCTGATGGTATAATCACCGTGTCCGGCACGCCCATCTCCGAGGCGGCCTCAGGAAGCGGTCTCGTCGCCATAGGTAGCAGTACCCAAGTCCTCGGTCATCCTGCCGCAACGATCACAAATCCAGCCATAATGACATTCAACGGCCAAACCTACACCGCCGACTCCGCATCCAACTTCCTCATCAACGGCCAAACACTAACCCCCGGCGGCATCATCACCATCTCCGGAACCCCCATCTCCGAAGCCCCCTCCGGAAGCAATCTCGTCGTCATCGGCACCAGCACACAAGTCCTAGGCCACGCTTCCGCCACCGTGACAGAAGCGGCCGTGATGACTTTTAATGGCCAGACGTATACCGCAAACGCAGCCTCTCAGTTCATCATCGATGGACAAACATTAACCCCCGGCGGAACCATAACGGTCTCTGGCACGCGGATATCCGAGGACCCAGGGGCTACGGACGTGGTGATTGGCACCAGTACCGAGATGTTGAGTACAGCCACCGTGACGCCGAGTGCTATGGCATTTGTGGGTGGACAGATGAAATTGGGGATACCGAGTTTGCCCTGGCTTTGTGGATGGATGGGTCTGACACTGCTTTCTGGCATCGTCTTTTTGGCATGATTATTCTCATGTTCATTTTCCTTATTTTCTCTTTCTCTTCTTCCTCTTTCTCCGCTATGGATGCGCTAGTGCAGCCGCCCATGATGCGAATTTGTTCTTGGAACGTTATCTAAGATTTTTGGGCATGATGCATATGATATCATGTAAGTCACAAACATATTGGATGGATATAAAAAGGAGAGATTGCACATAGAATAGATAAAATGTAATAATGAACATCATTCGGCACGGCACAGTGGATGTTTGGATATGATTATGATACTTCAACAGCTCTCGCAGCTACTCTACGGAGGTAGACTATTACATGGCGATATTTCATCGTTTCTCGCCAGTATACGGATGGATGAGTTTGATGCATGCATGGTTTCAGTCTACTCAACTAGCCTGTGAAGCATTTTGCATTCCCGTCTACAAGCTATAAATAAGCTACCGCTCCTCCTTTCCCCAATATATCTATATCTCACTCTTGATATGACCATATACTTAAATCGCGAAGTACCTACCGATAACAAACAGACGGTGCTTTTAGCCGAGCAGATTCCTGGATCTAGAAAAGAGGAGTAGATGAATGAGGCTTTTTGATGGGTGAAAAGCACTGGCTGGCTATGTTGTCTTCGTCAGCAATATGAGCTCAACACGAAGTGATTAGAGATCAAAGATGCAGACATCAACTGACAGTATCGAACGAAATCACTAATGCCAACGAGTGAAGAAGGGGCCAGTGAGCAATGGAGGCCTTTCATCGTAGGAACGTCTAAGAATAAACTAAATGCTCGCTTCTAGGGTATAATGCACGGGGTAAAGAACCCATAAAAGCAATCATCACTCATCAATACTCAATCCTCAGTCCATCACTTCTTCCCAAACCCCTTCTTCACAGCCCGAACGCTCCCCATCGTCTCCGTCCTCCCCGGCTTCCTCCCCACCTCCACCACCAAGAATCGGACAAAGTCCTGCAGCGTCCAGTAGCTACTGTGTGCACTCAGCATATTCAAATACTGAATCTCCAGCGGCCCGCCTCCGGAATGGAGAGTGTAGTCGATCTGCCCATTATCGTTCAGGAGAAACATGCGGTTTTCGGCAATCTCCTCCCTCGTAAAGTCGTGAGTCTCCATTTCCACAGTGGTGGGTAGCCTGGCGATTGTAGGACGCCTGGGCAGCTCGTTCAGGCCGGTCGTCGTCTTGGTAGGGACGACTGCTTTTCCTCGAACGTAGCCACCGATAAGCTGACCCCAGGTTGGAGTAGCACTTGGCACAGAAGCCGGCTGCAGAGACGCAGCATAGTCGACATCCACACATGCGTTGAGGCGATACGCAACAGGATCGTTGTAGTGCATGATGTTATACAGATTGTCCACAGCCAAGCATCCAAAGGTACCCGTCTCACCCGCCACACCAGGACTAGTCCCCTTGAGTTCGCCATCCGGCTTGTTTCTACCTCTGCGAGGGACCAACGGTGCGCGATTAAGCAGTAAGAAAAAGCCAGCAGGGCTGCCACAGAAGAAGAGACTTTTGGTATCAAATTCAAAGATGTCGGTGCGGGTCTTGCCAGATTTGATGGGATACTCAACTTCCGTTGGCAGTTTTGTAGGTTGTTTGCTCAAGATGTCAAGCGCCATCACGCTACCTAAAGAGTGAGCGAGCAGATGTACCCTGCCAGACTTGTGGAAACCTGGATTATTGAGGCACCATAATCTATAAACTCGGTTGGCCTCGTGAATGACGGCTTCGATCATCTTGGGTTTGTGATGGGAAAGATAGTATGGAATATCCAGCATGACATCGCTGATCAGGTTGCGGACCGCTGGAAGAGACTCTGCGGTGATGTCCTTCAGCGTAAACTCGTTCTTCAAAGGGTCAGGATCCCCTAATTTGCGATTTGGGTCCGGCTGGGGGCCACCGTCTTCAAGTTTCAGAGTGGAACGCCAATTGATAGGGAGAACCATGATGCCTCCTAGATCGGGACGAAGCCACGGCTTGACCACCTCAGCATTCAGCTCCTGATTGATTTGTCTCCGAAATGCATTGATTGCATGAGTAAAATGGAAGCTCTCCACACGTTCAGACAGCTTTTGTCCAATTCCATGAATGACTAAGACGAGATCTGTGGGCATTGATTTGTCGCCTGAGCCCTCCTCACAAGCAAGGCAAGATTTACGCCGCTTGAGAGACTTGTCGGTCCCGGGTTTTGATGTTGGAGCGATAGTCACCGGCCCAGTTGGCAGCGGGTGAAGCTTCTCCCAGGCCTTTGTGTCAAAACCACGGACCACAGGTATCCCCACAGCTCTGCCCTTGCGGATGTTTGACAGAACTTTTCTTCCTGCCTTAGCTGAAGGTAGTTGGCTAGTGCTGAGGATTTGGGCCTCTCGATCGTTGACATAGATCATGCTCGATCTAGCGTAAAGTCTGCCAGTAGGCTCAGAGACACCAAGGGTCCCTTCAGCTTTATTCTCGGTCATTCCTGCAACGACTCTGGCTTCCTGCAATTGCTTTGCTTCGGGCTCCAAATACTTGCCTTTGCCAGTATCTGATCGACCTTGCTGGGCCTTCAGCACTTCTGATGGCCAGATGCGATGACAGATCTTGAGTTCAGCCTCAGGGCCAATGTCCACGCAGCTGTTGAGTTCATCGACGTAAGCGGGGGCCCAGGGTTTCATATATTCGTAGCCTTCCTCGATCTGGTTCGCAAGGTCAGACTCAACGGGCCACATGGTGTCCTTATAGAACCACGTTCCTCGAACAACGGACGATTCGTCATGGACTGGATCCCAATATATTGGTCCCATCTGTAGCGGGAAAATTAGCATGCGAGGCAGAACGATCGACAACGTCCTGGGCTTGTGGAAGGTTTACCTTCAGACTAGGCATCTCGACCACATGTAAGCGGGAGATACCCACAGTGACCCGAGCAGTCTGAGTCTCTCGAAGCTTCTCTTCTTGACGATCGGGTGAGTGAAGATCATCTGCACTAGGCTCTGAGCCCGAGTGATCCTCATCCTTCGGATCTTGACTAGAGTGAGGACTTGGAAACTTAGGCCTTATGCCCAATGGTGAGGATTGCTTTGGGCGATAATCCTTCTCAGGTGAAGCAACACCGTCAAGCTGGGCTCTGCCGGCGGTGCCACGATCTGGAGACTTTGATGACCTTCGCAGACGAGAAGAAACTCGTAGAAAAGGCGTCCCTGTTGTATCAGGGCTTCTGCCCAACGCAAACGCGCTCTCATCGATTTTTTGCCTACCCCGAGACAGGGTTTTGTTTGAGGTTCTAGGGGACACTATATCTTCTTCGGGGTTCTCCTCATTCTCGTTTCGCCGGAAGAAGCTTCGGTTTCGACTTCTAAGTGATTTCCGAATACCACTCTCGACCTCATCCTGGACTATTTCGTCGGCAGTGACTGGAATGGTATCCTCCAAGGGCGGGTGGTCGGAGTCATCACATAGAGTCAGGTCTGCTCCTCGAGGCTCTACTCCAAGATGGTACTGAGTCTCCGCTTTACGTACATCCCTGACGCTCTTGTCCTCGATCTTCTTCCCCTTCTCACATAGTTTCTCCTCTTGGGTATCTTGCGTAATCTTATTGGCATTTCCGTCCCCAGCTTCCGCCTTCGGGGGTATAATGGCGGCATAGAGCTCTGATTCCATTGATTCTCTTGGCACCGCATCTTGCCTGAGGTGCGGTTGTTCCTGAGCCCGAGCCTGAGCCTGTTCTAGGTTAGGGAGCTGGAGCCACGCTTGTTCGAGAGCTATGTTGTCGTGGATTGAAAAGGGTCGTGGAGGGATCTTCGAGGATTTGACAGCAGAGCCGCCGGACGGAGTTGGGACAGCTGCAAGAGGATCATCGATGACCTGTGCCGATCGGTAGAAGAACTGAGCATGTATCTTGGGTGGATCGATTGCTACCGTAGAGGCTCGCCTGGTAAATGTATTACTCTCTTCTTTCAGGATGCATGAATCGCCGAAGGTGTGGTGTAAGGCCATGATATTCAATCACACCGACTCAACGCGGGAGAACGTATGAAGTGCTGTAGGGCGCAATTTAGACATTAGAAGTACAAATGATGGCCTGCCTGCAGGTGGATTAGCAATGTGTAAGTGTAGCCTAGAGGAGGCGGAAGGATGGATTTGAAGAGAATAATTGAGTGGACATCGCTGATGCCCTATGGAGTCTATGCAAGTACGGAAGGAAAGTCGTGAAAGTCATAGAGCGACCCTCATTTGTACTGTGGGTTCCTGCCAGAGGAAGGTGATATGGAATGGTCATGAGGTGGATAGAACCAAAGTATTCCACAGCAGCCGTGGGGCAAGCGCCACCAAGCGCGGGGAACATCATCTGCTTTTTAACGACTAGGACTAAGTACCTTACTGTTGTATGCCGAACATCTCCTCAATCTCTTTAAGAAAGCTAAAACTTCGCCGACTGGGAGCGGTGTTTGGCTAAGCATCATTATCTCAGCTGGTGTAGGGCACAAGGGACATGAGAGCGAAGATGGCCGAATACTACGCCTAAATCTAGTGGTCTAACTTGTAGAAGATGATTGAGAATGGCTGCATTAGAAAAGGTTCTACTAATAGATGATGTCTTTCAATCAAATAACCCATCAGGACAGGTCAAAGGCCTCATGTTCATCATAGAATACGCGAGAATCCAATGAACATCCGGAACGCCATATTTCATGTCCAGCCAGGTCTACCGAATTGTGACCGTCAATCACGGTGAACGGAGAATCCATGAGTGACACCATCCAACGTAGCCTTGCCTCCACGTGTCCATTCGCCCAGGATCAAGCAAAAGGGTTGTGGCTTTCCAATCGTTCAACCTCCTGACTACTCCTCGCTGGTGGCTCCCATCTCTTCTCGACACCAAACTTGATAGCCGCGTACTCTTCTCTCTTCTGCTGCTTCTCTTTTATCAAGGCCAGCGCTCGGATCTGAATGCTTTGGAACGCCAGAAAAGTCACCAGCGGCGCCCCCAGCATTTCTAGGATCTTGTACGTATCGTGCATGTGCTTCCTGATGACGCTGTCTGGAGCACAAAATGTACGAATGCTCATCTCTTTCGCCAAGGTCTTCCAAGAATGCATCATCGCGTTCATGCTGATCAGATTGTCCGCATTGGCTCCGTAGAATCGAAAGGTCTTGATATTATAGAGGACGATGTCCCGTTGAGTGGCTTGGTCGAACATGAACTCGATGACTTGGGGACGATTCTTGCTGATCCACCATTGTGTGACCTTTGTTAGGCTCTCGACGGACATGCGACCTTCCTGTTGTTGGACATTGAGGTAGTAATTCGCCGTCGCGCAAATCATAAGCTCGATCTCGCTGTACAATTTGCTCTGTTCGGGAGGACTCAGGGACACGCTGATTTTGGACTTGGAAGGTGATGATGTGGATGGCGATCTGTGATGATACACTGTAGTAGGGACGAATTTGGACACATCTCCTGTCTGTTTATCTGTCAGATTGAATCACGGTCTAGAAAGGAATGACCCAAGACCAACCAAGTCTTCGACACGCTGCTTGAGCTTCCCACCCCAATGCTTGATACCCTTCTTGCGATACTCCTCATCTGGCGACTCTTTCATGCTTGTGCTCTTTCCAAGCCACCCACCTTCACCGAACAGCTGCTTGATAGGGGATCGAGACCGCTTTGGAGGTGGCAATGGGGACTCGGGGGTTTGATCTTCCTGAATGTTCTCCAAAAGCTTGACAGGGGACGGTGTGCGACTGATACTCCGACCGCGAGAGAATGCTGATCCGCCGGATTCCTCGCTCGACCTTGCGGTGTTGTCGTCTCGCATCGCGAACATCTTGCCCACTCGAAGGTTGTGTACATTGGTCGGAGGCGCTCGAAAGTCGATATTGTTCAAAGATTGAGAGTGAGGCATCCCAGGCGATTTGTGTCCGGGCTTCTTCGGTACTGGCGGCTTATAGTTGACCATCTTTACGGGTTTCAAGGCTTGAGGATCGCAGAAGTCATCGATCTGAGTGTAGCGCTCGTCGTAGAACGGGTCGAGTCTGTAAGAACTGCCGTACATGATTTGTCTGTGAATATTCAATACCTGTTTACATACTTTACAAAAAGAGAAATCAACAAAGGGAAACTCACTGTTCCGACATCTTTGACATCCTCGGAAGAGGGTTAGGATCTGGCGGACTGTATTTGACCGGATCAAGGTTATTGATGCGGTCGAAGAATTCTGAGGTTTGTCTTGCAGGTGTGGAAGGTATTCGTAATTCGGGTGTGAGGTTGATCACGCCTTGTTTACTCGTGTCATCAGGTAAGGACTCGAAAGAATTCATGGAACAAATTTCAACAACATCATCATGCTTTGAGGGAGGCAGTGAATCCTCAGTGATTGATGACTCAATAACGTCCATAGGCTCTATTCACAGGACAATAGGCTTTGATGACAATATGAATTTTTGGGATCGCGATTGTCACGAGTGTTGATTCGGGGCTAAGACACGACGGATAGTGAAGGGAGCTCATTCCTCTGCATCAATGATTATCGACATATTGATATTGTGGGAGACCTGAAGAATCTTCGATTGATGTCATCGGCTTACTTTTGCACGTTCCTGTCTAAGGACCTGACCGGCGTGGCGTCATCTTTGCGTACTTGTGGCTATACTGAGCTTTGCTGTGACTTTTCAGATATTCTGAGATGTAAAGTGCCTTGTGATAGATCACCAAGCTTCACCGTGGTCGCTGCGAAGATTATAGGCTTCTTACATTAACGGCTTTAATGGTCCTATCATCCGGTGCAGTGTTTACACAATCATGCTTCACATTTTATGGAGATCACAACAGCCTCTCATCAAGCTCCACTGTGCTCGTATCCTACCTTTGCTGGGATTCGAGGGACGTCTTCTCGAGCACATTTCGCTCTGAACTTGCGAGAGGGCTGTTACCATAGCATCATTGCATACTAGACCATTTGCTTGAGAAACCTCGTCGTACGTGTAGCCATCGTCTGATCCTGCGACTTTGCAATATGTATGACACAGGCACTCAAGATGATGTCGAATTTGACGTAGAGAAAGATATTTTGATTTTGAGAATTAAAGTGTCACACTACCTCATCTGATAGCTGTCGATACTCCAGTTGTGTTCCAGATGAATTGATGGCTTGGGTTATGATTTCTGTATCGTAAAGACAGCAGTATTCTCTCCTCATAAGCCACGCACGTGCCTAGCTTTTGGTCTTCTTTGCCTTGTCAAACACCTTTCCTACTACCTCTAAGACTTTGCCGAGTGATGGTTTGATCTCCCAAGGGACAGCGTCCGTGCCCGAGGAGAACTGGCGCAGTAGCCCCTTCCTACGTTCGGTCACTTCGGCTAGATCTTTGGCTACTTGGGTTCCATTGAAGTTGTCCGCACGACTTGAGAATTTCTTATCGAAGGTATAGATCGGTGCACGTCTAGCAATGGTGGCACCAGGAGTGGGTTCTTTACCGGCGTTGTGACCTTCATTCCCGTCATTCCATGCTAGGATTCGTTGCTCTAGATCGACATCGTGAGCCGAAGGCGCAGCATGCTGCTAATGTGAGCTTCATGAAGAGGAGGCATGGCCCGTGAAGAAGCATCCTTACGCTCCGCGCCGCAAACTTTTCTCGCCAGTTACCCCATATCTCTTGGTCATCCTTGCAGATTGTCAAGTGCCACACCAAAAGCGATATAATTTCTAGGGTGTAACCGTCTCCGTAGCGAAGCTTCAAACACATGAGAATCTCCACTGCTCCCTCTGTGACATCGCCAAATCGACGTGGGATTTGTTCCTTCCTTCCAAGAATCTGAACCATGTACTTGTAAGCTTCGTTCATTTCGAAGCGAACCACCGGTGTTTTCCCTTGTACCTGTCCATGTTGCGGAGTCAACACTCTCTCCTCAAGGCATGCAATGGAAGACAGGAAGTACTTCACAAGGTGTCAAGCATAACAGAGCTCGAAAGAAGTAGATACCTCTTAGGCATTCGCTGGGAATACAACGCAAAGAAGAGCCTTACATCTGGAAAATCCGTTGGCATCGACTGATCATCCATGAATTATAGGCAAGTGTAAATGTGGTCTTGTGGTTAGACTCGTTCTTGATTCTGCACGCGAAATATGCCTAAGTCATTACAGCTGAGACGGTTGTCAAGAAGGCTTTGTGTTGATAAACGAGTGAAACCATAAGTGACTGGCTTCACTCTGGCCCTGGTCGCCAGGTCACATGAGCAACATCCTGCTTCACTAACCACCTACCAACACTTCATCTACTCCACCCGACCCATCAGAGTATGGAGAACCACCATCATGGCAGCGAAGTTCCTTCCTCGGTCTCCGTATTTGTGAATCAGATGTGGCTATGACATATTCCCTTTCAGCTTATATCCGCACCTTGGTCGTTGGATTCTACCTCTTGGGCGTGATACACGCGCTCGTGAGTAAGGGGGAGACAAGTTTTGGAGTAATGACAACTTTTGGCCGTGAGAGAGACATCCTGATATCGAGCGAGCAGCGAAGAGAAAGCGCTCTGGACGACAGCCTCAAGTGAACTAAATATGGTTTGCATCAACGAGATCACTGATCCCTGCAACCTTCTGGTCTGCATGAGAAAGGCCAGCAGAAAGGAGTGCTCTTGCTAAAACCATGAAGGGTAGCTCGTTCTCGAACCCAGGGTCTATAGGCTGGGGTTACGAGTGAGAAGTTCATGCCGACAGCTGGATGGCACAAGAAATTCCCCACCTCTTTTATGATATCGTACCTTCTTAGCATAGTCACTTCTTTGAACGATGCTCACTGCTGATCGAACTCATATGATGTATGAATATGGAGACCAAAGGTTTCGTCATGGTCGTCCCACCTCCTCATATTGCTACCAATTGGGCAATAGCAACATTGACAATTTTCTCCATGTCTCGAAGAGAATTCCTCGGTATCGAATATTGCTAGATAATGATTCGCTGCTGTGCGGTATGAATAACTGATCATGTACGCCACAAACATCGAACCTATGGTGACCTTGCCAGATGCTACAGCAATTCGACTAAACAGGATGAACACCAGGGGGATCTATCTTTCATATGGTAGACTTACCAGGATATATGATGCGAGAGGGCTAATATGAGACTGTCGTCTCCTTGGTGCTTCGTGATCGATTTTTGGTGTATGTCAGTCATCTAGGCATGAGACAAAAGAGCGCTCATCACGGGCTCTGCTGAATCACAACGCAGTGGACTCATCAACTTCAGGGCGTATATAGCCACTGTTGACATACCAAAGCGGAGAGCAGGGCCTAGATGAAAGGTGATACCATTTTCAATGGCCAAGAAGGCAGAGCAGACGTGTCCCCAGAGAACCAATTCTTTAACGTGAGGGCGATGTAAACCCTCAAGATCTTGATGAGGGCGTAGGCTATTTTAGTAGCAATGTATCAGGCACGTACTGGCACACCTCGATGGAACTTGGCTATTAGGATAAATCTCTGTAGTCGCTCCTAGGGGTGGGGCGCCGATTAGAACTAACGTAAAGTTCCTGACTGCCCTCCCCAGCCGCTATTCTAGTTGCAGATACAACACAGATACCGAGAAACATCCCGAATCCTACGTACCTTCGCTGCCCCGCTTAACACTCGGAGGGCCTCAGCAGCCTCGGAAAGTGATAGGCCGGCCATCACCATGATATACACCTTTCCGTATGGAGTGACTGATACTGTCCAGAGGAGACTGCATTCACTTCCGCCTCCACCGCGCTTCACCAGGATGGATCCCCCATGAATGTTACTTCAATTCGGCATGTTGCGCCCCTTCATGCACGCCTCTTGATCACGCGTCTCCTTTCTGGTCTCACTTCGGTCCCGTTTCCACAAAGCTACACCCATCTGCAAGACTTCCGCTCCTAGTAGCAAGAGCATACACAGAAAGAATCAGGAGTCAAAGGTATGGCGACTTCCCCGGAAAGATATGACATCGTGATAGTTGGGGCTGGGCCTGTAGGCCTGCTGCTTGCAGTATGTCTGGCCAGATGGGGCTACAAGATCAAAAATATCGACAATAGGGATGTTCCAACACTTACTGGGCGTGCTGATGGTATACAACCGCGCTCTCTACACTTGCTGCGGAATATGGGCCTCAAACGGCAGATCATGGCTCACCAACCAGCAAAGATCTATGAGGTTGCCTTCTGGGGTCCTCTTTCCGAAGGTAGGGGCATACACAGGACGGGCAATTCGGCTGCATGTCCAACATTCATTGATGCGAGATACCCCTTCACCACACTCCTACATCAGGGCCTAATTGAGCGAGTTTTCATCGATGATCTGCATAAGAATGGGGCCGATGTGCAAAGGCCATGGACTATCACAGGCTTCAGGAATGATGCTATGGACAAGACATACCCGATCGAGGTGAATCTTAAGCATATGAAAGCAGAAGAAAGGGAGACTCTGCGAGCGAAGTATCTTTTTAGTGGCGAAGGTGCAAGGAGTTCCATCAGAGATCAATTGGGCGTCAAAGTAATCCACAAAGATCCGATTTCTCATGTTTGGGGTGTCATGGATGGGGTTGTGAGGACGGACTTCCCAGATGTCAAGGTACCGTGCGACTGTTGTATAGCTGAACTACGGGACGCTGATTCTAGAAGATGAAATGCACCATACATAGCGATCATGGCTCAATTATGGTGATACCAAGAGAGAGCAATATGGTTAGACTGTACATACAGATTGCGACCTCGACTGACAGAGATTTCGATCCGCGAAAACAGGCGAGTGCGGCGGAAGTACAAGCTTCTGCGAAAAAGATTCTGCACCCCTATTACATCGAATGGGACCGGGTAGAATGGTACTCGGTATACCCAATTGGCCAAGGCATTGCCGAAAGGTACACTACCGATTGTCGGGTGTTCATGGGTGGGGATTGTTGTCATACCCATAGCGTACGCTGCTCGCTGCCTCGTTTGACCTTTACTTCGCTGACGATAAGATAGCCAAAAGCGGGACAGGGTATGAACACTGCCTTTCATGATGCGCTCAACCTCGCTTGGAAGATCCATCATGTCGAAGCTGGATTTGCCAATCGTTCAATCCTGGAGACGTACGAAACGGAGCGAAAACGTATTGCAGAAGATCTCCTCAACTTTGACGTAAGGTATGCTAAGCTCTTTTCCCAGCGGGTGCCATCTGCTGGTGACGTGGGTGTAGCAAGCGATGCTAGAGAGGATGGCGAAGTCAACGAATTCGTAGAAGTGTTCAAGTCAAGTCAAGAGTTCACATCTGGCTACGGAATTGCATATGGGGCGAACGAATTCAATTGGTCCACAGAACATTCTGCGCAATCACGACTTTTCAATCCGAAGGGTACCATTTTACATACGGGCCGAGTTATGCCTTCCGCAAATGTGACCCGGGTAGTCGATGCAAACGTGGTCCAATTGGAGCAAGAAATACCACTCAACGGTTCATTTAGGATCTTCCTCTTTCTGGGAGAACCTCTGATTACACGACGTGCAGTCGCTGACTTTGCAAATAATTTGGAAAAGAAGACGAGCTTTTACTCTGCCTTTGAACGGGAAGATATAGCCACTGTGTCATACCATGAGCGTGACAATCCTCACTCCCATTTCTTTTCGATTTGCATCACGTTCGCGGCTCCTCGGGACGAACTCGAGGTTGCAAAGGTTTTGCCGCCCATCCTTGCACGATATAGCGATCATGTCTACGCCGACGATATCAAGGATGAGAGGGTACCAGAAGCGAAAGCTGCGGCTCATACCAAGATGGGCTTGGATCCGGAGAAGGGCGGTGTTGTGGTTGTCAGGCCTGACGGGCATATCGGTTGTGTTGTGAGTCTGGTAGAAGGTGATGGCACTGTGGATGCTCTGAACGGCTACTTTGGTGTATTTGTTACGAAACCGGTTGGGAAGTTGGGAGCACGGGCCCAGCTGTGATGGTATCTCCCGCAGTTCTGAGCGGTGAGTTGCGCATGTCGCCCAGTCGATCGGTCATTCCATGTAGGCATGATTATCACGTGAACACGAAGATATACCACTCCAAGAGACGATATCCTTAAAGATCCATCATTGATATCTTCTTATGGGTCTATGATAGATACATGGGGCTCCGGGGTTGTGGCTTCCCGCCACGCCCGCCACAAGTTGATGCAGATCTACTGGTGACTTCGTGGCACTGAACAAACATCCGAAGCCGTTCTTCATGCAGGTTTGCATCGTAGATAATGATCGTCCTTAACTGACGTTTGTATATCAAATGTTGGTGAAGTATACTGGACTCGCTTTCCCTTTTCGTATCCAGTGCCAAGGAGTTGTGAATATTCTAGGCACGCTAAATGTGCCTAAGAATTTTGTGCTTTTCGCTCCCCTGTGTTACACAACCCCCAAATCCTTCCATCCACGCCGTACATCCCCGACTATATTCATCTATTAGTCCTAGTGGGAGGCTTCTCCGCAACTTCTAATGCTTTGAAGGATTTCGAAAAGGTACAATGGCGGTGCCACATACTCCAATGTCCGGACGTCCTCGCTCTGGCCCCCCCTTCGAACGACAACTCGCCCCACCACAGTTTGAAGAGGATGAATCTCTGATCACGGTTATCGATGAGCTCTCTGAGTGAGTCTTGGCTTCTACTTCGTTGTCAAAGCAGCATGACCTTCCCTGCGGTTGAGCTAGTGTTCAGGACACTCACTGTTTTGAGGCTATCTTGACAAGCCTTGAATTCCCCTCGATAGCATGATGAGACTCAAGGCTACAAAGCCTGTCCCTATCGATCGCATAGTCTCGAGTATTGTGGGTCCTGCAGGGTAGGGATGGGCTCCTGTAAGCTGAATGGCCACACAGCTTCTGGGATTCAAATATCGTGCTATGTGACGCATCTCTTGTGATGGATCACATATGGCCTGGCTCTGGGAGATGATCTTACTTGCTAACAAGACGTCAGGTACTTTGAGCATGTCATCCAAGCGCCTCATACTTTTGAACAATTGAGGACAGCATCCGTTGGTCATATACTGATGCCTCTAACTCATTCGCTATCCGATCGATGTCACCATCCTGATATCGTATCAGCCTTGCTGTAAGTTTCTCATTGTATGTTGAACAGTGACTATTTGCTGGGGGCTCATGCCACCCACTACCTGTTACTGGAAATGTCCGTACCTGCTAATGTCACATCGATCGTACTTGTTTCAATGTCTTCTGATCAATACGTTGATACTGTTGGACCCATCCTAGTATCCTTAAGTGGCAATTCTCCTCCAGTGAGCCTGACGATCGAGGTATCAGCGAGTCGCGGGCGCATGCATGTGAGATTGTTGCCTGGGTAAGTGTTCTTTCTGTTCAACCACCCCCGCCATCTGGAAGTCACGAATAGTTTTGCAATATTCTTTTAGAGGTCTCTACTCTTTGAGTATGTCTCGCGGCTCAGTTTCTACACCAGAGAGGAATGCTGATCTTTGAATTGTTCTAAGAGATATCTAGCGCATTTCACCGAGACGGAATTGATCGAGAATCTCCTGCACGAACTTCCAGCTCTCGAATCATCAAGCTCTGAGAACCTACAGCGACCAGATTGGGACGACATTTTCGAGGGTAGCCTGCTAGCACAAGATGAAGATGATGCTGAACAAGCTCGGCTTTTGCCAGGTCAGCGTAAGGTTACTAAAAGCCCTATCGCAGAAGACCAGCCAATCTTAGCGTTTGTTGGGCTCAATGCTCTCGAGATTGCTGCAATTGCCAACGCAAAGAAGTTTCTTAGTCAGCGGGTTGTTCAAAAGCTCGTGGTGAGCTTCTCCATCTCTTTGATCCCCAGTCCGGCAATCATCTTAATCATCTTAATCATCATAACGGTCTTTCAGATGGCCTACTCCTCACATTGTCTCGACTGTAAATATCTTACTCGAAACATGGATGCTGACTCTCGAGACTTCTGAAGGATGATGTCTGGAACGGTCGGATCATCTTCTGGGAATCGCTCAGTGTGCATAGTAAGAAAGAAGCCACAATCTACAACAAGAGACGAGCAGATCCATATTGCAGGCTCCGGGTGCCCAAATATCAAAAGGGATTTGAAGCCATGTTCTTCGCCATGTTCTTGCTTCTATACTATGCAGTACTTGCCGAAAGAAACCATCAGAGGATTGGTTCAGTCGAAATTCTTCTGTATATCTGGATCGCCGCTTTTGCATACGATGAATTCGGAGAATATCAAGACGCTGGACGCTCGTTCTATTCTACCGATTTCTGGAGTTTGTGGGACGTTGGCATAATTGGGATTGGAATTGCATACATGATTACCAGTAAGTTGCAACATCTTTCAACCTTGCAACCTTTCCAGGTGTGATTTCTGGACGTGTTTGCTACGTGCGAGACCCAGGGTCCTCATCGTTCAATGAATTGAAGTCTGCGGACGTCCCATGTTGGTAGGGAAGAGCAACGTCGCCCCAGTCATGGCAGCCTTCATAATTCTATACTCCTTGTTGGGGATCTTGAGTCATGATCTTGGGATGAATCCTGGATTTGGAAGACTGTATTTCACATATCTTTTGAGCTAGATACAACATTTTATACACAATGTCAGCGTAGTCTGGTTTGGTGGGGATAACGGAGGGACTCGTGCAACTGGAAATGAATGTCGCTAATATAAGGTAAAGGAATTGTCGGCTTGTCGACCAACAGCATGCACATCATGGACGTGTCATTTGACATACTCTCAGTGTATGTGATATGGCATTCTCTATTTCCTCATGCAGGCATCCTCTCAAGCCATACGACAAATCAGGGACGCAACAGCTCTTGACTCAATGCTTGTCGAGAGGCGTAATGCTGATCCAGCTGACTCCGTGCAGGGAAGCTCTGTTCCTGCTTCCGAGGCTCTGTGCGCTGCTTTCGCTCGTTCCTTTCTTCGGGACATTGGTACACAATCACCTCTTTCACGAATCACCAGGTTATGTGCTGACGCTGCTCAAAAGATACCATGCCTCAAAGAGATGGTACGTCCGTCCACTAGAAATCATTACACGAACAGCGAGGCTGACAAGAATGTCCCAATACAGACCAAGGATTTCGTCAAATTTCTCGGAATTGTCATAATCTTGTTCTGCGGCTTTCTGACTACATTCACCATGCTCGCTCGCGGCGAGTTTAGCGCTCGGCAGATGCTGTGGACTATGATCAATGTCAGTCGCCAACCAACCGGTTATACCCGTCTACAAAGCTGACTCTGCCATAGGTCTTTTTTGGGTGAGGCTGAGACATGAGATATCCGATCCAATGGCTAACGGAGAGGCCGTGCAGTTCCACTTACTTGGGCTTGTAAGTGGTGAAATTGCATTGCCATGAATGCGCGAGTTCTTGCGACTGACGGACAATGATGTGTGTGGTGGGCAGTGACATTGCAAGCCAGGTGAGTTAGTACAAGGACGCCAAGGACGCCAAGGAAATAATCCCTGTGCAAATCGCAAAACAGAGTGCTGATTGGTGGCGACGTTTAGATCTCGCCTGCGCTTGGCCCGCCGTAAGTTAGCTCCCGTGTCTCATGCATCGAATTTGATGCACGTGAGCGCTTTTTCATGCGATGTTGACTGAAGTAGGCTCATGCTGTGCTTCGTGGTAATGACTAACATATTGCTATTGACATCGCTCATTGCTATTCTCAGTCAAGTCTTTACCAAGGTGCGTCAAATAGCGTCAAAGCTAGATCTAAGCCTGATCATGTCCGACGCCGGCGCGCGCGGTTTCGTAACCGCTGTATCATTGGAAGGAGAGTTTCTGGTATGAAGGATACAGGCTGAGTAACCTGATAGGTCATGGATCACGCTCGGGAGGAATACCTGTACCAGTAGGTTGATCCAGGAGAAGCAGGCAGGGCCTACTTTCCAGCAAGCGCTAAGTGAAACGTCAGATACTCAGTCTTTGTGCTTGAGGTAGGCGATGTTGGTGGGATGGTGTTTCATCCACTGATCAGTGGCTAGGCATCAGCCTCTCGCCGCTTGACCTATTACTTCCCTCCATTGGTATGGTTCTCGGGGATGGGCTGCACGACATGTACGGAAGCCGGAGCTGACAGCGGTCTATCCAGAATCTGATACCGCTTTTGCTGTTTCGACCACTGAGGCTTTGCTTGCCGTCCGAGCAGATTCGTTCAGCACGCATTGTGCTCCTCAAACTCACCCACTTTCCGTATATTGCAGGGATATGGGTTTACGAGGAGCTGAAAGCGTTGGGCAATCGCTGGCAGCCCACTCATCGCTTGCAAAAACATAGAAACATTGCAAATCATAAGCGTATCACATCTGGACGACTACGGAGACCAGTAAACGGAAGTAGATCAGGGACTCCGGCTCCGAGAACCCCTGTCAATGGTGGACGAATTCCCATCGCTGATGTTACAGAACAAGAGACGGAGGCTCCCGTTAGAGGATCACACACAGGTCGAAACCCAGAGATCGAACGGTTTCGGTCTTTGATCAAGAAATTCATGATCGTAGTCGAGGCCGATGGCAAACAGTCAACAAGAGCTACTGCCGCCTATGGCAACGCCACAAGGGAATTAAGCACACACGTGCAAGCCTTGACAGAGAAAATTGAGGCAGAACACATATCGGCCGAAGCCTGAACTTCGACGTCGAGAAGGTTAAGATGTATGAGCTGCTGTGAGAGCCAAAATGGTAGGATCGCCAGGAAACAATTGAGGGTGGATTTGGCGGCAGTTTCGGATGAAATATCTTGCATAAAAGAATGTTATGCGCGCTAAACCTGAAAGAGACCAGGCTTTTCGAAGGGTAACGACCAACAACAAAAATCTTGCATCAACACCAAGGGCTTGCGTACGCCAAACTTCTGCACTGGCAAATTCGAAGACGTCCTCGCTTCTTAGACGACAACAATCATCATAATCCTTCGGAGCAATCAAATGTCGATTTGTGGTAATTGCGGAACTGCGGGGTTCAATGTCCGAATGTCCGCCGAAAAGCCGAATCCTCCTCGATAACCACCGGCAAATGCCACGTCCTTGTTTTAACATTGTGACGGAGGTGTGATGATCGACCTAACTCTACTGCGCATCATTGGAGCATGTGGACAATCCAAATGATGAAGCTCATCCACATCCTTTTCGCTGATGGAGGGTGGCCACCGGGGGTAAATGCGCACTTGGAGTTCGTCTGACGCTCCGAAACGACGCTACTGTGGTACAGATTACAATACATGGTTTGGAGGCTACCCCTGCTTGGTACCTTGGCTACGGAAGGGGCTAATGCAGACCCTGGCTCAGGTCCCTGGTCCAAAGGTTTTTAGCACGCAGCAGCTCGAGGCGGTGGATGCATGGGGAGCAGGGATGAAAGCTCTTAGCTCCATTGCTCCGCTGAACGCATGCACTCTTCGATTTCCAATGTTCCTGCTCGGCTTTGCAGATAAAACAATGGGCGGTGCCGCGTCTACCTGGGAAGAGAGCAGACTTCTCTTACCCTACCAATTCTTTTTCCCTTGACTCGAAGAATATCGCGATTCTGCCTTGAGCCTCCATCTTATCCTGCTCACCCCCACAACTCGAGCAATTCACCGCCCACCAGCCAGAAAGCTGCCACCATACTTAATTCCGCCATCGCACCTCTTCATCACTCTTCAATCCCCCCACTCTCAACATCTTACTGCATCTCAATATCCAACCTTTTAGCAACCATTCGAACACAACAGTCGCCGCTCTCCGCTCCTGTGCGCACACTTTCGACTCTCGTGTTGACATCCTTACGACCATGATGAACCTCACTCCCCAATCAATGCGCTCGCCCATATCACCCTACGATCAGCACTCCAAGCGCTCATTCTCGTCGCCACGACCTTGCTACCCTACTACACCCCAGTCAGAGCCTACATTATTGGACCAATCTCATCGAGGCCTTGGAATTTACCACCGACACTTACCACAACAATTACCACCACCGAGCGCAATTCAGGAGCTACCACCTTCGCCACAACCATCAGGCAGTTGGTCATACTCCTCAATGATGGAGCAAGACTTCCCACAGACATGTCAACCTCCAGATATCTCCTCAGCTGCTTTCGACCCGTTTTCTGGATACTCGAATAACGCAAACACTGGGATGATGGCGAGCACTTCACCAGAAGCGCCCGGTCTTGTCTTCTGCCAGACTCCTCCGAGCACCAACATGCCTTCCCATCGCTCATCAATATCCTCATCATACTCGCCATCAGTGCACCAAGCCGAATACTACAACAAGGTCAAGCAAGAAGACTCGAATGAGTGGTACCCTGCGCCGGAAAACGACCAGGTCTTGCAGCGATCTCAGGGATTGACGCCTTACTCGAATGGGGTTTCGCCTATCAATGGCCATCCAGAAGACTTCTACAAAACCCATCTGGGTGACTGGTCTAAGCCATCCTCTGCCTACCCTACAGATGTCGAAGAATATACGCGATCCAAATTCGATGCGGCGCCGATGTTACCAAGTGCCGACCGTTTGAAGAAGAAGCGCCAAAGAACAACGCCCGCAGAGGCTACTCATGAGTGCCGAGTCTGCGGGAAGCTATTCAAGAGAAGCTACAACTGGAAATCACATATGGAAACCCATAATCCCGAGCGCAAATATCCACACCCATGCACAGCCACGGTTGGTAACAGCACGTGCAGCAAGAAGTTCCAACGGAAAACAGACCTGGATAGACATTTCGATAGCGTAAGCCTTCCGACAATTTGCCTTCTGAGCAAGTCACACTAAAATTTCCCACAGGTACATCTGAAAACACGCAATCATCAATGCAATCTCTGTGGGAATCGGTTTGCCCGCCGAGACACACTTCGCAGACATAGAGAAGACGGATGCCCAAAGCGATTCGAGCTAGGTTACCGTGAAGGATCAGGTGCCACACCTGCCCAATGGTCCTTGCCGAACTTCGCATCGCGTAGCAGATCTTACAGTGTTAACGGGATGCCAACGTCCGCATCGTTACCTATGGCTCCTCCAATCTCGGCAGCTCCTTCATCCACCTTCCCCACATATGGTAGGCCCGAGTTCGTTAGCAGTCCAGTGCAGACAGCGTCCGGGTTTGCGTCATGATACTGCAGTTTGGGTGGCTGGGGCGGAATCCTACGAAGGCAAGGCTCAGATCTGTGTGGAAGTGAGCATCAAGTTTCAGCCGTGTGTCTGTGCTGAGGAAGATCGACGTATTGAAACATGACCTTCCAATTTGAGAATCCTTCGCGTACGCACGACAGATTCGGCCACGGCGTTTTTGACAGGCTACTGGATTTGGGACTTGGGACTTGGGACTCTTCGTTCGGGAAGGCTGTGTAGTGTTTCATGTTTCGCTACGGAGTACGGGAGTACGGGTTTCCGGACCATGCCTAATGCGGCTAATGCGGAAGGGGCTTGGACATACAAACTTTGGATCTCTCTTTTCCATGTCAACATCATGCCACTACTATACTGTACACGAATCAACCATGTCTATTACGCGGCGTTGATCTTCCACTTCTATTTGCTGCTTGTACGCTTACGTCACTGTCATCTTGGAGGGCAAAGGCATAATCATTGCCAGCGGTCTCCTCTTCGGTCGCAGGAGCACTACGACTCTGCAATCTTACACATGCACGACCGCATTGTAGAATAGGCTATATCGATGATTATCACACATACACACATACAAAGATCACGATATCAAACAGTCAGCAACCAATGACTTCACACATGCATGATGATGTAGAGTGCAGGAAGGTTCGACGGATTCTAGGTATACCAAGGTACCGGTGTCGGTACCTGCTCCAACATTGGAAGCGAACTCCAGGTTTCGGCGCTTACAAGCTTACGGTCATTTCCGGCGCCAAGATCACGAGCATCGTGCAGCGTCTTTCAAATCCATCCAATCGACCGATATCGCATGGTGAGGCTGAATGCAACTCCTGCATTCACTGTTGTACTCCGTAGGCCGGACGACACTGCGCAGCACGTTGTCCACCGACTCTACATTTGGGACCAAGCAAAGTCCTCCGGTTCGCTAAGCCCCTCCCTCCAAGAACGGTCCGTGGAGAAAGGTATCTGCATGACGCACATCAACCCTAAGTCCTACAGGAGCTTTGGGGATGGAGAGGTAGGACTCCCTATGCTGGCAAGTTTTACCGAAGGATTCGAATCCCAGTGCACAGCCTACTTTGCCTACTTCGTTCGCATTAAACTATGGAATTTGACTGCGGACGTGACGTTGATTATCATCTGAAACACGAAGATAGAACAACTTTGTGTAGATCCGAGTGGAACGCGAGGAGTGAAGGGCCGGCGATAGAGTTCGCAGTGGTTGAGCAAAGTGGCAGTGGGAGTAAAATTGCGGCGAAGTGCCCCGTAAGCGCCAGCGCTTGCACAAGGCTAGACGATGAGACGAAATGTGCGGCGACGATGCACATCATCACCAGCAACACATGAAACCAAAACTTACATGCGCTATCGAGTATAGCTTCGGATGTTCGTTGCGTCGGCATAAGTCCCGTCGCTATTTAACCTGTACAACTCCAGAGCGTTAGCCTGAACGCCCTCCTGCCACTCTAGCATCATGACATGAGGCATCGTTCTGGGGATTGCCAGTATCTCAGCAACGACGATGGGCGATGATCCGGTGTCGCCTATCACTGATCGATTGCATGAAGATTGTCAATCGTCATTGACTTTGGAGGCAATGATAGGCAAATTCCTGATCAGGGCTCTCAGATTTGGTTAGCAGATTTGCCTACCTCAAGGACATAGGTGCGGGGACTGGGTTCGCTTTTGAAGTGTTGCAGATCGTGAGCAACCTAATCAGCAGGCACAAGACAAGCACAAGGTCTGCAATGAACCGTCAAGCGTCAAACCTGCCCAGATGCTGTGCCTGAGGCCAGGGGATGTCAACTGCTATGTTGCCGAAGCATGCAACCACCAAGGAATACCGCGTAGTCAGATGCTTCCGTTGAAGCAGACTTTGTCAATTTGAAGCTGCAAATTAGGGGATACACTAATGAGGGCCGTTAAGCCTTCAGCGGACTCTAGCAGGAACTTCATGCAAAACATTCGACCAACGTCCACTGGGACGAGACTTATCCTAGTGCTAGGACTATCGAATCCTACCATTGGCTTCAGGGAACGCTACGGATCGCACCACGGCATTCACCATCACACAGATACGTGGAAACCTTATGCCAGCATGGGCACTCGTCCAGCCAATGGGAGGTAGGTCTGTGGAGCAGATGATCTTGGATCTCGGAAGCTATGGCGTCCTGTTGGACATAATGGCGAGAAGGCATGGCCCGCAACGATGCCTAAGTAAGATGATGTGGACGGAGTAGCTGAGAAACAAGCGCCGCTCGGAATCCTTCGTGCCTTCCAATCTTTACATGGAGGAATAATCGACATGATCCTTGGCTGTGCCATTCCCGAAATGGCAAAGCTCCAAGCATCCCCGGTATTTTCGGGCTAATCGGATCGCTCCGTGCTGGGATGTCCGATGTTGGTGGCGAGCGGGACGACTCGCTAGCTGCAGACTCAGGCACGGTATTAGCGCGTGTATTGAATCCTTCGATACCACCGTTGGAAAAGTAGTAAGGTAGTACTAGCATCTGGAACACGTTTCAGAATCGAGTGTGAGGCTGAGGCAGGAGAATTGCAGCAGGGGTGTGGAGGCTTCGCTACGAACCCTGCAGCAGGAATGATGCAACCCATGGCGATTACAGCCATGATCCTACTCGACTGACAGTTTGGACTTTGTTTCAGGTGCGTAAGCTGATGGCGCACGTGGGCTATGCTTAATGCTTACGCCTAAGCCCGACTTCCAAGGGTAAGGTACCTAGGTAACCACGCGATTCCGACAAAGCTGGTACAGGATCTGACAGACCGAAAGTGGACATGATCACTACTCATGATCCTGAAGGATCAATCTGGCATGTCCATTGTTCGCCACTGCAACCCTTTTCGAACATCGAACAGACATTGGAGTACCTCATACAAGCCCCTCCTCAAACCAGTCTGATCTTGTTCGTTGAAACAGGAGATCGTCCATCCCCATCCCCATGCCCGACGTAGCGAGTGTCGCATTACTTATACAGCTTGCTGCTGCCACTTCGAGGCGTCCTCATACCAACATCGCTCGTCCTCTTAGCCACTCCACTCCAAACTTCCGCGGTAATTCAGAAATGTTACCGAGGACTGACTCATGTTTACGAAGGATGGGTACCGATTCGGCTTTTGGAATTACCCTGCCCAGCCTCCTTCGCTGATACGGTGTTAGATTAGTGATCAAGTCGGTGCTTTCGCAAGACTCGCTCTCGGTCCAGCCGGTCAATCCTCACGGTCTAGCGTACACAAGCAAAACCTGGATTAATACAATGACCACGTACGCTAGAACTACTTATTCGTCCATCCACCTCATGAATACGAAATGCGCTGTGATCGCTGACCCCACACACGGCAAGACATCCGTCGAAGCCGAGGATATGTCAGCTGCTGTAATCAATGCATGGTCCACGTGGAAGGATGCATGCTCCAGACGTTGATCCGTCCGAGCTTTTCCGCAACTCCCGAATCGTCCAATCACGACGGTGTTTGTACTCACACCTTTCTGAAACGTAGTCGTAGATCATCGCACTATGACGGGATAGTGCACAGACTGCAGATCCCTGAGATTCCGATATCTCGCTAGCGCCTCCCAACGCTAAGGTACCTTAGAGGCTTAGACTGCTTAGTCTCTTAGATACCTCAAACGTCTCTGCCGCATCCAGACTAGTCGGTACAGGGCATGTATCAGTCTTCCACTAACTCCATCAGGTTGTCACTTTCGAAATGTACTGCTTGCATCCTTCGCCTCTGTGGACACCGCTCAAATAGAGCAAGATCTTCGTATACAAGCGTTCCGGTACTTGCAACCTTTACAATAATCAGAAGCGTCCCGGCAATGCACTTGAGAACCGATCTGATATGCCATGCTACCAGCGTAGCTAGTGTCACACTCGGACGAGTCATTGCCACCGTCCAACCACTTTCTGCCTTAGAGATTATAGTTCTATGGCTCCAGGAGGGAACAACAGCCAATGGACCTCAGTCTCGGGACGCTACATTCAAACGAACGGTACCACCTCGTTACCATTGCACCAACTGCGTCCCCCCTGGTATACATTCGTACTAAACGTCAAGCAGAAACCCCAATACTACCTGATTGACAGCTTTCAGTACGCTTGTAGCTTAGCAGGACGCTGAAGAGCGACCGGACCACGTTTCCAAATGGCAGTGGTTTCGTCGTCCTTTGGCATAGCCTGATCTTCACATCCAACATGTCTATGCTGTATATCGACTCGCTTCCTTCAGACATGACGAGCTTTCCAGATGCCGATAGGAAGACGGCTCTAGCTGTCCCGTATCTCTGCTGTTGAGCAGCCGTATCGACGACATTCACATCTATGGATCATAGTCCATATGCATGTATACTCGCAGGACATTGTGCGGCGTGCTCTTGGTCACATAATCATGCTATACTCGCTGTATCAAGGTCCACTTCTTTACCAGACTAAAGCACGTGGGAGCCAGACTGTTTTTCCGGCATGGTGACCCTCGTGGTTGGACTGACAAGCTTACTGCAAAGAGCAATCGTGCACTACGAACAACCTTATCCAAACCTCTAGGGCTCAATGAAGCTCTGCATGCGATGACTGAACAGCTACCCATTCGACCTGCAGCACTTTGGCTACTGACTGCACTCGGACCTACCCATAAGAGAATTCGTACAATTTGCGACACGAACGTTCACTACCGGAATATTAGAGAAGAATGCAACATGGATACTGGCATTGAAATCCAATGTTAAAGACCGACACGAACGCCGTTATGGAGGGTGCATGACCCAATTTATGGTTGCGGCTTGAAGTAGCTCACTTTAGAGCTTATCCGACCCTGAAGAAAACGCTGCAGGTAAATCATGGTGTGACCCAACAAGCTAAAGCCTTTTGACATGCGTAGCACTACATCGAGGAAGAGTCGCGATCAAACGTCCCGCCGGACCGCTATCGTGCAGGTCGCGCGCTCGGGCAATCCTCATAAAACATACCAGCATTCACGCTCAATACGCATACGACAAAAACCCCTCGAACAATGCGCCGAAGACTCCATTCTATCTGAAGCGACTACGCAAGTTCAATGCAACCTACACATCTCGCAACCCCTTCCCAATGCAGATTCTCACGTTGCAACGTCCTACCGGAGCCTCATCTCATCATCGACGCTCATCCTATCAAGAAGCAGGGATTTCAGTTCTATCATGGGAACCCAACGAGAAATGACACACCCCAAAAAGCTCCAAGAGAGTTGTGAACCGTGCGCGCCCAGCGAACTCGTTCCCGAACCCACGCCGGCCGCGCAAAAGTTGCCCGTCCCGGGCTCGCGGGCGCGGGACGTGGCGAACGGCGAGCGTGGGTCCCGGGAACGAACGCAACCAGATTAGTTGCAGATGAAAATGCTACTCTACCGTTCGTTACCGGATGGCTTCACGCTACTCAAAGGCATCCCGTCTGAAGGAATTGAAACTGCGAGACCTTGTCTTCGTTTGGAAGGTTTCAGATCAGGGGGTTGGGGGTTCAACGGGTGGCGTCTTCGCAAGGTTTGTCGAATGCGGGTAAGGTTGATTTTTGGTGGTGCCAAGAGATGGAGATTGGATTCTTCGACATGGCTTTGTGCGGGGATATGTAGTCTGCATGCATGGAGGCGGGGGGCAGGTCGGAGGGGAGGAGTACGTACTCCGCTGTGAAGTTGGTATTCTAACCGGCATCTATGAACAAAACATCCAAAATCACAGTCACCTTTCCCACCAAGCCTACCTTTCCTATCAACAATCAAACATTCACATATCCTACCTACCTTTCACTCATGATATCCTACTAATCCTAGCAATCCCCAAATACCAAACGCTATACACGTTACATAGTATACCCTACCCACTCACAAACACCCCTCTCTCCCTCTCCCTCTCCCTCTCCCTCTCCCTCTCCCTCTCCCTCCATTGGGCTCCATCCCATCCCATGATATCTACGATACCAGCTTTCTTCAACGCGCTATGAAGAATAAGGTAGGAAAGGTGGGGTGGGTTTATTATGGGTGTGAGAATCGGTATGGAGATGGGATAGGATGCGAGGCTGGGTGGGTGGATGGTATGTGTGTGTGTGGGGTGGGTTTGGGGTTTCGTCCTATTGGCTCTTTGTTTATGATTGGTATGTTGTAGGCTTGATGGGGAGGTGAGTGTGGGACCGTGGGAAGTGTGACTATCTACAGCTGGAGCTTGAGTATTCTAACTACTGTCTGGTCCGTAGATAATTCTCCGGTGTAGGGCAGTATCGAAGATGGACGAAGTGATTCGCTACGTATGAGGTAGTGACTGCATGGTGAAGTTGGTAGTCTGTGAGATTTGTTCACGGGAGAGCGTACTTCCTGTTCAGTAGAAAATGTCCCACACAGCAGTATTGAAGATGGCGAAAGCAATTCGTCCTCGTAGAATTCATTCCTATCGTAACCCAATCCTCGCCCATCCTGGATGGATCCTTTTCCCCATCCCCGCTATGCAAAGGCATCAAAACCCATACGTACATACATACATTCGTCCGTCCGTCCGTCCGAGCCACTGACTTCTCAGAATTCAAATGAAGTCGTTACCGCCAAAGCCTCCGAACGGATTAGGAGGCGCCCCACCTCCACCGAACCCTCCCCTTCCACCGCCTGGAAAGCGCGGTCCGCCCGGGCCTACAGGATCGTACCGAGCTCCTGGTGGGATTCTGTGCCAAGTCAACAAAAATTACCACCATTAGCGCTCGAGCGGAGTCAATGACTTACTGTCCATCATATCCGCCTAAACCCCCACCACCGCCACGACCACCGAACAAGGGGTCGTCAAAGGTCGGATGCATACCTCCTCCGCCAGGTCCGTAGCCTCCGCCTCCTCGCAACGGATCATGCGGTCCCAGTCCCTGCGGATATAGATCTCTCTCGCCAATGTTCAGCGGTTGTCTCTCCCCGCCTATCCCCCCCCTCGGCGGTCTGTGGAGCTCGTATTCGTCCTCGAAACCGGGCGGGGGGAAATCACCGACTGGATACGGTCGTCGCGGTTCAGCGGCTAGGGGATCGTGGAAGGGTCTTGGCTGAGCGTGCGGTGGCAGTCGATCGTCGCGTAGGGGGTCGTGATCGGGGGGTGCGTGCCCTGCCCTGCCTGGAAGCGGTTGTCTAGGACCGCCTTGTTCTCGTGTGGATGGGTTCTGGCTGGCTGCATGCGCCGAATCTTCGTAGCCTTCCTATGCGGGGTTTTCAATATGTAGATTCCATGTTTGTAGATGTATAGAGCAGAATGGGTCTTACTTTATATAGACCGGGCGCCAACTTTTGGATGATTTGCAGCTTCAGTAGTGATGCGGCGTCTAACATCCGACCGGCGGAGATGAATGCCTTCCTCATGGACAGCTCGCCCTCGCTTGCGCCCTCGGCTGGCAACTTGTGTGGGAATGAGGATTCCGAGAGGTAGTCTTTGATTTTGATATCCGTCGTATGCACCTTGTCGTCCCCAATACCCATGCCGTTGATCACGGACTTGCTCCCAAGCCGGCTGATTTTGATGAGATATTGCAACGAAGACTGGCTGTGTGCGTAGCGGAAGGCGTAATCGCCAGATGTTGAGGCATTCCATTCTCGAGGTAAAGGCTGAGGGTCGTCAAGGTCGGAAGAAGCTTCTGCAAGCGGGTCAGCATATTATGCTGCATGAGACATGGGAGGTAGGAGCATGCCTATTTTATGGTTCTCTCCAAGTCCAATGAGCCGGAAGCCGACAGCAAGCATGCAAGCATGGCTTAGAAGTGCAACGGCATCATATGGGTTCCGGAGCTCGTGAGAAGGCTCTCTGGGTAGGCTTTTATACATGTAAGTGGAGAGGCTCTGGGCGCTGAAGACATTTCCTGAATTTATAGACATGATGATTGTGAATGTGTAGGATCAGGAAATCCGGATGACTTGCATGTCACTGCAGAGCATCTATTGCATCAGGCATTGTGTATTACGAATAAGTTATGCCTTCTGGTCGTCGCTTATTTCCATAGAACTACCCTGCCGCGCGGACTTAACAAGCTCTCCATTCAACTCATCTCTCTCTACTACAACTCTAATCCAGGTGCTGTATAATTGGCTGGATTCTTCTGTGCTGGTCGTTCCGATGGTTGTGAACCCTCTAACGAGATCTGGTGGTGGAGTATTACCTACTTCCTTACCTCAACTGAGAGGCTGCAACAGTCCGCGAGCTGAAAAGCGTGATGAGCAAATGATGGAGATTGAGTGCACCGAACACTCTCAAGTAGTCATTGTTGTGTCATTATTGTTCGGCTTGCAGCTCATGTCCTATGCCAATACGAATGGTCGGAAATATGACTATGCTAGCTAATCCCACCACCATCCATTCCACCATCCACCCTCCCCTCCATTTTCCTTCCTGAGCAAGTCGACACGTATCTCTTCGTACTAATATCCATATCATAAGAGGCGTTGAGCCTGACTTACTCTTATGCTGCATGAGGCCACACCATCAGCATTATTTCTGGTGTTGTGCTCTTTGATTGTACCGTGAATGTAGGCTTCAGCTTTCGTCACGGCCATGTGTCAAAATCTTATCTTCCCTCATTGTGAGTCTTGCAGTTCCATTGGTCTTGATGGATTCGCCATTAGAAAACATGAAGATAACGCTAGGTTGATGGATCCGCTTAGAGCAAGACTGCGTGAAGTCGAGATGTCAATAGCCATGTCTCTCGAAGGTCGAAATAAATGGAAGTCGTAATCTGCTACTAGCTCGTCAAGTAACGATCCGTGTTCATCCCTAATCGGTCCTTGGATTCGGCTGAAATTACTGGCCTGCAGTGATAAGACCTGGACCTCTCGGTGATCTGCTCCGCCTTTATTGCATATCTCGAAGGAAATGTCAACGGTAGAGTCTGCTGGCTCTCTGCTCGAGCTTCGCCATACCAAGTGGTGTTGTGGGTATCGAAATCATTCTCAGCGCTATCAGTACAAGCCTCTTGAGGAGAATGTCGCTCGCTCTCTCCGCTGGCTTGAAAGACAAAGCTGACCTTCTTGCGGTGATTTAGTAACCCTACACGCTGCGAATTTGGTGGTTCCCCTATGTTCTGACTGTCCTCAGACTCTCTCTTGTCTTTGTTCACGATTCGGTTGAGCCTAGTGTAAGGAGTCTGGGCAGCCGACAATCGTACAGATTTTCTTAGGTCTGCCTCTCTAGTGGGGGCTATCATTGGAGTTGCCACAGCGCGATAAAGGTCGCAGATGGCTTCGCCGCCAGAATCTGTATAGCGTTGATCTGTTTTCAGTTCATTTGTCTTCATTGCTGAACGTAGCTTTCGGCTAGGAGAAGAGCGCTCGGATACAGTTTTCGCACAAAGAAGTAGGCTCCCATGGGGAAGCCATTGACAAGTCTTTGCTTGAACACTTGGCGATTTGGTAGTAGATAGCTCGAGACCTCGTATCGAAGTCGCTCTGAAGCGGTTTTGTTTCACGCCTTGGACTTTAGGTTGATATACTTTGGTAGACTTCAGTCCGGCCGTGCTCGTCAACTCGGTACCCTCAAATCCGCTCCCGAGCTTCCATTCACGGGTTTTCGCCGCATTGGGATCTGCGGGAGGGAATCTGAAACTTGCATGGGAAATGCTGTGACGCTTCGGTGTGTGGTAGATCCTTCGGATTTCAGTTTGTGGCTTTGCAATGGTGGCCTTTCTGGACACTTGGGCTTGGCTGTTATTGTAGGAGCCTTGATCACGAGGATCGCCAATTTCGCCAAGTAGAGTCAAATCGATGTCGTCCAAAGCCTCTTCGGGCTGACCTTCGCAGCCTGCACCGGAGATTATCATAACTGGACGGTTGTGCTTTTGCCATCGAATGAGTCAACGTTCCTCTCATGACGTATAACCCTAAGGAGAAGACGACCCTCACCTCTGCTGCTGGCGATAAATTTAAGCGGGTAGGCAAGCTCGGTACAAGCGCAAGCTCATTGACTGGTACTCGCCTTTTCTTTTCATTTGCTCTGATTTTCCTCTTCTTTTGTCTGATGATTTCGGGATCGGAGATAAGTGTTTCATCGTGTCTCTGCTTCTTGGGAAAGTCCGATAAATAGATTTCGCTGTTTGCCTTTGTCAACGGTGTCTGACGCTTCGAAGCAATGTCTGGGCTGTCCATCTTGACTTCGGATTCATGTTGACGGTCTTCTGTAAGCTGCTCCACATCCTGCAGGGCGCCCCGAGAACAGGATAGGGGTAAAGGACCTCTCGGCTCCTCCGTCGCAGGAGACAAGAACTTTGCCTTCCTTGTGTAGAAGCCTTGATTGTTCAGCAGTCAGTGTTACCCTTTCAAGGCATCGATTCTCCTCATGAGATGCGTGCAACGAGTGCGCTCCGAAAGACATAGCCTTTCACTTTGACAATGGGCATATTTGGAGAATATCGAACAAAGCACAACACTCACGATTAACATTCGGTGCCTCCATGATATTGTTCATTGGCCGATGAACCATTGCGTGTATTTCCAGGCGCATCGGTGGCGTGAGAAGCTCGTCCTGCTCCTTGGATAGTCCGCGTGAGGGACCCTCAGATTGGAAGGAGACGCTACGATCCACCGCTGCCGTAGCGTTCAGTGACAATATGTCGTGGGGAGCGGGGACTGCGATGACTCTGGGGCGTGGTCTCCTCAAGCCGCGGAGGAAGTCATGCATGCCTACCTCTTGACCTGGGCTGACTTCGAGACGTGTGGTAGTGATAAATGGAAGTTGATGATGCTGAGCCATGATGGCTCAAGCCTCATCGGTTACTCTGTGTGACTTTTATACTTATAGTGCCGAGGTATTCCTTGGCAAGCATAGAACGCTGGCAGTAGGTAAGAAAATATCCAAGATAGGCGGAGAACGAGGGTTATGCTGACCAGATAGCAGATGCACAAGCCCTGAAGTGTCGATTCACCTCTTAGAGAACGTGCTAGATTCGTACAATAATGTTGCGCTTATGGAATAGGGCTATAGCTATGCTATATGTGACCTCGATGTCTGCCATATGCCATGGCATTAAACAGTGCACATCTGCTGTTCTGCTGACCTTGTATTCGTTCAAGCAAGGAATCGTATTTGACAATGGACACATATGGCGCTTGTAGACGAGTAGATTCATCCAGCTTGAGGAAAGTGAGGAGAAGATTAAGCCTTGGCGGCACAAAGGCCGGGAGAATGCTTAATATGCCCCTGAGACAATGGCCACGGCTTCAGTATCTGGGATATCTCAAGAGGCTCAGTAATTGCACCGAGTTTAAAATAGAGAGCTGATTCGAAGCGTCTCACAGAGGGCGTGGTCGAGTCATCAAATTTTATGCGACGCTGCATACGAGCCTCGATGAGTCAACGAGGACAGTTTCAGGAGGTGAGAGACATAGCATTGACCGTGCACCAATTCCGATGCTTTCATATCAATTATTGCTATGTTAGCAGCGACGCCCGCTCCAAGTCTATGCTGTCTACAAGAAATAATCAGGAGTACGCCTCGAAACCATGGGCTCTCCAGCTCTTGGGCAAGGATCGAACTGCAAGCTATACAATGTTAGCACAGCTTCAGTACAGTCAACTTCCATGTACTGACAATGTATACTTCAGGTGCTCGTCGATCTCCATAATAGCCGCTTGGTTCCCACATCTATAGCAGTAGTTGGGCGCTGGGACTGGAGTCAGCATGATGATGGGCAAGGTATTGAAGTGGGTTATATAACCTGAGAAAATCGTAACGACGTTCCTCTCTTGGCTCCAATTATAACCTTCCATCACAAGCTGATGCGCTCGAGCCACCAGCGTTAGCCCATTATTGTGGTTGAAAGCTTCCGATATGTCTTGACCGAAAGTGTAGCCTGCACCTCTCGGACTTATACCCCATCCGCACCTATCGTCAGGGTCACTCCAGAGGAGATCGCACATCGGACCCTCATGTGGCACCTCTTGAATCCTATCCAACGCTCGAATATTGTCCAGCGTGTCAATACTGGGCGATAAACCTCCGTGAAGGCAGAATATTTGGTTGTCGATAAGGGCAGTCAGGGGTAGGTAGTCGAAGAGGTCAGTAAAGTATTTCCAAACATTTGCATTGCCATATTTTCGGAGGCATTCGTCGTAGAAGCCATAGACTTGGGTAATTTGACGTGACTCGTGGTTACCACGGAGTATAGTAATGCGTTGGGGGTAGCGGATTTTGAGAGCAACAAGAAGGGTGACAGTTTCGACCGAGTAGTAGCCTCGATCAACATAATCACCTACGTATCAATGCATAGCTCAGTACTGAAGTTTTGCCAATGATTTGTCGATGCTTACCCATGAAGAGGTAATTCGTGTCCGGGTTAGGTCCACCAATCTTGAACAGCTCCATGAGGTCATGGAACTGGCCGTGTATGTCACCACATACAGTGACCGGACATTTCTAGAGCACTTGATCAGTTTCGTCGTCGACGCAAGAGGTTGCTTTATGGGATGGCAACGAACCACGGGCTGCACATTCGACTCATCGGTCAATACTTCCCTAGCCTTTACACAACTCCAGTCAGCCTAGATGGCCCTGGTATGATCGCTCGTGATGTGAGGATCTCCATATTACGCACCCGATCGCACAACCTTTGCACATCGTTCTCCGCTAGCTGCTTGCAATTCATCAGGTTTTCTATCCACCCGTCTAAGGTCGGTATTGACTGCGGCTCCGTTGTGGGCGATAGGCGATGAGGCTCAGGCAGCTTCCCCATATCCACATCCATCTTTGAGTCCATCTCGGCGTTGTTCCCCAATGGCGACTAGCTAGAACGTGAAAGATGTTGGTGCTGCCAGATGGTAAGAGTATTGGGGGGCAGTCGCGTGCACGCACTCTGTGCTAGCGGCAAGGGCAAAGTCCTACGCTTAGATCCAACATATGAAGGTGATTGCTACTCAGGAAGCCTTATCCATATAGTGAGTAGACTTTCGTGATGCTGTTGCTGCATGCTGACTCGTAGAAAGGGACGTTACTCATAGTCACTGTGTTTCAATGCGAGAAGACGGGTCACTAGCGTTGCGTTAGCTGCCGCAATGGGTATAGGATCAAACAGCATCAGAACAATTAACGGCAAAGATGCATTCTTGGAGCTATTTGAGAGGTGAATGCTATTGCCCTTTCGAGGCCAGACGTCCCTGAGTAACCATGGTAAAGGATACTTTATAACTCGAATTCCTGATCGAGTAGCGTCTTCTAGCCTCCCCAAGCCAAGGTATCTAGAAGCTTTACAAACGCCAGCCCTTGACGTGACCCCATGTCGCCAGAAATCTGCCACGCTAAATTGTAATACACAGGAAAGCTTTAGTCATCCATGATGCTGGTTCCTAATCTGTCACTCTCCCCACCAACTTCATATACTTTAAGTAAAGTCCCTTCACCTCCCTTCTCCAAGTCAATACCAAATACGTAGAAATGTCCTTCGTTGGTCACAACCATTACCTGCGGGCTGTTGCTGCTCATGGCCACAACACTTCGAAGAGGTGCCGTTGAGCTCAGCACCCCACCCTGTGCGGACGGTGGAGCTTTCGGTATCTTCATCCATGCAAAGTCCCGCTCTGGGTCCCACATTTCGGAGACCGCCGAGGGAAGGTACGCCCCCACTGAAGCTGCGAAGGTGGTCCCTACGTTTTGGGAGGTTCTTCTGATCATGCCCAAGAGTGTGCCATTATGTTTCCGAGCTTTCGCGGAGGTACTCTCTGATCCGTTACTTGCACAACTTTTGAGATCCAGCTGAGAATCACTGCCGCTTGGGCTAACACTCCGGTCGCGCCGCCAAGACGATGTAGAGATCACCGAAGCGCCATCTTTACTTCGGACCTGAGGAGACGTACCAAGTTTGAATACGTGTACCGTTTCCGTAGCTGAAGATACGCACAAGAGGGAGGATGTAGTGTTGAATGACATGCTGTATATACGAGAGGGCATAGAGCCACGACGAAATTGATAAAGCTTGCGAGCAGAGGGTATGGAGAACACTCGAATGATGGTTCCTTTGTCGGATGCAGTAGCGAGGAGGGTCCCAGCATCATTGACAGTGATGCATGACAATGGTGATCGATGTGCTTCGACGACATTGATTGCTTCAAGCTTGATGGTATCGAAAAGGAGGACGTCGCCGCTTGTGGGGGCGATGTGTGTGCTGCCAGGCGGGGCGTGAGATGGCGGTGCGAACGATGATGGTGCTGCCTTTTGAGGCAAGGGGTAGGCTAGATAGCAACTATCGGATGAAGGTGAGAGCGTACATATGGCTTGAATCTGTCAGTGGGTGCCCAAAGGATCAGAGTATACCAATCACCATTTGGATTTGGAGAGGTCTCGATTGTGTATAATAGCTTCATGTTACTTATGTCATAGAGATATATTTGATCTTCTAGGACGACCACCAAGCGTTTCCTATTCATCTGCACAGCCAGTACGGTGGTGGGAAAGGTGAGATCGCATATCGTGGATTGTCTCTGCAAAAGCATGGTTCGTCAGCTCGATCATATTGGAACGCCAAGCATAAAGTGATAAAATACTCGGCGTTCCCGTAGTTTATTGCATGTCGACTGATATGAGGAGACGTGGACGTACTTTAGTATTTGTGATCTGCAGCCTCCGTGGTGAAAGAACAAGAGCAACCAACGATGTGGAGAAAAGCATCTCCAGTAATGCAATGTCACCCTGCTTTGTCTCGAAGCATTTGGAGAAAGGGTCGGTGGTATAAATCCGGAAGCCTCTTGAGGTACCTCACAGATAGAGATTAACACATGATTGCGTCTCCAAGACTATGGATACATACCAACAGCCAAATGGCTGTAGTCCTGGTTGAACGTGACAAAATTCATCGCCATATTGAGTATAGTATGTCAATCTACCGAACGATATCGCCCAGCCAAATCAATGTTCTCATCAACCTGATAGCAGTGGTCTTGGACGTTGTCGAAAGGTGTGCAGTATGATCCCGGCCATAGATATCACAACCCTTGCTTGGGGATGTTAGAGAAAGGAAGTTCTAAGTCTAATATTCGGGTACTTGATGCATCAGGCTGCAACCATGACCTTCTTCGATTACTTGTAGTACTCCGAGCGGCAGCTGATCCTAAGTGATGGTAAGTGGAACACCTTGAACATGAAGCGCGATAAGATAGCCGCCACGTTCGCAAGCGCCGGCAGATGACTGCGGCAAAACACGTTTTCTCAATTCAAATTAATTTGTTCGCCCACCACTGCTGGCATCAGTATACAGCGACAACGGAGAATGGCAGGAGATTTTCATTCCCCCAAATCAAGGAAGTCAAAGCAGGATGATTCGGTAATTGCTACAAATAATAGCTCTATTGTATCCAAGAGAAGTGTGGAGCGTTTATACTACCCCGAGCCACATTTCTATCGATATTTTGTCAAGAAGCCGCTACGCAGATCCCCATTAATTAATCGTAAGTGACATATGTGATGCCATCAACAAGATACGAAGATGCTCGATGCCTAGAGCTGGGCAATCTATTTGCGTTACCTTGTTTATCTTGATATTCCTCAGCATCCTCGGGTCTGAAGTCGCCGGTGAGCCTCGGTGTAAAGCACTTGTTTTGCAGCCTTCATAATCTTGATCCTTGCACACCAACGTGTTTTCTTAATGGATCGCCATTTTCTTAGAACATCCGGCTTCTAATGACTGACTAGGTGGATACTGGCTGCGCATGCATGCTATTGAAAAGGTGATCAAACGATTTATTGACGAGCCGTCTGATAAACAGAAGGTAGTCATCAATCTTGGATGTGGATAGTGAGTCACGATATGATCCAGTCGCTAGGCCTTGTTCTCATGGGAATTGAGATGTGTCCAGTGATCCTTTAGCTTTCCAATGCCTTTCGAACGATGCTTTCAGATGTCGGAAGACCAGATTTATCGACGTCGATTTCCCAGAGTTAATAGCAAAGAAACGAGAGATCGTACTCAACACGCCGCAACTCAAAAGTTTAGTGGGTTCCTATCAGATCCTGGAGCATTGCAGTGGTATACACCTTCGAAGCGAACATTACTCCGCTCTGGGATGTAACCTGACGGATATCCCCAAACTCGAAGCACTACTGACCAATGACACGGACTTATCACGAGCTTTGATCCTTTGCATTGCCGAAGTTTCTGTAACATACATGGACGTTGATGCAGCAGATTCGTTAATACATTGGGCAGCAAATCACAATGACAGTATGATAAAATTTATGGCGATTAAGTCAGGCTCCTATTTTGCTGACAGTCATCAGTACGCTTTTGTCTCCTCGAACAGCATCTACCGGATGGCGTCGAACATCCCTTTGCGCAGAAGATGATTGAGCATTTTGACCATCTAAATACACCACTGAGATCGGTGCAGAAGTACCCAACATTGGTAGACCAAGAGCTCCGATTCCGCCAATGTGGGTGGTCTCTAGCCACTGCAAGGAGTCTGTGGGACCTCTGGAGCGACCCATTATTCGTAAATTTGGAGCAAAGAAATGGGCTCAACCTGGTCGAGCCTTTTGACGAATGGGAGGAGTTCATCCTATTCGCATCTCACTATTTTGTGCTTGAAGCTGCGAACTATTCACCGAAGAGGAGCGCTGTATCACCACGATCTATGCCTTATCGACCAGAGCAGGTCCCTGGACGTATCGAACGTTGGCGCGGGATCCCTTTAATCGCACATTCTGAGCCCATCCCGAAGGGCAATGTGCGCAGATTCGGAGTTCTGGTCCCAGTCTCGTCGGATGCTGTTGGACATCATGGCGGTTTAGGACCCCAAACGCGCATGGGCAGCACGAACCTCTACGGTGATGCGGAGGCTGACCTCCCGGTTGGGCTAGATTCTACCTGTGTCCAACCACGAATGTGCCATTCGATGACAACTTTGGATCAAAATATGTCCCTTCTTGTAGGTGGGAGGACGTCCCCAGCTACCGCGCTCAAGGACTGCTGGATTTTCCGCGACCACTGGGAGAGGGTAGACGACCTTCCCATGGCTTTGTTCAGACACTCTGCCGCGCAAGTGGATTTTGGATTGCTAAACCAGAACCATACAGGTGTACTGATCTATGGTGGAAGAACTCATGGTAATATGGTTTCCGATAAGTGGTTGTTGTGGCGCGAGGGGTTCGGATGGTGTCAGGTCGGTGTTACAAGTCACAATTTGGCCGCGCGATTTGGTGCTACCATGGTATCAACCGGCCCTGGTGTCGGTATCTTGGTCGGCGGCATGAATTCAGAATGCACGATCGTCTCTGAGATCTGGGAGTGGTCCATTTCTGGCAGCACAAAAGATCTAAGCATATCTCTAAGGCCTCTCAAGGTGCTCGCTGAATCCACTGCTCCCTTCAAAAGCAACTTAGTCCAATGTCCAGCCTATCATGACAGTGGAGACCTTTTGACTCGAAACGTCATCGGTAGAATAGGCGCTTCCCTCGTCAAATCCCCTGTAGGGGTGTTGCTCATAGGGGGTGTGCCCGGCCAGAATATGGCGCAAGACATGACTTGCGTCGTATTGACAAAAGGAAAAACCGATGAAAGTGGGAAAAGTGTTTGGTACTGCGCCACTCTCGATATCCAGGTGGGCAGCCAACGTCTCCTACTCGTAGGTCACAGCTCGCTTTTCTTTCGCAACAACGTGGTTATCACTGGGGGAGGGGCGGTGTGTTTCTCATTTGGAACGTACTGGAATCATTGCCTAGTCACCTTGTCCATCAATGAGGGAGAACGGTGTGCTGTCCTACCTTTGTTTGCTAAGAAAGCTGAGCAACTACCACTACATGATGTGAGGAAAGAGCTCAGTTCTAATTTGCTATCTGCGGCCGGCCCCACCCTTCCGTTTATGGTCAAGTCTGAAAAGGTTGGATCAGCACAAGGTTTCGATCGCATTGTAGGTCAAGGTCGCCCTGTCGTATTTCGTAATAGTCAATTAGGTTCATGCACTTCGTTGTGGACAATAGACAATCTGAAGAGGAAAATCGGACCTGATCGAGCGGTAAGGGTATGAGAATCCATTCTTTGATCGTCCAGCTAACATAGTTCAGGTCATCGTACACGAAGCTTTTGATACCCACATGGACTTCCAAGAAAAGAATTTCAGATATGTTCAAAAGTCCTTTGAAACCTTCCTTGAAGAAGTCAGTAGAGGCTCACGACAATACCTAAGATCAATCGCGTCAACCGATCCGTCCGGAAAGCCCGCTGATTTCTGGATCAACTTCCCAGAGCTTGGGCCTGACTTTGAGCTACCGTCAGAGTATGACACGGTTAAGAGGAATATGCATAGCTCAGTCCTCCGGGTGTCAGGCACAGTCGCTATCTGGCTGCACTACGATGTCATGGCAAACGTGCTCTGTCAAATAAAGGGCAGCAAGCGGCTGATCTTATATCCACCATCTGACGTCTCGCTGTTTTCTATACCTCCGGGCACTTCCAGCTCTTCTATCAATTGCTTCGATGCTAGTACCACGAAGGACCCTACTCTCGCATTGGCACACCCTCAGGAAGTCTTTCTTGAACCGGGCGACATTCTATTTTTACCTCCACTGTGGCTTCATACGGCGTCACCCACGGGTAATGTCAGCATCTCTGTCAATGTGTTCTTTCGCAATCTCGATCGCGGCTATGCTCCGGGACGAGATCTGTACGGAAATCGGGATCTCCAAGCCTATGAGAAGGGAAGACAAGATATTGCCAAGATCGCTGAATCGTTCAATAAGTTACCACCGGACTTTGGGAGATTCTACCTCGAGCGTCTTGCAGAGGAATTGAGAACAAAAGCGTTGAGCTATAGCCTATGAACAGGCCGAGAGCGAGCGCTAGGAATTTGTTCAGAATCAGCCAGACACTTTCGATAGCTCATCTCGGACCATAATCAAAGGTTGGGCTTTGATGAAGACTGCTTTAAGATCGATCGATGAGGCATCGGTGGAGTGCAGAAAGCGAACTTTGATTCGAGGAATATAACATATAGCATGCTGCAACCGCTAGTCCGGTAAGGATCCCATATATCGGATGGGCTGTCGTGCATGCTTTTGTTCCTATGCTGAGGATATCGATCAGCAACGGTCGCCTCAACCACGATGATCGACTAGGCTGACCTCACTTCCGACGAGAGGAAGTGTCTTTGATAATTCCTGTCCAAGCGCCCACTTTAGCGTCCGCCGCCCCGCATGGCGGGGTTCGTTGGTCAGTGCCCAGCCATGCTGTGTTCCATGCGAGCTTATCTCATAGTGTTAAAGTACAACATTTCTGCTTCTATCCATTGCCATTTCCTTCAATTCACGTTGTGTCCTTTCCATGGCATCTAACTAAAGTTGTCTATCTGAGGCACGATCCAACTTTTTCGTCACTCTAGTACCAGTTGTTGATTGACTGGCGTTAATATCATTCCTTCTTGAGCTAAGTACGATGAATACCTGGCTTCAACGCTCTAATTCTTATTTGACAGTCACAGTATCTAATGACAAACCTTGGTTCTCAAACAGTTTCCATTGAGGTCCTCTTTCCTCCAAGCCATCTGCGCTCAGACGACGCCCTTATTCATCTGGCCACGACATCCCTTCCACGAGGGGCTCTTACCATTATTCACCTCCACCAGGCTCTTCGATAAGAAAGATGGTTGGATGCGATTACCCACTTCAGTCAAGTGCATAAAGTTGAAAGTCTGACTTCGAAGGCACGGTCGCACCAGATTCGAGGGAAGATTTGGGGCGTTTTATCACCGCCGATGCAGAGCCTAGAATGTCTACACTCGTCATTCACCACCCGGTATCCAGGACGTCTTTGACACCTCCACCTTCTCCGAATGTCGATACTAAAAGACCTAACTCTGCTCCTATACCCAACAAGCACCTTGCATATTGCCCTCCGGGTCCTGCACCGGGCGCGTCACAGCAAACTCTTACCCCGCCTGCATCTCCACCTTCCAAACACACAGGTCTTCAGGCTTTCTCACGGCTTTATCCCCCTAACACCTATACTAGACTATTGGATCAGCCTCCGGTCTACTCCATTGATGCATTCACCTTAGCTGCCGCGACCAACGAGCTCGCAGGCCAGCTGTTCCCCGAGCCCCATTTCGCTTTTCCGTGGCTGCATGGGTTGCATGCAGAAAATCAAAGTCAGCTAGCTTTCTTTATTGCGCGTCGAAAAGCGCTGCGAAATACGCCAACATGCTTTCGCGGTATCACTGTAGTAAAAGTGGGAGGTGACCTTACAAGGGCCAGACTGAAAGGTGCCATAAGCGAGGACGAAGTCTTGGAAGCTGATAGAGGTCAGGCTGCTAGCTTTTTGGATGTTGATCCCAGAGAAGGCTTCTCCGTACGGAATTTCCAGATACAGACTGCGAAGATGGCTATGGTTTCGGACATCGTGGTATATACGGATGAACGAGCCAGGGACGGAGAAGCACGCAAATTAGCTGAGAGACTTGCATTCTCCCAGAGAAATTTGCGAGTCAAGAACAGCAATAATGGTGACTATGACGCACCAGTATTCAGTACATTCGTCTTATCAAGTCTGTCTATCTTTTCCGTTAACGTTCAAGCATTACGTCTGACACCGCTTGCAGACTCTTTCAGTGATATCGAGATACAACATCCTGAAATCGTTGCTATTGACTCACAGGGGCATGCAACTGGCAAGATGCTAGATTTCTGTGAGTTTCAGCAAGTCTCGAGAATTCTGCACTCTAACAGTAGCAGCTCACTGTGAGCGGCAAGAGATGAGCAAGATGTCGAAAGCATCCGAGATAGCAAACAACGTATGGCTGGGGCCCACACCAGACTCGCTAATCTGCCCGCCGTCAGAGGATCATCCGATATTTGACATCTTTGTCGAGGCCAGCGACCTAGCGCAATCCCCGGACGCTCAAACTCTCAAGCGTATTGGCGAGCGGAGTGTATCAGCACCACAGCATATTGATTTTCCGTCTTCTGGGAGCATTATGCCTCAAACAAACATCCAGTCAGGAATTGACTCACTGGAAGTAATGTGCGAATGGATTCAATCGCTCGCGAATCCAAGAGTAACCGTTGAAAGCAACAGTGAAGACGAGGAAGTAGATTCTGATGGGGATATCTCCATGATCCATTTGAATCCTCGGCCACGCAAATTCTTGATACATTGCACCGATGGCTATACGGAGAGCACGCTTCTAGCTCTTGCATATTACATGTATGCTGAACAAATTCCAGCACACGAAGCTTGGTTGCGTCTTCATTGTGAGAAGAAACGTAACTTTTTCGCTTACCCTTCGGACGTCGCTTTGCTTGCTTCTTTGCAGCATCGCCTGGTGCCCACTCTATCGCTCATATCAAGGGTTCGATCAACAGAGATAGAGCCCGTATGGATCTCACGCATTGATGGAAGCTTACCAAGTCGTATTTTACCCTACATGTATCTTGGAAATCTGGCACATGCGAACAATCCTGATTTACTGAAAGCTATGGGGATCAAGAGGCTATTGAGCATTGGGGAGCCTGTGAACTGGACCAAAGCCCAAGTGGCCAGCTGGGGTGCTAAATATTTGCTCTTTGTAGACCGTGTCCAGGATAATGGTGTGGATCCACTCATGAGGGATTTTGAGCGGTGTCTCGAATTCGTTGGTAAGAGTTATCAATTTCCCCACCCATCTTTGTCATAGTACTGACCGAGGATGCTAGGCCGGGGCAAAGCTGATGAATCGGCGACCCTTGTACATTGCCGCGTAGGGGTTTCTCGTTCCGCGACCATATGCATTGCAGAAGTCATGTCTTCTCTAGGACTTTCTTTTCCACGAGCGTACTGCTATGTACGGGCACGCCGACTGAACGTGATTATTCAGCCACATCTGCGATTTGCTTATGAATTGCTGAAATGGGACGAAGTCTGCCAACAGAAGAGGGGGGAGCCAGTGAAGCGGGAGTTAGAGTGGGCCACTATTGCAAGGGAGATCGCAGCTATGAACAAGCCGTACGCATCGAGGTAATGAGGCTATTGTAGGGCCGAGGGAAGTTTTTACGATTTACGGATGAGATGGCAGTACTTTTGATGATTGTATGGATATGATCTTAATGATATTTACGATGCAAGCATGGTTTCGAAATTCTGCTGCTTGGGAAGGCCAATTTACATCTGTTGGGATAGGGATATGAGGAATGTAATATTTGATGGGGCTGTGATACTCGTCGTTTTGGTCGTGTATTTCTCCATACTATCGTTATACTGGACCTGCTGAGCGATCTTCATCTCCATTAGGGGAATGGGTGTCCCGTTCTGCCTTGCCTCGACGCTAGGTCGAAAAGCAAAAGGGATGGACGATTGAACGAAACTGGTAGAGACGCTATGCTAAGGTACTTGGGTACACATCCCACAAGATCGAGTTTCTCCAAAGAACGCTAGCTCTAAGAGAGAAGCTAGTCCACTTATGGAATTGAAGATCCACCAGGACTCCAAGATTCAACCAAGTATGTCGATTTCTCCTATAGTCATCGCTGGGGCCGGCATCGCAGGGCTAACTTTAGGACGGTGCCTCAAACAGAAGAACATCCCTACTTTGATAATCGAGAAATTCAGCTCTCCGCCACGTAACAATTATGGCATCACGCTCCATCCATGGGCTTACAGACCCCTCCTCGCCGCGTTACACATGGATGAATCTACCTTTCGCGATATGTTATCAGTCGATACTAATCGAGGTGGCAGCGGAGCAATTGCAGGGGACTTGATGTCCACCAGCATAGATACAACTTCCGGGACCTTTCGTTGCCACCGTGGAAGATTCGAGCGGCTGCTCAGAGAGGGTCAAGATATAAGATGGGGACATACCATCGAAGATATCGAGATTTTTCCTGGGAAAATCAAAGTAATCATTATACGAGAGGCGCCTATCGAAAGCAAAATTCTGATTGGAGCCGACGGCGTTCACTCCCAGGTACGCAAATCTTTGGCGCCGTACATGCAAGTCAAAGTGCTGCCCTACGTTGTTTTCAACGGTAGTCGGAAGATGGCAGTCCATGAGTATAAAAGAACGATAAGACCACAAATGCAGGGCTATACCATTATCCAGTCACGAAGAGATGATGTGGTTCTTCAGATATGTGTTAATGACTTCTCTACCGAGGGCGTTGATGTTGGTTACACATACTCGCGTCCTGCACGTCAAAATGATCCGCTACACAATCCCGATAGGCCAATAACTGGTGCAACGGACATTCCCGAAGCTTTCTACGTAGAATTGGGAGATCTAAAGGAGCTAGGACAAGCGTTTGCGGAGATATTCAATGCGGGCAGAGTTCGCAAGGATAGGGTCCTACATTGGTTGATGCGGAGTAGCCTAGGCACCAAGGATTACATCCAAGACCTTGCAGACCAAGGGATCCTATTGGTAGGAGATGCAATTCACGCTATGCCGATTCTCGGTGGTGAGGGTGCTAACACTGCTATGGAAGACGGAGTCGAGCTCGCTGATCACATAATCGTCCATGGGCCGCAGAGTATCAAAAGTTACTCTGCTGAAAGATACGAGGTATGGCAGAGAAGGGTCGAGCAAAGTGAGGAGAGACTCGCGGATATGAATGGCGCTGCAAAGGCTACATTATGAATAATTTTATGATACGAGAGCCCTTCCGTCTGAGGGCGAGCCAACGTGTAAAGTACATGATAAATAAAGCTCCGCACTTTGTAATTTTAGTGAGATTAAGGTAGAAGGCAGCCGGAATTGTAGAAAACTTTGCTTGTACGAATGGAGCAAGAAACGGTACCTAGTTATTCGAGATATAGCGGAAGGCTGGTTCGTACGATAAGTTATGTCGTACGTGGTACAAGCTCGAGATGAGGCTCGGCGGATAGTTCCGGGGTTGCGTCTTGCGGTTAATATAGAACTAACGGGCCTAATGCTTCTGCAGCGTTGTCTTATGATGGCTTGCGCAGTGTGGAGCTTCTCGATTCTACACCTGACATTGTTGGGTCTTCAATTCTTCCGGTAGAAGAAAGTAAATCATGAGTCACCTGCAAACGATCACGAAATTCCGATTTATTGTTCCTTTCACCTCAACTTTTCCTTCCTTCACTTACCATCCACCACACTTGAAGCACAGCAACTTCCATACTTGATCGCACGAACGCGCGGCTTCCTTCACTTGGTGGTTTCATTCTGGGCTATCATCATCGAGCCTGCCTTGCGCACTGAAACCTTACAGTCGTTGCCCGCCATGGACAGCGGCACCCGAGATACCAGCGAGAATGACATGAGCTACGAGTACACCGGTCCCGCCATTGTCGTCCCATCAAACCGATCTCCTAAGCGCGACTTCAGTGCGTTCTCGAATGATGAATATTTTCGGCCCACTGAGCAGACCAATCGTCCAGCATTCAGTGGGAACGCCATCAACCAGCAGTCACCTACCATCCACAATCACCATCCAGATCGAATCCAACATCAGGATGCGCCCTCATATGTGCACTGGGGCATTTATCGGACCCTCGAGGCCGTACATTTTACCTGCGCAATGCTACAGGCAGTCTATGCCGCTACTGTCATGGCCGCTGTTGCAGTTGCTCCCGCAAAGCGCCGACTCGTATCGTTCACTCAAGAACATCCTGTGCCCGCACCTATACGTCGTATGCTATGGCCTCGCCGTAGCGTCCCACATATATTCCGACAGATTCAATGTGCCCCGAATGGTCACTGTTCTACCAGACCAATCGCGCCTCCAAAGTTCAAGCCTGCAGCCTCCTCTCCGTTTCACGTTCCTGGCAGATTTCCTGTTTCTCCAATCATGTCGCCGAGTAATACGCCTGCCACTCCTATCAATCTTACATCGACCATCTCTGGCGATGTTGCCGAGTCACCAGCTTCGGAACCAACAGACGGTAGGATATTGCAAGAATGCCATATGGGCGAATCCGTGTCTTTGAAAGACGGGTCGATTGATGAGACTGCCTCGTTGGCGAGTGAGCCCAGCGATGAGACGATGTCCTGGAGATATACCTGTCCCAGTACTCCCCAAATCTCTCACGCCTCCGTTCGAGAATTGCAAGGTATACGTGAAATGTTCTGCAGAACGTCCGAAAAGGAAGGGCAAGCAGCCACCAGACTGATCAAATCAAAGTGTTCTCCATCACCTGTCCCGGCTAGCGAAGGAGAAGCCTCCTCTCCTGCACCGACATCAACGCTGATTTCCAGTAAGGGACATGCAGAACTGACAAGGCCTTCTTCATCTGTCTCCGTTGCACAGGAAGAAACAAATTCATCCTTGAAGAGCTCAAGAGTAACAGCTGCAGACCGATCGATGGGGTCAACACAAACTTCGCCGCCTACCTCGGCAATACAAGGAGAAGCTAGAATGTCTCTTGAGAGCTCTGCGCCAACATTTAGGGGCGGATCGATTGAATCGCCGCCTTCTTCGCCACCTACCTCGGGAATGCAGAGGGAAGTGCACACACCATTAAAGAATCCAATGCCAAAATCTGGTCATTTGGTGAAGACAAAGTTGGCACGTTCCCCGCCAAGCAAGGGATGGATTCACCAACTCGTATCAAGCGTGAAAATGAAGAAGCGGGCATCCCCACTAGGAGAAATATATAATAAGGCCAACGAAAGGCAAATCAGGACATCGAAGAACGCTAGGTTTTCCGAGAACCCAGTATCAGCGACTAAAAGATTTATCAAGAACGAAACAATCTCGTATCCCAGCCCCATATCATCCCGAGACGAGAACAGCATCTTGAGTTCAGCGTCGAGTCTAAACATCCTTCACATGAGCCCAACGCAGCAGGAACAAGATGTCATGATTGCGGATCAATTGATGTGCTCCACACCTGGTATGATCGGGTATTCCACAGACAGTGTCTGTGAGCCGAATACTAGTCTGAGTTCCGATGAGAAGTATAATTGTCCAGGAAAGCCAGACTCACAATCCAACGACGGCAGTGAATCAGATCAAAACTTACCCACGATAAACGAGATTGATGGACAGACCAAGACGGCTAATCATGATTGTTCAGCGTCTCCCGCTTCACAATGTGACAGCGATGCATCGAGTCATGATTCCCTACCAAAGTCTGATTTCAGCAGCCAAGCGAGCGCAACACCCGCGAAGCTTCGAGATGTCAATCTAACAACACCTCCAAGTAAGCTATCCGAAGCGTTCGATAGCCTCACGGTATCAGGCCGACGATCCTCACGCCGGACTCATGAAAAACAGAAGCTCATAGAGAAGCGCCGTGCCGAACAGGAAGCTATCGCAGCTGAGCTTAAGGCTCGAAAGGAGAAAGCCGAAGCCGAAGAAAAGGCTCGTAGAGAGGCAGAGGCAGAATTGGAGCGCCAAAAGTACGCTCGTCGTATGCCCGTTGAGAAGGTCATTCAGCCTCTTACAGAAATATGGGAGAACAATGTAACAGCTGCATTAGCCCATGTGCCGAGCAAGCCTGTTGCTCGCACCATTAAGGGTACCGAGATCTTACGTCGTGATATTGGCTTCGTACTGCCACAGCACGGTACAAAGGATGATCAACGGGGCTATCTGAACGACGCAATCATCGAGGCTTATCTGCTGGCTGTAGTGGACCGAGGTAACAGAGTCGCTGGACACAAGCGTGGAGAGGCGCCTAGAATGCATGCGTTCAATAACTTCTTCTACGATAATCTCAAAGAACATGGACCAGAAAGAGTAAAGCGGTGGGCCAGCAAGGCCAAGATCGGAGGCAAGGATCTTCTAAAGGCCGATTGGATTTTCGTCCCGATTTGCGAGAACCTGCATTGGACGCTTGTTGTCGTCTCCGGGACGCGGAAGACGATTGAGTACTTCGACAGCCTAAACATGCACGTCATGGGACGAATCGACATCATCAAGAAGTGGTTGAAGAACGAGCTGGGAAGTGGATACCAGGACGATGCATGGAAGATAGTTGAGGATCTCAAGTTTCCGGGGAGAGGCAAAGGTCCTCATCAGAACAATGGAAGTGATTGCGGTGTCTTTGTGATCACGACGGCGAAAATGATCAGCTTGGGGGTCGACCCGATGGCTGTGCTGCCTACGGATATGGTCATGCAACGGAGACGACTGGTTGCTGAATTGATCAATGGAGGGTTCACGGATGATTTTGAACCTAAGATCGTCTTCGAGTAGGGAGGCATTATGAGGCTACGAGAGCGGGCGTTTGGTTTGGCTATTTGGCGATTCATGGAAGGGTTATGATGAGTGAATCACGACGTTTTCTTCGTTATGGTTCATGAAACGGAGTTTCGGATGGAAATGATACCCTCGGTCGAAGCGCATCGCTCCCGGATCGCGTTGCTTTTGTGCTATAGCGACTTTACTTTTCTTTTCACGATGGGGAATGTTACCCCCGGTCGAGGCGAAAGTTTCCCGGGATGTGTATGCCCTTTTTTTCTTTTTGTACCTACATTGCAGCGTGCCTGTTTTTTGAATGAGGGAGTGTTACCCCCGGTTGAGGCGAGAGCTTCCTGGGATGTGTATGCCCTTGTTTTTGGGATGAGCGTTGTTGTTTGGACGGTGGAAGTTGTATTAAAAGGACTGGCCAATTAGGTTGTAGTAATTGAAATACTGGATAATTGTGAGCGTACACAAATCCTCGAGGTGATCGTGGTAGAGGGATCGTGCGGTGAGAACTTTGAAACCGTGAAGCCTGGGCGTGTAAGCTACCGGCGCGTTATTATACATGAATTCTTCGGGACTAATCGCCTCAAAAGATGTTAACGACATATGAGGGCATTCGCGATTTGGGTATGCCGCCAGTCCAGGAGCAACATGCAGCAGATCAGTTCCAATATACCAAAAGCACCAAGCATGGAATTCGACTCCAACACCACTCAAGCACCCCCATTCAGCGTCTGGCCATCCCACTCACCCACACCCTCACCCCTCCCCTCCATCGAAGTCCCCTCCCCCATACCCAAACCCACCAGATCCCGAAAATCCAACCCCACCTCCGCCATCATCCCCGCATGCTCCCTCGCCCTCCCCACACAATCTCGCCACGTCTCGCTCCCCACCCTAACACTACTCAACTGCTTCCCCAACAAATCGTTAAATTCATCCAGTCTTTCCTTCGCCCACTTGACGCATGCGGACATCATGAGTGGCGGGAAACATTTCTGGAAGGCGGCGACGGTGTTTTTGATCAGGGCGAAGTAGACGTAGGAGAGCTGGTAGATGTGGTGGCGGAGGTCGCCGGCGAACATGATTTGGCGCGAGCGGAGGGTTATGGTGCTGGTGCGGGCGGAGAGGTAGGTTGTTAGGGCTAGGGGGGTGTAGTTTAGGCGGACGAGGTGGGCGATGTTGGTTTGGGAGGAGGTGAGGGAGGAGTGGGTGGAGTGGAGGCGGAGGGTGAGTTTTTCTGTTGCAGGTGAGGTGGTGTTAGTTGGGACTTTCATCATAGGGGGGATGAGGGGAGTGGGATGTACCGGAAAGTTTCTTGGCTCGCTCGTCGACTTTCGTGGTGATGAGATCTTGAGCTATCTTGTTGTTTTTGAGACCTTTGGCCAGTCTGCGTAGTTTCTCGACGTGCCGGACGGCATCTTCGAAACGCTGGAGAGCGACTTCGCTGTCGAGTTCGTCGATTTGGCCTTCGACCCATCGCAGGTTTTGATGTTTGCCATCTATCTCTATGAGGATTTCGGGTCGGTTTTTGGCGGCGGTCAATGAGTTCAGTAGATCTGTCTTGTTGGAGAGTGCCGGGTCTCTTGTCGTCAGGTATTCCATAGTCTCTTTATTCTTATCGGTGTGCTCTTCAACATCAGCCCTCAATGCCCGCTGTAGCTCGTCCACCGTCCTTCGAAACTCTGAGAGGAGATTGGTTTTCTCCAAAGCCGAAGTCTTTTCGCTACGGTATGTAAATGATTCGTGCCCGCATCTTATGCTGATGGCGTTGACCATTCCGTCCCTACCACTACCGTGCGAATATCCACCAGCATTCAGGTCGATCATGTCGATGTCCTGTAGAGCCCAGCATTTATCTGCCACAAGCCTAGAGGAACTCTTCTGCGTAGCGTCGCCGTTGGTGGCGGCATTGGGATCTACCCGCCGCTTTCTCCGCGTTGCTACCATCAAGTGATCGTTGAGGAGAAGGATGTGTGCCTTCTTGCTTGCTTTCCAAGTTGCGGCATCCAATTCCAGCCAAGATCCTTGCTCGAGGACTACGTGTCTGCCAGGTATTGCCGGCAGGAATTTTTGAGAACCCTCGACATTCTTCCACAGCTCATGCAATTGAGTGTTCCACATAGCTTCAAGATTCGCGACGGAGCTTCTATTGGCCTGCTTACGGGCTCTTGTCCTCGCGCCATCATCCAGCGCCGTCCTGGGTTCGGGTGCTCCTACATTGATCGAAGCTTGGCTTAGAGACGTCGTGAGCTCCGACATGAGGCCTCGAAGCGTCCTCATCTCCCCCTTAAGTTTCTCGGCCTCTTTGCTGATCTTGATGAACTGCGTACGGTTTTGAAAAACATTCTGCTGAAGATCGGTCGACGCTCGATGCTTGAGCTTTCGAAGGCTTGCTTGATAGTCGCGTAACTCCTGATCGGAAGCATCTGAAAGTACGTTTGCGGAATAATTCTCTACTTGTAGGTTGGTGTCCTTCAAGACATTAACATCGAGGAGGACCTTCTGGCCCTGCCGCGCGGTGGAAGGGCGAGTATCTGATTGTGCAAATTGAGGTGGTAACGTGGGGATTGGAGGCACTGGCGGGACATTGGTGTTGCTGAAGTCGGGCAAATGAGTGAAGCGCGTTGAGTACCTCCTCTTCACAAGATCGGAAGTATTTGCTGTCGAAACATCGCCATTGATGTTGGGTCGAGTAGGCTCTTTGGAAGCTGCTGGCTGGGATGTGGTAAGAATCGGACTGGATATCTGCTTGGGCGCATTAGATGTAGGTGGACGACGCGACTTCTTCTGTCGCAGGGAAAACCCTTTCCCTTTGTCTTCCATACTCGGGATGATCATGCTGCGTTGGCGCAGTGAAGCAGGTAGAATCTCTATGATCGGCCCGGCCTTGGCAATATATTTTCATCTTGGATCGAAACCTTCAGACTTCATCGTTTGAGTAACCCTAACCCAGCCTGTACAATATTTATAGTTGATCAAGCAATCGTCAAGGCTGGTGCGGAATCGGAGACGTCATACAGAGTTGAAGCTATTGTATTCTTCTCAGTCGCCGGTTCCTATCCATCTCTCCTGCCATGTCTTCCTCAATCAAGACCTCCACCATCATAATAGCGTCAACCGGCGCCGTTGTTGCTGGACTATTAGGTACGTTATTATTTCGAAGTCCTATATGTGAAGTACATGAGGACGATTTGCTATCTTCGTCGAGGGTTGAAATTATGGAATAAGCCTTGCTCTCTCATGCTTATCGCAATCACTGCCGACTACAATATTTCTCGTGCCCAGATGAGTCCCTCAGACTTGGACAGATGCTTACTCGTCTTGTCCACGCAGGTTACGCTGTTTATTTCGATCACAAGCGGCGATCAGACCCAGAATTTCGGAAGGCACTAAAAAGAGAATCCCGAAGGGAGGCACGCGCAGCAAAGGAGGAAGCGGAAGCACAAGGCCAGGAGCAGAAACAGGCGATCAAGAGTGCCGTCGATCAAGCTAAGGAGGAGGGTTTCCCGACCGATGTGGAGGATAAGGAGGCATACTTCATGAACGAAGTCGGGCAGGGAGAATTGTTGTGCCAGGATAGTATGTTGAGTATCGGATCCTAAGGTTAAGATCAAGCTAAAGACTTCAATAGCTTCGAAACAAGTCGAGGCTGCGCTCTGCTTCTACAAAGCTCTTAAGGTCTATCCCCAACCAAAAGACCTTGTCCAGATATACGACAAAACAGTACCGAAGCCAGTCCTCGATATCCTGTCGGAGATGATCGCACAGGATCCTACGATGTCTGTAGGCCCATTCGGCCAGGGTAACGGCGGCTCAGGCCCTGGATCAGCTGCTGGTATAGACGATTAAGTCGGCCTCACGCAAATCGCGAGTGCTGAATGCGAAACATCCCACCTCTATCAATCTCCGCTTCTCGCACTGCGAGAGGATGTCCACATATGTCCTCCAGAAAGGCTCGGAGCCTCGGTCATCTCTTTTCCACTGGTATACTGTTCGGATGTACATAGCGCTATACATTTGCTACGGGTAAAGCTTTTCGGTCCCTTCCACGTATAGACGGGGTTATTGGATTGCCAAACGGGAGTGCGAGCATCACCGCTGGGCATAGCGCTCCCAAGATATCATTTCTTTTAGCGGCATTCCCAGTGATTTGGGGTGCTTGTTGGAGAAGGTTGGTGTTCGAGTATCGAGGGATTGCAACCATATTTCGTATGTATGCACAAAATAATGCATCATGCATGTGAAACTCTACAGGATTTTACCCGACGTTTCAAGCATGCAGACCCGAGATTCAGGGACGTTAGTGTGGGATCTAATCGAACTGATGGCCCGGATACTGTGCAGCTAAGGCTTGGCGGTGTCATCTTTATTAATGACAATCTACAACATTGCGACTGCCACCTTTTAGAGATATAGCTGGCTGGCTCCTGCCTTCTCTTCACTTTCTTCCAAACTACTTTCGCTTCTTGTCGGCGCTGCCGGCTTCCACTCTTTCAAAACCACACTCACTGAGCTCGGTCTCCAAACCCCAAACACCAATTTGAATTGTCCGACGTCTTCTAATCCGATAGCTAACATGTCTCGGGTATGCAACCTCCCGAAAGACATTGGGTATTTTATAGTGATGATCTATTCAGTTCCTCAAGTTCAGCGGTGCTGTCTTGTTGCTGTGTACAACCTTCGTGTCTGCGGTACAAAATGTGAAAGTCCAGGGCGCGGACTTCGTCAACAATGTTACCAGCAACCGCCTTCAAATCATTGGCGTAGCGTGTGTAGCCCGGCAAGCCATAAGATCCATCACTGACAGAGTCTCAGATACCAGCCAGGTGGATCGTCAGGCTTCCAGCCAGGCTCGGGCATTGATCCTCTCAGTAATGGAACGCTCTGTTTGCGTGATGCCGCCTTGATGCAATCCCTCGGCGTGAACACTATAAGAATTTACAACCTCGATCCAACCATCAACCACGACATGTGTGTCTCGATATTCAACTCCGTGGGTATCTACATGTTGATCGACGTCAACTCACCACTCCCGAACCAGAGCCTTAATCCGGGGGACCTTACTTCCTCTTATAGCTCCACGTACTTGAACCACATCTTCGCAGTAGTAGAAGCCTTCAAGGGTTATCCAAATACTCTGGGCTTCTTTGGAGGCAACGAGGTGATGAATACTCCAGCATTGGGGCAGACTGTGCCGCCATACCTTCGAGCTGTGACCAGGGATCTGAAAGACTACATTGCAAAGAACTCACCCCGTATGATCCCCGTCGGTTATTCTGCAGCCGATGTCGCGGAAATCTTGACGGACTCCTGGGCCTACCTCTCGTGCGACATTAACGGGGACTCTACCGACCCATCCCGAAGCGACTTCTTTGGCCTAAACTCTTATTCTTGGGTAAGTCATTTAGTTCTCTGAGAAAGCTCCTCTCCGACCGCACTGCGCATCATGAGACGTGATCCAGATTGTCTTTGTACCTGAGTCATATTAAATAAAGTCTACAACATGTCTTCTAGAGAAACCGCTAATTCCAAATTATTCTAGTGTGGTCCTACAAGTCCTACCGCCAATTATAGGGCATCTAGTTATGACACTGTAATCAACGAGTTCGGCAATACAAGCATACCGATTTTCTTCTCCGAGTATGGCTGTAACAAAGTTGAGCCGCGTGTCTTTGACGAAGTGCCGGTACTTTATGGGAATATGACTTCGGTCATGAGCGGCGGCTTGGTGTACGAATACTATCAGGAGACTTCTAACAATTTTGGATTGGTTGCATTCTACGATAATGGCACAGCTCAGCTATTGGTGGACTTCGACAACCTCCAGAAACAATTCAATAGCCTGGACATTAAATCTCTGGAATCTATGAACTCTTCCGCCACTGCGATACAGTCACCGACGTGCAGCAAGCGACTCATATCTTCCAGTGGCTTTAACAACTCGTTCACGCTTCCTTCTATACCTTCCGGCGGCCAGACGCTTATCGACCATGGCATCTCAAACCCAAACAAGGGGAAAATTATTGCAATCACTCAAAACTCGGTGTCCTTGCCTGTGTACTCGAGCAGCGGTACCTTGTTGAAGAATCTAGCCATCAAGCAGCTAGCAGATGATGAGAGTAACACCCCGAATGGGAGCAATACCTCTGGAGGCGCGCCCAGTGGTGGTGGTACCACGACTGCATCGACGCCATCGCCTACGAAGAAGGGTGCTGCAGCAAGGGCTCCGATCACTGTCTTCCCTCTGCTTGTGCTCCTGCTTTCTGCCTTCTACTTCAATTCTTGATGCGTTTTTCGCGATGGATGTGAGCATGGATTGAAACATGCAGCTGGTCTGGACATATATCAAACCATGCAGGGGAAGCTGAGCCCGTGAAGTGGCCGGTTTTCGCGAGGCGTATCTTGCCATAGCAAAGGCGTTGTAGCTTTAGAGTGGAGAGATCCTTTGATGTTTGAGCAGAACACGATCGTTCATGACAGCATTACCCAGTAATACGGGACTAGCTGTAGTGGCCTCTATAACCGAGTGTAAATTCAATTGCACCCTGATTTGAATGGAGAGTGACGGGATCATTAGAACCACACAATGGCACTTAAGGTCATCATCGTCAAAGGAGGCACAACTGACTTGCCGTCCCTTAACCGCGACACCAGTCCCCAGCACAGCAGCACAAACGCCGCCGCGCCGCCAGACTTTCGCCACGATGGCCAGAGGAGTAGGATGCCGCATACCACGTTCATTACACCATGGATCTTCCGCCGCATCGCCGGCGAAATCGGTATCCATGACTCATGGGGAGACGGTTTGGAGTCCTGAGCGACTTGATTTTCGTAGATGTCCGGTGTGATTCGCGATGTGAGCTTTGCTTGTCCGGCGGAGAGGACGGTGAAGGCGAGGATGAGGGCGCTGAGGAGGGAGAGGATGGAGGATAGTGACATTGTTAGTGGGGGTTTGAGATGGTTAGGATTGGAATTGGGGTGGAGTGGGTTGGATTGGGTTTTTGGTTTTCGTGAAGGGGGGTTTGGGATGAAGATTGAGATTCTCTGGGGTGCTGTGGAGTGGGTTGGTACTGGGGAGTGGGGAATGAGTTCTTGTTGGTGGTGGAGTGGTACGATGTAATGAACTATTGGTACAGAATCTACCTATGCTTTCCGTTGTAGGAAATTACTGCGTACCTAGGTATCCAAGAAGGGTCTTGGGAGCCATATCGGGTTAGTACGAGGATAGATCCAAAGAGATGCCGCTCCCGAGCCGCGAGGCTTGTCTCAATCAAGTCGTGAAAGTCCCTGAACGAGGGAATCTTCATCATGGGCGAAGCAAGCATCGCACAAAACTGGGCGTTTGCCCTGTGATCTGTGTCCGAGAGGTCTCACCTATCTTTCCGAATGAAGACCGATCATGGTACGCATCAAACACCGCTACCTCCTCGTCCACATCCTCAACCCCGAACCAGCACCCCCCAAAGCGAAAAGTGTCCCAGGACCATCCGACAAAACCCTGCCCGACCTCGTCCAATTCCACAGTCCAAGTCCGGACGACTTGACGCCCCAACTACTCGTTCGAGCACTCAGAGACCAGGTCCAATACCTCTACGGCGACTACGGCCTCGGTCTCGTCGCCTCCAGCCTCGTCGGTAACCTCTTCTACCTCTTCTACGGAGTGCTTCTGACTCATTACCCAATTCAGTCAAATACCTCTCTCCCGCAACCTCAACTGCTATAATACGCTGCTCACGCGACCATTATCGCATTGTCTGGGCGGCTCTCACGTTCATGACGCATCTGCCTAGATCTCGGCATGAGAAGCAGGCGAGAGCGTGTGTGATGCAGGTTGTGAGGGTTTCGGGGACTATCAAGAAGGCGGAGGAGGAGGTGATTAAGAGGGCTAGGGCAGCGATATTGAAGGCGAGGAGGGAGAGTGGGGAGGGGGGTGTTGATGGGTTGGTGAGGTTGTTGGGTGAAGGGGATGGGAAGGCAGGCGCGGGGATGGGCGAACGGAAGATGAGCGTGGAGTCGGATGGCGATCATGAGGATGATGAGGAGGACGAAGATGAAGTGCCTATGCGTTCTGATGAAGATGGCTGAACGGTCTAGGAAGGACGTCTATGCGTCCAACGACTACTACGCCTCTAAGTCTCCTTCTGCTTGCTACAACACGCTTGACCAAGGCGAAGTTCCGCAGTCTCTGCAGAATGAGCAAGGAGATGAGAATACGTAAGTCATGTCCTACGCTCCTACTCTACAACTCCCACACTGAGTATGATGAACATCGTGTCGCCCCTATCTGACATGAGCTACGGCTCATCTGGAGACCTACCTGTCCTGCCAAACGGACTTTCTGACTCATTCCATGCGTTTTCTCGATACCAGTTTTGGCATATAGTACGGGCTTTTTCAGCTAATTTACCTCTTGGGTTGAATTAGGTTCTTGGATACTTGCAGCGAATTGTGTTGGATCTAGAGCCCTTTGTATAGGGACTGCTACCACTGAGCATTGTTGGAAGGGGAGAGTCGCACAAGGATGTGCTGGACTGAAGATGAGAATATGAGATGGAATGTCCGCTCGCTGTGGGACAAGGCCTACTCTGCTGCTTGATTCTTAGGATAAGTGACCGATAGTACGCCAATATAGGCGATTCCTTGTCGGAGCAGGTGGTAGCCATGGCAATGGGATAATTTCTAAATTGGCTTTTATCTGAATAGATGTACGACACAATCGTCACAAGAATGCCATTAGAGCTTTCAATAGACTGACTTCGAGGCACGTATATTGGGGAATCATTTCCACAGCAATCCGCCACTCTCTACTTGCTTGCCGATGTTTCATGTTACTTCGTGCTCACATCTCGGTCATTACGCCATCTGCAATGCTCGCTCGCTCGCTCGCTCGTATGCCTCGGTCAACAGGGTCTCTTACCCCGTCCAGATATCGCAAATCAGATATTGAAAACCGCAGTCTTACTTTGTATCCCATCAAATACACACGTATTGTCAACTGGCACATACTGTTTGGTGATAACCTTGATGACCTCCTGAGCAACCATGCCACCGGTCAATGCTGCTATGTTATGCAACTCCGCTCCGTCCGCGCGGTCAAGTTCTTTGACCACATTCTCAAACATCTCACGCGCTTCAGGAGTATCGAACCTGGCCGCCTGCCCCCCTGTTCCCTTGGGCGTGTAGAAATGCGCGGATTCTGCGAAGTTGGGCAGCGGTAGAACGGCACCTGAAGGGGCTCGATGCCCGCCCGGAATATCCTTGAGAGGATCTGTCCCCTTCCGAAGGCCACGGATGCGGCTGAGCTCATCTTCGTGGCGGTCCAAAGCTAGGAATGCGAAGTAGATTGGGAGTAAGGACGTTGGGTCTGATGCCTCTTGACTCAAGCGTTGCTCGCGATCACTCCAATCGATATCGTCATCTGCGGTAGAGCTAGCGACACGAATTGGTCGGCCCTTTATCAGTTTCACGTATTGTGCGCCCTTACAGAACGCTTCGATTTCTTTCTCGTCGACGACTTGTCCGGACGCGGTCTCCCTGATTATGGCGGATATCTCTGCCAAGTCGGCGCGAGCTTTCGCTTTGTATATATTCTGTAGTTGTATATAATCTGAAGATTGGGCTTTCATGTCTGGTAGCGCGCCGGGTAGGGGAAGCAGTCCCTCGTGTTGTTTCGAAAATTGGCCTATGGCATGCGCGACGATCCAGAAAGTCTTGGAGTCTGGCTTTAAATCCTTGCAAAATGGAGAGTCGAAGACTTCGCGGAGACCGCTCGATATGGACGGAGAACCTAATGATTTCAGGACTGCGGCGGCTGCTTCATCGTAATTCTCTTCCCCGCCTTCAGCGTTGTTCTTCCTAGCCCCACTCTCCACCAGAGCTTTGAATTCCTTCTTCTTTGTGTAGTTGGCTGGCGGCTGGCCATCATGTGAAGATGTCCAGACTTCGAGGTAGTGCAGAAGGAGGAGCAAGTAGGGGATATGACCATGGTCGTGATCTGACAATGCATTTAGATTGCCCGTCTTTTCTTTCTGATAGGCTTGAAGTTCCGGCCAAGGGTGCAGGAGTCGTAGATCTAGTGTGGAAGCTGGATCAGGATGGGTATCAACGATTGGGAAGTGAGTCGGCAATTGTACAGAAAAATGGGAGTAGAATCCGACGCAATGGATATAGAATAGCGGCGTCGCCACCCTTTGGGCGTATTCAACGATCTTGTGCAGCAGAGTAGCATCTTTTGTTGGTCCCACGAGCAGGATGAGAGTGTAATTATCTAATGCGCTCGAGTCCTCAACGAACGCCTCTATGGACTGCCACCTTGCATCAGCAGATTTATAATACACATTTTGGCACTTGAATCCGTACTTTCTGTACGGCGTTTCCCCGAACTTCCGGATTGAGCTCTTGCAGAAGTCTACAAGTCTCCACCGCTCTGGATTTGCCCAAGCTGCCTTCTTCGAGGAAGAAATTCACGCCCAAGTCCTTTTCGCCCACTTCGGCCTCATCAACGATGGTGTAGTTACCAACGCCAGGTAGGATGAGATTCTTCAATGTCTCTACGCCAGTAACGCCTGGACCGGAATTCAGCAACAAGACTTTGGCTTCTTCCAGAGCCTTCTGCCCTCCTGCTGCCCATAGGCGGAGCTGTCTGTCATATTTCTTTTCCTTTGCCGTTGGGCCCTGGAACAATGGTGGGGTAATACTCCGCTCGACCATAGTAAGTTCGTACTAATCGATAGACATCTATGGACATGATCGAGGGCTGTTTAATCTGAGCAGTAGTGAGGTGAACGCCAGGTAGCAGCGGTGAGCCGTGCCAAACCCCAACAGATCAGCGACTGGTTCCATTTCTAAAATGTAGTAGGGCGTCTACAATTTATCTCTTGTAGAACTACCTCTCGAATCCTCGAAAGCCTGCTACTTGGAGCTGTAATGGGCAAACCACTTGTTACCGGCCAGCTGCAGACCCGTTTGTTAGCCGGATAATTGACACCCCACTGCAGCTACCCCACCCTATGCTATCGTTTCATGACAATATCATAAGCAGCCATTGGCGGTCAGTGGGCCTTGAAGATACAGCAAATCGCTCCGGACGGCTTTCAAAGATATCGATCAAGTCACCCGAATGCAATAAGTCCGGTCATATCGGATGCGAAAGCTGATAACCACATACTGGTCAATTCCCAGGTATGCATCTACTCCTCGATCGTCCTTAGTTGCCAGCTGGCCATATCCATACTAGAAGCTGACTCCAGCGAAGATGCAGTAGGCCATCAGTCTACCACCGTTATCCAAGTGCAAAATTCCCATACCAGCCCAATCCCATCCTATACGTCTCTACCACTACCAGAATGTCACCCAATACTACCGAAAGTGATGCCCTTTCCGCCATCGAAGCCTCGAAACGTAGCGCAGCCCAACAAGCAGTGAAAGATCACTTCGACCCCTCCGCCAAGTACATCGGCATAGGTTCCGGCAGCACCATCGTCTATGTGGTCGAGGCTATTAGTGCCATTGATGACCCTCGAGTGAAGGAAATTCGGTTCGTACCCACAGGCTACCAATCACGGCGGGTACAATTTGTCCAGCAACCGAGCAAGCAGACGTCTTCTGACTAGACCTCAGGTCATCATAGATGCCGGCCTTCATGACATGAAATATGACTCCCTCCCTCCCGATCGATTGTTAGACGTCGCTTTCGATGGCGCGGACGAAATTGACGTGGATTTGAATTGCATCAAAGGCGGCGGAGCATGTCTGTATCAAGAGAAACTGGTGGCCATGCGAGCAAAAAAGTTCATCTGTGTCGCCGATCACCGCAAATTGCAGTCCCGTCTGATCACCAAGTGGCCTACAATACCCATCGAAGTCGAGCCGCTAGCTACCGACGTCGTCCTCTCAGCTCTACGTGAGCTGGGCTCCACCAAACCCGTACTGCGTGAAGGCCACATTATGAAAGCCGGTCCGATTAGGACGGACCAGGACAATTACATCGTGGATGCCCCTTTCCCAACTTTACTTCTGCCCACGGATCTACAGCAGCACCCCTCCAAGCACGAGCCGGAGGAATCGGCAGGAGGGAAGAATTCAGATGGTGTTTGGGAGGTAGCGAATTTGGCAAGGGAGATCAAGCTGATAGAAGGAGTGTTGTCGGTGGGCCTGTTTGTCGGGGAAAATGGGGCGCAGGCAGTCAAGCGAGGAGCTGGCCGCGGAGGCCAGAAGCCGGTGGCGGCTTACTTTGGGATGGAGGATGGGAGCGTGGTTATTCGAGAGGCGAACGAGGACGGAACAGCGAGCGAGCGGAAAGGGTGAACTATCAAAAGAATGTTTTCGCTTTCTATTCGACGAAGCTGAGATATGGTAAAGACGGTTGGAATAAGTGAACGGGCATAGGACATACCACATAGACCGAAAGAGAAAAAAGGATCATTACAATCGAGCTTCCATGTAGGAAGCACAGAAAACACCTGATGTGCTGCAATAGAATCAAAAACCACCTCACTCTGATACTAGATTCAGAAAGCTCTCGCTTTGCCATTACCACCACGCAATTCATCCTCCCGTCGGCTTTCCTCTTCAGCTTGGCTCAGGTGCAGCGCGTAATGGATATCACCCAATTCTGCATCAGGAGCGCTGGCTGTACCCTTTGACTTGGGGGCTGTAGTAGACGCGCTGTTTCTTGGAGGTGACCCACAAGGCGACGATCTTTTGCTTCTAGCGTACTTGACGGTGAAGCTACTGGCACTTGCATCGCTATCCCCCAAATTGGACGCACGGAAGCCATTGCTGTCTTGTAAGCTCAACCTGATTGCTTCAGCCATATCGTCATCAAGCTTTTCTCGAGTCGAAGAGGCTGGCGATGCTACGGCTTCCTCTGTGACGGTGTCGCTGCTAGAATCTTCGCTTGAACTTTTCCGTCTTGATTCGTCGTCTTTGGCTGCTTCTTCGCTCAAAAGCGTGGCGTATGCCATGATCTCGTCCTCGGTAGCACCTGGGCCTAGCAAATCTATCCCATATCTTCCGGCAAGCCTCTCCTCTTCTTTAAGCCTGATCTTTTTCTCACGCTCGAGCTCTAGTTTCTCATTGGCAATGTAATCTTTCAAGGCTCCACGGCCAGTGCCAGAGAAGCGATCGCCACCTTGGTTGCTGCCACGCTCAGAGCGACGAAGACGACGTTTGCTGCCTTTATATTGATCTGCCCCTTGAGTGCTGTAGCTGAAATAACGTAGATGCGAGCCAAGGGAAATCATCCCACGCAGACTTGTTGGGTCCGGGTCTAAGCATATAGAACCAGCAGCAAAGAGATTGATGCCAACGCCGGTAGGAGACGCTTCAGCTTGCACAAGGCGACGCCGTGCACGAGACGAGAAACGAGAATTCAGCGTTCGGATAGGTTCACTACTTGACGCCAGAGGACACCATGCTTGGACTAGGCCATCGTTACCGCCATGCACAACATACAATGCGGTCAAAGCAAGGCATGAAATCCGTGGAGAGTCGGTATGAATTATGCGAATAGGCTCAACACAATTTTCAAGGATGCCATTGCGGGCAAATGGGGCTCTCATGTCCCAGAGGAGGATGGCACCACTTTTGGTCCCTATAGCGAAAAGCCGAGCACGTTGACCTGGGACGTCAGTTGCTGAGCCTTGCAATGGTATTTGCCCAACAGGAGACGACATCGAGGGGGACGATTTCGCTGGTGCATTCATAGAAAGCAAGGGGTCTTCGGTGGTCGTCAGTATGGCGAAGCTAGAGTTGTCAATGGCTGTAGTCGTGATTTGAGGGGTCTTGAGCCCGCCGAGCAAGAACATCGACACTCGCCATTCATCAGTCAATTGTGCTCCCGATGCTTTACCTGGCGAAGCCGTAGAGCTGCGTCGAAACAATGACTTATCGTTGAACGACCAAGTCGGTTCCTCTTCAGTCACACTCGATTTGTGGCCGGAGACTGGCATAAGCGAGTTGACTTTATGAAGTGCAGCATCATTGGACCAATCATGGGGCTGATTCGAGACTTCCGAAAGCATACAACGAGTGAACCTTTTGATGCCGGCCTGTTGATCTTCGTTCAAACCGCAGCTGATAACAAAAATGCCTTCTCCTGCGCCAGTCTCGTTACTTGCACCAAAATCAACTTCCAGACATCGGCGCATATCCCAGCCTTGGCACACTTTGCGGAAATGTTTCGGCTCCTTCTTGAGAAAGGTTCCAATCTCGATCGTCTCGAAACTGATCTGCTCCTTGCAGAGACCTGAACCGGTCCATGATGTCCGTGGCGTATAGCTACCGTTGGGTTCGGATCGATCGAAAGGATCAAGCCTAGCTATTCGCTTGCTTGGCTCTACCAGATTCCAGTAGACTGTACGTCCGGTTTCCCAGGCCAACTTCTCGAGCATCGTAACGTCAAGTTTCGTGGCCCGATCAAGAACTCGACGAACAGGAAAGCCAGTGAGGTAGAACACTTCGCCGAGAGCGTTAAGTGCGATGGCCCAGATACGCTGCGATGATTGGCGTTTCGATGAATAATCCTTGTCCGCTGCTATGGCAATGATAGGTACCCCAGGGCTCAATGCCCATCGAGCTGTCAATTCACCACGTTCGATGCGTCTATCATGCAGTGGATTCGTTCCCAAAGAATATAGGCTTAGTATTCCTTGTGACGAACCTACGAACATCCCAACTAGACCCTCAGAAAATTCAGGTAAGTTGGATGACTTAGATATCCAGACCGAGGTGAGCGCTCCGGCAGGTAATGTGGCAGGTATACCAAGCTCTGGGACTGAGAAATCTAGGAAGGGGGCCAGGACTCGGCCTCGCTTTTCATCCGTGGACCTATAATAGGCTCTGCCATCCGGCAAGCCCTCTGCATAAAGCATGCCGTAAGGTTGACTCACGTCCATGCTATTTGGCGTGCCGACCACATCTCCAGGCCCAAGCCCGTATAGACTATCGCTGGGATACACATCGGTGAAATGCTGAGCGCCAAATGTATCTGCAAAGCCCCACGTATCTACTTTGCCGGTCTTGGGATCACTCGCAGATGCCATGCCTACATCTGCAGCTCCATGGATGAAGCGAGGGAACCTTTTATTGCCACTGGTACCGAACGTTGCATGCATGTGATCAACGATAGTTATCAGTTCCGAATTGTAAGTCACATGAGCGGTACCACCACTGCTGGCTCCAGCTCGAGAGGATCCAGAGCCACTGGGGTCTGAAGTCTCAGCAGGCTTGCCACGACCTAAGGATCGAAGGAGCCGAGCTCGTAAGATGTACTCACTTCGCCACGAAGCCAAAGCTGTGAGTCGAGTGAAGAGACGCCTCTCCGCATGTAGCGTATGTTCCCCGTCTTCATCATCAGTATTGGAATCCAACGTTTTCAAAGCATCAAGTCCTGGGAAGAAGCGGGAAAAGGCAATCCTCCATGCGTGCGGTGTAGTGACCAACTGGTGAAAACGATGGGACACTAAGGATACATCCGATAGCGACGATGGTGATAGATGAGATAGAACATGAGTCAAAACCTCTGCAATTGATCAGCGAACGTAGTGAATAGTCGTGAATTGTAAAGAGCGAACCATTGGGGAAGTCAGCAAGAGCAACCTGGCCGATAGTGGCATTTCTGCCTCTTTGGATCACAGCGAAAGCAGGACCCCGATTTCTCCTACTGGGTGAGTATGATGATGCTTTCTCATGCTCGTCGATGCGGTCGACTGGTGAGTTCCCCCTCAATCCCCGTATCGATCTTTCGAAGCTATCATCGGAACCCCTACTAGTGGAGGTTGACGACGAGGTAACACTGGTGGAACGGCTATTCTCTGCCCTCTCTTGACTAGCGCGAAGCTGTCGAGTGGGCTGTCCATCTGCGCGATCAAGGCCATGATGGCTGTTGAGGTGACTACTGTTGGTATCCTGGTTCAATGGAGTATTCTGGGTTACTTCGTTGGAGTCTGATTGCATAAAAGTCTTGGATACGTAGGAGTGCAATCAGGAGGACTAAGCCAGATCTAGGTCAGTCGAGTCAAATTCGTTTGTCAGTTGGACGACCGTTGCATGTAGAGAAGAAAAGGAGTCGTCTATTTTGACGTGACGGCATTTAGCGTGATGCCAAGTCTTTGTATGAGTGCCAGATCTCTTGGAGCTGATCATGATTTTAGCCTGATGAATTAATTACCGTCTTCATACATATGAGTTACAGTGACAGAGGCTATGGCTGCCCTGTCTAGTTGGACCAGATCTTCCCCCATGCATTGCCGTTCCCCTCAAGGGGTCCTTCGAGTCTACCAAATTCCGCGGCTTTGCCCAAAGACGCCTCTGGTAGACTGATCCAATCCCTTACCACACCCGGGACTTCCTCCTTTACATGATTGACGCAGATCAAGGCTTGGTCCTTGCTCAGGCCTACAAAGAGTTTCTCGCTCAACAGCTCAGGCTCGGTATCAACAACGAAACGCTCTCTCTCTCCACCGCAGCCGGTAGCAATCGCGAATGATTTTGTTTCGCCCCAGGTCAAAAACAGCATGCATTTGTCATGCACATATGCGTCCATGCCGCTGAATGCTTCGTCTAGGACAACAAGGTCTGGCTTTTTGACAATTGCGCGTAGAAAAAGCGCTACTCGCTGAGCAGAGAACGGAGCGTCTCCAAATCGAACATCATCTGCCCAATCGGTGCTTGGTGCAATGGCAGTTGTGCTCCGCGCTCTTGCTGATTTATGTGCTATCACCTTGGAAGTTGAAGGGGTAAACCCAGGATTTAACTCCGCCTCGAACCATCGTAAACATACATCCACCGCGAGGTCGCTCTCGTATGTCAGGCGGGGTATACTGAGATAGGTGTCGGCCCAGGCGTTCTCAATTGTTTTGCGTAAGGAGAGGTTCTGCGGAAAGAAAGCGTGGATTTCTGGAGATGACTGACCAATTCGAGCTTGAATATCAAAAATGGATATCCCTGGTTGACCCACTTGAGGAAGACGACCCCTACCAAAGACTCGGATAGGCAGTGAATATGCCTGGGGGTGATCAGAGCAAATCAAAGACAGCAGCGTCGTCTTGCCCGATCCATTTGGACCGAAGACACCCCAACGTTCTCCGCGTCTCACTGTCCACCACAGCCCTTTAACGTCTACGCCATCAATTTTTCGCTTCCAGCCACCCAAGGCTTGCTTCTCTCCGTACTTGACACATACATTCCGCATCTCCACTAGAGCCTCCCCTAGGCTATCATGAATTCGTGGGTCATGCATTGGGAGCCCATCTCGACTCAGCGATCGCTCACGTTGCTTTATCTTGCGCCAAACGTTGAAGTTCTGTGGTAATCCTCTCTGTGGCACCATGTTTATATCTGGAATCCAGCGGTATTGCACACCCTTTCCTTTCGTGCTAGTAATCTTTTCTAAAACGGTCTTTCTATCACCTTGATGATCGATTTGACAATTGGAACCCAAGTGCATTAGGTGAGTTATCCAATCGGGCAAGCAATCTTGAGGTCTTAGGGCTAGCATGAGCCGTGGGGCGCCCGTCTTTGCTATGTTATGTAGCAATGGGTCCAAAGTGTAGACAGTAGGTGGGTCCAAGCCCATGAAGGGCTCATCTAAGAGGAGGACCGCAGGCTTACCAAGTAGCGCCCTGGCAATCCTGGCCCGCCTTGTCTGGCCGTTACTAAGATTTCCCATTGGCATGAATAAGAGATCTTCCAGCTTCAGGTCTTGGATAATACTCTTGAGGTCTGTATCGTCGATATCTGTCCCCTTTTGCTGTTCAGTAGTGTTTAAGTCGGTGTTGCCCTTCAAGTAGTCCAGCACCGAGAAGTCGGTGTCTTCTCTACGACTCTCGTATCGAGCGCTCAGATAGGCGCCCCTTGACCCAGCTTTGCCCACACCACCCCTTTCACCATCAAATCCAACATATTGAATCGCCCGAGTAGGATCTCGGTGACGGACATCTCTTGATTTCACTTCTTCGGAAGTGAGATGTGGATAGGACCGCGCTATTGGAGGTATACATAGGTGCTGTCCCCGCAGGATCTCGAAAAGGGTAGTCTTGCCGGCATTGGAAGGCCCAACGATAGCCCAGTGTTGCTGATCCTCGGGTCCAGATGGTAACTCAAAGCTCAGACGGGGAAATAGGGGAGGATTTGTTTTGGTATCTTGAACTTTCGCGGAGGGATGTTGCCTGTAGAAAGTTGCATTCTCGATGCGGATTATTGGAGCTTCGTTGATAGGCGGTCTGATACTTCCACCAATTGAGGCGCTGTAAGGGCGCGAAAGTATTCGGAGGAATGAGGAGAAGGGTCTTCGCATATCCAGTTCCTAGCCATGTTTATGCAATGAAGCGTTATAGCCCCGTACGCCAGCAATGAAGCTCGGTTTTTTCATCTTGCAGGGGTTTGTGATCGCCGCTGATTTAGCGCAGCCTTGGCGCTCGAGAAATTTCCATGGAGCTCTTTAGTGAGTAAGTCGACATGCTCGGTACAAGACGTCAACAGTTCAAAACCTGTCGAACAGTTTCAACATCAGCTTCAGCATTTATTACACAATCAAAATGGTAAGCTGAGGGATATAGACCTCTACATTCGAATTGAAGCTCACATATGACCAGACTACAGCACTCAAGTCGATTAAGTCGCTCGCCCCCCTCCTGGATCGCATTCTTGTGCAGAGGGTCAAAGCCGAAACCAAGACAGCAGGCGGGCTTTTTCTTCCTGAGAGTAGCGTCAAGGAGCTCAATGAAGCAAAAGTGTTGGCTGTCGGTCCTGGAGGGCTCGACAAAGAGGGCAAGAGGGTTACACCAAGCGTTGCGCCTGGAGATAAGGTTCTGATACCACAGGTAGGGGGAACACATATCCGATTGATCATCGGACAATTGAATGGCTTACAATTACTGCAGTATGGAGGCAGCCCGGTGAAAGTTGGAGAGGAGGAGTATTCGCTGTTCAGAGATCACGAGTAATTCCCTCTTGTCACTATTCAAGACCACTACTGACAGTATCCAGGTTACTCGCCAAGATCAATGAATAAACTTGACCGATCTCATCATCATGTACCATATGTAATCCTAGAACATTCGAGTGCCGCGGAGTTGTGAGATTTGCATCAAGGGAGCGTTGCATAGTTTATCTAATCAGTGGGACATTCAATGTATCTCCTCTCTTATATCATGCATTGGTGTAAGGTACACTGGCTCATTGTCATCCTGGAGGCTTGAACAAGCCTACAACAAATGCGAACACTAGCGCCTTTGTTGTTAGGGCTTTCGTACTCACGTGACGCAATTCCGAAGTCAGAGGCTAATGCTCCACAGCACTGCGCATCATCAACGACCAGTGGACTTTTACCTTCGCTGGCTCTAAGACCCATATTATCATCAGGATCCGGTCGCCTGTGTTGTCCTTTTCTCCTACGGCAGTCGTCTCACCCTTACTTCAAGCCATCGCCATGGCGTCCTCGTCCTCGTCTACTCCGCTTCTCTAGTAACATTACCTATCCTACACCTGTTGCCTCTCCAAGACTTCTATTTGCTGACCTCTTCCTTCTTTTCACAGCTCTTGCATAGCCTACCGTACCACTATCCTAACTGAACACACCACCTCAGCCTCTTCACAGACATCCAGTTTGGCCTCCCTCATACTTCCAAAAATAACGCACGACAAGCCGCAAAAACTGACATACACCCATGACCAAAATTACGTCCACTACATCGCAGATGCACCGTCGGATCACCCCTCTGCGGATCCCTCAGCTGGCGGTCTCACCTATCTTGTCATCGCTAGCGCCAGCTTTGGCCGCCGAATACCATTCGGTTATCTTGTAGAGATCAAGAAACAATTCCTCTCCCGATATGATCCTGAAAGCACAGACTTCGCAGCTATGCCACCGTATGGGACAGCGGACTTTAACGTGCAGCTAAAAAAACTGATGGTGGGGTATGGGACTACGGAAGGAGGAAAGCAGGACGCAATTACAAACGTGCAACAGGATATTGATAACGTGAAGGGTATCATGACGGAGAATATTGAGCGAGTACTAGAAAGGGGTGAGAGGATTGATCTGCTTGTGGATAAGACCGATAGGTTGGGCGTCGGGGCGCACGACTTCAGAGTGAGGAGTCGAGGACTGAAGAGAAGGATGTGGTGGAAGAACGTGAAGTTGATGGCGTTGTTGGGAGTAGTGATTGTGTTCCTGATATACTTATTTGTCGGCTTCGGCTGTGGTTTACCCGGTAAATCTTCACTCCAGAACACTGCCCGGTTCAACGATGGGACTGACATTATGCTACCTTAGGCTGGTCGAGATGCGTAGGATCGAGCAAAAACTGATTACTGGCATGGGCGCTCGCTGCACAGGGCGTTTGGAAGCATTGGCGAGGATGTACGATAGGCGGTGTGGAAACAGCAGCAGGAGGAAACTCCGACGAAGGTGCTTGCAGCCTCAACGACAAAATACTACATACGTAGCGATGCATTCCTATTGATCCAAAACTTACCACTCCACAAAAGCGTGACGCCAGACGGAAGCAGAGGAAAAGCTTCGCATCCAATAACAGCAAACACCCCACACACACACACACACACACACACACATATCAGCTCTCGCACTCCGCACAGCCATCCAAGCTCCAGTCCAAGCTTCCTGCATCCAGATAATTATAGATAGACATCTAAGGTATATCCAAAACCAAAACGCCAACTATGAAACGAACTCGCCTCACGCATGCATGCGTGTTGCACGAAACATGCGCTCTGTCCTGCACTTAGTCCGACCCCATGAAAATCTCCAAACCCCAGTCTGCGTGAACAATTACCGCCGTGCCCCCTACTTAAATAAGTAAAGCGCCCAGTGTGCGATGAAACCAGCGTCCCGCAGCAAAGGATGGAAAAATGCCCAACATGAAGTTCGAGAGTTCGAGACAAGATTACTCGCTCGCTTCAGCGCTAAGCCTTGCCCCAAACCCGCTCTTATCGGCGCATTTTTGGTAGTGCTAGGGATCGAGGGGTCGATCCTAACGTCCTAGCTTTATGTAGTAGTCTTTGTCTCACGATAAGAGGTTCTACCTTAGTGACGGTGCGGCGAGTCGAGTGTCCTACCGAGTGAGTGGGAGGGTCCGAGCTTTTAGGAAGTGTTAGACCCCGTTGGTTTGTGTGGGTTTTTTCGTTATCTTTGTCTTTTGTATCTATCAGGGTTGTAACGGTATACATGGTGGAATAATCATCTGAAAAGCCTTCACGTAAAGTATTCATACAAAGCGGATGATGATGAAGAAGGGTATGGCACCACAGATTCGAGTCTCGGATATGGAGATGCTGTCCGAGTGGGATTTTGCGAATGTGAAGGCGTTTGGGGATAGTATTCCGGGCTATCGGTCCAGTGCGAGTAGGTTCTTCCCGAGCATCTGTGTCTGCCCTCTCACTGTTGTGAATCCCTTGCGTTCGCTTTCCATGACAGAGCAGAGTCACAATGTTCGTTGTACAAACGACGCTGACCCGTTCGACCAGCCTTCCTGACGACCCTCCGCTCCAACCTCCATCTCTCCACCTGCCCCTACGACTCTCCCTACAGCAGCCTCGTCTCGACGCCTACCTCCTCTGCGTTCTCCTCCACCACTCTGTTGGCTTATCCTGCACCGTCACCTCTCTCAATCAGCACGACCGCCCCTCAGGTTACCGCTTATCGCCCACCAGAGCCCATACCGTTACCGACACTGACAACATCCATTGTTCCATCATCAGCTGTGAACGAACGCAGCGAAGCCCTTCGTCTGATCGGAGACTCGGTGGCTCAGCAGAGACAGGCCACCGCCAAAGCTTTAATTCTGCACCCTTATTCTGTCGCGACACTCATCCTACTTACGGGGATCTTGGCCCGATGGTGCACGCTCCAAGCCCTCTTTGCAATATCGACAACACTCGTGGTAATGTTTTTGGCTGGGACTTACTGGGTTACACGAGATTACGCAGCCCGTGCCGCGAAGATGGATTGGGATTGGCTTGAGGGCCCATCGAAGGCAGTTGGTGATAATGGGAATGGGATTGGCAGTGGTGTGAAAAAGAGCTTCAAAGGAGACGAGCCGATTGTTATAGTGTCTAGGTGGGGCGAAGAGATTATTGCAGCACTTGTGCTGCGAGTAGCGAAGCGTGACCGCAAGGGGTATGTTCGAGCTTGGACCGTTGACTCGAGCCATCGGGGCAAAGGGGTCGGAAGGAGCTTGCTCCAAGAGGGCGTAAGAATTGCGTGGGGAAAGGGGGCGAGAGTCATGGAGTTGGAGTCCAGACACGCCAATTCTCATCGTGTGCTGCCGCAGACGTTCAATAGGGGTTTCGATGAGCAAGAGGCTAGGGCAGGACTATTGTTGACGGATCTAGTGGCACAGCATAAGCGAGAGAAGAGTAGTCGATGATTAACGAATGATACCCAGCTTGTCCGATAGATCGATTTCTTATTAGTCTTCTTCATTAGATGACTCCTAATTTCGGCAGTCCGTCGTGCTTTTTACGAATGAACTCCTTCTTGCTCAATGATATCATAATTCTCATCTACTCCAGGTCAGCGATCGTAGGAGATGAATGAGCTTTGGTAGGACTGACCGCTTCTGTATTGAACGCCAACATCGCCAACGCCGTTCGTCCTCTAGAGGATACTGTTCAAAGCTTCGAACTCTTCGCCGTTGAGGTCGACCGCAAGCACAAGGGTATCATCGCTAAGAAACACTCCTCTCCCACCAATCCACCCAGACCATAGTTATGTATTCAATCGGTAGATGCCCATATCTATTAAAGGTGATGAAGAAGATGCGAGACGAGTCATAAACAAATGAACTTGCACGAAGTAGATCTGCTAGAGAATCTTTACTTGGGGTCGAATCCTGTATTTGTGAGCATGAATTGTTGCGACGAGTACGATGTCTTCACTGACCGTAGATTGGCCGTCCTTGCTACGGGAGAGAACAAATATTAGTCAATGTTGTTGAGAAGCTTGGAATGTGATTGGGTCTTGACCTACCCGTTTGAGAGCGAATATCACCTGTGATAGTCAGTTCATGCCCATCGAATGTATTGGAGGCTTGAGAAAAAAGCTTACATCAGAAACTGTTACAGCTAAGTGAAGGGCATAATAGTCAGTGTCATTGTACGCTCAAGATCGAACACCTGCCCAATGCTTACTTTTCCGGTTGGCATGTTCCACGAAAGCGGTACAGTCGTGTAGAATCTATCACACGCTGGTCAACAAAGGAGTAAATTGTATGACGAAAATGGCTTACCAGTTTAATCTTGTGCTTGATGGCTTCGCGTACCTCGTCGTATATTGTTGATGAAATTCGCTTGACACCCCCACGTCGCGCCATGCGTCTGGTGATGTGTAAGTTCGTGAATGGAAATCTTAGAGTTGAAAGGGGGAGTATACCTGATGTCTCCCTTGGCTATTGGGGCATTGCTAGTCAGCCGTCGCGCGTCGCTCCTGGGTGCGAAATGATTGCGACTCACTGATGCCGCGTACAGAGTCCCTGATGATCTTCCTGTGTAGAGATATGTGTCAGCATGGATGTAACCTCTATTCTCTCTGCTCCAATGGTGTGGTGCTTCTCCGCTAAATATGGTGAAGGCTCCTCACATACCGATGTCTTTTAAGACCACCCTTACCCAATCCTTTGCCGCCCATGCCATGTTTTTCTTTGCCGCCGCCGATCACCCCCTTGCCTCCCAAAGTCTTGCGTTGACTAGCAACTGGGGCGTTGGACGACGAGGTTGGTGCCTGGCGAGAGCCTGAGGGCCGCTCCCCACCAAAATTAGGGATAAGACGATTGAAATTAAGAGGCATTACGAGCGTCGGTGTCGTGAGGGCGTGATACAAACTTGACAGTGATCGGGAATTGCGAAGAGAACGACAAGGGCGAAGCGGTACAGACTTAAGATTTGTGTGTGAGTAAGTCTGGGTATGGTGATTGAACGCGCTAGATTGGATTGAGTAAACACTGGCGTCGACCGCGCGATTATCGTAAGGCAGTACTTTGACTCTATCTTGGTATCACTTCTCCATATATTTTGCACGTAAATCCAAGGTGGCATTGATGGATATTTGAATCTTGCTTTGCTACAAAATCCTGCATTCTACAGAGAACAGAAATTACCTACGTTTCTTGTCCTGCAAGAAGGTAGGTACACATCTATCATACCACATGTGAATAATCCCAACCAAGGATCTGACGGGCCTGCTCCTGGAGAGTTGTCATCGCTAAAAACTTAATTCATCAGACCACGGAGAACGTGTCCACGGTGACCAGCACGACGTTTGTGCTTATAGCTTCCCAAGCAGTTACCAAACTTGCTTTGGCATCCGGTGCCGCAATAGTCATCGGATGCGCCACAGTACCTATAAATCAATGAGCATCGCGGGAGGCTTGAGTCAACTCAGTGTGTAACTTACCCGTGCGCCGAACAGCACATACCAGTTTTACAATTTTGACCTCCATTGCTGCCGCAGGAATCGATAGATCCATTAGCCATGGAGTCATCTGGCCCGGCGGAAGAAGTGCTGCTTGATGTAGAGGTACTAATTGTTGTAGGAGTATATGCTTGCATTGATGCAGACGTCGGTGACCCAGGCGACGATGGCCCGGATGATTGCATCGGCCCAGTCGCAACGACAACCTTGGACATGTCGAGCTTCTCCAACGGGGCTGGCATGAAGCTAGAAAGGGATGGTGGGCCATTGTAAGGACCTGAGGCACAGCCATTACGAAGCTCGGTACAGAAATTTTCCCAGTTGTGACAATTCTTGCTGCCTGTTGGACCAGCCGACTTGTAGCAATCCGTATTCTGTGTTGAACAATTTTGCGAAGACTAAATAACGACCTTATCAGAACTAGCCTGGGCAGCCGCGCTGTAAGGCGAACTTACGGTATAGCAGCTATTCTGGTCGGTGTATGCCGGAGGCATGAAACCACACCAATTGGCATTGGTCATGACGCATCCTTCGGGCTTGAGCCCGATAGTTTGACTCGTGGTGGTGCGAACTGATATGTCGCGCTTAGAGCTGCCACCCATGTACACTGATGGGCCAAATCGTGGAAAGGGCAGAGATAGTGGCACCTTCCAGATGTTGTATGTCATTGCTGGTGTGTTCATGTTGACGTAACCAGGGATTGAGACCGTGTCCGCAGGAGTAGACGAGCCGGTAGACGAGAGGAATATTTGCGCGCAGCCAACGTAGAATTGTGGGTCCGGCGGAGTTTTATCCGCTTGATGTAACGCGAGTAGCTCTGGACGGACGAGGTAGTAGCCTGCAACGAGATCCTTTGGAATTGTGGCACCCAAATGCCCGTTGTTGGGAATAAGTTTCTCGGTGCCTATACAATTTTGGCTTAGCACTCACACTTACAACGAGCAGGGGAGCAAAAGGACTGATATGATGCAAATACACCCGAAGCATGCCAGGGTACTCGACGGGCAACGCCTGAGCAAAAGTAAAAACGTTGATGTCAATACTCTCTAAACATGCTTCGCGAATCTAAATGCTGCATAGATCAGAAAAACAATAACTCCGAAAGGTCACTTACACCACTTGCCGGCTGAGCTATCGTAGCCATCTTCCATAATCTTGAACCATCCATCGCCAGCCGCGTTATTCGACGCTGCAGAGTTCTGAACCTTCTTCATGTACACGGCACAAGGACCTTTGTGGCTAATGTCGATGGAACCGGGCTGAGATCCATCCGGCCAGTCACGCCATTCAAAGGTGAGAGTAGATCCTGCATTGACAGCGGCAACGCGAGCTACACCTGTCTCGCCATTGACCCCACAAGCCATGTCGGGCGTAGTGATGCTGGATAAAGGAAAAGTTGCTTTCGGGAGATTGCTACTCATACGGACTGCGGTTCCATCTCCTTGGTCAACACCATCGACAAAGAAGTTTGTGAAAGCCGTGTGAGCATGAACAGTACCAGCTGTCAGCAGAACGATATTGGTAATGGAGATACGCATATTGGTGATTGTTGATCTGACTTCGATCCGTTACTTCGCAGCGTGCGACTCGATCAACAGATGGCAAGGATTGATTGAAAGTTCGTAGCGGCAAAAGTCTGCATAGAATTGAGAAGAGCAAGATGCCTGTCTTGAGAGACCTAAAGAATGTGTAAGAACGAAAGGGAAGGTGAAGAGAGTTGTTGTAACGACTGTTTGTGTTACTTGAAAAAGAATGTTTATATTGACCCTTAGCGCGCCATGATTCCCGTCCCGCGGTAGGAAGTGAAGTAGATGATACAAATCTGGAGCAGATGTGCCTATTGATATTCGTCCACAAGAAGTGAATAAGTACTATGTGGGCTTCTTGAAGAACACCGGTGTTAGGGGAGATGCAAGCCATCTTCGGCCATCTTGGGCCTTGCTCCTCATCCAACGAATTTACTTGGTTCATGGGGTTCATCTAATTTCGGCCTCATACACCAAACATCATTGTCAAGGAAATTTAAGGGAGATAACCCCTTTGTGAGTGGGGACTGAATACTTTTGTTTCCACAGTGTTGAGACGCAAGATTTGACCTTGCAGCAAAGCAGAGTCTTGGATCGCTCCGAGGCTCTCCAGTACTTGATCAAACGATTGTGATGGTTGAAACAAGTCAGCGCGAAAGGTTCGTTGCCCCTTGCAGCATATCCAATGGTTGACACATCGCTGAATGGGAGAGCCTTGAGAGGGAGATGCAAGTTGAGAGGCCGATGCACGTATAAGTTCCTCACTGGTCAGCGGAGGTGATCGTTGGTACATGATTGCGCGGGCATGCTCCATAGAAGAGTCGAGATGAAGTCCGAGTCAGAGACAGGCTGGGGCTCCAAGCTGCTAGTCTGACTCAGGACTAGTCCGGAATGCACGTATGAGCCGAAAAACAGGTCCTCTTCGAAGTTAGTACGGGCCTTCCCGCCGATGATGTACATTGAAAGGGGCCGCAACGGCCGAACGATACCCGCAGGTAAGCCTAAGATTTCGGCGTAAGGTCCCCAAATGATCCCCGAGCAACTGTTTTCTCGCCCTTAGAGATCCCCAGAACGTTGAACCCAAAATTTCGCGGGTTTCCAGACGGAACGACGGTTCGCGCTCGAAGCTTCGCAAGGATCTTGAGTCAATTGACATTCGCCAACTGCGCGAGCCACTTCTATGACTCTACTCTTTCCAGCACCCACTCTACTGTCATTCTCAATCGATTGTTGGTGACCCTATGGAGTAGTTATGGCATTGCAGTAGCCTAAGAGGAGATATACGACGGATGGCTACCATAGTTTTGGGCAGCCAATTTGGTGATGAGGGTAAGTATTAGACCCGTCGACGAGCGTTCACACACTGTTCATCTCCCAACACAAGGAAGTTGAATCGCCACCATATCTGTTCGGAAGTTCAAGGGGCAGCAACCTACAGCGGCCCCCTTCTGAAGGCCCCAATTGGTCCTGCTTTTACAGGCATTGGCGGAAAAAAAGATCTAGTTGCGGACAGAAGGCTGACACGCAATCGCAGGCAAAGGCAAACTCGTTGACATACTATGCGCCTCCGCCCATTACTGTGCCCGTTTCGCAGGAGGAAATAATGCTGGCCATACCATTGTCACAAATGGTGTCACTTATGACTTTCATATACTGCCGTCTGGATTGGTCAATCCTAAGTGTACCAATTTAATTGGTTCGGGCGTTGTAGTTCACATACCATCATTCTTCAAAGAGCTGGAAGATCTCAAGAACAAGGGGCTCGACACCAATGGCAGGATATACATATCCGACCGAGCCCAGGTTGTCTTTGATTTGCACCAACTTGTCGACGGTCTGGAAGAGCAGGAACTGGGCAAAGGAGCCGTTGGGACAACCAAAAAGGGGATTGGCCCGTGTTACAGCACTAAAAGCAATCGCTCAGGGGTCAGAATATCGGACATATTTGACAAAGAGATGTTTGACCGGAGACTCCGTGCATTATCAGCAGGTTACCAAAAGCGCTATGGGGAGATTTTGCAGTACGATGTGGAACGGGAGATCGCTAGCTTCGACACATATCGTGGCAAATTGAAAGAATTTGTGCGTGATGCAGTGCCATTTATCAACAAGATTCAGTCATCGCCCGAAACGAATCTATTGATTGAAGGGGCCAATGCTCTGATGCTGGATGTAGATTACGGGTAAGCCTATTGCTCTGGTCGCATCTATCTTTAGAGCAAGACACCTGGTCTCCGAACGTTGACTGACCTTGTCCTTGCAAGTACGTATCCTTACGTCACAGCTTCCAACACCTGTCTAGGCGGGGTCTTCACCGGCCTCGGTCTCAACCTATCCAAGGTCAAGGAGACCATCGGAGTCGTCAAGGCGTACACGACCAGGGTCGGCAACGGCCCCTTACCCACCGAACAGCTGAATGCAGACGGAGAGAAACTCCAGACTATCGGGCGAGAATTTGGAGTTACTACAGGCCGGAAACGGGTAAGCATTCATTCCCCGCTCCTCAAATCCTGCGGGAAGAACGGGAAGGCACACTTGTATGTGATATACTGATCCTGATGCCCTACCAGCGCTGCGGCTGGTTAGACCTCGTGATGATCAAATACAGCGACATGGTGAACCACTACACCCACCTCAACCTCACCAAACTGGATATCTTGGATGATTTCAAGGAAATTCCCGTAGCCGTCGAATACAACCTCGACGGCGAAACCTTGGAATCTTTTCCAGCCGATCTGAAGAAACTGGAGAGGGTGGAAGTGATATACAAGACCTTACCCGGATGGAACGCTCCCTCGACAGGAGCGAAGACATTTCAAGACTTGCCCGAAAATGCGAGGAAGTATGTGAATTTCATTCAGGATTCTGTGGGGGTCAAGGTCAAGTATATAGGGACGGGTCCTGCACGGGAGGATATGATCACGATTCCAGATGAGGAGAATAGATTAAGGAAGGGATGAAATAAATGACTTGAATATTATTCAGTCAATTTGACGTGTCTGGTCCTTTTGTTCGCTGGCATTTGGTTATCTTGACCTCCATGGGCCTGGAGCGCAAGCCTCGCAGATATTTGTCCTTTGCTTTTGAGCTGCTTATGCAGTGATTCACTATCCTCACGACCCATTCAAAACATCAACCGCTTTCCCAGCGACCTTCGGCCTCCCCTTCCTATCAACCCTCTCATCAGCCGGATCAAAGCCTCCCCGCCCCCACGTAGCCCACTCCGGCGTCGGCGAACCCATGTAATCCTCCGGCGAGAACTCCTCCCCAGACTCCAAGCACTCGAAAAACCGCTCATAGTCAATCAGCGTATGCCACTTCCCCTCCACAAAGAACCTCCTGCTCGCGATCAGCACGCAGCAGCTATGCGCATGCTCGGCCGCTATGCCATATCCCAAACCCCTCCGTTCCAGCGCTGCATCGAGCGCTTCGACAAAGGCGGTGACTTCGTCGTAGAAGGGTACGTTCTGCATCGTCAAGCCTGCGCCTGCGGAGGAGGAAGTACCGCAGTAGGTGACTCCTTTGATTTCGACAAAGCATGGGAGGCCGCGAGCGACGAGGTCGGCGTAGCCTTCTACTTCTTCGTCGATGTTGAAGCCTTTGACTAGTGTGAGGCGGAACACGGTCCTCATCCTGAACCGCTTGTCTTTCAATATGTCTAAACAACGGGTGAAACGCTGCCAATAGTCCCGATGCAGAGGCCTATCGATCTTGCGCAGGGACTCGGCATTGCTGGCATCGATCGACACATAGAGCTGCGTTACGGGCTTGAGCGCAGCAAGCTGGTCCGGATGTTGTGCATTGCAGACCAGGAAACTCGATATCCTCTCCTCGTGGAGCATTGCTACAAACTCGTTGATGTGGGGGTAGAAGATAGGTTCTCCCACGAGACTTAGAGCACAATGCCTGATCCTCATCGCTTCCTGGAATCTCTCCGCTCTGACTCCGGGTACACCCCTCATCATCTTAATTTTCTTGTAGTGCCCTTCTTTGGCACCTTCGAAGATCATCTCTGGTGGATCAACTTGCCATCTCCACGTAGTGCCTACTGGGTTCGTACCATGGCGCCAGCAAAAGACGCATTTGTTGCTGCACGAGAGCGAAGGGGTGGTTTCCATGCAAAGATGGGATTTGATGCCGTAGAAGGAGAACTTGTAACATGAGCCTCTGCCACGGAGAGCGGACTTGGTCCAGCGACAGATTTTGACGCCGGAGTGGGTGCCGATTATTGTGTAACCTTGTTTTGTGAGAGCAGTGTAGGTTGGGGAAGACACGGGAACCATGGCCTTGGGGATTTGATGATTCCGTGGAGGGACGGATAGAGTGGTGGTGAAATCAATTGGGACCGGCAGAGATGAAGATTGTTGAGTGGAAAGCTCAAGGACCTCGGGGGCCGCCCTGCCTCCCACATCTTCGAGATCATCAACATCCGGTCTTCGTTGCCGTCGTCTTCGTTTCGCAGGCCTTCTTGGCTGTTGCTCTGGGATTGTAATCTCGTCAACAAGCTCTTCCTCGTCACTCTCCACCGGGTCACCGCTTCCCACGACGCCTTCACCAAGTCCTCCAAGAGCTGCAACATCAAGCAGCACCTTGATTACACCGTCCCTCCACTCCTCCAGCCTCTTCATAGCGTCTGACTTGATATCCCCTAGCCCAAGTGGAAACGCTCTTTTCTTGCCCGTCAATTTAGCCATCCATCTGTCAACCTCAATTGCTTGGGAGCAAAATCCCTCTTCCTCCGTAGCCCACTCCTCTCTGTCGCCGAAGCCGAACACAGAATAGCCGACTAAACCAGATAGGGGTGCAGTATCAATTCGAAAGTCATGGTGAGTCTCCTGGAGATGCGCTAGGAAGTTGTCCAGCGTCGTATCAATGTTATAGGTTGGCAGTAATAGTAGGTAGAAATATTGATGGTTTGGGGCGAGTTTAGAGTCCTTTGGTGACGATACGAAGAAGTCATCGTAGTCAATGTACGATAGATCATGTATTTGTGGTTCTAGAAGAGTCGAAGAATACCCTTTCAACGACACCTCCAAATCGCGAGCCAATCGCCTTGCGTAGTTCTCGGTTGTTCCATTCAGCGATGAGAAAAATACCAGAGGTTGGATCTTTTCATCCTGCACTGTCTCTGTGCGTAATGACCTGTCACGCTTTGAGCCGATCACCCGTTTCGGTCCTGTACGCGAACGCGTGGACACGATCGACGGCCTTCCTGCAGTCTGCTTATCCTGGTTGATTATCTCAAGCGATCGTACCGCTCCATCCTGAACAGGATCCGTATCAGGCTTCAGATCCTGCCAGTCTACCGTTTCCGAGTATCTGGGTGTTGTACATATTTCACTGTCAAGAGGAGAGATTGTTGCCTTCTCTTTTCTTGATCGCCAGCTCGTGTATCGGTGTGTAGTATAAGCAAGTAGTATTGCCCCAAGCATGAAAAGAGCCCGGTACTCATGCCATGCCTCGAGAAAAGCTAATGCTTGGTTAGCTTGATGATAGCTATACAATTGGCTGACGTACAGACTAAATGTCAGCGAAACCGTGCCATCAGCATCGCCAGCAGTCGCATGGAAAGAGTCCATCGCGATATGCTTGTCGATGAACACCGAGTCCGGGTTACAGGGTAAAGGGTACTGAAGGTGGACCCCCAGTGCCCCGCTTGCTCCGCAAGGCTGACCTTTTCTCCGCAAATCACGAGCCTAGTGCTTGTTTACCTTCCCTTACGCCTGCTTCATCCAAGATCATGGGGTGATCAATCATCAACAAAGCTTCGCGCTGAAGCAGAAGGAAAATTTACTTTGACGCTTTTATCTTCAGTGAAGCTCTACAGGATGGAGCTCTACGGTGGCACACGCTGTGACGAACGCTCGTCACCGAGTTACTGGAACTTTGGGCTTTCTATGTTTGTACTGCTCGACATGCTGTCTGGAGTTGGTTTGCTCACTTCCCCAAGTTTTATTCTCCTCGGTATCCTGGTATCCTACCTTCCCCAACACGTTCGCATCATCTCCCGGCGATCCTCAGAAGGCATCTCTCCCTACTTCGTCTTGCTAGGCACTACATCCGGCACTTGCGCTTTCGCCAACATAGTCACCCTGCCGCCTAGTCAGCGAGATCTAGCATGCTGTAAGGAGCTGAATGGATTCGACTGTGTGGCAGGGTTATTAGGCATAGCACAGGTGGGTGTACAGTGGGCTTGTTTTACGGTGATGTAAGTCCTTCTAGTGATATGCTATTTGTTGGAGCCAGAACTCAGTCGCTTACATTGTCGTTTCTCGCTTCTAGATTGCTGCTCTTTCTGCTGTTTTTCCCATCTGCGACGCCGTTCACATCCACCTCAAAATCCCACAATCAGCCCACCTACCGCACTGCCATTCTTGTTTTCCTCATCTGCATCCTGCACCTTGTTGTCACTGTTACAGCATCCGCAACCATTTGGTATCGAAATCCCACTCATCTCGCCGGCTGGGCCCATTTCCTCGGCATACTCGGCACTTGTCTTGCTGCAATACAATTCTTACCACAGATATGGACAACATGGAAGTTGCAAGCGATAGGCAGTTTGAGCATACCAATGATGTGCATACAAACGCCTGGGAGCTTTGTCTGGGTAGCAAGCCTGGCAGCAAGGTTTGGATGGGAGGGATGGAGTACATGGGGAATATATCTGGTGACCGGAGTACTCCAAGGGTGTCTCTTAGGGATGGCCCTCACTTTCGAGATCAGGAAATGGAGGAACAGAAATCACGCAGAGGGTAGAACGGACGATTCAGCTATTAATGGTTACGCGGAGCCGGGAAATGGAAACCGGGCTGATGAAAGGACAGGCTTGCTTGGTGCTGAAAGATAACTTATGGTATCATCACTGTTCGTTATCGCCTCTTCAGTCGTCTGCTCCCGATGACCATCTTTCTGCGGCGCCGCAATCAATCCATATCCGCAGGGTAGGCTAGTTGATGACTGGATCTTCACCTGGTTTTGGTTGATTGGATAGTGTTCCTGGTGTGGCGGAAGGTCGTCTCTTCATCGTATGGATTCAGTCTTCTAGCATAATGACAGCAGATAAATGGCATTCAATACGCCTCGCCGAAACAAGAAAGATGTAAGAGCCCGAAAAGATTGGTATTCATCGAGACCCTCATACCTTTATGGGCCAACAGAGCAGAGTATGAATGTGACTTCGAAGAGATCAGGATGTCCCGCGCGGTCGTTTGCGGGCTTACTCATCTTCAAGGAACCACCTCCTATAAGAAGACCAAAGGTTCAGGAGGGCCGGGCTTTACGCTGCATTCCACAGCACCGGATACTACGGTGCCAAGTCAAAGAACAAGCGTCATATCCCGCGTATGCTGATGGGATCTGCGACCCTGCAAGGTTTCTCCTGTGATACAAACTTGCAGCAAGCTGCTTGATGCATTGTCTTGGGCTGTTAGCTGGGTCGATGAGTTGAGTTTTTAGGGATCTTGAGGATGGAAGCACAGCAATAAGGCCAAGGAATCTGCATTCGACAAGCCTAACGCATGTCTGATCGAATTGTGTACTCTGTGAGGGATGAGGTAGATATGTGAAGACAGCAGCACCCAACTTCAGCTCAATGTTGACACGACCGTCTCTAGCTCTTGTTAGCTAGACGGCAAGTTTGCAATACGACTGCCTTAGCGCAATCAAAGGAGCTGTGGAGGTAGCAGCGGCCAAACTGCGGCAATCGTCCGGTCAAGCTCCACCGCCATCGAGCGTTTTTGTCGACGGCGGTAACGGCTGGACTTCGATGCGGATAACAGGTCTGGAACAAAGAAATCAGTCTCATATCACCACTTTTGCCATGCGGAATGCAAGAAGATGATCCCTATAAGATTATTACAATATAGTCGACCAACTCCGTGGCGTGCGTAATATTCGCAACCAGCATGACTATTCACCTCGATATCAGATCGGTGATTCATACGGGCAATATCACACCGCTCAGTGTATTCTATCACTACCGTATTTCAGACAGGTCATTCCCTTTCTTGTCTCTGTTTGCACTTGCATGATAGACTTCATTTACACATTCTGGCTCCTGTCCTTGAAGGACCAAGTACCAACCCCAATCTACGTTCCACAAAGAAAATATTGGCATAAGCCTAGTCGGACATAAACACAGTAATATTATGAGTATGAGATGTTAGTTCACCAATCTTTCCTGATGTTCGCTTAGGACCTTTGACCGAATTGCCCTACTATGTCAGGAGGCTTCAAGGCGACCCTCATATGCGCGACCTCGTTGCCGATGTAAATGATATCTTTAGCTACGATCTCAGAATCGGCACCGAGATTCATAACATCGGTCTTCCTAAGCTAGCAGATGGCAGGGCAGGCAGAACATTCGATCTTCGATTCTGCTCGAACGTCGCAGGGAATGAGATGAACGCCCGCTACGATCTACTAAGGCCAACAGAATCGGATCAGGTCAAGATTACTCCAACGACTGAGTATAGGAAAATTCACTTTCGGCAGCATGATTCGGTTGAGAAGTTGCTTGTGTGTATTTCCGCTCTCATCACTGATTGTCTCGTTATGCGATAAAGTGATTACACATCAGTACACTACGGTCAGCATAGGCTACGATCGACGCAAGACTACTAGGCCTCGCATAGGATTGGCGCAATAAAAAGTGTGCTGTACGGCCACTACCCAGTCTTCATACGATGTGGGGTGAGTCCCTTGAGAATCGGATTCTGTAGTTCAGACTAGTCGAATAGTTTGGCATGATGGAAAGGCGAAAAGCATCACCACTTTCTTGATCCAATCCTTGACTTCCCTAGATCATACCCAGATTGTACGATAGTCTAAGATGCGAGGCACGGCAGATGGATTTGCGTTCTGACCATGTCGCAAGATGTGGAACCCTCAATCATAGAATACGCACGCTTTCATGGCCTAATCCATGACCATCTCGAAGAAAATCCATTACAAGGCCTTGCGGCTCCGCATGACTTCCTGTCGCAGCTCGACGATACCGCTGATCTATTCCAAATCCGCAGCGACTGTGTCAAGCTTCCTGAGGACCGAATACAGGTCGACGCAGATACTGCGTCATTACTTTCAGAGATCGCGGCATTAGCGAAACATCCACCACAACCATTCGACGTCGATGATGATTTCGACGTTCATCGAGTGAGGCGATTGAAACACGAGCTCCCTTTACTACGCACAGATCCAGAGGTTGACCTACTTCGATTTGCTCCAAAGATTGTGCCTGATCTGGAACGAGAATTCTTGCCGTTTGAGACTGTTGATGAAGAGGCAGATGAGGGGTTTGGGTGGCCCTCGACGTGTCATGACTGGCCCAATGAGTACCATAGGAAATTAAAGGCCGAAAGACTAGTGCTCCCAAAAGAAGCTTTGATTTACCTTCATGAGACATTGAGAATCGATCTAGAGGGCGGCAGTCATGAAGTCTTCGATAACGTCGATACCCCCTACACTAGGGTATGTACGACCGATGGATGTCAATGAATACTAACATTACCACAGAAAATCAAGGTGCAGCCGGTATCGCCACCTCTGCTGCCTATGTCCCCAGTCACCCTGCCGTTCATACCTTCCTCTGATACTGGCCGGTTCGAGCTGTTGTCCGACCATACCAGTCCGACCCGAGAAGAGGCTAAGGAGGCAGAGCGAAGGATCTTCGACGACGATGCCTTCCGAGCAGCGACCAAGGAAGGAGAAGAGGGCCCGCAAGATCTAAGCCAGGTGGCGCTGGATCTTGACACGCTTGGTGATCTGTATAGTCCGCTGAAAGGCATCGCAAACCCGCCATCGCTACCATCAACCCCAAGACGATCATTGCAAGATCGCAAAGTTGACCTGCTGCTATCACCGCCAACGTCAGAGCAGCTTCCGCCATGGAAGAGAAAAAGTGTCTCCTGGAGGGAGTCTTTGACAGAAGTCATGCATGACATACCATTGCCAATCCCCAAACCGGAAAATATATCATCGGACGACATTGATGTGTTCTTTGAGGAGACCATTCGTCCAATAGGCATTAAAGCCGAACGCAGCATTGAGCAGGAGCAGCTGCAGGAGGTGGACACTACGCTTAGAGTTCCTGTACCAATCATGGACTTCTCACTGCCTGTTGCTCCCTGGAATGCTATTCACCAAGACCCGAAGGCCAAGGATCAGGATCTATATAAGAAAGCTCTTAGTGAGATGAAGTCCCTTCATTTCAGTGAGCACAACTGGCCTGTCAGTGGAAAGCTCGAACGAGAGCTCAAATGGACAGCTATTCCTGCCGCCCTTGGAAGAATAGAGACGCGAGAGCACATTTCCGATGATGGCGTCCTGGATGAGTATCTCACGCAACCCGATCGAGTCGATGTCGAGACTCTGACGTGGAAGCCTGACGGTCTACGCATATTGGATGAGCTCGCTGAACTAGACGAGGAGCTTACAGAGGGGACTTTTCCAGAAGAAAAAGACATCGAGTCGCTCGTAAAGAAAAGGAAATTCGAGCTGGAATATATTAACGATGAATTGCTACAAAAAAACCTGAATCCTAAAGCACTAAAGACAGGAAATCCCAATGAGGGTGCTGAAGCACAGTCAAGAGACCCTGGGATACCATTCGCTAGCTTCTCGGCCTTGAATTCGCTGAACAGCTACATGGCCGTGAGAAACGGCCAAATTGTAAGGCCAAAGTTGACCGCAGACAAATATTTCCAGACAGAAAGGCCCGTAGCAAACACCAACTCGCCTAAGCAGGTTGCTAATTCCGACTCTCGTGCCACTATAGCAGATAATCAACCAATGCCATCACCAGCAATTATTGTCCCTACAATTGCGGTTCCCTTCGTCATTTCAACTTCCTTTTTGAGCAACAGAAAGCTAGCTCGTCAAATCCAGCGCCTTTTCCCCTGCGCAGAATTCATCGAGCGAGACTTCAACCTCTACCTGGATCCGCAGCAGAGACCTGCACCAAAGCTCAAGGCATGCTCCACAACCCAAAGCACGATGGCAGACGAAGCAGACATAGCCCTTTCCCCATGCACAGGTCTTATATGGACGACACTGCAGAAGATCAAACAACGCTCATTGCCTGGGCGGGTTGCTAGATCTATCGTCCAGGAACGGATTAGCAAGGTAGCTCCAAGGTATGAAAGATTGCTAGTCTTGGTGAACGAAGATCGCCAGGCGGGAGATTCGCTCGAAGTTGTTGCCGATGGTAATTCTCAGGTCGATGAGAGGGACTGTGAAGCTCTCGCCGAGCTTACAAGCTTTTGCTTGACGCTGCAATCCGACGTCCACGTCACGTTTGTAGCTGGTGGAATTGATGATCTGGCGAACTGGATCGTGGCTATGATGGTCAAGCATGGTGTTACCGACCCAGATCTCAAGCCAATTCAGGATGAGACGTTATGGGAAGTATTCTTGAGGCGAGCAGGCATGAACGCTTCCGCCGCTCAAGCAATCCTAGGCTCTCTAAAGGCAGATGATCAGGACGAAGAAGGTGGCGCCCTGCCGTTCGGGCTCACTGCGTTTATCAAGATGTCTCTTGAGGAGAGATTTGCGAGGTTTGAGCCCTTGCTGGGTGGACGGAAGCTGCTGGAGAGGGTTAGTAGAGCTTTGGATGCTCACTGGTAGGGAAGCTTTGCTCTCTTTTATGATTCATCGGCTCTTGCACGCTATGTATCCCACCATTTCGCCATCTGAATTTCACTCTTAAGCACGCGCCAGGATGTTAGCTAGATGCTATCTATCTAAGCACAGAGCTTTGGAAGCACGTTATAACGAAATTTGCCATCAGGATTGTTAGTCGTCCATCCCACCGCTGCTTCCTATCGATATGAAAGTCATTCTTATTCTCATCCTCATCCTCAGCAACTCTCCCGAAACCCCAGTCTTCAAAACGGCAGGCTAGAATTCCAGTCAAATATTTCAATAGCGATTTGTACCTCTGAAGCCTGAATCCAGACTCTGCATACACCCGGTTTCTCCAACACCATCTGCCAATTTCCGAGCACGCCTTCCATTCCCACCACTACAACCACCACAACCACAGCCCCTTTCCCTGCTCCCATTCCCACTACCCAACAACCACAACCCCTACCCACCCTTTCCATTCCATCCCCACCATAACTACCATCCCTTAAATACCCAATTGAACCCTAACATTTCCATCTTCTAAGCCGCTAATCACTCTCTGTCCATCCAACTCCTACCAATCAACAACATAAAAATAGCGTTCCTATATTTTTGCGTTTGTATATGTAGACAGCGGTTCTAGTATAGTCCTAATGCTTTTAGGCAATCGCATTAAAGAGCTGAAGGATATGAGGGCTGTGCATGCATTGGGTTTAGGGGATCCGGGTGGTTTAGGGTGTTGATGTTCGGATATGGAGGATGTGAGAGTGGTAACGAGGTGGAGTGATTTCGGGGTTGATATATGGATGATAGTAGGGAGGAGGTGTGGTTTAGAGTGGGGTTTGAACGAACGAACGAGCGAGATGTATAAGTGTGAGGTGGTGTTAATATGTGAGCGTGTATATGTGAGTGTTTTAATGGTAGATGACGGGCATAATTGTTTGATTAGCTGGTTGGTTGGTTGTGGGTGGGCGATGGGGACGGCATATCCATGCCACAAGGGAGGCCATCTCAGAGGAGCTTTTGGGATCCTAACGTCCTATGCAGCTTATGCGTGGGGCGGTAATGTAGGTGAGTCTTTCCGGACGGGTAGCTGGTAAGGTATGTTAGGGGCGGATGTTTGGTACCTGGAATGATTGGACGAATGAGAGGTCATTACGTTGAACAAACACTGGAGCTCTTGTATACGAGAAGTATTTAGCAATGCATTCATGTGATCGTTATATTCGATGGTCTCCTATATATCATCATCATCACCATCATCATCTAACGGCATTCCATCAATCCATGACGGCGACTCAACACCCAACTCCCAGACGCCTACGCTGCACATATGATGGACAACGCCTTCCCTAGCTGAAGGGTATCTCGAACGTATCCAAAGGGCAAAACGACGCTTGAACGCTAATCACTGCGACGGTATCGTTCCATGCTCGATCATGTCATGCAAAATGTTGACCTGTAGACCAAGACTCGGTATGCCAAAGAGCTGGACCGATGGCTAAAACGAACAAGACCTTTTTCGTGTCGTGATGCCAGCTGCGGTGGTGTTATTGTTCTTCGATATCGACCGTTGGCGGAACATACTGGTAGTCCTCCTCTTTACCCACGATCCCACAATCTGTTCACGATGTAGGGACAACTCCGGTTCCGCATCGGGTAGCAGGTGCGACTTGAAGTTATCGGCCGCACGAGTTCTAGCTAGGACAGCTTTTTAGTACGGCCATGAACCGGCAGTATTAGATGAAACAAACTTACCACTAGCCCGCTCGGTCTTGTCCTTCATGAATCGATCCTCAGTATCGTTATTGGGAAACGCCCTTGCCTCGTCCAAGTGGGGAATAACCTCGCCAAAATGACCGCCTATATATCTCATCTTGAGATCCCGGGTAGGTTGTGGTAGATCTTTATTCGAATCGTCCAAGCTTTTCGAAGATGACTCCGCCGAGCCCCAAGAATGTATGGAGTCGGAGCCATACTGAGCTTCAAGGTCCGAGTCTATACGTTTTGTTTGCACATATATGGAGTCCTGTGAAGTCGGTTCCGTCCCGAGCCTCAGGAGCTTTGCGGAGGCGACTTGTTCGCACGAAAGGGTGGTCCGCTGTGACGTGGGCGATACCGTTGAAGCGTTAGGCGTAAAATATTGCAGCCTCGTCTCCGGCTCGGTCAGGGTTTCGGGAGGCATGGTAGATCTGAGACGAAGCGCGGACCTTCCGGGCACTTGAAAGCTTCACTGATGACTCACTGATACGCTGGGGGTATATTCCTTGTTATAAGTGAATCGGCCTTCGTTGCGGAGGGCTGTATGTGGGGATTTGGTTCGAGAAGAAACTAGTGGACTTCAATGTAGCTGCGTTGAAGCTCGTTCAAAGCGGTGAGAAGCTTGTGTATAATAAATGGATAAAGCCGGTGAGGAAGTAAGTCGGCAACTGGGGAATGGCAGGAAACGGTGGGATAGAGACGCTAAGGTAGGGACTGAAGGACAGAATGGATATTTCATGACGGTGTACCAAAGCCCTAGTCCATCGCCATCGCAAAGGTTTAGCCCACGGTGCGTGTATCCCTCTGTCTTAAGCAGCTCTCAGAAAACCACAGAGCCGCATCTTAATTTGGCGAAGATCTGCGACAGCGCAGCTCGTGGTGTGTGGCCATTGGCTCTGGCTAAGCTACACTGCATGCTCCAACAGATCCCGCCAATTGCTGCCCGGCCACGATAGCATTGAAGCCGTGATAATGATGAAGAAATGGTGATAATGTGTCAAATATCAACATAGAGGGGAGCTTTGCGTGAGAATGCGGCCGGCGAAGAAACAGTGGAGGCGAAGCGGCAGCGAACTCCTTCCACGAACCGTGCCGACTCGTGGCACGGTGCGCCTGGTGGGAGCCTTGCCATGACTCGGCTCCTTTGCCTGATAGTTCGATTCGATTGGCAGGGCTGGTAGGATCGAAGGTGGTTATGGGATCCAGAGCAAGCATTAAGAAATAATTGAGACGAAAGGCGCACTTGATATATCTTGTATGCGTCGCTCCACATCCTTCAGTCCAAGACACGGCGACTAAAGCTGTGTGATGTGATCACGTCCTAGCTCACTGAGCCAATGAAAACCTAAGGGCTGAAAAAAGGAATCTGTACTCTTTCGCGAGGAGCAGGCCATATCCATTATAGCCCCCAAATTTGGACCATGTCGAGGCTTCTCGAGGATATCATTCGACGACTAGTGATTATCAAGCATTAAGGGGCCCACACCTTCTTCCAAGTCGGAATGTAGCCGGCATTGCACCATTTCCTACCAATACATTCCGTCTTATCGGACGCATGGCCGGCAAGAGTGACTTATGTATCCCAATCGGAAACTTTGACACACTGATGGGTACTTCCACTCACTTCATACCCTTCCCTTTTGCCTCGCCTTCACCTAGCTCTCTCACATAGACGCCAATGGTTCCCTCCCCAACTCCCTCTTTGCCGTCCTCGAATCCAGGACTCACAGCGATGGCTAGGTACTTCCCATCGCTGCTAAAGCTCAATGCGCTCACACTAGACTGATACCTCTGATACTGCCGAATCCTCCTCTTCGCAACCCCATCCCACAAGGCTACAAATCCGTCTCCGCCCCCTGAAGCAAATGTGCCATGACCAGGATGGAAGGTCAGGGCATTGACTGGATACACGACGTCGATACCTTCAGGTGATGCTTGACGATGGCATTTAAAAGCGTATTTGCGGCTCTGGGAGGTTGGTGACGGGTCGAACCATTCGACGGCCACCCTACCTTCGATACTCGAAGACGCGTACCCTTGATCATTGGGCATACAAGCGACGGCCCTGGTCATAAACTTCAGCGAAGACTCGCGCCGTTGCCAGGGTTCAATGCCTTGGGCTGCCGCGTCTGACGCCAGGTCTGCGAGCGTATATATATGGAGAGCGCGAGAAGCCATGGCCACAACGAGCTTGGTGGCAGTGAGAGAGAGGGAGAAGGGCTTGTTGGGTAGGGAAATTGTGACGGGTGATTTGGAAGGGTCGGAGAGGTGGTGGATGTGGAGTGTTGAATCCCAGGAAGCTGATATGAGTAGATTCTGTGACTGGGCAAAGAGGACGGATTTTACACCTGCGTTGTGGGAGGAGAGAACGGTTTGAGCGCCGGTAGAGAGATTGATACTTTGACACATAAGCTGTTGTCATTTTGTCCAAGTAGTAGTGGAGCAAACCGTCTAACATCCCAATCCAATCCAGCTGTATACGCTTCATTATCATCCTCCCCAAAGCAAGCATCTAGAACGGGAGCTCGATGTTCGAACTTCTTTAGCAGTTGCCCACCAGCCACGGAGGTATCGTAGAGGTACACGTGCTTGTCCCACGAAGCTACGAGTAGGCGTAGGGAAGTGGGCGCGAATTGAATTGCGGCGATGGCATCTGTTGGAGGGTCGGCGAGCTCATACTGTGCTATAACCCGTTAGTCTAGCACTCCAACAATAGGGAAGTATCTGGAGCTTACGAGTTATCATATTGACGTGTTTTGGGGTTGCACTTATAGCACAATGTGTTTGTCTGCACTACAGCGGCGGAATTCCGCGTTTATATTACGTCGTAGAATCACCATGGTTATAATCTGCACTACAGTACTCAGTATAATTTATCATGCCATTCGCTCAGCTAGTAATCGGGCCTCCGGGCTCTGGGAAATCTACCTACTGTGATGGCATGCACCAATTCCTCTCCGCCATTGGCCGCAAATGCTCAGTCGTCAACCTTGATCCAGCCAACGACCGCACCTCCTACCCATGCGCGCTCGACATACGGGATCTGGTCACACTAGAGGAGATCATGGCGGACGAGGAACTGGGACCAAATGGTGGGGTGCTGTACGCTCTCGAAGAGTTGGAACACAACAAACAGTGGCTGGAAGATGGTCTGAAAGGGTTGGGAGAAGACTACGTGTTATTCGACTGTCCCGGACAGGTGGAACTGTTCACGCATCATTCGAGTCTTCGGAATGTGTTTTTCAGAATACAGAAGCTTGGGTACAGAGTCCGCTATTCTCTTCATGCCAACAAACAAACGTATTGCAGCTACTGAGCGTAGGCTGACATACAGCAAATGCACAGCTAGTGGCGCTTCACCTGACAGACTCGTACTGCCTGACGCTTCCCTCTCTATACATATCAACACTCCTCCTATCCCTACGAGCTATGCTACAAATGGACCTCTCACACCTCAACGTCCTCACCAAGATCGACAAGCTAGCAAGCTACGGTCCCCTCCCCTTCAACCTAGACTACTACACCGAAGTGCAGGACCTCTCCTACCTGCTCCCCCATCTAGCGGACGAGAATCCAGTGATGCGCCATCCGAAATACGAAGGGCTCAACAACGCAGTCGTGGATCTCGTGGAAGATTTCGGTCTGGTAGGGTTCGAGACCCTGGCGGTGGAGGACAAGCGGAGCATGATGACTTTACTGCAGGCGATTGATCGAGCGGGAGGGTATGCGTTTGGTGGGGCGGAGGGAGCGAATGATACGGTGTGGCAGGTTGCGATGAGGGAGGGTATGAAAGGGATGACTGTCGGCGACGTCCAAGAGCGGTGGATCGATCGAAAAGAGGAATTTGATGAGTTGGAGAGGTTGGAGCGGGAACAAGCAGCGAAAGCTGAAGAGACAACGCTGATGACTGATGATGATATGGACGGTGAAACGAGTGATACCGAGCAGTTGGACCCAAGTCGTGATTTCGACTCCAGCCGAATCGAGGTGGTGCGAAGGAGTTGATAGTACGTGCATTCGCTGGGCATAGTGTGAGGCGTTTATTTGAAAATATAATTTCCAGCCATGGCCTTATAGACAGACCAGCATGACTCGACTGACTGGATCTAGCACCAATAGTAAACCTTTGCAAAGAGAAAATGTCTACGAATTCAATACACATTATTCATAACAACAGGATCGAATCCAGGAGCATGCAGACCCCACCGGCTGCAAGCCGTGAAATGCAAGATACCAAAACCCCCTCGCTATGCAGATCCTAGGCTTCCAATGCACCATCTCGCCAAAACCGGATGGACCTTCCCATCCATATAGCTTTCCAGTCACGGCACGAAAAGCCTCGAAAAGCCCACCACGTCCTGCCGGCAGCAAACACACGTTCCAAAATTGTTCATCGCCAAGGAGACTCTGCACTCCTCGCATAGACTCAAGCATCGACACGGCCAAGCGAGCACGCTCCTCGGAGCGCTTTGGCAAACCACGCATTGCGGGCCGCCCTGACCCATCCCTGCAGCACCGTCGCGCCAACTATCCGTTGCTTGATTCGTATCAACAGGCTTCGATCGGCGACTGACAATCATTTCTTCGAGCAGTTGTGCCTCTTCTTCCGCAGACAAGGGGCCTGTGATAGGGACAGACGATACTGACGGTCGGTAACGCGTCGAGGTGAGGAGTCTAGTATTCGCAGAGGACTGCGCGTGCCGGTACTGGGAGCGAGTGGTCACGCGGGTGGCAGCGAGGTGATGTGACAGCATACGGGCTTCATTGCGTGCTTGTTGATCCTTTGGATCAAGGAGCCGAGCCAGATCTTTTGAATCAAGGACGTTGTCGACATGGTCGATGGAAGGCGTTGGACTTTCGGAGTGGAAACGGTAGGGGTAAGGATGTCGTTGGGTTGGTGTGCTGGCGCCTGAGCCAATATCGATTGACTCTTCATCGTCCGTGTCGGTCGCAGCGGTCGACATCGAAATCACGCTAGTGGTGTCATCGTCCCTGGTAGATGCTTGGTACGAGCCACTCCCATCCTTCTCACCCCACCAGCCGCCACTTTTCCACCAGTCGTATGTGCTTGAGTCCAGCTTTCGCTCCTCCCTTTCACCCCAGTGCTCGCTGTCAGATTGCTGCCGTTTCCTCATCTCATAAGCGACGTCAACATTGTCATCTTTAGGGGACTCGAGGACGCCTTCATCTGACAAGATCCAGAAATCCAAAGAACTCGGAGCAGACGTCTGCACCAGCCCAGCTTGTGTACTCTGGTCACCACTCCCTCCTTTTGAGTGTTGAAGCCATTCTGGCCGTTGCCGTACACCAGCTCTATTCAAAGCCTTGTTAGTTATCACCCTAATCCAGCTAATCCATAACCAAAAGATACCGCGGAAGAATTGCCCGGCCACCAAGTACCGACCTCCTCTCTGCATGTGGCCAACACCGTCTGCTCCAGCTCTCGCATCAGGAAAACGGAGACCCCTGACGGCCTTTACGCTTGTCGCCTTGTCGTAGCCGCTCTTCCAAGGCCTCATCGAGCCATCCTCGTACAAGTTACCCGGCTTCAATCTCTCTAGATGGACGCCCAAGCGGCGAGATGGGTCATTCGATGATGCAAAAGCCTCAACTTCTTTCATCCGCTCTTCCTCCAGCCAAGTCAATCGTGCCACGCTGATACGCTGTCCCTCGTTCAGATACACAGCATCGCTTGCGACGGTAAGAGCGGAAAATCCGATCTTCAAAAGTGCAGTGTAGAAGTCTTCTTGCATGTCTAATCGTATACTAGTGAGCTGGGCATTGGCCTGCATGTTCTCTCGTGCCAATCTGAACCGGTCCGATAATGATCGCGGTGCTGGTCCTTCGGTGGGAGGTGAGAGAAAGCAAAGCAGCAGCGCAAGGGAGTAGATGGAGGCACAGATTATGATGCCAACAAGTATGAGCATATGAGGCAAAAACCCGACAATGCAGACTGTAGGGAACCGCATAATGATAGCCTCGGGGCCCGACTCGGGTCTTAAGCTGAAGAAACCCCAGATGAAGGTGCTCATAAAGCACAGGCCCCAAAATCCGGTGTTTAACAAACGATATCGCGCTTGCATGTCCACGATTCCCAGTAAATGGCTACCAAGATTGTTGAGGGCTGAGATCGCTCCCATAAGCAGGACTTCGGGTGTAGTATTCAACATGTTGAGGATTTTGCTCCTATTACTAGGGATCATGTTGAGTATCAATCCATCTCCGCTTGACGCAGATCTGCTTGGACCAGGTTTGGAGGCTCCTAACCAGGTGTAGCCTAGCCGACTAGTAATCATAGCCTCAGCCTCCGCGAATGCTAATGAACTTTCGAAGATAGACATTCCTGTCTCCGTCATGAGTGGTCTCCCTTGCACTGCACATGACATAGTCTCGACGAACTGGCCGAGACACAGAGATCGGAATAGAGGCCAGAGCAAAGACAATGAGCCTCTTCGTCCCCAGTTGTCGGACCTCGATGGTATCAGGTCGACGGCCAAACATGAATCCGCATCACTCTCCCACAAAAGAAGCGTTGAGCTTATGTAGTATAGTAGACCACCATCCTCGGAGAAGTCTAGGTCTACATGCTTGACCTTGCCATACTTGAGATAGGAGAAGCTCGGCGAGGTCTGGCAGCGCATAGCCTGAAGAAGGCGCAAGGTGTGGTGTAGGAACAGAAGAATTGGTGCTATCCGTAGAGCCAATCGCAACGGCCAAGTGAGATGGACATGACGGCGGGCGGCAGAGTAGATTTGAGTTCGATTAAGGATAATGGCCTATAGATTATTAGTCCCTAACCCAGGTGAATATTTCTGTAGGCCCTATCACATATTGTAGACTGACCAGCGTGAAACATGCCATCGCCCACTTGCTCGTCATGTATGCAAAGATGCCTCCGAAGTTTCTGCCTTGAAGAAAGCCGAATAGGCCGAGACCTCTTGGTGAGTCGTCTGCAGCAGCAGCGGCTGCTGCTACTGCTTCAGAGGCTATAGGAGCAGCTGTACTCGCGACAGAGCCGGAAGAAAGAGCCTCTGAGACCATACTCCAGGTCCTGTTTCCAGTGGCTTCGGCGATCACAGTCCCTCCATATCTGAACCCAAGCATGCTATCAAAGGCGAAAGAACCTGCTCGGGCCATCATGCGGGGGACAGCAAGCACGAAATCCTTCGGGAAGGGACCGGTAGGGGACGTAGTATTGGGCGTTGAAGCCATATTGAGCCTGTCGGGACTGTTTCAAGGTTGCACTGTCACTCAGTTCCTTTGTTGTTTGCCGTCGTCCGGGCTTGAAGCCGGATAGCGTTAGATATTATAGCGCACATAAGAAGATTTGTACTTCGGACTTATAACGGTGCCAGGACGACTATGGAGCGAATCTCTTGCAGGAAGATGATTGCGGCGAGAACGCATGATTCCATGCATCGAAAAGGTGTGTTACAGTATGACTATGGGAGAAGAACAAGCGGTTCAGTCTCGGGTCTTGCCGCGCTCCCTCTCCCGCGGGTGCAAACCCCTTCCCCTTCTCTCCATTTTATATGTAAAAACTATACAGTGATTAGCTAATATTATTTACAATATCCTATTCGATTATAATGAAATCATATATACTTATTTTCTGGAGCTGATAAGGGGTAAATGGACTAGCGTTGAAAGAATGCAAATGACCCCGTTCTTCAAGCTCCATAGCAGCAAAAACCACCTTTTCTCCAGCTTCTGATTGGTAAGCGCCAGATTTTGTTAACTAAAACGTACTTCTACTAAATCACCAAACGAACATCTTCCGAGATTCGTAAGATTGCTAGTCTGTTAATTCTCTAAGAAGTACCTACTGCGTGTGTGATACCCTATGCGTTTCTTCCGCCCTCCTGCAAACAAGCCATGACTGGAGCATATAGTCTCCCGTTTGCAATCGCGCCATGGATCTTCCCAATCAGAGTCCCCATTGTGTCACCGGTTCCTGTGAAACTATCATTGGACTTCGGGCGATTACTCTCGCGGGAAGCACGGTCTTCTGAGTAATCCGCCTTACGCTTGCTCTCGGAGGATCTCTGCTTCGTCCTGGAAGCGTAACCAAACGTTGGATCTGCTGAAGAATCGGCCTTATGATCTGCAATCAACGCATCCCCGGGGGGTTGTGGAGTCTCCATGTCCAACAACATCTTCGTTAAAAGAAACGGCACTCCTAAATCACGCCGCACAAAGTCATACATGCGCTTCGAGGCTTTCCCGAGGAGAGGAGTCGCATCTGGATCTGCGATGTACTCTTCCCGTGTTGTTCTATGTGATGACGATGCCAACTCTATACAACGTTCGCCCCAAGCCTTCAATCTGCCGATGTCACATTTCTCGGTGGGAACTTCGGCAAGGATAGTGGCTTGCAGCGTCTTTATTGCTGCTTGGAATCTTTTTCTCGAATGCATCGTCATAGTCTGACTGACCTGTTTATTGAATTGCTTCCACAAAGTGTCACAGAGTTTCAACAGGTCTGCATCATCCATTGAGTCGCCGAAGGTATCACCAACAGACGCATCGAAAGGATCCTTAAATCTACGAACGAACAGAGATTCCATGGCCCGAAGATCAAGCGCCTGGCAAAGAGCCATCAAATGACCAGCCGCGAGCTGTGACAGGACATCCACTGCTGTTTGCGTGTATCGCGCCGAGATTAGGGCCAGAGAATTGATCGCCTGATTTCCCATTTCTGCAGGTTGCACATAAGTCCCAGCAGGATTGGAAAGAAAGCCCAACTCGGATTCGAGCGCAGCACTCATCAAGTCTACCGCTTTGAATATGAAAGATTCGCCTGGTTCATCCGCAACGAGGTTTGGTGGCAACCCTCTGTTAGTTGAGGGATTGATCAACTCGGTACACTGTGTGAACAGCATCTGGCCAATACTTTGAAGGGCAAGTCGCGTTTTCTCCATTGCCGACGTGATACTCTTGGCTTGAAAGTTACCACCATGGAGCATTCTGCCTTTATCGTCGATTAAGGGATTGTCGGTAACAGAATTGCATTCGATGGCCACTT